>Ga0080006_1145401_pt1 | contig 64040 bp, 63 predicted proteins | sample RS3BMetagenome_FD_69209 | JGI IMG/M metagenome (GOLD analysis project Ga0080006, IMG submission 69209) | Ferric oxide microbial mat and aquatic microbial communities from Rainbow Spring, Yellowstone National Park, USA - RS3B (SPADES... ...
GCGCAAGAACCGGGGACGCCAATTGGCCGTGCTGTCTGTGATGTGGGTTGTGGGCTCGATGACGGCTTATTTGACGGGCATCGCCCTGTCGCCTCTGGGGCCGGACGCGTGGCGTTGGATGTTAGTGATTGGGGCGGTCATTGCACTGATTGTCATTTTGTTTCGGGCCTCCATTCCCGAGTCGCCCCGGTGGTTGGCCAGTCAGGGACGCGATGACGAGGCATCGCATGTATTGAAGCGCCTTTCAGGTCAGAGCATAGACCTGGCCGATCATGCACATGCTCCCCGCCAGTGGGTTCAGCTATTTTCCAAATCCCTGTGGGCGAGTACGGTGTTTGTCTGTGGATTCTGGTTTGCCGTTGATGTGGCCTATTATGGCATCTCGATCTATGCCCCGACGATTCTCAAACCATTTGTCAACGGATCACAGACTGGAGCCGACTTGGGATCGGCCGTCATCAGCTTGGCTGGTGTCGTCGGAACGGTCATCGGATTGCTGTTGGTGGACCGCTGGGGTCGACGTCCGCAGATCCTGTTGGGTTTTGCGGGACTCACTGTGGTATTGGTGACGCTGTCAGTGCTCCGTGAGCCGGTATTCAGTTTGCTGCTGATTCTCTTTTCTGCAGCGATTTTATTTGTGAATTTTGGAGGAATGCTGGATTTTGTCTACGCCACAGAGCTCTTTCCGACGGGACTGCGGGCAGGGGCATCAGGGCTGGGAACGGCTGTAAGCCGTGTGGGCGCTATTTTAAGCATCGTTGTATTTCCCTCCCTTGTGAAATCATGGGGTTTGCAGCATGCTCTCTGGCTCTTTGCCGGGGCGGGACTTTTCGGGTTGATCATTTCGTTCGCCATGGCGCCGGAAACCAAAGGAAGAAGCTTGGAGGACATCACAACCACCGTTCCAAGTGAAGGCGTCGTTGAGCGCCTGGCGCCCATTGAGCCATAACTCCTGCGATGGGAACGAAAATGCGATTTGGAGTTCGTGTAGTCCACGATGGTTCTTGTGGTCTACACGAACTAGGGGAGGCGATTAATTTTGAGATTCAAAGCTCATCCGGCCAGACTGATTGGATGACCCTTGGCGACGCAATTCTCCAAAACAAAATTACAACACATGACTGTGCGCTATAAACCTTGTGTCCGATCTCCTCAATGCCCAGCGCCGTATCCACGGGGCTAAATCCTGTTCCACAAGGGCGACACACAAACCAATCACGAGGGATGGTCATAGTTCCCTGAGTGGTCGTGATTTGCAGCTTCTCGTCTGCGGCATTGACTCTGGTTTTTCGTGCGCAGATGGGGCAACAACGTTTTTTACCGTCCTGCGTGTCTTCTTCTTTGGCCTCGTTCCGTATCAACCGTGCCGTACGCTCCATGACTTCACTCCGCACGGCGTTCATTACTTGACGCTTGTGCCATCTAACGCCTTGTCTCGGACGGGTAACTTATCCTTTAGTGAAACGATATGAGACAGAGGCTGACAGATATTCATAGCACCTAAATCCGTGACGCTTGCTTCTACGAATGGACATGTCTAAGTTTCGACGGATTTTCGACGACACGCTTTCATCGAATGCGCCGCAAAAAACTTTCCCGCCACTATTTACACGTGTATTTTATACGTGCTATAATAAGGCTCTCAGGAGGGGAACGCATTGAAAAGCTACTCGTCGAGGGAAGTTCTACAGATGCTATTCGCGGACGGTTGGGTGGTAAAGGGGCATGTTGGATCTCATGTGCAACTGATCCATCCGACTAAACCCGGCAAGACAACGGTGCCCCACCCGCGAAAAGACCTCGACCCGCGAACCGTGCGTTCCATCTCGAAACAATCTGGACTTCACTTTCAGTGAGTTCAGAACCGACCGGAGGGATACGATGGATCGCTACATTTACCCGGCGCTCTTTGAGCCTGGCGACGTCGACGGATACACGGTTACATTCCCCAACCTTCCAGGTTGCATCACAGAAGGAGATTCACTGGAAGAAGCTCTGCATATGGCGAAAGAAGCGTTGGAACTTCATCTCTGGGGTATGGAGGATGATCGCGATCCAATCCCTGAACCGAGTGCTCCGGGGAGCATTCCGATCGCGGAAGAGGGTGCCTTCATCACGCTGATTGAGGCGTACATGCCCTTGATTCGGGACGAATTGGCCAACAAGGTGATCAAGAAGACGCTCACCATCCCGAAATGGCTCAATGACGCTGCAGAAAGTCAGCACATCAACTTCTCCCACGTGCTGCAACATGCTCTGAAGGATCGGCTCGGAGTGGCGCAGGCGCTTGAACGAGAGTCGAAATGAAATAAAAAATGTCCTCATCTCCTTCCTGGAGGTGGGGCGATTTTCGTATCAAGATAAAGAGGACGCCTCTCGAATGAGAAGCGTCAACTGAAAACTTAATAAACCGGTACAGTCGTACACTTCGTCGTGTACACAGGTATGAGCAAGAAGAACAGTACGAAAATGATCAAAAACACCACGGCCCATTGCGTATAGCCACCAAAACAACCCATTGAACATCACCCCTTTGCAGTTTGGTATCAGCTTATGGTGGGATGTCACTTCGTGCAGGGGGCAAACAGTGCGCGTCAGATGCCTTTTTTCGTTCAGACATCTGCATGGTCAGTGTTTGCTTCGCTTGATCCCTATTTTTCTCTTGCCTCTGTAGTGGTCAAACAACGAAAAAACAACTCCGAAGAATTTGAACGAACTGCCCGCGCATTCCCCTTCCTTGGCGCGAAGCGCCAGGAGGGGGTCAAGCGGGCTATCTTTTGGTACTTGTCTTTGTTCCGGGCCTACTCAGTCCTTGCGACGGTGCGTACTGCTTTACCGTCTCCAGACTGGCATGCCCGACACTGCCGACGTAGTAGGCCCGATGCCAGAAGAATGGTTTCCAGTAGAATCGTCGCAGATGATCGGCATACTTCGCGCGAATGCGCCGGGAACTGGCCGCCTTGAGATTGTTGTTCAGCACGGAAATCTGCAAGGCCGGATGGATGTCTATCAGCAGATGCACATGATCCGCCTCGCCGCCAAACTCCAAGAGTGAGCAACGCCAACCCATCAAAATCTCTGCGAAGACCTCCCGAAGATCCGCCAACATCAGGGGCGTGATGACTTTGCGCCGATACTTGGTGACGAACACGACATGGAGACGAATCGTATACACCGCATGCGATGAGGAATGAAAATCTTGTTTATTCATGGCCCGAAGTGTACCATGGAATTATGATAAACGGCTACCAATTTCGCCTCTACCCGACAAAGGAACAGGAACAAACCCTCTTGCGTTGGATCGGATGCCAGCGCCTGATTTATAACGCCAAAGTGGCGGAAGACCGCTATTTTCGCTCCTTCAAACGGCGGTTCCTCGCTGTGGTGGGAGAACCCATTCCGATCGATCAGAAATACAGCCATTTTAAAACCGAATTGACTCCATTTCTAAGCGAAGTGCCTTCACAAATCTCGCGCAATGGCGCCGCGCTGTGGAAACAAGCCTACAATCGCCATTTTCAGGGGCTCGGCGGACGCCCAAAATTCCACAAGAGAAGCGGTGAGCAATCGGTTTGGCTCACCTCGGAACTGTTTTCCTTCGCACCGCAGGTGGATATGGAAACGGGTGAAATCCTGCGGTACGATTTGCAAATAGGAACAGACAATTTTCCCGTCGGTGAGATCGGCTATGTTTGCCATCGATCGCATCATATTCCAGCCTCCATCCATGTCTCGGTTCGCGCCGGGAAGTGGTTCTTGTCCTTTAGCGCCGAAGACGACACGGCAGGTGCTGCCATCGGCAACCAAGAGACTCTCATCGAAGCGATCGCGAAGGAGTTGCGCCAACTCCCGCCAGACATTTTGGCCGACCGCACATGCGGAGCGGACCGGGGCGTAGCCAAACCCCTCGCAACCTCGGACGGTCAAGTGTACGATCTACAGCCTGTCCAGAAGGAACGGATCGAAAAGGAACGTGAGCAAAAAAAGAAATGGCAACGGCGCGCGGCCCAGCGAAAGAAGGGTTCGAAGAACCAGAGAAAAGCGCATCGCCGGTCGGCCCGTTATCAGCAGTACGAGTCAAACGTGCGTAAGGAGTACGCGCATCAGACCAGTCATGCTCTTGTATCGGATGAGCGCTACACCCTCTATGCCTTCGAAGACCTCAAGATCCAAAACATGACCCGCCGTCCGAAAGCCAAGAAAGACGAGAAAGGGAGATGGATTCCCAATGGAGCAGCAGCCAAAGCCGGGTTAAACCGCGCCATCCTGTCTTCCGCCTGGGGGCAAATCGTACAGTACACCGAGTACAAAGCGCTTCGCGCCGGAAAGCTCGTGGTCAAAGTACCGTTTGCGTACAGTTCACAGGAGTGTGCCTTTTGCGGCTACACTCACAAAGACAATCGGCTGACACAGGCCGAGTTTGTCTGCCTCCGCTGTGGACATACGGACAATGCGAACCACAATGCAGCCGTCGTGATCGCCCATCGGGGCGTAACCAAGATCCTGTCAGGCGGTCCTCTGACAAAACCAAAGAAGTCCGTTCGTATGCGAAAGACGGTAGGGCCGGAGCGGTCCGAACCGGTGCAGTCTGCACAAAAGCCTGAGGAGACAGACATAAGACGTGATGCAGGTGATCCCTGCGTTGCGCACAAGTCGACGATCCAGGAAACTCCGGCAGCGATGCTGGAAACCCCCGCCTAGGCGCCGCAGGCGCCAGGCGGAGGGAGGTTCATGACCTGAGTACATTGTACACAGGTGTAGTATGCGGTGAGGCCACTAAAAAGCGATTGATGACGGGCATGTTCAAAGCGTTTTAGCGGACAAAGAGCAGCAGCGGGGCAGCATGAATGGTCCAACTGCCTTGCAAGTGCACATGATGAATAGAATAACGGCAAATGACTGCAGAGGATTCATCTTGACAGAGGTTAACAGACCGGTTAGTATACTTGCATGAGTACGACTCACAACACCTTGGCAGAGCGATGCGTTTGTCAAGGACCAACAGGAGGTACACTTGCATGAATACCACCCATAGCACTCAGGACCGACTGGCCGTCGCCGCAGCGAGTCTGTTTTATACCGAAGGCATTACCGCGTCCGGTGTCGATGCGGTCGTCCGTCACGCGGGCGTCTCTAAACCGACGTTATACAGTCATTATCGGTCCAAAGCCGAGTTGGTGGCCGCCGCGCTGAACTTTCAGCATCAGGCGCGTCGCCGCATGGTGGAAACCTACCTGGATCAGCGCAAAGACCAGATACCCGAGGAACGTATCTTGGCCGTGTTTGATTGGCTCGAAGACTGGTCCGGACAACAGGGAAACCGAGGATGCGCATTTCTTAACGCCGCAGCGGAACTGGTGGGCCCCGAGGACGAACCTGCCCGACAAGTGATCCGCCAGCATAAACAGTGGTGGCAGTTCCTGTTGGCCGATCTCGCTCGGGATGCGGGGGCAGTGAATCCCGTCCGTCTGGCGGATGAGTTGTTACTCCTCATGGATGGCGTAAATGCACGCGTTTTGGTGACGGGGAACCCGACGATTGCCGCCTCAGCCAAGCGAGTTGCGCGCCTCTTGTTGCGCGAATCCCAAGCTCTTCCTCCCCAAGACGTTGCCTGCGCACCCGGTGTTCCATCGAGTTCCCAAGGGTTGCCCTCGGAAAATTTTCAGGAACCCGACGCATGAAACAGGTCGAAAGCATGGACCACCGCCCTGTTCCAATATGGGTGCCTTTCGCATTGACCGCCGGACCGGTCGTCGCGTTGGGATTCGCTCGCTTTGCGTATGCCTTGATCCTTCCCGCCATGGTCCGTGACCTGGGATGGTCGCTGGCCACAGCTGGGGCCATGAATACGATCAATGCCTTGGGGTATCTTCTCGGTGCTCTGGCGACGGCGCGACTCGCGAACCGGTGGGGGCTCAGTCGCACCTTTATTGTCAGCTTGATAGTGACCTCGCTGGCCGTGCTGGGTACGGGGGTACTCGACAGTAGCATCGTCATTGGACTGTTTCGTTTTGTCAGCGGTGCGGCAGGCGGGGTTGCTTTTGTAGCTGGCGGGGGTCTCGTCGCACAGGCCAGTGCTCAAGACTCTTCACATCGTGCGGCATTACTGCTCGGCATCTATTTTGGCGGGGCTGGCCTCGGGATTGTTCTATCCGCATGGATCGTTCCAATCCTCCTTACAGCATTCCCTCACATGATCGGATGGCGCATCGTCTGGGGAGTTTTGGGCGCTGTCAGTCTGTTGGCCTTGGTCGGTGCCGTTCCCGCTGCATATCATGTGGTTCAAGCCCAAAGTCTTGGGGGTCAAGGGGGTCGTGTTCATACACAGTTTCGCCGATTGCGCCCGCTGCTGATGGCCTATGGATTGTACGGAGCGGGTTATATCGTCTATATGACGTTTATCGTGGTCTTTCTTAAACAGCATGGGGTGCGTCCGCAGGAGATCGTATGGTTTTGGACTGTCCTCGGAAGCGCTGCGACGGCATCCGCTTTCGTCTGGGGCGGGCTGTTGGGGCGGGTCTCTGGTGGACGCGGCGTTGCCATGCTCGTTGTTTTGGTCCTTAGTGGCGTATTGCTTCCGTTATGGTCGACGGCGACCATCGCCGTCTTGGGATCTGCAGTCTTGTTCGGTTCCGCGTTTTTGGCGGTGGTGACCGCCGTGACCACGGTGGCTCGCCGAAATCTCCCCATGCAACAATGGACCCCGGCACTGGCCTCTCTCACCGTGGCGTTTGGTCTGGGTCAAAGTGCCGGGCCGCTCCTTGCCGGACTGATGTCCACCGGCCGCGGAAGCGTTCGAACGGGGCTCATCCTCAGTGCCGTCATCCTGACTCTTGGTGCCCTCACCGCTCTCACACAACGGGATCGCCTAGCCGAGGCCGACGACTCTGTATGACGGAATGATTTTCGTGCATATTGATTCGGTTGGGCTGTACAAACGGATGAATTTCATTGAAGGGGTCAAAAATAAAACCTGATTCGCCGCTTTGTCGCGGCACCTCCTCGTAACGAATATAGGCGTCGTTGATATACCTGTCGGGGGCACATTTCCGACGGGTCAAATAGAAATCGTGGAGAATGCGTATTTCCCCCCATTAATCGCCTCATCGATCATCGCGCGGCGCAACCGTTCAAAGCGTTCGCCCCACTGCATGAGCGCATATCCGCGCACGGCGAACATCGCTATGCAAGCATCCCGCTCGCTTTGAGGAAGCAGGAAACCCGGCTGACGCTGGTCCAGGCCGCCGGTCGGGTTACTTGCCAATCAGCAGACGATATCCGTCCGCATTCGTATACCTGTTCCGCTAGAGAGTGCCATCCGACAGAGTGCGCAACTTCTTACGCTGCGCCATAATTTCAATCATGGCGCACAGCATCTCATAGTCCGACTCCTCAAGGCGACTGACACGGTGCGCCATGGCAATGTAGGGTTGCGCCGCTTCGCGCATCACAAAACTCTGCAGATAGGCGGGCAGATCTGTGGGTCCGCCATAACTCGTGTCGTCCGGAAGACTTGTGAGTTCCTGACCTTCGCAAAAATATCCGATGGGAACTCCCAGCGCTTCCGCAATGCGAATCGCATACTCCAGCGAGGGATGACGCTCACCCCGTTCAATGGAACTGATGTGGGGAGTCGATATCCCTGTTCGATAGGCCACCTCCTGTTGAGTCAAGGTTCTTCTATGCCGTAATAACCTGATCTTTCGTCCAAGGTCATTATCCACTGCAAATCACTCCCTTTATATCCTTGATTATGGATATGGACATACCATAACACACAAATGTGTAATCTCGCAATAGATTCTGAGATGTTATTTTGAATTATTGCTATAGTATGGCTCGTATGTTTAACAATTAAAGAACACTAACTATCTAATGCTAACAATCATCATTATTTTTATATTTAAAGTAAGTATATGTTGTTGATATTTATGAGTAAAATCACCAACGACTAATAATTTATCCCCTGACGTCATAACGCCCATCGCATTGACAGCGGTGGGCGCAGCGGAGCGGATCAAAAACAAGCTGTGATGGCGGCGGAGAATCAGGACAAACTTCACCTGCGTTCCGCGCTTCCGAGAAGGAACTGTTCATTTTGGAACTGCTCAGTTTCATCTCTCTAGCCGAGCGGTTTGCTGCTGCGTTCATGCGCAGTAAACGTGACAAGGGATTCATAGCCCGCCGATCTCGCAAAAGCAATCGCCTGATCGTAATCCATGCCAACATCCTCCGGTCTGTGGGCGTCTGAGTTTATGACGATGGGAACATGGCGCTGCGCGCACGCCGCAAGAAAATCGGGCGCTGGATACAGCTTTCCAACGGGCTTTCTCAGCCCGGCCGTGGATATTTCAATAACTGTCTTGTGCTGTTCAAACAGTTCTGCCAAATGCGCATACCATTCATTCAAAAACAGCGCATCGTCAGGCTCATCCCCAAATACCTTGATGACATCAGGGTGACCGATGAAATCGAACAGTTCTGTTTCAACCATTTTGCTTACAATGTTGAAATACTCATCGTATGTCTGTTTTAGATCCCTCTTCAACCACTTTGCTCTCATCTCTGCCAGATCAAACCCGAAGTCGCCAAGCCAGTGAACAGAACCGATGACGTAGTCAAACGGATACTGTTTGATGAACTCTGCAATCTGATCTTCGACGCCTGGTATGTAATCCAGTTCCAAGCCAAATTTGACCTGGTGTCCCACTGCCCTTGCCTGCATGATCATGTTCGCGTATTCGTCCAGATCTTCAGTGCGTCGTTCTCGCGTCCATGGATTGTCCAGGAGATGGCCCGTCTGCTTGAATCGATACCCGTGCTCAGAGACGCCGTATTCGCTGATTCCGCGCTCGCTCGCCGTACTGAGAAAGCGTTCCAGCCAGGCAACAGTGTATGGCCCTCGTTCCGTGTGCGTGTGATAATCAGTCAGCATCATAATCCTCCCCCAGACCCCAGCGCTGCATGAGAATTCCTTGATTTCTTGCGCCATAACCCGGATGTTACAACTCGCGATGCGCCAGCAGGCGCCGATGCTCTACCATGAGACAACGGTTCGACACCACGAACAGCCCTGCATCCTCAGCGCGTTTTTCCGCTTCCTTGTCGCCAACCCCGAGTTGCAGCCATACTCCCTTGGCGCCGATGGCGATCGCGTCGTCGATAATGTCGGAGACCGCTTCACTCTTGCGAAATACGTCGACCAACAGCGCGCTGCCCTGAACATCGCGCAACGAGGCTTTTGCGGGTCTCCCCAGAACCATTCGCACATTGGGATTCACCGGAACAATCTCATAGCCCTGTGACTGCAGGTAAGCGGCCACTTCATAACTGTTCCTGCCGGGATCATCCGATAGTCCCACCACGGCAATCGTCTTGATCTGACTCAAAAACTCTGCGGTCTGTTCGTTTGTCGGCTGAGTCATGACATTTCATCATCCTTCGCTGTCCGCTGTATTCTACCACATACATTTTACACCGTAGCGACCCTTTTTGGTTCTGAATACGTATACGTAGCGAGGGAAACGGCTCGTCAGCAGAAATCCTTCCTCGCGAATCCGGGTTGCCAGGCAACCTGCCTGAAATTCGCTGTCATATAGTTTGCCGCTATAGACCCAGGTCAATTCGCCACCCCCACTCACCTCTACCTGTCGCAGTCTGTAGACTCATGTTACATCTCGGTGCTATTCGCGGGCAGCAGCGGCAGTACAATGGAAAATATGGTGCCCACACCAACCTCGCTCTCTACGCCAATGTCTCCATGATGAGCCTTGATCAAACTCCGCGCAATAGCCAACCCCAGGCCGGTTCCACCACGCGCTCTCGTCCTTGATTTGTCTGCTTTGTAAAAGCGTTCAAATACGAAGGGCACGTCTTCGTCCGCAATCCCTTCGCCTGTATCGACTACCCGCAAAATGGCCTGACGTTCCGTTACATCGATCCGTAATGTAACGCCGCCGTGTGTTGTATGGCGCAGCGCATTGTCAACCAGATTCGTCAATACCTGTTCCAGACGGTCGCTGTCGCCATAGGTCATTACGGGAGCGGCCTGACCTTCCATCGTCATGGTCAGGCCGCGATCTACAAAGATTCCCTGGAATTTGCGGGCAATCTTGCGGGCCAGAGCGGTTAGATCAAGGGGCTCCATACGCATCGAAAAATGTGCGGATTCGAGTTGGGCCAGATCAAGCAACTCATTAACAAGACGGCGCATGCGCAACGATTCGTCATGAATGATCTGGGTGATCTCTCGCTGCTGTTCGGGATCCTCGCCAAAATCGTCAACCAGCGCTTCCGCATATCCTTGCAATAACGCGAGCGGGGTGCGCAACTCGTGTGAGACATTGGCTACGAAATCCTTGCGCAGACGATCCAGCCGCCGCTGTTCCGTAACATCCCGAATCACGGCTAACGTACCCCGCAGTTGAAACGGATCATCGGGTTCATAGAGGGGCGTCATCGTTACCAGCAGATCTCTCCCCTGCCACTCTACCGACCGTTCCATGGACGCTCTTGCCTCCAGTGTGTCCCTTTGCATGCGCACCAAGTCTTGCGGCAGCGCATGTGTTCCTTCGTCGCCGGCCCTGAGCGCGCGCTGCGTACTCATCCACTGCTCCGCGGCTGGATTGCGAAGGATAAACTGTCCATGCATGTCCGTGGCGACCACTGCGTCTGTCATGGCGCTTAGGATACCCGTGATCTGTTCTTTTTCCTCCGTCAAAGCGCGAACGGTCTGTTCCAACTCCTCCGCAACCTGGTTCAGGGTCTGGCCGAGTCTCCCGACCTCATCCTGTGTGACAACCGTAACACGCATATTGAAGCGGCCCCTGGCCATTTCTTCTGCGGCGTCATTCATTTCGATCAGCGGTCGCGACAGGTTCTTCGAAACGACGAATGCCAGTCCAGTTGTCAGCAGCGTACCAAGCACCACGGCAAAGATAATCAGTCCAGGGATGGTGCGGCCTGGATCGCCAGCCACGTCATTCGATTCTGTGATCAGCAGAAACGCGGCAACCTGATTGAGCGGCCCGAGAATCGGCATCAACGCATACATGCTCGTTCGCGGATCAGGGGATGGGATAAAAGATGGAATTCCGCGCTGAATCACTGGCTGATCCTGCAGCAGGAGCTTCCGCTCTGCAGGCGTCAGCGAATTGATATAGCCCTGTACTGTCGGGCTTGTCGTCGGTGGAGCGATCAGATAATAATGACTGTGCAAAGCGGACATTACGTGAGCGATCTGGGAGTTCAACTGGCGACCTGATTCCTGCTGCAACAATTGACTCACCAAAATCGCCTGACTCGTCAAGTCACGCCGCTGCATTGTCGAAACATAAGAGTCAAAAAACTGCTGCAGGTACATGGCCAAAATAGCCAAAACGACCAGGACCAGCACAATAATCGTCAACCACAGCTTTAAAACCACACTGCGGACGATCCTGTGCCACAGTTTGTAGAACATAGTGGTAGTACGCCGCAACACGTTACTCGGCCACCTCGAATTTATAGCCGACGCCCCACACGGTATGAATGTGCTGCGGCACCCGATCAGACGCGCGCCCCAGTTTTTCGCGCAAGCGCTTTACATGCGTATCCACGGTGCGCTGGTCGCCAAAAAACTGATAGTTCCATACATCGCGAAGCAGTTCCTCGCGACTGAACACCTTTTCTGGTCTCTGCGCAAGGTACAGAAGCAATTCAAACTCTTTAGGGGTGAGCGAAATCTCCGTGTTTTCAACCAACACCTTGCGCGCGTCAACGTTGATGACCAGTCCCGGAAAGGACAGAATGTGGTTCAGCGTTGACTGCTGCGGTTCGTTTTGCGGCGCTCCGCTGCGGCGTAACAGGGCCTTTACGCGCATCACAAGTTCCCGTGGACTGAATGGCTTGACCACATAGTCATCCGCGCCGACTTCAAACCCGTGCACTCGATTGCTCTCATCCCCCGCTGCGGTCAACACGATCACAGGAGTATCCTTGTATTGCCTGAGCTCCGAACAGACGTCCCGCCCATCCATACCTGGAAGCATCAGATCAAGCACAATCAGGGCGTAATTCACGTCAAGAGCCATCGCCAACCCTTCCGTTCCATTATCCGCTTCATCCACATCGAAATTTGCGCGTTCCAAATACATTCTAACCAGTCTCCGAATGCGCTCCTCATCGTCCACCACCAAAATTCGGTCCTGCTCCATAACCGATCCCTCCCTGTCTATAATCTGTACAGTTTAGGCGCTACATATCGAACGTGTATACGTCATCGAGTTGACGATAGTATAACCCTCTATAGAGTACCGTAGCTGTCGCATAGCCTGCAAATAGAATTGTAAAAAATCTTTGACCAAAAGTGAAAATAGTTTGAACAAATAGTGAATCAACACGTCCAAACCACATAAATACGACACAGAGTTTACACATAAGTTGCACAGAGGTTGCACAGCAACTGTATAGCAGTCAGCGTTGACAACGGCGCAGCGCTTCATACCAAACGCTTGAGTTGATGCACTTCCTGTTCTGTAAGATGACGCCACTGGCCAGGTTTCATCCCGCGCAGGTCCAGAGTTGCGTAGCGTGTGCGCAGCAACTTTTGGCAAGGGTATCCGACTGCCTCGAACATGCGCCGAACCTGTCGATTGCGGCCTTCGTGGATGGTCAGCACAATTCTGCTCGACTGGCCGTCCGTTCCCTTGCACACAGCAAGCGCGGGAGCGGTCAGACGATCGTCCAATAGGACGCCCTGTTCCAGACTGGCCAGCGCTTCCGCGGATATCCGTCCTGAAATGACCGCTTCATACGTCTTGCTGATCGTAAATTTCGGATGCATCAGCCGTTGCGCCAGTTCACCGTCGTTTGTCAGCAACAAGGCGCCGCTGGTGTCATAATCAAGCCGCCCAACAGGAAACACCCGATCCGACACTGCAGTCAGGCAGTCAATGACTGTGCGCCTTCCGTAGGGATCGCGAACAGTGGTCACGACGCCTTGCGGTTTATAGAGCAGAATGTAGATGGGCGCCGCAGAGTCGCCGAGAGGATGCCCATCCACAACGATGCGGTCGCGTGCAGAGACTTTGACGCCGAGTTCGCGGACCACAGCACCATTGACCGTCACACGTCCTGCGGCGATCAGCTCTTCAGCCGCGCGGCGAGACGCAATTCCTGCGCGTGCGATGACCTTTTGCAAACGTATGGTTACCTCTCCGGCTCCTTCATTGGAAGACCTCTTGCCCAAGCGCTCAACCCCTCATTTCCCAAACATCCACGACACGGTCCATACGGAAGCAATGACACTGACAAGATCGGACAATAACCCAACCTTGACCGAATACCTTGGATTGCGGATTCCCACACTGCCAAAGTATACCGTAAGAACGTACAAAGTGGTATCCGTACTTCCTTGCATGGTCGAAGCGGCGCGTCCGAGAAACGAGTCGGGACCCGCATGCTTGAAGAGATCCGTCACCAGTGCGAGTGAACCAGACCCGGAGATGGGGCGCAGCAGCGCCAGAGGCAGCAGTTCAGTGGGAAAGTGGAGAACATTCAGCAGAGGATGAAAAGCGCCCATCAAAAGACCGAGGGCTCCGGAGGAACGAAACACACTGACTGCAACCATCATGGCAATCAGATGCGGGATCAAATTCACGGAAGTTCCAAAACCCTCTTTCGCTCCTTCCACAAAGGAATCGTAGAGTGGCACTTTGCGTACAATTCCCAAAACAAGGATTGTCGCCAGCGTAACTGGAAGAGCAAATTCAGACAGTGCCGCAATCGCGTTCATACTTCTGTCTTGCCCATACTGCGGCGTCGAAAAAAGCGATCCAGCACGATTGCCGCTACGGTGGCAATGAGCGTGGCCAATATGGTGCTTCCGACGATTTCCGCTGGCGCCCGCGAGTGAAATTCCATGCGCAGGCCAATCATGGTGGCTGGGATGACAGTCAGACTGGCCGTGTTCATCGCAAGCAGCGTACACATGGCGGCGGATGCAGTGTCGCAATCATTGTTCAGGTTCTGCAATTCACGCATGGCTTTCAGTCCAAGCGGCGTTGCAGCATTGCCAAGCCCCAGGATATTGGCGCTCATGTTCGCAATCAGGGAGCCCATGGCGGGATGGTCGCTCGGAACAGAGGGATATAACCAATGCGCAAGCGGTCTGAGCAGTTTGGCCAAACTCTGCACAAGTCCTGCCTGTTCGGCAATTTTCATCATGCCTAACCAGAACGCGATGACGCTGATCAGGCCAAATGACACCAGCACGCCGTCTTTCGCCCCGCTCAACACCCCTTCCGTAACTGCCTCGATACGACCAGTGGCCGCCGCCACCACGATTCCAGTCATGAACAGTGCGAACCAGATCACATTCATCAAGGCGTTCTCCTCCCCCGAGACCATCCCTGTTCAATCAATCAGTGCATAAACAGATCGCGCAGGCGGCCCAGCAACCCTTTTGCCTTCACCGCCTCAGCCGTCGCCAGACGAGCCTCGCCAAGCTTTTGACCATGCAGGTAATAGGCGACATAACCTGCAACCTGCCCTTTTCGCACAGGCGCGGACAGCACCTTCAATTTAACGATTTTCATTTCAACTGCCGCCGTTTCATCGCAATGAAACACATAGGAAATATCGCCCAGTGCCTTGAGCGGCACCGTGTTTTGCTGACCAAAGCGAACGGGAGCGCGCATCCTTACATGCACCAGGTCCACCACGTTCCGCCGTTCATAGGCGGTGAGCCCATATGTCAGCAACCGCGCAGAATCCACCCAATCGTTGCCATCGCGCAGTACGATCAGCGCCACCTGCCGTCCGGCTCTCGTGGACGAAGAGGCCAGACAGCGGCCAGAAAGCCTTGTATACCCTGTTTTGACCCCATCGGCGTCGGTCATCATCCAGAGCAGTTTGTTTTTATTGCGCAGCTTGCGATCCCACTTTTGATTAGGCCAGGGAATCGTATAAAATTTGGTGCCCACTATTTTCCTGAAAAGCGGAATGCGCAATGCCGCCGCCGTGATGACCGCCATGTCATGCGCTGTTGAATAGTGCTCAGGATGATCGAGTCCGTGCGGATTCATAAAATGGCTGTGTGTCAGTCCGAGCTTATGAACCTCCTGATTCATGATGGCCGCGAACCGTTGTTCATTGCCGCCAAGAAACTCTGCAATCGCCATCGCCGAATCATTGCCGCTGCGCAGCATCATTGCGTAGAGAAGATTGCGCAGTGTCTGCTGCTCACCTGCAGAAAGATAGACGCTTGACCCTTCCTGGCGCACGGCATGCGCCGAGACCGTCACCACCCGGTCCAGTTTGCCTGAACGGACCGCGATCCACGCTGTGATGATCTTTGTCAGACTGGCGATGCGCATGCGCTTGTCCGCCTGTTTCGCGTACAGTATGCGGCCTGTGGCGACATCGATGAGACAGGCCGCCTCGGCTGTCACCGAGGGTTCTCGCGTCAAGACCTGCGGCACGGCGATATGCTGCAGACGCGCTCTCGTTCGCGCGTATGTTTGGTCTGACGCGGCAGTCGCGCACAGCAGCGCCGCCGTCAATACGACCGGTATGAACCTGTACTGGAATGACAGAAACTTACGTCTGGATACCTGTACCTTATGCGGCGACTTGTCCATGTAGAATCACTCTCCCTTGTCGCACGCGCATTCTGCGCAGAAGAAAACAAGCGCCGGAGCAGCGCTTGGACTTCGGACAGCATCACATCACGGGCTTTTGAATATGCTCCGCAGCAAGCGCGGAGTTTTTTCGGACATTTGCAAATGCCTCCAGGCGGTCCATCATGGCAGGAGCCAAGTCAATCAAACGGTCATAAAGCTGATTCCCTGGTTCTGCGGACAGTAGTTTGACGCCATGCTGGCCCACGATCAGAAACCCCATCGGATTTATGGAAACGCCCCCGCCAGCGCCCCCGCCAAACGGCAGTTCCTGATCATCCGGCGCAGAGTTTGCTGAAACGCGTTCCCGACCGATGTGAAAATCAGCTCCTCCCGCCGCAAACCCAAAGCCAACTCGGGAAATGGGAAGAATCACGCTGCCATCAGGCGTTTCCACCGGATCCCCGATAATCGTGTTCACGTCCACCATTTCCTTGATATTTTCCATTGCTGTCTGCATCAGCGACTGAATCGGATGTTCTTCCACGAGCAGCCCCCCTTCTCAACAGCCACAACAGGCCGAGTCCTGCATAGATAGCTTTGCCGAGGCGAAGTGTCGCTATGCACGACAGGCGCGTTGAAAAGGCGGTCCTGTGAAACGTTGGCGAAACGCCCAGAGTGGGCAACTCTGCAAAAGTGAACAGTTGGGTGAATAACCCTGTGAGCCCGCTCATGGCAATCCATGCGCCACCGCACAGAAGCGCTGTATCCACTGCGTCGAGCAGACCGATGTCTGTGCGCCACGCGTATTCTCGCACAGTGATTTTGTGCAGCAGACGCTCTACGGCGGGCCACAGATTGCGAATCTGGAGCACTTTATGAAATAGATCGCCAATCATCCCGGCGCCTGCATGGACGTGGTCCGTCGCTTCTGTCGAAGAACTGGAAGCGCTATGCAGGAGCGGTTCTTTACTGTGCGCACTCGGTTCGATGGCGATGCGACGACGGTATGTCAGCCAGAAGAGGTAACGGATTTCGAGCGAGATGTGACCTTTTGCACCCTGCAGTTCCCACAGAAAACGGACCGTCACCGGGGATCCAATTACGGCAACAAGCAATGCAACCATGCCGATCTGCATCCATACCACGAGGCGGCCCCCCAAGAACTCGCTCTGGGGAATATGCTTTCCGTAAACCATATTATGTATTCAGGGTAAAAATTATATGTCATTCTGCTGTTCCAGCGGCGGCAGATCGCGGGCGCTTCCCAGCCCGAAATAGTCGAGGAAATCAGCAGTCGTTCCATAGAGAAATGGACGCCCCGGACTCTCTGCGCGGGCGATTTCCTGTGCGAGACCACGGGCGACAAGCGTGCCCAGAGCCTTCTCGCTCTTTACGCCGCGGATGTCCTCAATCTGCGCGCGTGTAATGGGTTGTCGATAGGCGATAATCGCCAGTGTTTCGAGAGCCGCCTGCGACAGGGCGGAAGGAGGCGGCACCAAGGCCAGTTGACGCAGATAAGGAGTAAGTTCCGGCGCCGTCATGAGTTGCCAGGCGTCCGCAATTTGCTCAATGAGAAACCCTCTGCCTTCACGAATCTGCAGATCGCGGAGGTCCAGACACATCTGTTTCACGAGCGCTTCGTCGATGTCAAATACGGCGGCGATCTGCCTGTCCGTCAAACCTTCCGTTCCAGCGGCAAAGAGCAGACCCTCAAGCGCCTGCAGCGCGCCCCCGACCGGTTCTGTTGAACTGCTTTTGAGATCCGTCTGTTTCTGTGCGCCTGGCGCCTGCGTCAATTGTGCGGGATCGTATGTACTGCGTTCGCTGTAATCCATATGTCTCCGAATTGAGCCTCCTGCCGACAGACGATGCGGTTGAGTCGAATCAGTTCAAGCAACGCCAGAAATACCGTGACAATCTCCCTGCGACGACGATTGCGAAGCAGGTGGAAAAACGTGGTCGGCGCAGTGCGCACCTGATGCTCGATGAGACGCATCCGCTGTGGAATTGTCTCCCGGTCTCTCACAATGCGCACCTCCAGATCCACTTTAACGCGTGTGAGCACCCTTGCCAGAGCATCGCGCAGATGCAGCGTCTCGACGCCAGCCAGGAAATCGGACACAGTCGGTTGCTCCTGAAACAAATCCAGTGGAAGCGGCAGTCGACCGATCCGCTCAGAACGCAGATGCGACTGCATAGCAAGCGACTCGGCGGCCAGCTTGAACGCCCTGTATTCGATCAGACGGTCCCGCAGTTCACTTTCCTCGTCCGCATACTGTGCATCCAGACCATACGCGACCTGAATTTCCTGCGGCTCGTGCCGGGGTAACAGAGAACGCGCTTTAATGGCGAGCAGTTGCGCCGCCATCACAACAAATTCACTCGCCACTTCCAACTGAAACTCCATTGATTCTCTGAGATACGTCAGATACTGATCCGTGATCCGCGCGATTGGCACGTCGTAGATGTCGAGTTCCTGACTTTCAATCAGATGCAGCAGCAGATCCAGCGGACCTTCAAACGCCTGCAGGCGCACCCGGTATTCTCCACTGTCCACTAAAGCACCAATCCGAACCACCCCATCACACTCTGGATAGCTCCATTGATGATCAACCCGCCGACCGGTAAAATGAGCACGAGCACCAGCAGAAAAGGCCCGAGTCTCTCAAATTGGTCTGCGCGGGGCAGCCAGCGCAGCGGCAGAGAATAACGGAGGACTTTCCAGCCGTCGAGCGGCGGAACAGGAATCAGATTAAAGACAGCCAGAGCGATATTCACAATCGCCAGCCAGTAACTCATATTGACGAGAAATCCGCCAAAACTAGTCAGCCAGAACGCCGATCCGGAGTTGTTCATGCCAATCAGCGCCAGCATGGCGCACAGCGCAAGCAACGCGTTCATCAGCGGGCCAGCAAGAGCAATCAGCACAATGCCTAACTGGCGATTGATCTTGATTCTGTTGGGGTTGAACATGACCGGTTTCGCCCAGCCAAAATTGACGACCAGGATCATCAGGAGTCCCAGAAGGTCCAGATGAGCCAAAGGATTCAACGTGACGCGACCCTGTTTTTTTGCCGTATCGTCGCCAACGAGAAGCGCCATGTAAGCATGGCCAAATTCGTGGATGGCAAGACCGATCACAAACGCGATTAACCGGAAGATGAATCCCTGCCCAAAAAAGGAGAACAGTCCCACTCCTTCGTCCGCCCTTCTGCTGTCAGTTATCCGGGTTTTTCCGGAATGATTTCAAGCGCCATGGAAGCAGTTGCGCGTACCTGGCAAACGTCTGCCGATGGGCGCCGATTTCTCGGGCGCCGCGTCGCCGCAACAGAGAAACTGACGCTGTCACTACGGGATCGCGCTGCGCAAAGAGCACGATATTTTGAGCGGAAAACGGCATGACGCCGAGCGGAATATACCAGGCGGGTCCAACCAGGATGTTCAGATAATGGCCCAGTTCCCACAACTTGCGACTGTGCGGTCCCGTCGCCGGCAGGATCACATTCATGACGAGTACACCGCCTGTCATGAGTCTTTCTGCGAGAGACCGCAGGTATACGGGCGACAGAAAAGTCTGCGGTATCTCTTCGCGGTAAAAGACATCCAGCAGGATCAAATCAAACTGCTCTTCCATCCGCGGTACATACGACCTTGCATCCGCCTCGATAAACTGCGTCCGCTCATCGGCAGGCATCTTGAAGTGCTGTATTGCCGCCGCCGTGACAGCCGCGTCAACATCAATTCCCGTTATCCTTGCCTGCGGGTGTCTGCGGTGGACGTGGCTGACGGCAGTGCCCGTACCAAGGCCGACAGCCAAAAACCGCGAGACTGCAGGCCGCAACATGGTGTGCAGCGCAAATGCCTGCTGATACGGAAAATACAGCCGGGACGGTTGCTGGACCAACATCGCTCCCTGCCAGCCCGCAAGCTCAGCGCCAAAGCGCATGAATCGCACACCGTGCCGCTCAGCGATCTGAATCGTCTGATGGGGTGAACGTATCGTCTCAATGATCATACAGTACGCCGCATACGATCTCCACTCGCACAGACGCGCATCAGGATGACAGGGCACGCGTCAGATTCGCCATCTCAATGGCTGTCACTGCGGCCTCCCAGCCTTTGTTCCCCGCTTTGGTTCCAGCGCGTTCGATGGCCTGTTCGATGGTATCCGTTGTAAGCACGCCAAAAGCGATGGGCGTGTCCGACTGCAGAGCAACCGCAGAGATGCCCTTCGCCGTTTCGGCCGCCACATAGTCAAAATGCGGCGTCGCGCCACGAATCACAGCACCGAGAGCAACCACTGCGTCATACCGCCCTGAGTGAGCCAGACGCTTGGCTGCATAGGGAATCTCAAAAGCACCCGGCACCCAGGCAACGTCAATCTGGGATGCGTCAACTCCATGCCGGGTCAACGCGTCCATGGCCCCGGACAGCAGGCGCGTGGAGATGAGATCATTAAACCGCGCCACGACCACACCGAGTTTGAGACCTGTTCCAATCAGATGTCCTTCAAATGTTTGTCCCATCGTGCACACTCCTACAAGTTTAACATGTGACCCAGTTTTGTTTTCTTTGTCGACAGATACTTTTCGTTGAAGACGCTCGCGTCCACCTGCAGCGGCACGCGCTCCACGATGGTGAGACCATGCCCGGTCAATCCGCTAACCTTGCGCGGGTTATTGGTCAACAGTCGCATCTCGCGAACGCCGACATCCTGCAGAATCTGTGCGCCGATGCCATAATCGCGCAGGTCGGGCGCAAAACCAAGCTGCTGGTTGGCTTCGACGGTGTCGAGTCCCTTTTCCTGCAGTTCATAGGCCTTGATCTTGTTGATGAGTCCGATGCCGCGCCCTTCCTGACGCATATACACGAGAACGCCCTTCCCCTCGTCAGCGATCTGCGCGAGCGCGGCGTGCAACTGCGGTCCACAGTCGCAGCGCCAGGAGCCGAATACATCTCCCGTCAAACATTCCGAATGAACACGGACGAGCGTGGGAGTCTCAGGATCGATGTCGCCCATCACGAGCGCGATGTGCTCTTTGCCATCCAGAGAATTGGTGTAGGCCATGATGCGAAAATCGCCATACTCGGTCGGCAAGTCGGCTTCGGCAACACGCGACACGAGTCTTTCGCGTTCCTTGCGATAGGCGATCAGATCGGCAATCGTGACCATGAGCAGCCCAAATTCACGCGCAATCAGAACAAGATCGTCCACCCTTGCCATTGTTCCGTCTGGTCTCAATACTTCGCAAATCACGCCCGCAGGATATGCTCCGCACAGCCGCGCAAGGTCCACCGCCGCCTCTGTGTGGCCTGCCCGCCGCAATACGCCGCCCTCTTTAGAAATCAGCGGAAAAACGTGGCCCGGACGCTTAAAGTCCTGAGCAAGGCTGTCCTGCGCGATAATGCCCTGGATTGTTTGCGAGCGTTCCACAGCAGAAATCCCCGTGGTGGTCGCAGTGTGGTCAACCGAAACAGTAAATGCGGTATTCAGCGTATCCGTGCTGCGTTCCACCATCGGCTTTAATTGTAACTCATTGGCCCGTTCTTCGGTAATGGGTACACAGACCAGTCCGCGACCGTGCGTGATCATAAAATTGATGGTGATCGGCGTTGCAAATTCCGCCAACGATACGAAATCACCTTCATTTTCGCGATCCTCATCATCGACCACGATGATCACTTCACCGCGCTTCAGCGCTGCGAGGGCCTCGCCGATTTTGGCAAACATGCTTCCGATCCCCTTTCAGTATCCCCAACTGCGCAAGCGCTCCACCGTCAGACCAGTCAAACCGCCGCTGTCGCCCGCAGGCAATTCCCTGCTCAGCAACCGCTCCACGTACCTTGCGATCATATCCACTTCGAGGTTTACGCGGCTCCCGCTGCGTGTGTGCAGCAGGGTTGTCATGGCCGCCGAATGCGGAATGAGCGACACCTGAAATGACTGCTCCAACGCGGTCATCACAGTCAGACTCACGCCGTCGATCGCGACTGATCCCTTTTCCGCGATGTAGCGCATGATTTCCGGCTCAGCGGCAACGGTCAGCAGGCGCGCCGTTTCATCCCGGAACACGTCAGTCACCGTACCCACGCCGTCCACATGGCCTGCAACCAGGTGCCCGCCGAGCCTCGAACTGCTCAGCAAGGCGCGCTCCAGATTCACCTGATCGCCTGCCGCCGCGACGCGCAACGTGGTTCTGCGAACAGTCTCAGGAACCGCGTCCACCGTCATCTGGCCGTCCTTCAACTGTACGACTGTCAGGCACACTCCATTTACGGCGATGCTGTCGCCGATGACGGTGTCTTCCAGAACTTTGGCTGCTGCGATACGCAGCAGCATGGCTCGACCTGTACGTTCAACGCGTGTCACTCTGCCAATCTCCTCAATCAATCCCGTGAACATAGCTGCCGCCCCCTCGCGTTCAGATCCCGCCCATGTCATGGACCGCCCAACAGTTTTGCGTCTCGTCGCTCCGGCGTGGCGGTCATCAGGCTGTCCTCGCCCACCGTGCTCCAGCGGACATCGCGCAACGCCAATCCCGCAAACGCAGTGGTCAGCGCAGAACCCGATACGGCAGGCACACCGCCGCCCTGCAGCTTGGGGGCGTGAAAAAACCACAGTCGGTCGACACTGTCGGCCTCCAAAAATGCCGCCGCAACAGTGCTCCCCCCCTCAACGAGAACATGAATCCAGCCCCTTGCAGCCAGTGCCCTGAGCATACTCTTCACTCTACTGACGTTGTCTGTTTCCGCCGTGGGCAGCGCCCACACTTCCACGCCAGCGTCCTCCAGAGCCTGCTGGCGCTTTGGGTCTGCCGCATCATCGCAGACAATGACCGTCAGCGCCGAGCGGTCTGTAACCACCTGGGCCGTGACAGGAGTGCGCAGTGTGCGATCCAGGATCACGCGCACGGGACTCCGTCCGCCTGCGACAAGCCGGGTCGTCAGCAGCGGGTCGTCAGCCAGCACCGTACCCACTCCGACGGCGATGACATCAACCACATTGCGCAACCGATGCACGGCAAGCTGCGCTTCCGGCCCGGTGATCGCCAAACGTTGCCCGGACTTTGCGGCAATGCGGCCGTCGAGAGTAGCCGCAAGCTTCAGTACGACAAATGGTCGACCCGACCGCGCATACTGCAAAAACACCTCATTGCTGCGGCTCGCTTCCTTGTCCAGACAACCGACGGACACCTCCATGCCCGCCGCGCGCAGAATCGCGACGCCGCGTCCAGCCACCAGATGAAAAGGATCTTCCACAGCGATCACGACCCGGCGAACGCCCGCCGCCGCGACAGCAGGCGCACACGGAGGCGTTCGTCCATGATGCGCGCACGGCTCCAGGGTGACGTATAGAGTGCTCCCGCGCGCTTCTGTTCCCGCCATCTTCAGCGCATGAATTTCTGCATGCGCTGTGCCCGCCTGAAGATGCGCGCCAAATCCAATGACGCGATCGTTTTTGACAAGCACCGCTCCCACGATCGGATTGGGGCTCGTCCGACCTCTGGCGATTTCCGACAGATCAATCGCCATCTTCATGTACGCTTCGTCGTTCATGTGTGACTGCTCCATCCTGATTGACCAACTGTCACGCCAAATAGCGCCCTTCAGTATTCAGGGCGCCGAAAGAAAACAAGGGCTACGGCTCTTGCCGTTTCCCCCGCAACTCCTTCTTTCATCCGGACTGTACCGTCGGTACTGGACTCTCACCAGTTCGTGCCCGTAGGCTCGTGGACTCCGCTGTTGTGCGTTACCACCGGTCGGGAATTGGCCTGACGCCGCACCCTGCCCTGAAGGAGGTTATGGGATTGTCAATGTCAGTATACAGAGTAGCCAGCGCCGTTGTAAAGAGCCAACCTGCGTCGGCAGGCTGACAGTCGGGCGCGCTGGACCCGGCTGTCGTGGCCTGCGCCGCTCTAAAAGGCTGTAGCCACAGCGCCTGACCGACGATGACGGAGCAGTTTAGACACATAAGGCCACACTGGACCGATGAACCCTGCAACGCCGCGAAAAATGCCAAAAAAGCGAACAATCTGCGGTATCCAGCCAATGATGGTAAGCATGGCGTCCTCCTCCTCCTCTGCGTTACTGACAGAGTATGGGGGTTGACCGCAGCTTGTGGCGGCGCATGCCCAGACGCCACCTGAAACAACGTCAGCCTAGGGGAGCAGTGATAATCCAAATTAGGGCAGGCGCATAACGGTACATATAGCGTCTGAATAAAGCCTCAGACGCTATATCTGGAGTCACTGCGCCTGTAGCGCGGACTTTATCACTGCTCCCCTGGGCTGCCGACGGGCGCGCTGTCCAGCGAACGGTCAAGCCGACACAGATCGGCCAGCGTCTCCCGTTCCACCACCAGCCGCGCTTCGCTGTTGCGCACAAATACGACAGCCGGCCGCGCAACCCGATTGTAATTGCTCGCCATGGAATAATTGTATGCGCCAGTACAGGAAACCGCCAGAATATCCCCAGGCGCCGGATTGGGCAGGGCGACATCCCAGATCAGCATGTCTCCACTCTCGCAGCACTTCCCCGCAATCGACACAGTCTCCATCTCCGGATCGTTCACACGGTTTGCAATACACGCTTCATACTTGGCGCCATAGAGCGCAAGCCGCGGATTATCCGTCATGCCGCCGTCCACCGCCACATACGTGCGGACGCCCTGAATCTCCTTGCGGCTGCCGACGGTGTAGAGCGTCGTGCCAGCCTGCGCCACGATGCTGCGGCCTGGCTCCATCATGAGTCTGGGAAGCGGGATTCCGTATTCCTTGAATGACGCGACGGTCGCCTCTACAATCCCTTCCACAAGACGTTCCACGGGAATCGGCGAATCCTCGCTGGTATAACGAATCCCCATGCCCCCGCCCAAATTGAGGACGCGAAACCAGATCCCATAGCGCCGCCCCAGATGAGCGGACAGACTGGCAAGCCGTGACGCCGCCACACGAAATCCATCCGCGTCGAAGATCTGCGAACCGATGTGCGAGTGCAGGCCCAGCAACTGAATGCGCGGATGCGCGGTCAGGCGGTCCAACGCCTCGTCGACCTGCCCGCTGTACAGGTCAAAGCCAAATTTGGAATCCTGGCGCCCTGTGGCGATAAACTCGTGAGTATGCACGTCCACTCCTGGAGACACTCTGAGGAGTGCGTCGATTGTTGCATCCTCCTGTTCAAGGAGTTCGGCAAGCAACTCGATTTCATAGAAATTGTCGATGACGATCATGCCGATTCCGGCCTTTATGGCGAAGAGCAGTTCCGCGGGAGATTTATTGTTTCCATGCATGCAGATATAGGCGGGATCGACGCCAGCCTGCAGCGCAGTATGCAGTTCGCCCCCGGATACGACGTCAAGCCACATGTTTTCTTCCCTGGCCAATTGACTCATCGCCACCGTACAAAAGGCTTTGCACGCATAGGAGAGCGCGTAGTCCACGCCTGTACGCGCAAAGGCGCGGTGATACGACTGAATGGAAGCCCTGATATACTCTTCATCGTACACGTAGAGCGGTGTGCCGAACTGCTCTTTAAGATCGCTGGCGCGCCAGCCTCCGATGCACAGTTCCCCGCTCGCGTCCAGCACGCTGGTTCCGTAAAGAATCATTCTTTTGCGCAGCCCCCGGTTCAATCTGTTGTGCCATCAATGGTAGTAGGATGATACCATCCTTCCCCGGTCAGAGCAACCTGGCGCAAAGACTGTTGCCGAATGTGCGCACCGTTTTCATCCTCTGGCCCGGAAAATAACGGCCGCCAGAAACCCGAAAATGATGGCGGCCGATATGCCCGCGCTTGTCACCTCAAATATTCCGGTGATCAAACCCAGAAAGCCGTACTGTCCGGTTTCCGCCAGAGCGCCGTGCACCAACGCATTCCCGAAGGATGTAATGGGTACGGTGGCGCCCGCACCCGCAAATTTGATCAGTGGATCATACCATCCCAACCCATCCAGAACAGCTCCCGCCACGACGAGGATGGTCATGATATGGGCAGGCGTCAGTTTTGTGAGGTCCATCAAGATCTGTCCAACCACACAGATCAACCCACCCACTACAAATGCCGCAACAAACAGCCAGATTCCTGTCATCGTATACCCTGTCACCTCGTTTGTAACGAAAAATGTGCCTGCTCTGGTGAGATCGTGTGCTGTGCCGCTGCTCAGACACGGCTGCGCCGAACTCGCCTCGGCACAGCACACGATCCCGCCAGAGCGAGTTATTCATCTACTGATGTCGGCGCCTCTTCACGATGTTTCTGCCTCGAAGCAGACGGCGTGCGCGATGCAGGGAATTGTTTCATTCTGCTGCGCCGTAACTGTCGAAAGCAGGGCGCCTGTCGCCACAACCAGAATGCGCCTGTATGCGCCTTCTTCCAGTTGCCGGAGCAGGTGCGCAAATGTCACACACGCGCAGCAGGCCGGTCCACTGCCGCCGCTGAACACCTCTGGCTGATCTTCGTCATACATCAGGATCCCACAGTCCTGAAAGCGATCCGTTACGTCAAAACCTTGCTGCTCCAGAAGTTCACGGGCAATCGGATGGCCAACCCGCGCCAGATCGCCTGTGACAATCAAATCGTAGTCAACGGGCGAACGTCCTGTGTCGTTAAAGTGCTGGACAATCGTATCGACTGCCGCAGGCGCCATGGCAGCGCCCATTTCCCAAGGACTCTGGACGCCCAGATCGACCACTTTGCCAATCGTTGCGGAAGTCACGCGCACTCCTGCCATTCCGGCTCCGATCACCGCCGCTCCGGCGCCGGTGACTGTACAGTGCGCCGTTGGCGGTTTTTGCCCACCGTATTCAGTTGGAAAGCGAAACATTCGTTCCGCAGAACTGTTGTGACTGCTCGTCGCCGCAAGTGCGTATCGCGCAGCTTTGGCCTCCACCAGCGCGGCCGCCAGAGCGACTGCCTGCATACTTGTCGCGCAGGCGCTGAATATGCCAAGCAGCGGTCGTCCTGCCGTCCGGGCGGCAAAATTGGCGCTCGTCATTTGAGCAAGCAGATCGCCGGCGATTGACACATCGATCGCGTCCATTGTAAGACCCGCTTTGACGACCGCCTTCTCCTGCGCCAGTTCCAGCAACTTGCGCTCTGCCTTTTCCCAGGATGTCTGTCCTGCGTAAGGATCCTGATGGACCAGATCAAAGCGGTCGCCAAGGGGTCCCTGACCTTCCTTGCTGCCCACAACAGTACCCGTGCCCAGTATTCGCGGACCGGAAACAAAGGACCATGTTTGCTTGCCCGTCAGCACGACAGAGGCCCCCCTTCATGATGCAATAGTCAAGACCTGGTCGTGCGTCAGGCATGGGTCAGCAGGTAACGGACAAGCCCGACGGCAAACGCCGCCACGACGCCAAACACAATGACAGGTCCCGCCACCTTAAACATGTTGCCGCCAACGCCGACCACGTACCCTTCCGTTTTGTGTTCCAGCGCGGCTGACGCGATAGAATTGGCGAATCCCGTGACAGGAACAGAGGATCCCGCGCCTGCCCATTGGCCAAATTTGTCGTACACACCCAATCCAGTGAGAAGCGCCGACAGCATGATCAGGACGGCGACGGTGGGATTGCCAGCCATTTTCTCGCTGATGTGATAATAATGTACAAACAACTCCTGAATCCCCTGGCCCACAAGACAAATCGCGCCTCCCGTGAAAAATGCGCGCACCGCGTTTTTGAACCAGGGCCGTGCTGGCTGTCGACCCTTCAAAAACGCCTGGTACCTTTTTTGATCAGCGCCCGTCTTAATGCTCACGATTCCATCTCCTCATCCGCGCATCTGCTGCACCCATATGGTTTCCACAAATCACACGGATTCATCCATCAGCAGTGTCTCACGAATCTGCTGCAGGATGCGTTTCTCCAGGCGCGACACCTGGACCTGCGATATATGCAGCATGTCCGCCACCTCAGATTGTGTCTTGTCTTTGAAGAACCGCATATAAACAATCAGCCGTTCCCGTTCCGGAAGACGTGACAATGCGTCGTGCAAAGCGAGCTTATCAAACCACTTGTCCTGTTCGGCGTCCGCGATCTGATCCATCAGGTAAATGGGATCGCCGTCATTTTCAAACACGGTCTCGTGGATTGACGCAGGCACACGCATGGCTTCCTGCGCAAGCACAACTTCTGCAGGCGCTATGCCAAGCGCCTCCGCCACCTCGTTAATCTGCGGTTGACGACCAAGTTCCTTGGCCAAATCATCGCGTTTACGCCTGATGTGACGCGCCAGTTCCTTAAGCGAACGACTCACTTTGACCGTACTGTCATCCCTCAAAAAACGCTGAATTTCTCCGATGATCATAGGAACGGCATACGTAGAGAACTTCACTTCATAATGCAGATCAAACTTGTCGATCGCTTTCATCAGGCCGATGCACCCAATCTGAAACAGATCGTCGGCTTCATACCCGCGACCCAGAAAACGCTGCACCACTGCCCAGACCAACCGCTGGTTGCTTATGACAAGCTCATCGCGCGCCGCCTCTTCGCCGTCCTGGGAGGAACGGATCAGGGCACGCACGCGTTCGTCTGTCAATTTCGGGTATTCTCTTGCCGCTCCATGCTCCATATCCTACACCTCATAGCGAGTTGCGCTTAACGGAGAGCGAATGTGTTTGACAAAACGCAATCGCGTGCCGCGCTTGACCGCACTGTCAACTTCGATCTCATCGACAAATGATTCCATGATGGTAAATCCCATGCCGGAGCGTTCCAGATCTGGCCGTGACGTGTAGAGAGGCTGTCTGACCACATCGACATCCTCGATGCCCACTCCGTGATCTTCAATAACAAGTTCCATTTTATCCCCCATAATCTTGCATTGCAAATAGATAATACCATATTTTTCTTGATAACCGTGAATAATGGCGTTCGTCACCGCCTCAGAGACGATCGTCTTGATTTCGGTCAATTCTTCCATGGTTGGATTCAGCGGCAAAACAAACGCTGCAACCGCTACCCTGGCAAACGCTTCGTTTTCAGACAACGCCGTAAAACTGATGGACATCTCATTGGTCGCATTCATTTGGCAACCTCCTTTAACGCGACAACTGCGGTTTCGCAGTTCGGATACATGCGCACGATTTTGTGCAACCCAGACATTTCGAGCAGGCGGTCGATTGCTTTGGACACACCCGCAATGACCATTTCGCCGTCAGTGTCCTGGACTTTTTTATAGCGGCCCAAAATGACCCCAAGACCGGAACTGTCCATAAATGTTACTTCGCTCAGATCAAGAATTAAACGGACGCGGCGTCTGCCCGTCAGTTCCTGATCGAGTGCAGTGCGCACGGCTTGCGCAGCATGGTGGTCCAGTTCTCCTGCGAGCGACGCCACGATAATGGAACCATGATGACGCCTTTCCACTTGCACTCTCATTGACCGTCATACTCCTCCCTATAGGCGCGACCGGGCACGGCGATCTTGCTGCCTGGCATATGCTTCGCCTTGCTGTGCGCGACTTCCTGCCGGGCGACAAAACTAGTGGTTTTTCCCGCATATTCGACACGATTGAAAAGTGCCCTCCTTTACGATTCAATATGCTATAGTGATACATAATGAAAGGGGAATGAATATGAGCGACGGAAAGCCACTGACGTTAGGCGCAAAAATTAAATCATTACGCATTGCCAAAGGCCTGACGCAAGGTGAAATCACAAAGGGAGAAATCACTGCCGGCCTGATCAGTCAAATCGAGTCGGACCGTGTGGCGCCATCGCGTCGCGTCATCATTTTATTGGCCGATCAACTCGGGGTAAGCCCGCAGGAACTGATGAGCGAGGTCGAAAGCCGCAGCCTCCAGATTCAAAAGTTAAAAGAGGCGCGGGAACTGCTGCAAACAGGTTACGGAGAACCCGCGATCACAATGCTTGAGGAGTTGCGAAACGCCGCAGTCGCGTACGTATCCGAAATGGAAATCAATCTGGAACTGGCCCGCGCCAATGAATTGCTGGGTCGCTTTGATGAAGCTGCGCATCTCTATTCACTCGTGGAAACCCATGCTTTTATCACGAATGACTGTCAATTGGGCGCCAATTGCATGAGTCGGCAGGGTGAACTGTACGTGATGCAGGGACGCATTTCGCTGGCTCTGTACTGCTTCAAACGCGCGCTCAGTTTCGTCTTGGATCTCAGTACTCCTCCAATAACCGCACTCTATGTCATCAGGAAAAACATCACCATCTGCATGTATCGATTGGGCAATATTCCGGCTGCGTTGACCTATGCCACCGCAGCATACAAAGAACTGAAAAACACTCCGCACAAAGCGGAACTCGCCGAGATGTGCCACATCATGGCTGTTTTGTATGTGGGAACAGGGAACAGGGAACAGGCTTTGGCTTTTTCTATGAACGCTGTCAATATGTACCGGGCACTGGGGTTGGACGCCCAACATGTCGACGCCAAGATGAATTACGCCATTGTTTTGCGCGAAGTGGGCGATCACGAAAGTGCGCTTGCCCTGCTTCCCGGAATTATCGTCGAATATTACGCACAGGGCAGAAACAGCGCCTCTGCCAACGCGTGGACAGAACGGGCCACCTGCGAACTCCTCGCCCATCAGTTGGACGATGCTTTACGGAGTCTGGAGCGGGCGCTTGCCATCGCCGTTTCGAATTCTGTTGAACATGCGGAGATACTGCGGGTGACGGGACTCGTTCAAACTGCCCTGAATCAGCCAGGGCAGGCGATCACCGCTTATGAGAGTGCGCTTGCCATCCTGCTGCCAAAGGGGATGATCACAACTGGCCAGATGGTGCTGGAAAAATTGGCGAGTCTTCATGAACAGCTTGACCACACCGAACTGGCAATCGCAAACCTCTCCCACATTGGGGAACTGAGCGCCCAGATCGAGCAGCAACGCTGGACGACGCGCGTACTGACTTAACTTAAACCAAACAGAAACAGGCTGCGCAGGGAACGTCCAAGCATCTCCAGCAGAGACACCGGCAACACGTCTGCCGCGACAACCACCGGCACCGCAGACAACACCCTGTCGCCATCGACAATTTTGACGACTCCAGCGAACTGACCCTTTTTTACAGGCGCTACAAGCGGCCGCAGGTCAGTCACAATTTTCCCTGTGACTGTCTGATCCATTTTATTGATCAGGAGCCCGACCGGTCGCGTCGCCGTTACAGCGACAGCTTGCAGCTGCCCTCGCATCACAGGCGCCAACTGCACCGTCTGGCCGCTCCTGTAGACTGGTTTGATGTCGTAGTGACTAAACGCATAATTCATCATTCCCGTCACTTCTGCATTGCGCGTTGGAGCTGTCGGTTCACCGAGAACCACCGCGATTACCCGAAAGTGCTGGCGTTTGGCCGAGGCCGCCAGGCAGAACTTTGCCTCGGAAGTATAGCCTGTCTTGATGCCGTCCATCCCCTGGAAAAAACGCACCAATTTATTGGTGTTGACCAGCCAGAATGGCTTGCTGCTGTTTTTGCGCAGGTGATCGCTGTAGGCCCCCGTAAACTGAGTGACACCCTGATGGACAAGCAGCGATCGTGACAATACGGCAACGTCGTAGGCTGACGAATAGTGATTCGCGGATGGCAACCCATTTGTGTTGGCGAAATGGGTGTTGCGGAGTCCTAGCGCACGGCTCCTGGCATTCATGAGTTGCACGAAATTGGCTTCAGAGCCCGCCACATGCTCGGCGACGGCCACAGCCGCGTCATTGGCGGAACTCATCGCGATGCCCTTCAGCATATCGCGCAGAGTCATTTTTTCCCCCGGTTCCAAAAAAATCTGCGATCCGCCCATACTGGCGGCGTAATCCGATGTCCGGATCGAATCGGTCAACCGAATCTGACCACGGTCAATCGCTTCGAACACGACCAGCATTGTAGCAATTTTAGTCACACTGGCGATGGGCAGCCGTTCGTGTGCGTTTTTTGCAAAGAGCACAGTTCCTGTGGTCGCATCCATCAGTACGGCTGATTTTGCGTGCGCGGCCAGAACAGGGCTCTCCGTGCTGGCCTTTGCCACAGTGGAAACGGAGCATACAGAAGCCAGCAGAAACAGGCACAGGACTGACTGTGTATACCGATTGCGCAGGCTATACTTCCCCAACGACATCTCCCCCTCATTAGACAAGACCTGTCTCAATGTGAGGTAGTGTGCGCCGAGAGCCTGACGCCTATGTATCAGTCAAGCGGATGGACACCGTCGCGGTCAACGCGCGCAAAAAACAGCGGTTGCAACACGACCGGCTGCGCCGAGAACGCAAAGGAAGCCGTGAGCCCAGCGACTGCCCGTTCGGCATCCCCCTGGGAAGCTGCGTGAACCGTTGCCAGCGTGTCTCCCGGCAGGCAGAGATCGCCTGTCTGGACATGCAGCACCACACCGACTGCAGGGTTGACTGCATCCTCCTTCACCGCTCTGCCCGCGCCAAGTTCCATCGCTGTCCGCCCGATGGCAAGCGCATGGACGCTCTGGACATAACCGCGCTGCACAGCCTTGACCTCCAACTGCAGCGCGGCGTCCGGAAGCGTCGGCGCGTCTGTCGCGTCCACCCACTGCCCACCCTGCGCCTGGACGAATCTTCGAAACACGGACAGCGCTTCGCCTGACGCCAGAGCGGTTTCCACCTGACGACGCGCAGCCAATCGATCCATGTCAAACGCCAGGTGAACCATCTCTGCCGCAATCGTGACACACACTTCCGTCAGATCGGCAGGGCCCTGGCTCTTTAACGTACGCACGGCCTCTGCAATCTCCAGCGCGTTTCCAACGGCGTACCCCAAGGGCTGGTCCATACCTGTCACATAGGCGACCACACGCCTTCCCAGATCCGTACCGATGCCGACCATCGCCTGCGCCAGCGCGATAGCCTGTTCCGTCGTCTTCATGAAGGCGCCTTCGCCAACCTTGACATCCAGCACAATGTTTTGCGCGCCGGCCGCCAGTTTCTTACTCATGATGGACGACGCGATGAGCGGAATCGCGTCCACGGTGGCCGTCACATCGCGCAGAGCGTACAACAGCTTGTCCGCAGGCGCCAGGTCCGCGGTTTGCCCGGCGATAACGAGCCCCACTTCGCGCAGTTGGCGCATAAATTCCGCTTTGCTGAGCGCGGTGACAAATCCGCGAATCGATTCCAGTTTGTCAATGGTGCCCCCCGTGTGGGACAAACCGCGCCCAGACATCTTGGCCACCTTGACGCCGCAGGCCGCCGCAAGCGGCCCCACGATCAGAGACGTCTTGTCCCCCACGCCGCCCGTGCTGTGCTTGTCCGCGGTCAGACGTCCAAACGCCGACAGGTCGAGCACCTCGCCGCTGGTGACCATGGCATTGGTCAAGGCGCTGATTTCGGCCTTGCTCATCCCGCGGAGATACACGGCCATCAACCATGCGGCCATCTGGTAATCCGCCACCTCGTGGCGTGTGTAGGCGTGAATCCACTCTGTCAGCACAGCGCCCGACAGTTCCTCGCCATCGCGTTTTGCGGTGATGATATCGGCAGGTCTCATCGCGCATCCTCCACCAGCGTTGTATAGAAACTGTTTCCCACCGGCCAGGGCACGCCAAAATACTCGGCAATTGTCGCGCCAAGATCGGCGAAAGTCGAACGTTCACCCAGGTTCACGGAGTTTTGCAGACGCGATTGAAAAGCAAGAATGGGTACACATTCGCGACTGTGATCTGTGGAGGAAGTCGTGGGGTCGCAGCCGTGATCCGCCGTGATCAGCAGCAGATCGTCGTTCCGCAGTGCGGCGATGATTTCCGGCAGCAGACGGTCAAACGCCTCGACAGCACGTCCAAACCCGATGGGATCATTTCGGTGGCCATACAACATATCAAAATCCACCAGGTTCGTGAAAATCACAGCCGGACCGGCGACACGCTGCATGGCGCGCAGTGTTTCCGCGATCCCTTCTTCGTTGTTTGCCGTATGAATCCCCTCGCCGATGCCTCTCCCGCCGTATATATCTTCGATCTTGCCAATCCCGACAACATGTATTCCCCGCTTCATAAGCGCTGTCAACAGAGTCGGACCAAAATCGCGAGAATAGTCCCGCCTGTGCGCGGTCCGCGTAAAATGACCCTGTGTTCCGGTGAACGGTCGGGCGATCACTCGCCCCACCGCATGGGGTCCTGTTAAGATCGCGCGCGCCTTTTCACACATGCTGTACAGTTCAGAAACGGCGATCACGTCTTCATGCGCCGCGATCTGAAACACGCTGTCGGCCGACGTGTACACGATCGGCCGCCCCGTTGCTCTGTGCTCTTCCCCCAGTTCAGCGATGATTTCCGTGCCGCTGGCTGCGCGATTTCCGATTGTCCTGCGGCCGATCGCGCGTTCAAACGAATCCATGACAGCGGGCGGAAATCCGTGTGGATACGTGGGCAGCGGGTTTCGCAAGGTGACGCCGACAAACTCCATATGGCCATTTGTCGTGTCCTTGCCGGCGGACTGTGGAATCATGAGCCCATAACCGCCGCGCACAGCGTCTGCCGACACACCCTGCAGCGGACAGATGCGCCCCACACCAAGGCCTGCGAGGTGTGGAATGCGCAGTCCTCCCATGGCGGCGGCAACGTTCGCCAGGGTATTGGCATGCTCGTCGCCATACAAATCCGCATCCGGCGCCGCTCCAATACCGACGGAATCCAGCACGATCACGATGGCGCGCCTGTTCATATCTGATGCACCTCCTGATGCACTTCCACAAATACGCTCTACGCGCGGGGATGACTGTCTTTATAGACGTCCTGCAGTCGTTTGCGACTGACATGAGTGTATATTTGCGTGGTTGAAATGTCAGCATGCCCAAGCATCTCCTGCACAGAACGTAAATCCGCCCCGTTATCCAGCAGATGCGTCGCAAATGAGTGCCGCAGCGTATGCGGTGTGAGTTGCTGCGTAATGCCTGCTGTGCGGGCGTGTTTCTTGATGATTTTCCAGAATCCCTGGCGACTCATACGCTCGCCAAGATGATTCACGAACAGCGCCGCTTCATTCGGATCGCGGATCATCTGGCGGCGAGCCTTCTGCAGATAGTCTGTCAGAGCGCGCCGGGCCATCTCCCCGAAAGGAATGATCCGCTCCTTTGACCTTTTGCCAAACGCGCGCACAAACGACGCCGCGAAGTTGACGTCCGACACGTTCAGCCCGATCAGTTCCGAAACGCGAACGCCTGTCGCGTACATCAATTCCAGCATGGCCCGATCGCGCATGCCAAGCGGAGTGCCGTTTCCAGGGGCAAGGAGCAGACGTTCGACATCCTCTCCCGTAAGAAAGTGCGGCAGCCGACGCTCTGCTTTAGGCACTGCGATGTCGCGCGAGGGATCGAGAGAAATTTTTCGCTCCTGCGCCAAAAATCCATAAAACGACCGGATACTGGCCAGGTGGCGCGCAACAGTCGAAGTGGCGCGCCCGGATTTTTTCAACTGCTGCACAAACAGCGCAATGACAGAACGATCTGATTCCAGCGCCTGAACAGCGTTCTGCGCCTCCCGAAAATCCAGATAGGCAGTCAGATCTCGTCTGTACGATTCAAGCGTATTCGCAGACAGCCCACGTTCCACTGCACTGTAATACAAAAAATCATCAAGCAGAGAATCCATGACAGTTGGCTCCTTTGCGCCTGTCCACAAACAGCCGGTCTCTGCGTGTGCAGAAACGGTCATTACGGTCCGCCGACAATGATCGCGGCGATGGTGCGCCACCACTGTGACACACCCGGAGGAGCGACGATGTCGGTCAACAGCAACGCCGAAAAACGAGCGAAGACCAGTGACAGCGCATAGCTGAAAACAGCAATCACAACTGCGGGATACAGACGGCGCACGACTGGACACCCCCTACTCTTTGGGGATACCATATGTGAATCAGCCGGGCGTCATGCCTCTGCCGTCAACATGGTTCTGCGCCGGCTCGATTCATTCAGCGACCGCGTCGATCGCATCTTCAAGCGGCGTGTAATCGATCTCAAGTCCCCTCGCCACGGCCTCGTAAGTGACTTTGCCAGCGACAACGTTAATGCCTTTGGCGAGCGCAAAGTTTGCGCGAATCGCCGCTCGGTATCCTTTATTTGCCAACTGCATCGCGTAGCCCAGAGTTACATTTGTCAGGGCCAGCGTGGACGTGCGCGCCACGGCTCCCGGCATGTTCGCCACGGCGTAGTGAACAACCCCATGCTTTTCGTAAGTAGGATGGCTGTGAGTTGTCACGCGATCAATCGTTTCAATCGAACCGCCCTGATCGATCGCCACATCAACGATGACCGAACCGCGCGACATCTGCTTGACCATCGCCTCGGAAACGAGTTTTGGCGCTCGGGAGCCCGGAATGAGCACCGCGCCTATCAGCAGGTCCGCCGAACGGACGGCCGATTCAATGTTGTATTCGTTTGACATCAGTGTGCGAATTCGTCCGCTGAACATGTCATCCAACTGCCGGAGTCGTTCGGCGCTTACATCGATAATCGTAACGTCCGCCCCTGTGCCAAGGGCCATCTTTGCGGCGTTGGCGCCAACGATCCCGCCCCCCACAATCACTACGTGGCCGGGTAGAACTCCGGGCACCCCGCCGAGCAGAATCCCTTTTCCGCCATACGGTTTTTCCAGAAACTCCGCACCGATCTGCACCGACATCCGCCCCGCCACTTCGCTCATCGGGGTCAAGAGCGGGAGGGACCGATCAGGCAACTGAATCGTCTCATACGCGATTGCCACGACTTTGCTCTTCATGAGCGCGTCTGTCAGTTCAAATTCAGGAGCTAGATGGAGATACGTAAACAGAATCAGACTTTCCCGAAAGTACTTGTATTCGGACGGAAGCGGTTCCTTCACCTTCATGATCATATCGGAATTTGCCCAGACCTGCTCAGCGCTCGCGCTAATATCCGCGCCGGCCAGCCGATAGTCTTCATCGACAAAACCGCTCCCTACGCCCGCTCCGGATTCGATCAACACCTGATGACCGCCACCCGCCAGCGCGCGCGCGCCCGCAGGCGTCATCGCCACCCGGTCTTCGTTGTCCTTGATCTCTTTTGGAACACCAACAATCATGAGTAATCCTCCTCTTATGGTTGACGCCCTGTTGCCATGCCTTTCATAATCGCGAGTACAGTGTCCATGTCGTCCGGCTGGACAGGATCCTCCAGCGCCAGCTTGTTCACGGTCATAGTTCCGCACAATTGACAACGGTGTTCAATCATATACCCTTTTTTACTATGCACAAATACTCGGAAAGGAATCATCAACCCCCCGCATCCGGCGGCCCTGTCACCCGGAAAGACGTCGACATGAATGCTGTGCAGACAGTACGGACAGTGATTGCGACATCCCGTACGCAGAGGCAATACATCCGAATGACAAAATCGGCATCGGAAAGCCTCGTTGATGACAGTAAAACGCCTGCTCTCCATAACGCCCCCCAAACACGTTTTTCAACCGTGCGCACGCACTGCAAACAACCCAAGAGTCCGCGGCATCACCAGTACTCCGAGCATACCGCCGAGCAGTGCTGCAAGAACGGCCACTGTAAAAAATGAATGGTACAGGACCCACACGCGTTCCCTGGGCGAACCCAGCTCCGAGCGATAGAGTCTCTGGATCATCATCGTCGCTGCAGTTGCGGCGATAATGAAGCCGCCTGCAAAAAGTATATTCGAAGGGAGCAGAGCAAGCAAATCAATACCAATCCCACGCCAACCAACAGCGGATACAACCAGCGAAAACGCCAGCCCACCACTCACAGCGCGCAGAAAAAGCAGGAGCGAAACAATCGGGAAACCGCTGGGGGACTGTCCCAATAACCAGATCAGGACGATGATTCCGACTTGCAGGGCCGCATTGGCGAATGCGCTGCTGACAGTTTCTGAGATGCGGGTGTTTTGCGCGAGGGCCCGCTGCACAGCCTGGCTCAGATCGCTCTGCATCCAGTGCGGAACTGTGAGCGGCAGGACCAGTCCGATCACGACTCCCGCCATATAAAAGACAGCGAAAAACAGGGCTGTCCGCAGAGCGCGCCGGTACACTTCCTTTGTGTTTACACGAGGTTTGAACAGCCGCGTCGACATTCCCTTATTTACCCCCTAGGGGAGCAGCGATAATCCAAATCAGGGCAGACTTTATCACTGCTCCCCTAGAACATGCTATGTTGCGTCAGGGAAGCTTAGGACAGGCGCTCTGCGCTGGCCACTTTGCCGTAGCGTCCGGCGCCTCCTGAAATGAGTGTCATGTTGCCAGTGCGAGCCTGATCGATCTGCGTTGCAAGTTTTTCTCCTACAACACGAATCAGGTCTTCAACAGACACGTCATTCAGGATATTCATCTCTGTCTGGAAGGCTGCCAGCAGACTCTTGCGTTTCGCGGGTCCGAGTCCAGGCACAAACTGAAGAGGCACATGATGTCTGTAGGGAGGCCTGTGCAACGGCGATTGCGGTGTGTCGAGATCAGCCACATCCTGAAGCCTGTTCCATACTCCCATCGTAAATCGCTGCGAACCACAATCCGGACAGCCAGCGGCGCCCTTTTCCCATAAGCGCCCGCAATTCTGGCACGCGCTCAGGTGATATTTGCCAAGCGGCGGCCACAGCCCCACGTTGGCCTCGATCCGGTCTTCGCCCGTGCGCCGCAGGGCCGCGCTGTAGGCCTGAAAGGACGGCTCCCGCAAGCTTGCAATGTGGTACTCACGGGCGATTTTTGGCAGCGAATGCGCGTCGCTGTTGGTAACAAACGTTGTGATCGCAAGTTCGGAGATGCGGTCGGCCATTTGCGTGTCTGACGACAGACCCAGTTCGACAGCCGATACCAGAGAAGGCGGCAGCATCTCTGCCATGTGGGCGACACAATTTCCATAGAGACCCTTGTGCGGAGTGAACGCGTGATTGACGATGACGATGCCGCCTTCCCCGTTCACTTCCGTCGCCAGGTCCGTCGCTGTTGTGCTCTGCGCCCGTTGTGAGGATAAATTCGGATTGGTTTGCCGAGCGCCGAGCCACAGGGAAAACTCCCCCAGTGTCTCAAGATCCGGGAAGAATACGCCAAAATGGGCAGCGCCCCCTCGCGGACCGCCGATCTCCACCTCGGCGCCAAGCAGCAGCGTCACTTTCCCCTCCCAGGAGAGCCCTCCTCCGGCAACGGGGTGGAGAACGCCTGCATCCACAAGCTGGCGCAAATCGCGCAGCACAGGCGGCGTGACCGCGTCGATCAGACCGATCATGTCGATCCCTTTTTCATGAACCGCGTGTTCGACGACGCCCATGACTGTCAGTGACGGCGCAGCGGAAATTTTAATGGGTTCGTTTTGCGAAGCCCGTCCGATGTGTACGTGCCCGTCCACAAAAAAACGCCTGGTTGCGCTGTCTGTCATGGGATTTGCAGCCACCACAGCAATCCGACAAGCGTTTTGGCGTCCACCAGCGCGCCGTCGCGGATCATACGCGTCAGGGTGGAACGGTCGAAAGTGAGGCAATCGACAAACTCATCGTCGTCAGGCTGCGGTTCCCCCGCCTGTAAATCTGTCGCCAGATAGAGGTGCATCCGTTCATCGGAAAAACCTGGTGTGGAATAAAACGACATCACAAACTCCATTTTTCCTGCGGTGTATCCCGTTTCTTCCGCCAATTCGCGATGCGCGGCCTGCAACGGATCCTCTCCCCGTTCCAGTTTGCCGGCGGGCAGTTCCAGGGACAACTCGTTGATCGGGTAGCGAAACTGGCGCACCAGAACCACGGTATTAGGAGCGCTTTGCGCCAGCACAGCCACGGCGCCAGGATGTTCCACCACCTCTCGCGTGGCGATGCGCCCGTTTGGCAGTTCAACGCGATCGACCCGCATGGAAATGAACTTTCCTTCGTATACACGCTTTCCGTCTATCTTGTGCTCATGCAAAGTACAGCACCGTCTTTCCTCGGTTGCATAACCTTCCCCGACCGCCACATAGACATCAGCGTGGGGAGGATCAGCCATGCATGTATTTTATCACAAAAATAAATTCGCTCTCTCAGGGCGGGCCAAGGACGTACTGCGTTTTATCCGGTCCATGGGGTGCGAGTCCGGCATAACTCTGCGCGCCGCGCTGGCAGACAGGACAATCAGCCGCAGGATTCACTCTTATGTGCTCCGCGATGCGGAACTCCTCAACTTGCCAGACCTTCCTGACCAGCGCCATCCTGACCGTCAATGAAGCGGTTCCGCTGACACCTTATGGATGCAAGTGGACGCCCCGCGCGACTGTCACGCGACTGCCGCAGAGTTTGACGGCACTCCTGTTGCAGGATACCATGGACAGGTGAGTCCATGTTCCGGGAGGGAGTACCGTGCGCATACGAGACAACTGCAAGCGAATCAGAGTTTATCGGGTATTTCGTATCGTCACGATGAGCCTTCTCTTCTTCTGGCAAATCTGGCGCTACCATAAAAAAGAGCAGCGCCGCGGCAGCGCATTGCCTGACGCCGTATGGAACAGTTTGTGGCGCGCCCAGGCGCGGACACTGCGCCAGACCGCCCTCGAACTGGAGGGCATGCTGATCAAACTGGGGCAGTTTTTGAGCGCGCGGGCGGATTTGATGCCGAAACCATTTATTGAAGAACTCGAACAGTTGCAGGATCGCATCAATCCAGTGCCCTACGCAGAAATCAAAAAACAGCTCATCGCCTCTTACGGAAACAATCTGGGCACCTATTTCAAATCCATCGAAGAAACACCTCTTGCTGCAGCATCACTGGGTCAGGTGCACCTTGCCCTATTGCCGACCGGAGAAAAGGTCGCCGTTAAAATTCAGCGCCCTGGCATCGAAAAGATGATCTACTCCGATCTGACAGCGACCAAATTGGTCGTCTGGATTGCCGGTCAGTTCCGGGCCGTTCGCGCTCGCGTCGATCTCCTGGCGATTCATGAGGAAGTGGCGCGCACGACACTCGAAGAACTCGACTATTATACGGAAGCGTCTCATCTCACGGAGTTTCGGCGCAATTTTGAGAGTAGACCGCGCATCAGGATCCCCACGGTGTTCACCGAACTGACGAGACCTCGCGTTCTTGTCATGGAATACGTGGCAGGAGTCAGAGTCACCGACACCGCTTTCATGTCTGCCCATGGTCTGCAACCGAACGACGTGGCCAAAAGGTATGTGCAGTCCTTCCTGTATCAGGTCATGGTGGACGGATTTTTCCATGCAGACCCACATCCAGGCAATGTTCTGCTTCAGGAAAACGGCGATTTGATCATTCTCGATTTTGGCATGATGGGTCGCATTGATCAGGGAAATCGTGAAGGATTGCGGGATTTTTTGCGAGCGATTGTAGAGGAAGACGCCCGCAAGATGCTGGTCGCGCTGCGCGCCATGGGCGTACTTGTCTTTCCAGAGGCAGACGCGGAAACCCTGTTTCAGTCGCTCTCCGAACTGATGAGCCCCTATTTTAGCAATCACTTGTTGGACAATATCAACGACGAAGTCATACAGCAGATTCTGAAGACGCTGCAGGCGTTCGTTTACGAACAGCCAGTTCAGTTGCCCTACCATCTTACCTTTCTGGGACGCGCCGCAAGCCTCATCGTAGGCGTTGCCACAGAACTGGATGGACAGACGCCATTTTTGCGCATCATGCAGCCGTTTCTTCTTTCGGCGGGCCGTGAACAGACGCGTGAAAGTGCTGCGGGCAGTGCGCGAAACAGCGCCGCCCACTCCGAGTCTGATCTGTTAGGCGACATCGGACAGTTCGCCGATCTGCTGTCAGTCGATCGCATCGTAGCGATTTTACGGTTATTATGGCGCCTGGCGAGTCCATTTCGGCAGTTTCCGCAATCGTTGCTTGGCATAGCTGAACGACTGGCAACCGGTAACTTTCGCGTCGAACACATTCATGACACAATCCGCGCACATACTTTTCACCGTCTGATCAATCGCGTCGCATGGTTGATTGGCGCAGGATTTTTTGCCGTTCAGGGATGGTCTGCCCTCGCCGTCGGCCATCTTCTGCTGGCTGTTATCGGCGCGGCGGTGGCGCTCGCTTTCCTTGTGGCTGCAGTAAAAAACACTCAGGGAACCGAAGAAGCGTTCAGACGCGAACGTCAATCTCGCCGCTGATGCGAACAATGCGCAGCATCAGTTCGGCTGCGAGACACAGGTCGTCGAGAGAGATCCACTCTTCCAGCGTATGAATCTGGTGGTAACCGACAGCGATGTTGAGCACAGGAATCCCTTTCCCCGATACCACATTCGCGTCACTGCCGCCGCCGGTGGGCGCAAACATCGGAGTAATGCCTAATTCTGACATCGCCTGTTTGACAACCAGCCGCAGGGACGAATCCGCAGGCAAAGAGAACGCGGGGTAGCTGTCCTGCCACTCGACTTCTGCCGTAACGCCATGGCGCTCCGCCGTATGCTGTAAAATCTCTGTCATGTGCCCGCACTGGGATTGCAGCTGCTCCGTGTCCAGACTGCGCGCTTCCGCAAAAATTTCCACGAGATCGCAGACGATGTTGGTCGCAAATCCGCCCTTGATCTGCCCGATATTGGCCGTTGTGCGTTCGTTAACGCGCCCCATCCGCATGGCGCTGATCGCCTCCGCCGCGACCACAATGGCGCTGACTCCTTTTTCCGGAGCCACACCCGCATGGGCGGCGCGCCCGTGGACTCTGGCCTCCATCTTTGCCAGAGCAGGCCCTTCTGTCACGACGAAACCAAGCGGCCCACTGGAATCAAATACGAATCCGTACGCCGACTGCAACAGTTTGCGGTCAAGCGCTTTTGCACCCTGCAGTCCGACTTCCTCACAGACGGTGAACACAATTTCAAGCGGTGGGTGATCTTCCCCTGTCGCGGATAATACACGCAACATATGTAACAGACCTGCGACACCGGCCTTGTCATCCGCACCGAGAACGGTTTTGCCGTCGCTTGTGATGCGGTCAGCATGGCGAATGGGTTGCACGCCATGACCGGGAACCACAGTGTCCATGTGAGCCATCAGGAGCACGGTCGATCTGGCCGCATTGCCCGGAACGCGAATGATCAGGTTGCCGGAATTGCCGCCTACTATTTCAGCGGCCCCGTCTTCCTCCGCAAGATAGCCCAATTCTTCGGCAACGCCGCGGATATACGCGGCCATATTCGCTTCGTCACGGGAATGACTGCCGATGGATACAAGTGTCATGAAATCTGCGATCAGCCTTTCCCGGTCAATTCCCATTGCAGTTTCCATTTCGTTCCGCCTCCATTCTACCCTTGTCCGCCCGGCAAACTTTACAAGGGCATGTTGCCGTGTTTTTTCGTCGGTCGCAGTTCCGCCTTGTTGCGCAGCATGTTCAGCGCATCCAGCAGTTTGGAGCGCGTCTCCCGCGGATCGATGACGTCATCGATCATTCCTGCTGCGGCGGCGATGTACGGATTCGCGAACCGCTGTTTGTACTCCGCAATCTTGCGCGCGCGCATCGTCTCCGGATCGGCGCTCTGCGCAATCTCTTTCGCAAATATAATATTGGCCGCGCCTTCCGACCCCATCACGGCAACCTCCGCAGTCGGCCAAGCAAGCACAAGATCGGCCCCGATGGCTTTGGAATTCAGGGCGACATACGCTCCACCATATGCCTTGCGTGTGATCAAAGTGATTTTTGGCACCGTGGCTTCACTGTACGCATACAGAATCTTCGCTCCGTGGCGTATGATGCCGTGGTGTTCCTGAGAAATGCCGGGAATGAATCCGGTCACATCTTCGAATGTCAGCAAAGGAATGTTGAACGAATCGCAGAAACGGATAAAACGGGCAATCTTATCCGAAGAATCGATGTCCAGCCCGCCTGCCCGAAACTTTGGCTGATTGGCAATAATGCCTACGGTGTGACCCTGCATGCGCGCAAAACCGACCACCGCATTTCTCGCAAAGACCGGAGCCACTTCACAAAAATCGCCGTGATCCACCACGCGGTGAATCACTTCCAGCACATCGTAGACGCGAGTGCTGTCAACAGGCACCACCGACAGCAATTCTTCATTGTCTGAGGCGTCCTCATCCGGATTCACCACTGGCGGACTATCCTTGTGACTGCTCGGCAAAAAGGACAACAGCCTGCGCACCATGGCGAGCGTTTCTTCTTCTGAAGCCCCCGTGAAATGCGCCACGCCGCTCTGCGTAGCGTGCACTCGCGCTCCGCCCAGATCCTCCGAAGAGATCACTTCTCCTGTTACAGTGCCGATGACTTTGGGGCCGGTGATAAACATCTGACTCGTCTGCTCCACCATAAAGATGAAATCGGTGATGGCCGGCGAGTAGACAGCGCCCCCTGCGCAGGGACCCATGATCACTGAGATTTGCGGCACCACTCCACTATAGATTGAGTTCCGATGGAAGACGTGGCCGTAGCCGTCCAGCGAGACGACGCCCTCCTGAATGCGCGCCCCTCCCGAGTCGTTGAGGCCGATAATCGGAGCCCCGTTCCTGGCTGCCAGATCCATCAAACGGGCAATCTTCTGCCCATGCATTTCCCCTAACGCACCGCCAAACACCGTGAAATCCTGGGCAAATACATACACCACGCGGCCGTCTATTTTACCCCAGCCTGTGACGACGCCTTCAGCCGGCGCTGCGATCTCGGCCATCCCAAAATTGGAACCGCGATGTTCCACAAACGCTCCGATTTCACGGAACGACCCCTCGTCAAGCAGCAGATCAATCCGTTCCCGAGCAGTGTACTTCCCTTTTTCGTGCTGCGCCAGAATGCGCGCGTCACCGCCGCCCCGCTCAATTTTTGCGCGCCGGTCCTGCAGTTCCATCAGCTTCTCTTCCAACGCATTTCCCCCCTGCAACGACTTACGCCTCACTCTTGCACGATCTGACAGTACTCTGTGAGAACACCCTGCGCACTCACTGGATGGACAAAGGCGATCAGCTTGTGCTGGCCACCCATCCGCGGCGCATCGTCGATCAGCTTCAGCCCTGCAATACGAGCTCTGTCGAGCCATTCACTCACGCTGTCAACACGGTAGGCCACATGATGCACTCCTGGACCGCGTTTGGCGATAAATCTGGCGATTGGTCCCTGTTCAGATGTTGATTCCAACAACTCGATATGCGTATCGCCGATCTGGAGAAACGTGGCGCGGACCTGCTGTTCAGGTATCACCTCTTCGTGAACCACCTGCATGCCAAGGTGATCTCTGTAGAAGCGCAGGGCTTCGTCCAGGTTTCGCACAGCCAATCCGATATGATCGATTGCCTGTAGCGCATGCGCCGACAGAACCAGTTCCCGATCCGTCGATCCCCTTTCTCTGCGAACGTGACCGCGAATAAAATCGGCCATCTCCTCGATTGTACTGCCTGGTGTAAATATTTCCGCGATGCCAAGCAATTTTAAGGCCCGTCCATCAGCAGGTGGAATCACGCCGCCGCCGATGACCAGGATGTCGTTCGCGCCTTCCTTCTTCAACTCGTCCATAATTGCCGGAAAGAGTGACATATGCGCGCCGGAAAGCGATGACAACCCGATGCAGTCGACATCTTCATCAACCGCGGCGGCCACGATCTGGGAAACGGTCTGCCGCAATCCCGTATAGATCACTTCCATGCCAGCGTCACGCAAGCCCTGCGCGACAATGAGCGCACCGCGATCATGACCGTCCAGACCCGGTTTCGCGACGAGTACCCGAATGGGCCGATTCATGGTTCAACCCCTGCCCTTCCAAAATGCATGCATCCGCCCGTGCACCGGAGCGGATCTCACAATGAATGCGACCCGCCGGTCACCAGTGCTGAGGCCGATACTCCCCGAAAACACTGCGCAGTTGATCGCTGATTTCGCCAAGCGTGGCATACGCACGCACAGCCTCAAGAATCGGCGGCAGCAGATTGTCGTCGCCTTTCGCCGCCTCTTGCAGCCGTAGCAGAGACGCTGATACAGCGCTCTGATCGCGCTGCGTCCGCAAATCGCGCAGACGGATGCGCGCCTCCTCCTCAAGCTCGGGGCCGATCCTGAGCAACTCTGGTTCGCTCTCATTGGCGACTGTAAACGCATTGACCCCGATTACCGTCTCTTCGCGGTTTTCGATCCGCCTCTGCGTTTCATAGGCGGCAGCCTGGATTTCCCGTTGCATATATCCCTTTTCCACCGCCTGGACAGCGCCGCCCAGGGCGGCGATGCTGTCCATGTAGACCCCGACCTGCAGTTCCATTTCATCCGTAAGCGCCTCGACATAGTAAGATCCCCCAAGCGGATCGACCGTGTCGGCAACGCCGCTTTCATGCGCGATAATCTGTTGCGTCCGCAGTGCGATGCGCGCCGATTCCTCAGTCGGCAACGCCAGCGCTTCATCGCGCGAATTGGTGTGCAGACTTTGCGTGCCGCCAAGAACGGCCGCCAGCGCCTGCATGGTTACACGCACAATGTTGTTGTCCGGTTGCTGCGCCGTCAGAGTAGAACCGCCTGTTTGCGTGTGAAAGCGAAGCTGCCACGATTTTTCACTGCGCGCCCCATATTCCTCTTTCATGATGCGCGCCCAAATTCGCCTGGCGGCGCGGAACTTGGCAACTTCTTCAAAAAAATTATTGTGGGCGTTAAAGAAAAAGGACAGCCGCGGCGCAAAATCGTCAATGGCAAGACCCGCGTCAAGCGCCGCGTCGACATACGCGCGCGCATTGGCCAGAGTAAAGGCGACCTCCTGCACCGCAGTGCTGCCCGCTTCGCGCATATGGTAGCCGCTGATGCTGATGGTGTTGAACTGGGGCGCATGTTGCTCGCAATAGGCAAATATATTGGTGATCAACCGCATCGACGGCTGCGGTGGATAAATGTATGTGCCTCTGGCCACATACTCTTTAAGAATGTCGTTTTGAATGGTTCCAGACAGTGCGGCGCTTGGCACTCCCTGTTTTTCCCCCACCGCTATGTACATGGCCAGCAGGACTGCGGCCGGAGCGTTGATCGTCATCGATGTGCTCACACGATCAAGGGGAATCTGGTCAAACAGCGTCTCCATATCGAGCAGAGAGGAAATGGAAACTCCCACTTTCCCGACTTCCCCCTGGGCAAATGGATGATCCGCGTCGTACCCAATCTGCGTTGGCAAATCAAACGCTGTGGACAGGCCGGTCTGCCCCTGCTCCAGCAAAAAACGAAACCGCCTGTTTGTCTGCCGCGCATCGCCAAACCCCGCATACTGGCGCATGGTCCAGAGCCGTCCGCGATACATCGTGGGCTTTATGCCGCGAGTAAACGGATACATTCCGGGATTGCCCAGTCGATCCTCGTAGGAGCCGCCAGCTGCGACGGCAGTCGGATCGTAGACCCGCTGTACGCTGATTCCGGACGATGTCATGTACTGCTCTTTACGTTCCTTCTGTGGTTCACTCGCCATTTCCCTGGCCCACCTCGTTTAAACGGCCTTCATCAAGTAGTATAGCATACCCTTCTATCCCGACTCCGGCAAATTCATCTGGTCAAGCACCTGAGCAAAAGCGGTTAACAGCGGATCATGCTGATACTTTTCCAACCACGACATCAGAAAAGAACGCTTGATTGCCCTGTTGGCGAACGGAACGAACACGACGCGTCCACCGGCGACAGCGTCCTGCACAGCCCATTTTGACATGATCGAAATTCCGTAACCAGTTTCTACGAGCGCCTTGAGCGTCTGGGGATTGTTGCTTTCCAGAAATACAGAAAAATCACGCAGGGACAGATTCTCTGCCCGGAGCGCCTCCTCCAGCACTGTGCGCGTTCCGGAACCAGTTTCCCGGATGAGCAGCCGATCGCCAGTCAGATCGCGCAACAGGACATTGTTTCGTTGCGCGAGGGAATGCCTGGGAGAGACAATGGCGCCGAGTTCATCATCCAGAAATGCGCGCGAAACAATGCGCGTGTCGAATAGAGGCGCTTCAATCAGTCCCACCAGCAAATCCGCGTTGGCGACCTGGCGGCCGATCTCTTCTGAGTTTCCGGTGAACAGTTTGACCCGAACGAGTGGCCGCAGCTTGCGAAACAGGGCCAGCGCCGTCGGCACCACATATTCTGCTATTGTCATGCTGGCGCCGATGGCAAGCGTTCCCGACTGCGTATCTGCGACTGCAGTCACCTGTTCCAGAGACAAGGCAATCAACTCATCAATCCTGCTCGCTTCGCGCTGCAGGATACTCCCGGCTTCTGTGAGCGCCATCCCCCTGCTGCGGCGGTCAAAGAGCGGCGTGCGATAAATCTGCTCCAATTGTTTGATCTGCTGACTGACAGCCGGTTGCGAAACGCGCAGTTTTCTTGCGGCGTGCGAAATGCTCCCTTCCTGCGCCACTGTCAAAAACGTGCGCCAAGGTTCCAGAATATTCACGCCCATCACTCCTATTTGTTTTTATTATACTTATAATCGCAAATACGTTGTTTCTGCGCAACTCTTATTCGATATCATAAACAGTGTTGACAGTGCAGATCGATATTCGTGAATGGAGGACAGTGATATGTCTGTAGCTCGACAGATAGGAACTAACTGGTTTACGGTCGTTATGGGTGTGGGGATCATGGCGGGACTCAGCTATTCTTCGCCGCTTGTCTTTCCCTTTCATAAGACATTTGGTTTTGCAGCGTTTATCGCTGTGCTGGCGCTGTTCGTGGTCGCTCTCGCGCTGTGGGGGATCCGCTGGTTCAACCACACGACAGAAGCCCTGGAGGACTTTCGGGATCCCTCAAAGGCTTTATTTTACGGCGCCCTGGCAATGGCAACAAATGTAGTGGGCAACGACTTCTTTCTCATCGGCACGCACGTATGGCCGTTTGCATTGTCGTTGCACATCAGTCAGATCCTCTGGATCGCTGGTGTGGCGATCGGCCTCTTCGCCGCGATCGCAGTGCCCTATCTGATGTTCACACAGCACGATATTGCGCCGGGCGACGCGCTGGCCAGCTGGCTGATTCCGGTGGTGCCGCCCATCGTATGTGCGGCTGACGGCGCCAATCTGCTCTCTTACTGGGGATCGCCCGCCGTCAACATGGGCATGACGGTTTTTGACATCTCACTCTTCGGACTCACTTTCTTTCTTTTCCTGATGGTCAGCGCGCTGTTTTACTCACGGTTGATGTACCATCGTGTGGTGCCTGGCAGTATGGCCCCAAGCGTATGGGTTGAAATTGGACCCATTGGCATGGCCATGGGAACGCTGGCTACGATTCCCCTCTCCACCCACGCACTGTTTGCAAATTTCCTGCCCGGCCTTCGCGCTATCGGACTCATCGGAGGATCGGCCCTATGGGGTGTCGGCATATGGTGGTGCGTGATTGCAACACTCTACACGATTCTTCATCTCAGCAAGAAAGGCGAAGGTATCCCGTACTCACTGGGCTGGTGGAGTTACGTCTTCCCGTTGGGAAGTTTCACGGCTGGCACCTATGCCCTGTATCATCTGACACAATTGCGTTTCTTCTATGTCGCAGGATTTCTACAACTTGTCTTTCTCTCAGGTTGCTTTGTGATAGTCAGTTTAGGTACTCTTAAGGGGATCGTGAATGGAACGCTGATCGCCTGGCATCCCAGACATCTCGACCTGCAAAACAGCGTTGTAGATGGCAATGGCAGTCAAGGCGGCGGTGTGACGGTAGAAGGAGTGATAGCAAGATGAAACGACCCAAAATTACTGTGGTGGGCGCCGGCAATGTGGGAGCCACAGTGGCGCATTATCTGGCCATGAAAGAACTCGGCGACATCGTCCTGACAGATGTTGTCGAAGGCATTCCCCAAGGGAAGGCGCTCGATCTGCAGGAAGCGGCCCCCGTGGAAGGATACGATTGCACGATCACAGGCACCAACTCTTACGATGAGACAGCTCATTCCGACGTTGTTGTCATTACAGCTGGAATTGGCCGCAAGCCCGGCATGAGCCGCAACGATCTGGTCGACACCAACGTAAAAGTCGTTCGCGCAGTCGTCAAAGAGATTGCCTCCCGTTCTCCAGACGCCCATCTAATCCTGGTAACGAACCCATCCGACGTGATGGCCCAGGTGGCGTTTAAGGAAAGTGGATTCGCGCCCGAACGAATCATCGGCCTTGGCGGAGTGCTCGACGCTGCGCGCTTTCGCACCTTCATTGCGCTGGAACTCGGCGTGTCGTTCGAAGACGTGTCCGCGTTTGTCCTGGGCGGCCATGGCGATGACATGGTGCCCCTCGTTCGCTATTCGTACGTGAGCGGGATTCCGATTGACACACTGCTCGATCAGGCCACACTGGACCGTCTGGTGCAACGTACGCGCCAGGGCGGCGCTGAAATTGTGAATCATTTGAAGACCGGCAGTGCGTACTATGCGCCCGGCGCGGCGATCACTCAGATGGTGGAATCCATACTCAAAGACAAGAAGCGCATCATGCCGTGCTCTGCATTCGTGCGCGGTGAATACGGCGTCAATGAATTGTTCCTTGGTGTTCCCGTGATGCTTGGTAAAAATGGCGTCGAGAAGATCATTGAGATCGAACTGACTCAGGATGAGACAGCCGCGCTGCATAAATCGGCGAACGATGTGAAACGCGTCTTCAGCACCCTGTAGCAAAAAAACGCCCATACGCGTGGGCGCGATCCAATCGATCAACATTCCATATACGGAGACGTGGTTCGGCGAAAGCCGAACCACGTCTTGTCTTTCTCGCCAGTCAACTGATGGACTCGCTGGCATCGGCAGGCGTAACTTCAACCATGCCTGTGCTTCCTTCGGGAATAACGTACGCGTCAGGATGCGGTTTTAAGACACGCAGCAGCCAGTACGGACGATACAGTCCACCAGAGCCAGGCGCCGCCGGCCTGGTAATCTGCAGCCAGCGCTGAAACACCTGATGCGCCTTCTTTCTGTCAATCGTGATTTCACCATACTGCTGTCCAGACGGAACTTTTTCCACATGCACTCGCTGATGCCAGCAATTCATTCCGCTGATGGGATCAGGCTGCACGGGGAAAATCAGATTTTGATGGACGCCGCCGTCAGACCACCAGATGCGTTCCGAATCCTTATCCGCACTCTTGAACGGCGCCGGTCCATGAATCTGCTTCATCTCCCACTTTCCAGGTGCAGCCTCGGCGATTTTTACCAGGGAGCTGTTCCAGCGGTCACTGCCTGTCGTTTCATTCAATCGCCATCTGCCCAAATGATGCGAACACGCCACCACTCCCGGTCGAATGCCCTCTGTCACCCAGACCTTGTCAACAAACGATCCAATCTCTGTGGCAATCTTCACTTCATCGCCTGTTACCACGCCAAGACGCAATGCATCAGACGGATGAAGCCAAACAGGATTGGAGTGGGCGATCTCATGCAACCACTTGGCGCCGTTTGTGCGTGAGTGGATGAGCACGGGCAAGCGGAACGTCGGCAAGAGGATAAATTCGTTGCGTTCAAAATCGATGGTCTTGAAGTGCACCTGACTCACAATATGCGGCATCCGTTTTCGTTCCGCGTCATTGCGCGGATAGATGGGAATCGCATACTCGGGCCAACCCCAATCGCGCAGTGTTGTCGAGAAGAATTCGAGTTTCCCCGAGGGAGTGGGCCAGCCCTTCACAGCCTCGCCGTCGACAACAACACCGGCCCGCACCTTACCCTGCGCGTTTTTGAAAGGTCCCGGCATGGGCGCATGATTGTGAGTGTGCGGCGCCTTGTCGACCCACACCATCCCATCCCGCACATTCGCGTCGTCTGCGTCCGCAACGTCGGAAGTGATCGTCGCCGCCTGCAGGACGTCGGGATCGATCGGCCATCGATGCTGTCCGTATACATTTGTGGTAATCTCAAACGCACCGTACTTCTGCATATAATCAAGAGGGGCCAATCCTTCTGCACCAGCCGCTTCCGGCAATCCGGGAACGGCGTTCTCAAAAATCCAGCGATAGTATTCCAGGATGGTAATCTTTTCTCCTGGTCGATAGGGAGATTCAAAGTGCTGACGGATACCCATCGCGCCATCCGGATCAATCCGCCAGGAAAGCTCAATCCAGAATTCATTTTCTTCCCATACTTCTCCGGGATTGGCGTCGCGCGTATCGCGAATCTTGATTCCGTTTCGTTCCTTTGACACGCGCAGCACGGGTTGACGAAACCCGATCCACTGCGCCGCGTGCGTTTCATAACTGTGCAGATCGTGCCGTTCTGACGCCAGGCCCATGGGCAGAACATAGTCGGAGAACTGTGAAGTCTCGGACCACACGGGCGACAGAGTCACATGACAGCCCACCCGATCCGGTTCCTTGAACATCTCAATCCAGCTGAAGCCATCCGGAAACGTCCACACCGGGTTCATGACACGGGTAAAATACACTTCCAGACGTTTGTCGCGCTCTTTCAGGATGTGCGGCAAACAGAAACTGAGTTCAAAGAAAGACAGCGGATATTCACGCGGCCAGTGGTTTTCATTCCAGACTTGCAGCGGCGCGGGCGCTGAGTTGCGGGCGGGAATAAATTTGACCCAACTGTTGGGAATCATGCTGCCCGGTTCACCGATAGCCCCCATCAACACATTCAGAAAGGCCAGCGATCTCGTGATCATCCAGCCGCCAAGGTGTCCTGCGGCCGCGTTTCGCCAGATGTTTGCGGCGAATGCCGTGCCCGCGCGCGCGATTTCATCCGTGACCTGCCGGATCATGGCGGCGGCCACGCCGCACTCCTGTTCCGCCCATTCAGGCGTGTAGTCGCGATAGATGCGTTTTAGCACATGCACGAAGTCTGCGAAAGTCTGCGTGGCCGGAATGGTGTCCAGAAATCCCCTGTCGCGCAACTCCTGCAGATACTGACGGTCGCTCATGAACTCGCGCCAATTGACCCATTGGCGGACGAATTCGCGATTGAAGCGGTCTGTCTGGATCAGGCCATTCGCCATGGCGAGAAGCATGGAAGTCTCCGTGCCCGGCCAGGGCGACATCCAGTAATCCGCTTTGGACGCGGTGTTCGACAGTCGCGTGTCAATGACGGCGATCTTGGTGCCCTTTTGCTGCGCTTCGATGATCCGTTGCGCATTAGGATTGAAGTAATGCCCGGATTCCAGATGAGCGCTCATCATCAATATGAATCGCGCGTCCGTGTAATCAGGCGATGGACGATCCATGCCCATCCAGAAGGCGTATCCGGTCCGGCCTCCTGACGAACAGACATTGGTGTGCGACGACAAGCCGTCAATACCCCAACATTTCAGAACCCGTTCTGTATACTCGTCTTCGCCAGGGCGGCCCACATGATAGACGATTTCATCCTGGCGCCCTTCCAGTAGGCTCTTGCGAATCCGCGCGGCGATGTCATCGAGCGCCTCGTCCCATGTTGTGCGCTCCCACTTGCCGTCGCCGCGCTCGCCAACCCGCTTCATCGGGTAGAGAATGCGCTCTGGATTCTCGATCTGGTTTAACGTTGCCGGACCTTTGGCGCAGTTGCGTCCACGGCTGCCGGGATGAAGCGGATGGCCTTCAAACTTGCGAATTTCTCCCGAATCCTTGTCGACATACGCCAGCAGCCCGCAAGCGGCTTCACAATTGAAACAGACAGTCGGTATCAGTTCGTAGCGATGGTATTTCTTGCGCGGCCAGGCGCGTGCGTCGAGTTCCTGCCAGTCGTCCCATTTGGCTGGATCCGGGTGCGTCTGCAGATTTCCATATCCCTTGATTGCTTCGAGCTGCTGTTCCCGAGTGCTCATAGCGTTTCCCTCCACTGTTGAATCTGAATCGGCCTGTTCCGGCGCATGATCGGCGCCGCGACGAAAGCGGATATTCCTGGTTCCCAGGCATTTGGCAAACACCTCTCAGGCGCGTCTAGCTGAGTGGTACGGACTGCCCAGCCTGCACATAGGCGTGCTCATAAGTCAGCAGACCAACGAGCGCCAGAATGGAGGCCGTCACAAGCATCGACAGATTTCCGGGTATAAGCACGAGAATGAGCGGAAACACGACGCCTGCAATCAGTCCTGTCCAGTAGTACGAACGATAATGGCCGTAGATCATGTGGTGAGCGGCGCGTTTGGCGTCTGCGATCGTATGCGGGATGACCAATTCACTCACGATCAGGACGAGGTGCACCAGCAGCGAAGTGATCAGCACGGTGTGCACCACAGTTTGCGCGCCCGCGGAGAGAGGTAAAAACAGGCCCGCCAGCGAATAGGCGGCCGCTCCCGCCAGAGCGGCCTGCGACAGCAGGTGAATCGGCAACGCGGGATTTTGCCAGAGATCACGACCCTTGGCCTGCGCGAACAGAAAGGCGGTATACATGGCCGTGAATCCGCCGAAAATCAGACCAAACACGGACAGCGTCACGCTGGCGCCAGTTACGCCCAGGAGAGCGAGAATAAACTGAACGAGCAGCACAACACTATATGCGGCGATGATAAACGAGCCTCGTGCGAGCCATGATCTCCACTGTGGTCGGGTGAAGATACGAATGAACCGCGCAGGATGCTCCAGATCATAGATCAAAAGAATTCCTGTGAGTCCGAGAAAGGCTCCGCCAATGACGGCGTTTGCAATCTCCCATTCCACACTCAGGGCATGACCGGAGAATGTCAGAATGGCGAACAGCACAAATACGCCGGCGGCAATCGATTTTGACCAGGTATACAAAGAAACTTCCCAATGCCAGGGAGAATGGTGCGGAACATCGTAAGCGAGTCTGGCTGCGGCGACACTGTGTTTTCCGTGGCGCCGTGTCTCGCTGTTGACTGGATAGCCTTCCTCTTGATCCGAGTACATATGAAGATCATGATAATGTGCTTTTTCTGGATTCAGTGTGTAGTCGCTTGCGCCCACATAGTACACCTTAGGTTGGGTGCCTTTTTCCGGCTTGCGCACACTCGCCTTGTTACGCGCGATCAACTGAAACACTTCGCTGCTGGGATCGTTCAGATTGCCGACCACGATCGCTTCAACCGGACAGACAACGACACACGCCGGTTCCAGGCCCTGATCGATGCGGTGCGCACAAAAATTGCATTTCTCAGCGCTGTTCGATTCCGGACTGATGTGGATGGCATCGTAAGGACAGGCGGCGATGCACGCTTTGCAACCAATACACACGTCGCGATCAAAGTCGACGATGCCGTCATCGCGTTTGAACATGGCGGTAACGGGGCAGATGGGAACACAGGGAGCGTCGTCGCACTGATTGCAGCGAGTGATCTGAAACTGGCGACTGACTTCCGGATAGACCCCAATTTCAATCTGTTTCACATATGTTCGATTGACCGACAAGGGGACCAGATGCTCCGATTTGCAGGCGACAGAACAGGCGTGGCAACCGATACAGGTATCCTGATTGATCACCTTGCCCCAGCGCACAGGCGGACGCTCCTGTTCGGACAGCATATCTAGTTCAATCATGGCAGAGCCTCCTTACGCCGCAATTTCTTCATAAGACAGCGTAACATCAGGTCTCTGCGCGTGGGTAATGGGATTCTTGCATGGGGGTATCCGCAAAACGGATAGTCTGATCGGACTACACACCCAGTTACTTCTTAGTCTTGTTAGTCTTGCGATTCTGACAGGTACGGAGACACCCCGCGCAGCAACTGAGTTGTGAGCTCACTGCCAACCCCGGAATCGGTCTGGTTTGCTTCCAGTTGCCTGATAAACGTATGCAGTTTGTCCGCAACTGTCTCCCCTTCCTCTTTCGGGAATAGAAGAGTGACCTCATACTGACGCGCCGCCGGCGATTCACCGTACCGCACTCGCAATACGTCTGGCTTCCACTGCACGATTGTCTGCCACACCGCCACCTCCTGTTCCGGCGTGGTGGGCAGATGTTCAGGCAGGTACAGTTCAATCGTCTGCCCACCAACAAACAGATACAGGATCAGACAGGGCTCGTCATCGAGAACTCCCGCGCCCCATTGCAACTCAGAAATGAACTGCGTTTCGCGCGGCAATGCCATGGCGATGTCGCGGTTGTCATCCCACAGTGTGATCACACCTTCGGATTGGCCCAACGCCACCGGGATAATCTGCATAGCAAAAGCCTCCCCTCATCGCTTGATATCGTTTCGTATGACTAATGAATCATGCCTCGGCTCGACAATTGACTCGACAATTCCGCCCACTGCTCATCCGTAACCCGGTCGATGACGCGATACCCCCTCTCTGTTGCGATGCGCGCCTCGAAGAAGAACGAGTATACTGTCTGCAACATCGTTTCGTCATTCTCCACCCACACATCAAGCGCCAGCAGTTCGTCGGCTGACGGCTGATATCCCGTCAGTTCAACCATTTTCCCAGGCGTATGAAAATAGGCGCGGCCAAGCCGCAGTTGCGGTCGCAGCAGTGAATAAAAATAATCTTCCTCTTCAAGCGGAGGCGCCACATAGATTCCCCGCGTAAAGAGATGCAGTTCCACAGTCGTCAGCGAGACCTGGACTTCTTGGTACTGCGGCTGAATCATATAGCCGTTAAAGCGCCGACTGGATGCGCCCAGTTCCATGAACATCCCCAGCCACTGGCCATAGCCCATGTCGCTGGTCAGATCAAACTCCATATAACCGGCGTCCTGCGCCACAATCTGCTCTGCAAGACTTTTCATTGGCGTAACCATCGAGAAACGATTCACTCCCGTCTGCCGTTCTGGTTTCTTTGCGGTTCAAAAATACAATACCACATCGACCGCTTCGCCAGATCCGCTATAATGGACAAATAGACACATGGACACATCAGACAACTTGGGAGAGACGACTGACATGGCAGACATGCGGCACAGAGATGGAAAGCTGAAAACAATGCACACGATCATCGGCGATTTCTCAAGAACGTTAAAACAGATCGCAACTCTGGAAGAGGTAGAATCCATACTTACCGGAACGATCTCCCCGTCAAAAAGTTATCAGGAGTCGCTGACATTTCAGTATTTTACCGATAACGGATTAAAGTTACTGGCAAAAACCACAACCGCCGTACAGGAGATATTCATTGTCACACAGCAGCCGGATTTGTTGCTTGATGAACTTTACAAGGCGGGGTTTGTGGAACACGAACGAACGGATGTGCGCCACGCCCATCCGCACAGGCGCAAGCGATCCGGGCGCCAGCAGTCGTCAGAGCGGACGGCTGCGAAATCTCCGGAAACGCGGACTGGCCAGTCTGGCCGTGATCAGGACAGAAAATCCGGGCATAGTGATCGTTCACAAAAGAGTCAGGAAGGGGCTGCGGACGCACAGACAGATCCCCTGACACTGCGCCAGATGCTGGACCCTGCTACCGTGGCCGGACTGATGAAGATGAAAGAACAGGCAACGCCAAAGCCACGCGAGACAGCCGCCGATAATCAAGAACGAGTGGGCGTGCCAAGTCGAGGAGAAGGTCGCAAAGGCAACGCGGCGGAATCTGCTGCGACCCGTTCTGCACACTCGCGCGACGGCGCAAAAAAACACACGGACAACGAGGAGGATTTTGCGAGCCTGTTTGCTCCGGAAGACGACTCCGAGTCGTTTGAGGAACTTCTCAACAAGTCCAAACTCGATCCAAAGTTTTTCAAATAACCAGTTGCAAAGCGAACTGACTAGCCAAGGCGCCGCAAGTTCCTGACTGACTTTGGTCATGGGCAGCGACTGTTATCGCTGTTCAGAACTTGCGTCGCAGATCCCGGTACGCGCTGTCGAGTTGCTGCGCCAAAACGTCCTGTTCAGTGACCGGCGCGCGACACGCAAATGATTCACAGAGATAGGCCGTCGGCGCCCCCGCGATCGGCTCCTGTGCTTCTGTAAATGGGGCCAATTTAGCCATCTGCCCCTTGTACGCGTCTGTTCTCAGCATGACCGTTGTTTGTGGATAAAATCGCTGCCGGACCGTCGAGACCAGTTTCTGCAGTCGCGGATCGCGATCGTCTCGCCCGACCAGTACAACTTCTTGCGTGGGATAGAGGACAAGTTGCAGCGCCATGAGAAACTGGCTGAAGGCGGTGGGATGTGCATCCACCTCATCGCGAAACGCAACCATTTGCCTGTCGCGCAACTGCATCCATTTCGGGTCGCCGGTCATCGCGGCGAGTTTCGCAAGCACATACGCCGCGACCGAATTGCCCGAAGGCATGGCGCCGTCATACAGCTCCATCGGTCGCGCCAGCAGCTCCTCAGCGTCTGCTCCATAAAAGTAAAACCCGCCGCTGTTCACAGCGCTGAACAACCGCTCAATCTCCCCGACAAGAAACAGCGCCGTTTCCAGATAGCTGATGACAAACGTGCTCTCGTACAGTTCGAGTGCGGCCCACGCCAGAAACGCATAATCATCGAGATACGCCAGGTGCCTGGCCTCGCCCTCCCGGTAGCGAGCGAGCAGGCGACCATCCGGTCGCATCAGATTCTGACGCACAAATGAATATGCCCTCTCTGCGGCGTCCGCCAACTCTGGATCATCAAGCACTCTGGCTCCTTTAGCCAATGCGCTGATCATCAGCGCATTCCAGGACGTGAGAATCTTATCATCCTTATGTGGATGCACTCGCTGTTCGCGGGCAGCAAACACTTTCGCCCGCGCGTCAATCAAACGCCTGATCCATAGATCCCCAGTTTCGATCTGGTTCCTCCGAACGTTCAGGTTTTCGTCGTCCTGCTGATTCTCGGCGTCCTGCTGATTCTCGGCGTCCTGTCCGCCCCTGCCATGAAGTGTTTCGTGGCGCGCCAGCCATTCTTCAGGCGCGGTGTGCAACAGATTAGGAATGCTTGTACCTTCAAAATTTCCAGTCTCATTGATGCCAAAATGCCGACTGAACTCCACAGCCAGATCAGGGTCCAGCACATTCTCGATCTGATCCGGGGTAAACGCGTAAAATCTGCCTTCCACACCTTCTGAGTCTGCATCCTCCGCGGAATAGAAGGCACCCTCTGAACTGGTCATTGTCCGCAGCGCATACGTAAATATCTGCCTGGCCACTGTCGCGAAAAAGCGGTCGCCAGTTATCGCGTACGCATCCAGATAGGCATGAGCCAGCAGGGCATTGTCATACAACATTTTCTCAAAATGCGGCACTAACCACTTTTCATCCGTAGAATAGCGGGAAAACCCGAAGCCCACATGATCCCAAATACCGCCCGCGTACATACGCACCAACGTCTGTGTAACCATGGTCAACGCATCGGCTTCGCCCGTCAAAACATGATGGCGAAGCAGGAAAAGCAGATTATGCGGGCTGGGGAACTTTGGCGCCCTGCCAAACCCTCCAAAGGTTGGATCAAACGTCCTGCGAAACTGATCAAACGCATGATCAAACACATCACGCCCAAATTCCCTTTCCGTTTCCGTATGCTGTTCAGGGGCAATCCGCGCTGGATCCCGTCTCAAATCAGCGGCAATCTGTGCGCCTATGCCCACCAGTCTGGCGCGGTCATCCCGCCAGAGATCCGCCAGTCGCGAAAGCAGTTCCGTGAACCCAATCAGACCATATTGACGCTGCTTCGGGAAATAGGTGCCCGCAAAAAACGGATGCTTCTCCGGAGTCATCACAATGGTCAGCGGCCACCCGCCCTGCCCCGTCATTGCCTGACAGACGCTCATATAAATATGGTCAATATCGGGCCGCTCTTCCCGATCCACCTTAATCGCCACAAAATTCTCATTCAGCAAAACCGCGACTTGCTCATCTTCAAATGATTCCCGTTCCATGACATGACACCAGTGACAGGTCGGTAAAGTACTCCACTTTCAGCGTATAGTGCTATTCGTAGCCCCGCAGGGCTACGAATAGCCGATGGAGAGGAATACAGCCTTCGATTCACGGGAGGCCTTTTGAAACGCCTCTGGGCCCCATGGGTACCAGTCGACCGGGTTGTGCGCGTGTTGCAGAAGGTATGGGGATTTCTCGTGGATGAGGCGGTTGGTGAATTTATGTTCTCCGCTTGAGTGACTCACGGATTGGTCATCCTCTCTGGATGGTTTTACCGCTATTGTACACCAAGACGGCGAGAAGTATTGATGTGAGCACAAGAACCACGCACAAACAATTTGCGGGGATTAAGGCTCGTTATTCATGCTTTTTTTCATATTTTCATCCACTCTCTGGACGGACCCTACTGTTTTAGCTACCTTATAATGCCCAAAAGTTGATGGCGTAGGATGTCCAGGATTTGATAGCTATGTTGACCAAAGCCGTGAATCAGTCAAAATTGCAAAGTATTCATATGACCTTGACTGGTATCTCCATGCTCTAAGGGACTCGTACAGACAGCTAAGGTGAGCCTGTCAAGGCAATCCTTCCAGCCTTGACAGGCGATGAAGGGCACCCATACTGGTTATGGTGGCTGAATCCACGCATTTGTGGATTCAGCCCTAGCTCATAAGCTGTTGGTATAACCGCCGTTCGCCCAACTGGATTCTGATTCACCTCACACGACAATGTGGTCGAGAAAACCACCAGCACATAGTGTGAGCTTCAAATAGGAAGGAAGGACGAAATTTCCATAACATGTCGTGGCAAGTCGGGCGTCAATGTCCAAATCGTGTCGTGAAACGGACAAAATAGATCGTCAACGTTATATTTGAGCTAAAAAGCCTTAAGGTCGGACATTGTAGCCCATCATAATCATCACCCATCATCAAGCGAATACGGCATTTGGAAATGTATGTCGTCTAAACTAGGACATCTTGTGCCGTCAACCTTTGGACTGGATAGCTTATCAGTAACAACAGATCCGGACTTGATTGTTTGTCGCAGTCTAGAAGTGCAGAGTTTTGCAGTCATCTCCATACACCTTTATGCGCATAAGTTAGCTATGCTTTATGTGGAGAGGTGGGCGTGATAGGCATGCTACTGGCCAAGCTTGATGGTATTCAAGCGGCCCTTCAAGCGTAAATCACGCTCATGGAGGCTCCATATCAAGCATAGCGGTGTGAGTAAAAATGCAGCGACATGTATATTTATTCGCAGCGAAACTCTGCACTTTTGGTCTGCAAAACACAGACTTAATCACGCGTCAATCAATTAATATCAACATCAGAGCATATGAACATCTCTGGGACAGAAATTTTTCTGTTCACCACATAGCGAAAACATTGTGCAACAGGTCCGTCGCTCCGCTTGTCGATCTTTGCAAGAAGGAGAATTGGGCACGTGGTCTGATAGCTTGGGGTTGTCGCTATAGCTCTCATCTCTCGGGAATCCTGTGCACTCGGATAGAGATCCCCAAGAGGATGAGTATGCCATTCTCCCAGATAAGTCAAAACGCCACTTGACTGAAAGTACAGGCGCTCCAATTCCTGATTGCAGAATTCAGTATCACGAGTGAATGAAAATAACCGATGTCGTGCATTGGGTCCGGGACCCGTAATGTGAGTAATGACCATTTGTTCATCACGTCGATAGCCAATTAACATACCACCGGTTTCACAGATCCGATACTTCCTAATTTCAGAATGCATCGCAGTAACTGCACTCTCGCACATAAATACGTGGCTAACACCATTTGCAGTGTGCATGTTTTCCCACCGACTTTTGAACAATCTCCAGATTGCCATTTTTGCCTCGGCTGTACCAAACAATATGGTCATTTTGGGTTGGTTCGTACGCATCCGGGTGCCCGACAAGCAGTGTTTGAATGGCCAACCGAGATGCTAGGTTAGAAACAATTCCTGTATCCAGTCCACCACCTGGAAAATTTGGAATATCGTATCCATCGTCAAATATCACTAATTCCTCCGGCGGAGCACTCAGTGGGGGCAAAGTGCCGTCATCAATGAAATACTGGTGACAGTGATAACATCCAGTAGTACCAGGTATCACACGAAATGCACGCCCACTCCAAGCCCCTGAACTGGAAAATGTATAAACTGTAGGAGTGTTACTTTCACGGGCTATTCGATCCAAATATCTTTCTGTAGGTGAATGCCCGACTGCACATATTAATATGTCAGCACTCGATATCCAATTTGTCAGTACTTCTTCATCCTGGAATGCTCCCACGTATGCGGGAATCTCTTGGATTTCAATGTATGGATTGTGGGATTTCATATGGGCAGTCACTGCTTCAATTTTAAGTTGACCGAGTTGTTGCAAATTTCCCACGTGCCGAACAACGTTTCCAACATCCAGTGAACCGTGATCCACCAATGCAACTTTCCCGATCCCGGCTTTGGCAAGGTCCAATGCAATTGATGAACCAATGGTACCCAGTCCAACAATAACTGCGCTCATATTTTGCAACTGCGTATTCCAGAGTAATTCGGCCACCGATTCCACAGCATGAGCGCCACCGATTCCAGTCATTCACCGCCACCCATTCCACGGCATGACCGCCACTGATTCCACAACATGAGCGCCACCGATTCCGGTCCATAACCGCCACTTTCGACACCCCCTCACGAGATCTCATATTCCGGCAGGTGTTCGCTTCTTTTTCGCGAATGGAGGATCCGTTCCCCCATCGCGAAAGGAGCACATCATGGCCCAACGGAGGATCTCGATGCACAAGATTCAAGACATCTTGCGCCTCTCTTATGAGGCACAACTCAGCGGACGATCCATCGCCCGCAGCTTATCCATTTCCCGTGACGCCGTGAGCGATACGCTCACGCGTGCCAAACTCGCCGGACTGACGTGGCCCCTGTCAGACGGCCTCGATGCGTTCGAACTGGAGACCATGCTCTATCCCCCCTCTCCAGGCCACAAAAAGGGGTACCCAGAACCCAACTGGAACAGCGTGTTCCATGAACTACGCCGAAAGGGAGTCACGCTGCTACTCCTGTGGGTGGAGTACAAGACCGCTCATCCGGACGGGTGTCAATACAGTCAGTTTTGTGAGTTGTACCGCCGATTTGAAAAGACCTTGCAAGTGTCGTTGCGTCAAAGTCATAAGGCGGGAGAGAAATGTTTCCTCGACTATGCCGGACCTACGATCCCCTTCATTGACCCCGAGACGGGCGAAGTGTGCCAAGCGTATCTCTTTGTCGCTGTGCTGGGAGCGAGCAATTATACGTATGTCGAAGCCCAGCGAGCACAGGATTTGCCCTCCTGGATCGCGGCTCACGGGCGGATGTTCGCATTCTTTGGCGGGGTGCCGGCACTGCTCGTGCCAGACAATCTCAAAGCGGGTGTCACTCGTGCCCACCGCTATGAACCCATTGTCAATCGAACCTACTGGGAGATGGCGGCGCATTATGGCACGGCGGTGCTTCCTACGAGACCGAGAAAACCAAAAGATTATTCCGATCAATGAGTTATCCCGAAGAATGTGCATCTATCGCCGGTCAGCGCGATATGTCACGGCATCGGCTAGACCAGTCGATCAAATTCTTCGGGATAACTCCGTCGTCTACTTGAGTCCGCACAACTGAAGCAGCAACTCCTCATTGTCTGTCCACACGGCGACTTCCTGCCGCGTCGTGGTGTCTGTATAGGTCCTTTCCAGCGCTGCTTTCAGCATGTGAACGTCGGCGGTCGCATAGATGTCGGTGGTATTTACACTCGCGTGGCCCAGAAAATCCTTAATGTAGGACAGTGGCATGCCGGCTTGATACAGGTGCATCGCGCGTGTGTGCCGAAAGAGGTGCGGATGGACCCGGTCGGGCAGCTCAGGGCAGCACTCCCTCGCCATGGCGCTGTAGCGGTTTATAAACCGGGCGACGGTGTCCGGCGACATCGGCCCAACGTGCCCTTTGATGACTGTATAGAAGAGCCAGGCTTCATGGGAGGCGCTTTTGCCATGGAAGTGCTCCAGATAACGATTCAGGTGCTGAACGGTTTTGGTCAGAAGGGGTACGACCCTCGTCTTCTGGCCTTTGCCCGTGAGATAAATGCACGGAACCGTCGCTTGAAGGTGCAAATCCCGAAGGCGCAGATCCAAGATTTCCTGAATGCGGGCTCCCGTGTCATAGAGCAAGATCAGCAGAAATTGGTCTCGCATGCCACGGTGGACGGTCGCATCCGGTTGCGCCAACAAGGCTGCCAGGGCGCTCTCGGAGAGGTAGGTCAACGCCGTGCGAGGTGCCCTTTTCAAGGGCACTTTGCTAACTTCGGTGTACGTTCCCATCAGCGTGATATCTTCTTGGGCCACATACTTGAAGAACGATTTCAAGGCGGCCAGGCGCTGGTTGCGGGTGGATACACGACAATGTCGCGTGGTTTCGAGCCAGTTCAAGAATGCCCCGATGCAGTGGTGATCAAGACCGTCAAACGTGATCTGGGTAAACGACATGTTCCGTTCTTCCTTCAGAAATACGCGGAGCAACTGCAGGGTGTCGCGGTAGGACTTGACCGTATGCGGACTACAGCAACGATTCTTGGGGAGATATACCAGCAGAAAATCACGCACATAGCGAAAGAACCGATCATCCGGTGTCATGAGGTCACCGCCGGGATCAACGCACCAAACCGGGCCTCTATCGCGTCCGTCAGGACAGGGAAAAACTCAGGCACCAGATGCAAATAGTAATCCGTCTCAGTGAGATGTTCGTGACCCAGATACATCGTGAGGTATGGTAAATATGCGCTCAGGTCTTTCTTCTCCTGCACCCATTGATTGAGGCGGTGAACTGCAAAACTGTGTCGGAAGTCTTGCATACGCGGGGGATTCC
>Ga0080006_1225803_pt1 | contig 63754 bp, 49 predicted proteins | sample RS3BMetagenome_FD_69209 | JGI IMG/M metagenome (GOLD analysis project Ga0080006, IMG submission 69209) | Ferric oxide microbial mat and aquatic microbial communities from Rainbow Spring, Yellowstone National Park, USA - RS3B (SPADES... ...
AGTTGCTGGGATGTAAGAAATAGGATCGACTGTGACGATCATCCATCGCTCCAGTGCTTGAAGAAACGGACAGTTGCTGGGATGTAAGAAATAGGATCGACTGTGACGATCATCCATCGTTCCAGTGCTTGAAGAAACGGACAGTTGCTGGGAGGCGCTTTGTACTCGTGGTTTTGATAGGAAGCGCCTTTGCCCTGTGATTTTCAGCCAACGTTTTAAGTGCTTCTGTTTCGGAGTGTGCATCGCGATGTGCTGATGCTGGTCTCTAAGGGGCTTGTTGATTTTTTATTCATTGTTTGACATGCGATCCCGAATTGGGGTATGCACATGGCGAATATCGAAGCGACAGCCGAAGAGGTATGCTCCGTATTTTGATTCTTGGAGAGGGTCCGCGCATCCCGCGAGATCAGGGTAGATGCCCTCATTCCACAAGAAACGAAAAGGATATGACGCATTGCTATGAAGCTGTGCGTCTGGCGACATCTGATTCACTTCAGGGATCCTGAGCGGAAATCCAGGAGCCACCATGATCATTGGAGACGCTAGCAGCGTGACGCACGTCCGGGTCGGAAGCTTGCCGATGAAGTGCCAAGCAGACAAGCTTTTTTCCGAAAAAGCCGCTTCTAGGATCGACGGGCGGCTTGGTACCAAAACTGGACCGGGTATCCACGGAGCAGCACCAGCTCATACTTTGGGGAAAACGGCAGCTGCGATGCTTCTTGGTAATGCCTGGCGCAAGGGTCCTTTCATGGGCATTCCAAAGCGGAGACAGAGTCCCCTGGAATGGTAGCGATGCTCGGGTGCGAGCATCTCCGAGGCGCCGCGGAGCTTTTCTGACATCCCAGCGCACGGGTCCATTCGAGCCGTGGTGCCACTTGTCATGGTACGGAATCGATTGGTTTACGGACAAGCTCTCAATGGATGACGGGCATCCTCGGGCCTTCATTACCTGTGCCCATCGAGAAACAACGCGGCATAACAGAAGTCTACTCACGACCATGTCCAGAAGCGCGGCACACGAGCAAACAATATCGGCGACTCGGCAGTATATGGATTCTTGCCGCCAGAATCCACCTTGAGTCTCTGTGATGCTTACAGCGACCATGGCTCGATGTTTGGCGCCTAACCAACTACCGGGCACAACGAGCCCACTGATGCTCCAGAGCCGTCCGTGCTGACCACATGCTCTGGAATCGGGGCACATGAGGATGCGGGAGATAACCCGTATTGTCCGAAAAGCATGAGACTGAGCGCCTTCTCGCCGTATGGGAAAAGATGCATCGCGCGTGCGCTAATGTTAAAGCGTCGTACGGAGCGCCCGTTTCCATACGGTTCTCTTTGCACAATACGATGCCGACCAAGACCACATTCTACCACGTGGGCAGAGCGCTTATTCTGAGTGCTCACAAGTCAGGAACTGAAGCATTGCGTAATCGACTCACTGTCAAGGTGCATTCATCACTCGCGACATCGGAGTGTTTTGCGGTGAGGCACAGAAGCGACGGCTTGGGCTGGACCCCGATCAAGCTGCCACGCTGATGCCGGAACCTTCTCCAAATAGTCCAGAGTTGGTCCCAGGAGCAGCAAGTATACGAGCAGGCCACACAAAGGGAGAGCCAAAGCGACACGAAGGTATCCGAAGCGGTGCGCTGCACCGAAAACCAACGGGGTCGCCCACGTTCCCCCCAAATTCGATGCAGTATTCAAAAGCGTGAGGTACGTGCCTCCAAAGCGCTTATCGCTAATCCGAGCACAGTACGAAGACGTGGACACAAACATTAGACCATCGCTGGCTAACTGGTAAAGAACACTGACGATGAAAATCGCGACAAACATCCAACGGGATCGTGCGCTTTCACCACGCGGGAAGAAATAGTGGATGAGCAGCGGAGTGAACATTGCGAGCATCAGCCGCAGAAAAAAGCCCCATCGCCAGAGACTGTCCTTGAGGTTACGGCTGTTCCGGGCATACCGACCAACAGCGATTGCTCCGATGACGTCGAACGGCCACTGGAGCACCGCCATGAATGCCAGCTGTTGACGCGGGAACCCGCGACGCACCAGCTGCAGTGACGATATGTGATCATGAGCAGCAAAGGGAAACTTACTGAACAAGAGGAATACAACCAAGCGCTGAATGGAGCGCTTGCGCAGTATGCTCCAAAGCGCGGCATACGCATCTCGCAGAGCGGACCACAGGCCTCCGGTGTCGGGTTGCGGAACAAGCGTCAAATCCTCCGCCATTTCTTCTTTGACAAAAACTGCCAACATTAGCGTGAACGCAATGAATGATGCACCCATGATTCGCAGAAAGGTATACAAGCGAATCACGGCGGATGGTTGCTGCAGCCATCGGACGCAAAATTCATCGCTGTTCAGCGCGAGGAAAACTGTATAGCTCGAAAAGTACCCTAGACTAAGCCCTAGCGATTGACAAATCGATGCGTACCCGGATCCTGCTTCACCTAAGAGCGTTAATGCCCAACCGTCTACCGCAATATCCTGTGTTGCCGCAAGGAAAACGAGCCCCCAGCAGAAAAGCGTCAACTGCACCACTCGGGCATGTTGAACCCAGCGTTCCACTGCTGCGGCCATGGAGGCCATGATGACCCCTATAAGGAGTTGCGCAGGTACAATCCAGGATTTGCGACGACCGAGACGCGACGCGTATACCGAGTCGACGATCGGTGACCAGAGAAGCTTCAGTGAGTACGGATACGACGCAGAGGAAAATACACCGAGCTTGGCGTAGGAAGAGCGCGTCTGGAGCAGAAACGGCAGCGAGCCAAAGGTGAGGCCCATAGGTACGCCCTGAAACAGATAGAGTACAACGAGCAGCAGGCCTCGAGCATACAAGCTCCGCTTGTGCACGGGCGCCGCCACACTCCCTTTTGCAGTGCCTTTGCGGCTGCTGCGGTACTGGTGCTCGCGTGCCACCGCCGGAGCACCGTCACGGTCCCAATGGTTCGTCTTACCTCGACTTTTGGTTTTCATGATCCAAAAAAGTTCGTTGTGCTTGTAACTGCACCCAAAACGTCGACGATGAAGCGCAGCGTTTGCAGCTGCTTCTCGCCGAAACTCGTCTCAGTTGACTACTTCCAGTGTGCAGATGCCTTTCATGGCGAGAACTTTGAAATCGACACGGACCCTGGGTCCGTTAGCTTTCTACACTTGCTTGCGCTTCGCAACGCGCCAGGAGTCGTGACTCTCAGGACACTTCTGCGCAGCTGAACAGGAAAGTTGCAGCTGTTCTGTTCCGCCGGCTGCCGGGCAGCAGTTCCATGCCGCAGCGGCGGCAGCGCATCTGGGCGTTGCTCTTGACCTAGTAGGACGTGGAAGCGTCTGTACTGGAGCTGAGACCTCTTCTCGGGTTACCAGGAACAGCATCAGCACGTGATCACCCCGAAGAACTAGTGAGGCTTATCAGTCCTGGACCATAGACTGGAAATACATCGCTGCTGCGTTTGCTGACGACTCAACTAGCGGGCAGCTTGGTGTCGGTACGCGTGAGCCGGGAACCAGGATCCAGCCTAAGTGCTTCCATGAGCTCAACCAGATCCTTCTGTGTGCAAACTTGAACGCTGTCTGTCGTTTTCGTGGATATGTCGGAGCGACCGTTAGTCCGTCCGGACGAGGACGGTGTCGTCGACATCTCGTACAGCGGACTGGGCGAAATCGCAGAGGCCTATCGACTTCCCTGCGGAACTGACGCCGCTTTTAGCAATCCGTTCCTAGAGTTCCAGGCGACGAACTGCAGAATAAGTCGAATCCAAAACCTCGATCGTTGTACTTCGTTGCGTCGTTTGGTGCTTCGCCAGAACCTGATCACGGAGCTACGTGGACTGGGGACGCTGTCGGAGCTCGAAGAAATTGACCTCTATCTCAATCATATCAGGGAAATCAGCGGACTTGAGCATAAGCCCAAATTGAAACGCCTGGATTTGTCTTTTAACCGCATCCACAGTATGGCAGGGCTGGAGCGTTTCCACTTGCCGGCCCTGGAGGAACTGTATCTCGTCCAAAATAGAATCAAGGAAATCGCTGGCCTCCAAGCACATAATCTACCGCAACTGCGATTGTTGGAACTGGGATCCAACCGCATAAGAACGCTTGGAGACAATCTATTCGAGGTAGGAGGCTCGCTAGAGGAGCTATGGCTCGGACGGAACAAGATCGTTCAGCTCCCGTCGCTGCACTGCTTCCGCCGACTCAAACGCCTTTCACTGCAGAGCAATCGTTTGTTGGCACTAGGGAGCGCCCTCGAATATTGCCGAGACTCGCTCGAAGAGCTCTATCTCAGTCATAACGGTATCTCGGCTCTAAATGGGACGGAGATGCTCCGAAACCTGAAGCTGTTGGATCTGGGTTGTAACCGCATTGCGCGCCTCGATGACTTGTTGGATGACTTACAAAATCTCGAAGAGCTCTGGCTGAACGATAACAAAATAGACAGCATTGAACAGTTGCGCCATCTCTCGGCACATGCGAAACTGCGGACCCTGTACCTGGAGGGAAACCCGCTCGCTGAACGGCTCCAGACTCAGCACGGAAACAAGTGGTATCGAGCGCTGGTGCTGCGTGTTCTGCCTATGTTAACACAGCTGGATGCGGAACCCATCGACGAGGAGACGCACGCGCTCGCCGATTCCGAGCATTGTGAGTGCCTCTGGAATCGGGAGGGTTGAGCGTGCACCGAGCGTCAGGTGCAACGCATCAGCGCCTGCCGAGCGTCACTTGTCCGATCTACTGCTGAAAACGATACGCTGCAGCTCAGTGGGGAATCGAGTCCAGGGTGGGCATTCGTGGTGAGCCGTGGACAAGGCGTCTGCGCACGTCGCTAGCCCGATATGTGATTTTCCTCATCGTGATGGATCCGTTGAACCGTTGACTGCAGGAGACCAACGTTTGAGGTGTGTCGCGATGCAGCGCTGCAGTCTACGATAACTGGCATGCGGAGCCCATGCGCTTCGTGAAATGCTGCTACGATTTTTGCATCTAGTTTTGGTGGCGATTATTCGTAACCGCCATTTAGATCTCTGCTGGCGGCAAGCTGTGATTGTGGCGGGAGGTTATCCGCTGCGTGCTGTACCAGCACCTCGAAGAAAGCAGTGCGCTTTCGATGCGCTCTTGTGATTCGACGGCGCGGGTGCCGCCTCTGGCTCGAGCTTGGCTATCGTAGATTTGGCGTGGTTTATGATGCGTGGACGGGATTCACGGTCTGCTCACGGGGTTTGCTCGTCTCTGCCTTGGCCCGATGGCAAAACAGCAAAGCTACCGTACATCTGGGATGTCTTTCATCAGGAATCATGCGCCGCGGAGTCCGCGCCGAATCATTACCCACAGCGCACTTCATATCAAAGATGTTTGGTGCTCAGCACTGCACACGACGTGGAGGCTTTTTTTAACACCTGGTCAGAGGCAGTTTCTGTGCAGCCTAATCGGAATTCTGAGCAGCGAACCTGCCGGAAAAGATCCAGACATTGCAAGTATCGCGAAAGTCAACGATCGCGCCGGATATCCGTTAAACATCGTTTTTGAATTCCGAGCTGTTGCTGTGGCGAGATAGATACCACTACCATGGTGCGTGGCATTTGCAGACCGCTTTCCGATGTGTTTAAACGACTTGCGCTGAAGCGTGCCGCGGATAACGAGTGGTATCTGCAGGCGGCTCGGCAGAGCAGACTCATGCAGTCAGGAAAGCACGCATCACACCCCGTATATTGCGAGAAATACCGGATCGTGGATACGACTATGAAAGTTTTGGGTATACTGAGATCTATCATTAGGCGATCCTGCCAGTCGAGAGAGATCGTCAACCCAAAAATCTGCGACAGAAATCTCTGGCATCGTTTGTGCTTTGTTTTCTGTGGACGCTGTACCGTGGCGCTGCGTCCCAGATACGCGACGCTCTAGACGCCCGTCTTCCTGCGCACAGATGGACACTGTGGCGCGGAAACCAGGAGGCCTTTCTCGCGTTGAGTACACTAAATGAGCAGCTTTCCCATTTTTTCTATGCCGAAGCGCCGGGATCTCGATAGACCTGCTCTGGCCGGCAATGTGATCCAAAGCCTTCCGTATGGAACCCTGTTCCAAAGCATTCCGTTGTGGTATCCAGAGGATCCGTGCAATTTCAACCCACCGGCGCTTGAAACCAGCGTCATCTCTGGGATGGGAAAAGCTTGCCACTGATCTCAGGAAGTTTACGCTATATAGCACTGAGTAGCACAGGCACGGTACATGACAGTCACCGATGTTGTGCGGTGCTTGGACTCGAGCGCTGGTTTGTGCCTTGACCAGCCCGCAAAATGCAATTCAGTTCCCCAAAGCGATCCGATACCGCTTACACGAGTTTCGCTTACCGAGTCAGCAAGCGCGTGCGTGGGTGCGTCCGTCGTTTCCTTCGCTACGGAGCGAAGATACTGTCCACAAACCCGTTCTTCGAATCAAAGAAATTCGCAGCAATCCTACTAAAGCCAGCTTTCTGTGCCAGCGCAGAAATGTCCTCTAAAGTATACTTCCAGCTGTACTCCGTATGGATGGCTTCCCAGGGGCGCAGCTCTATCGCGATTTCATTCCCAGTCGGCAACGCCGTCGTGTCCATCGCCAGATTTGGAAAAACAATACGCATATGCTCGGTGGCGACAAGGAAGCTCTCCATCGCCCCGAGTCGAACATTGTACTGGGCAAAATGTTCAAACTTCGCCGGATTGAAATTGGATCCAAGTTCTCTGTTCACACGACGGAGCAAGTTGCGGTTAAATTCTGCAGTAATACCCTCACGGTCACTATACGCTCGGTGCATGATTGCATAAGGTTTTCGCAGATCGAACCCGACAAGAAAGTGATCCCTGGCAGGCTGCAGCAAGCTCCGAACCTGCTTACAGAATGCTATAGCGTTCGTGGGATCAAAGTTGCCAATCGAAGATCCAATGAACATGACTAAGTGCCGAGCATGCTCATGAGCTGACTCGGGAGCTGCACCATACCCCGCGTTGCCCGCGTTTGCCAGTAGTCGATCCTCAACAGGGTTCTGCAGACGCCGTCCTGGTGCGCGCAGCGCATATCCAAGTCCTTCGAAGAAATCACCCACAATACCATGGAAGGTGAACTGCGCTTCAACACTCGAATGCTCCAAACGCTGATGACCATTCTCGGGGTCGCTCAGCGTTGCGAGGATGCGCTCCGCACAGTCCGTCATGGCGCGCTCACTGATGTCAATGGGACGGTACGTGATGTGCAGGCCACGTTGCAGAGCACGCTGCACCAGCACTGCTGTTTTGTGTCCGTCGCCAGCGCCCAGTTCGATGATATGTAAGGCTCTCTCATTGGGAGAGTGCGATCGAATAGGTGCATCTTCGTCCAGTCCAACTGCGATGTTCAATATCCGATCGCAGTATTTACGGAAAATCTCCCGTTCACATCGCGTGAGATAGTAGTCTTCAGTGCAGGTGATGCGTTCATACAGCGCTGTTCCAGCGTCGTCATAGAAAAATCGCGAAGGTATGGACCGCTCGTTGACTTTCGCGTTCACAAAATGGGTTCGAATTGCATCGGAAAGCTCGTCACGCGCTTGGTGCGAGTTCTCCTCCCGCAGCACGGTGTAACAGAAACCAAACGGCTTCGATGCGAGCTGCTCGTGACGTGCGCTCGTCCGAGCCAGATTCGCTTTACACTCTTTAGTCATCTCGAGAAAAAAGAATGCGAAGAAAGTCGGAACATCAACCTATCCTATAAGACTCCCTAGCGAGCTCCGGTCATCGCTGTACAGCAGTGACCCGTATCTTTCTCACGCGAGAGATCGAGATGCCGCTCAGGGCCAGCGTGCGAGCATCATCGGCTGCAGTACGACTGGTGGAGGCTACGGCGGTGGTCGATCTCGATGTGCGCTGTTGTGCGGCTGTGTATCCAGAAGACGCAAATCCCCGTTGCCGGCTTCTGGCTAGCAGCACCGCCTCTAAGCCGTATAGGGACACTGGAATCGCACTGGGAATCACACTCTCCCTGCTGTGGAAACGAGCCCCCCCGGACGCTGCCATATTTAGGCTTACAGTGCCCGCGCTGGAAGCAGGAGCACAGCGAGCTCCTTGAAGGACAGCAGCAGCTGGGCAGCAGCGTGATAGTCAAAGGCCGGACACTCACTTTGAGTGTAGCACTGGCATGTGATGGTCCGCTAACCGAGCCTCAGCGCTCATTAGTGGCGAACAAACTCACACTCTACCTTCTAGGCGGAAGGTCGAGCGAATCGGATGCGCACACGGGTTTAGTGCTCTCTACGCCTACCCACTGTGGTGGGTGTCAAACACAAACCCGCATTGCCAACCGACAACGACGCATTCCATGCATGATCGTGAAGGAAAGAGGCGGCTCCCATGATATATCCTAACAGCCAAGTTTCTCCAGCGTGTCGTGCAGCGAAGACAAGCCTGCATCCGCAGACTGTCCGAGCACAAACTGAGGACGAGACCCGATTCTACGTCGGATGAAGCAGGCCTCGAGCCGATGCCCTTTGTGGTACGGCAACGTCGTGCTATCTCCGTACAGCGGCGGCGCAGGCGCTATGGGCGCCAATGCGGACGAACGAGTCAGGTACTCAGAACACGATAGAACGTATGAGACGGCCAGTATATCCGAGAAAAAGTCTGGGCAACGGAACTTGGAAGTAGGGGGTTTGATGGATACTTTACCGCGCACTACAAAAACAGAAAAATAGTATGAGAAGAAAAAGCGCTCAATCGGAGGCCGCTGGCCTAAGTAAACGTTCTGTCAATGAGAAAAAAAGAATCGCGCTTAGTGAGCGCACCTCGGAGGTCGGGCAGTCAACTGGCGCGACGCGCATGCCGCCATTGAAGGGAAACGTGATCCTGATCTCTAGCATGTAGATCTCATGTAGAATTTGTATTTTCGTTGAGGTCGTAGCCAAGTACAGTCATTCAGTTCATTTGTTTTTGGAACTTCAAACAAGTGTATTCGAGTGTTTTTCGCGGTAAATAACAGAAGGGTTCAAAGAGCGTTATTTTTCAAAAGAACTTAAAAAAAGGAAAGTTATGAAAAATCAAGTCGACGATCCTGGAGGCCAACGGTCGCCGGCTGCCAGAAAAAAACAGTGCCGAGTCCGGAAGAAAAGGAAGAGAAGAAGAACCGAAGGGGGAAGGTCCTCCGTCGACGGCGCCAAGAAAGACGGCTGCACGACGAGAGGGTGGTGAAAACCTTTCTTCTTGGACATATCAAGGATCCCTACAGGGAAAAGTTGCGACACGCTATCGAAAAAGTATCGACTCGTACTCCAAGAGTATTGTCAAGGCGTCCTCAGGACTGATGCATTTGGTGCGGGAGATGTATCGCGAGGTGACGCACATGGAAACGGTCGAGATTCCGGAGGATTTTTCGATAAGAATTTTAGTCGGCACCTGATGCTTGGTACAGCGGAAGCGCGGAGGGAAAATGAGCGAGTTCACGCCCTCCACGAAAAAAATCCCTTTTACAGCTTCGATGGTACTCGATACAAGGGTCACGTGGATATTTACGACTATCGGGCGATGAAGTACATCACGAACCTGGAGAAGCATTTGACTATGAACCTCGAAAGTTTCATGATACGCGCCGTATTTGCGCTGTGCTCGGGCCTGTCTCGCAACGGAGTATAGGCGATTATCAATGGCATCACGAACGATCGCAAGCATGAACAGGAGATCGAGTTTGTTGGGAAGAAGGTGTCAAACAAGAGCACGAATGAAGCTTCTGTAATCTGTGCGGCTGTACAAGAGCATCGTGCATTCTTGGGGCTGGCGAATCTAGCAGACAAGATATCAGAGTTGAAAAAAGATGAGGAAAGATACTATCGCCTCATTCTGCGCCATTTCGTATTCCTGAACCGGAAACTCGAACGGAAGGCGGAGATGAAGCTGATTGAGGAAATGGAATGAAGAGTGGGAGAGACGGAAGGCTCTCCTAATGGGTAAGCGCTTCAACGTCGTTCAGTTGTGCAACATCAAGGCGCATTTTGTGACTATCGACCCCAGAGTCCTTTACGGCATCATGAAGGAGATCAGTCCCGAGTTCAATGTTAGCAGGGAGGAGTTCATAGGTGAAAACCGAGAGACGTACTGGAAGAGTATCTTCGATTTTAAACGTCTCCGACTGAGCAAACAAAAGGTATTCACTGGGATGATCGGAACCGATTGGGTAGCCATGTGCGTACACTATCGGCAGTCGAAGACAAATCGCCCTGTCCCGCCCTCGGCTTCGACCTCGGCGAAGCATGAATAAAACAAAGAGGCGGATCCTGTGACGCAGGAGGTGGAGGGGAACGACCTTGTCGTAGGCGCGGCGAATCATGAAGATGAGAAGGAGGCGTATCCTACCACGCAGGAAGTGCATGAGAACGACTTTGTCGTTGGCGCGGACCCCGGAAACACAAATATCATAACCATCGCAGTACCCAAACGTGCGGAAGATGGTACTGCCGGCAACTTGCGTCAGAAAGACATGCGTCTTTTGAGATTCTCGAGAGCACGGTACCATCGAGAATCCGGTATAATGAATGCAAGGAAGAAAATCGTTACGTAGAATGCAGGAATGAAGGATCACCTGGAAGCTTTGGGCGAGGTGACGAGCCGCGGAGCAGACTGTCAAGCGTTTCGGAAATTCATGAAAGTTCGCCCTGCTCACTGGGAGTCGCTGTGGAAAGAGTATACCCAGCCCCGGTGGGCTCATCTGCGAATGAATCTATACTGTGGGAAACAGCGGGCGTTCGCGAATTTTTTCAATCAGTTGAGCGCCCTGAATGAGGATGAAAGTCAGAGGCTCGTAGTAGCATACGGGGCAGGGCGCTGGAAGCCCCAAAAAGGGACTACGCCAGCTCCAACGACCAGAACGCACAAGGAGTGTGCACGGCGTTTCGTTCCGATACCGATAGATGGGATCTGAAGGTGCTACACACACCACGAGCCAGGTTGTACACTTCAGAGAGTGGAGATAGAAAAGGGCCAGCGGAGCCCTGAGGATATAGCAAAGTACGGAGCGCTGACGGAAGAGCGAATGGAAAGGAGAGCGAAAGTTCGTGGACTACTTGCATTAGAAAGTACAATCAATGGCAAGAAACGTGTGGGGTTTGTGAACCGGGACTTTAACGCCGCAATCATTATAAGGAGATGTGCGGTGATTGAGAACAGACCCCCAAAGTTGACACAAGAAAATTTTGTAGGAGAATCTCTTAAAGTCGAACTATATGAAAAAAATTGGAAATAGTAGTAGGTGGCCGGTCGAACAAGACCAGGAGGCGTCCGCACGTCAGTTGGAGATTTCTTGTCAAGGGCGGGCTTCTCGCCACTACTGTAGACGATCGGCGTCGTTCGAGTTTAGAACGGCGTTTTGTGTGCCTTTGCGGTGATGTTCATTTGTTCTGCTTTCAGCAATTGCAAAATGGAGCGCTGCGGTCGTAAAGCGGTTCCCCTGCGCTGCAAGTTACACACAACGCGTGACGTGACGTCCGCCCTGACCCTTGGGCTGCAAAAGGGTCAGCGTTGGGTGCCACACGCGAACGAAGCTCTCTCGAGTTTACAGAGCCTCGGTTTCAGGAGCTCGCGAATTGCACACAATATCCTAGCAAACGTAGTGGGCACAGCCACAACGGCACTGACACCTGAAACGTACTGTAAATCGACTGGGGTGGTATTCTCTGGGCAGCTTTTTCCAGTGCCTGACGACGTGAACGAGAAGCGACAAGCTGTGAACGCTAGGCGGTCTACTCCAACAGCTGCAGCAGTAACCGCGTGCACAGAACCAGAGCCGCTTGACCCGGAATCGAAGTCCCCGACGGCACCACCTGCACGCAAACGAACGCCGAGCAGCACCCGTGCAGAGACGATGCGATTACGCTGGACGGACCCACTGCTGCGCGCTCGGCTTTTGCAGAACAGGCGGTCGAACGGGACGATCGCAAAGCAAGCTGCATCCCTATCTAAACGTTGGCAAGATCCGGCGTTTCGAGCACGAATGCGTCAGGCCTTGTCGGGAAAACCGGCCTGGAATCGCGGCAAGAAGCATTCTGAGGCGACCCGAGAAAAGATTCGGCTAGGGATGCTCCGCCATTGGGTAAAGCGAAGAGGAGACCGTGCAGGCACCGAGGCCCGCACTAACAGTGACACCTCAGAAGAGAACGCCTTCGATCGGCTGAAACGGCAGTTCACGGCACTCGCTATGGACCTCAAACTCTGGAGCGATGGCTTCTATACGCGAATGGGCAGACGTCCCCGAGCATCTGATATTGAAGCGGTGACTTTGGGGGAGTCTCAACGTCGAAGTGGACGGGGCGCAGCGCTTGACATGATGACGCCTGCGCTTATGTTCAAATGCCAGCGCTTCCTGGAACTCAAGCGATTAGTGACGAATCAGGATGAGAGCCTGCAAGGCCTTGGTGACGAGATTATTCAAGATGATTTGAACCCCTGAAAACAGCTGCCTCATAGGTCTCTTGATATGTGAAGGCCGCGTTGTGCTGCTGCTCGGACCGCAACAGCGCTCCGGTTGTCTAGCGTCAGGAGCCATGCAAATCGGCACCGCCTTGCGCTGGCATTGCCCCGCACTGCCTCGAGCCGACGCCCTCTGTGTGGTACGGCAACGCCGTTCTGTCTCCGTGCAGCGACCGCACCGGCGCTACAGGCGCTATTGCTGTCGCCGCTTTCGGCAGGCACTAGGCACACACGATAAGACGTATGAAACGACCAGAATATCCGAGACGAAGTATGGGTCATGTAACTTGGAGGTAGGGGGTTTGATGGATACCTCACCGTGCACTGAAAAAACACAAAAAAAAGCAAGAAAAGAAAAAAGCGCATAATCGGAGAACGCTGGCCTAAGTAAACGTTTTGTCCATGAAAAAAATGGCTCCGTACTGGTCGGTACCACAGTATTCGCGAATACCTGGGGGGCAGAGTCTGTACTCATGCAGAAAGCACGCTTGGACATGCAGACAACGTGGCTTGAATTCCGAGCGAACGTATGGGTACCAGATGCGTCCACTGTGCGAGGTTTCGTTCATCAGCGATACCGCGCATACGCAAATAGATCTACCGTGTCCGTACCTCGATTCCGTTCATGGAACAATTGCAGTCGCTGGATGATGATGGGTCCACTTCATCGGTTCCACCTCTATCCGAGTCGTGCATAGCGGCAATGCGCCTTGGTAATAACGCGAACGCGCGCACGAGGTTTCCCTGATGTTTGCTGATGCCCAACGAGGCACGCGTTGCCAGGAGCGCTTCCGTTCTCCGGGCATCGACGAAGCAACCGCAGCACCTGGACCAGAACACGACCTGTTCTACAATATGCTTCTGAGCACGTCCGGCAGCATTCGAGCTGCGACGGGAATCACGCAACGCTTTACGGTACCCTGCACTTGCGACGAGGCAAGTCGTAGCTGCGCGCGAGGGTCAGCGCATGCGACTGGGACACGAAGTATTCGCGTGCTGGGATCTGTAGACGTCTCATGAAGGCGACACCTTCGCTTTCACCAGGCGTCTGCGGAGAAGATTCTTCCGTGAAGTTACCACAGCATCAGAAGCCGTATCCTCAGCGGTTCCGGTGCACCCCAGACCAAGAAACGGTTCCGCTTCCATGCCTCCGAGTTGCAGAGCTGCTGCGGGAAGCTGCACCTCGGGGCTCATCGCGAGAGCAACCGTGCTTTCTAGGACGCTGAGGGGTACGCTCGTCACGATGTAGAGAAGACCATTTTGTGGGTCAATCGATCGCACGAGCCCCAGACCAGGGGAGCGCAGGAGCCATCGCTGCGGCGCCTGCAACGATATCTCCTCCGTCGGTTCCTCCTTATCGATCGCAGTAACACACAATGCGACGACACTGGCGTTCAGCATGCCGTATAATCGCTCCGAATCATGGCCAGGCTGGAGACGATGCATCCCGCACGGCTCGATCATGAATACTGCCGCAAAGAACTCCAGGGGCACGCACCACGGTGTGATGCTGCAAAGCAACTGAACAATCGGGTATGCCGGTTGATTCTGCCATAAAAACCACCGGAACTGATCCGCAATGATTCCGCGTGGTAATCCATCTTCACACTGCTGCACAAGTTCATGGATGAGTTGGGACGCACGCGCAACTGCTGGTAACAGCGATCGCTGCTTGTGAGCCGAACTCGGGGCTCGCTGGACGTGTAGCACCTGAACACGTGACCCGGCAGTGGTACCGAATGCTTCTATTTCTGCTTCGCCACCAGCGTGTTGCGCATCGGTTCCTTCGCTGACCCAAACGATAAGGTCGGGGCGAATCGTGTCCAGCACGGAGCCGAGTAGCACTTCGCCATAGCCACGAACCCAACCCATTGTGTTCACGAGCACCAGTTGTTTCCCGCGCCAAGCTTCGCAAGCGCTCCACAATCGCTGCACCGCCTGTCGATACAACGCCGGATCCGCGAATGGTGTGACGTTCCCGCAGAAGACGCTCTCGAGGCACGCAGTCGATGCCCTCCATATCGGCCACGCCAAGTCGCGAACTTCATGGAAAGAGACGTACCCAGGAGCTAAGAAATAATTCTGACCTAAATCGAGTTCCAGAATGAGCGGCTGCGGGTGATAGGGCCAGCCCATGAAACTCAACTGCGATACGAGTGTTGATTTGCCGGTATGGCGGGGTCCAGCAACCAGTACAACAGGAGCTTGCTCCCCTGCTAGTGCTGCAACAAGGTTCTCTAGCCCGGAAAAGTGCAGCGGCGGTGCGGTGTAACGAGCAACGAGTGACTTCGGTGTCAAATGTTGGCTGTTTTCTGCTGGCGCTGATAGACGAATAGGCCACGGATAGGAACCGCGGCTACGATCCGTGATGAGCAGTACGAGTTGCCCCTGTTGCACCCGCCAGACCGGTGCACTTTGCCAGGCAGGCGCATCGACAGGCACCGGGTCCTGCCAAATGCTCAGTGCTGTCTCTGCACTGTTAAAGAACAAACGCTGCTGCAAGGGACATTGAGCGCCAGCAATGGTAACGCTGTACTTTCCACAGAGACAGAGTTGTTCCCTTTCAGAGAGGCGAATTCGATAGACTCGCTTCCGCACAGGTTGTAAACGATCGCTGTCTGTAACGAACCGGGCGTCCATACCGACTGCAACAGGAGTTGTGAGCTTGAAACGCTTACCTCGAACTCGCCGAGTCTGCTGGTGCTTTTGGTTCGGCGACTCCCCGTGATAACTATGGTCACCAGGGCACAAGAGGGAGCGCTCAAGTCCTCAGTCTAACTGACTGCAGGACCTCATGACTCACACCTAGCGCAAGCGAAACCACAAGAATATATGACTCGAACGGTGCTCCGACACGCGAATGCACGGAAATGGTGGTGTTGCGACTCCCGCGTTGCGATAACGCTGTTCCACTCGACGCGCGCTTGTTCTGTTGAGCGACATAGTTTCTGTTCTTTCTGGGGTAAATTAATACTCTCCCGCAGACGCGTTCCAGTCTATTTTGACGGAGCTCCTGATATCGATTTCTTTTTTCATTCGGACGCAGTACGACCCTGAGAGGCTGCCCCACAGAGCTACATTGCGTCAGCTCCCTGGGTGTCGTCTTCAACACCAGATATTGTCTGATGTTGATGGCGGCATTGAAGTCTGGGTTCGCGAACTCCATGCATTTATTCCCGCTGGTGGAACTCATCAATGAAAGAATTGCCCGAACTCGCGCCCTCGACATCATTTGGTGCTCTGTCATCTCTCCGTGCTTTTCTATCGCCGGTGCGCTCTGCTGTCTTCTCGCACTCTCAGTCTCGACCCTGTGAAATGCGCATTCGAATTCATCCATTATTTTTTTAAAATGAACCTACTTCTTTACGCCCTTGCGTGGAAACCTGCCCGGAGGGAGAAGCACTTGCGCAAGAAAGGCGAAATATGCTTCCAGTGTGTCACCGTGTGCTGAGAGCATCAGCGATCCGCCCAGTGGAGCGATCATTATATTTCACAATAGAAATGAATCCTAAAACGGAATTCAACCATGGAGCGTACAGAAGTATGAAAAGCAGCTCTATCCACATAGAATTCGCAAAAGCTCGAACACAAGGAGAATGGTGGAATACCACTTCGTCCAAAAGAAAGACGTCGTCAGACGTCAGACAAAAGTCTTCAATGATTCGACAAAGTGGTTGTTGCTATTCGATGAGCCTTCTCTACGAGCCGAACTGAGGCCGTCAAATGAATTTACCACGTCGAGAACAGATGGTGTCGTCGATCTCTTCACGTTCGATCTCACATACAACGGGCTCGCTTCACCGCGAATACCCGTACGCACTCCGACCGTTGCACCCGAAGAAATTCTCATCGACTGGAAACAAAAACCTACGTCCCTGTGTTTCATCCGGATCGCAACGTCACAGGAACGCTGTCACCGCTATTTCGGTGGAAGATGGCCGTGATTGAAATAGGACTCTTTTTTGCAACTGGATGCCCGTGCTTTCAGGACCAAAAGAACAAGCTGTTGAGAAACAAGGACGCCTATGGCGGCTACCATCGTCGCTTTCGCTTGCCGGTAGGGATTCGCCAGTCATTTTCCATCATTGGCCGCAGGCAAGCTTCGATAATACCATTTTTTGACGCAGAGCACATCTACGTCTTCCGTTCAGTGCTCCTCAACCATCAGAGTACCGTGGTATGACTGACCTAAAGGACGAATGCATTCCTCCTTGTACCGTTAAGTGAGGAATCTATATCCTCTGGGCAAATGATGGACGGTCTATAAAATACATTACATCGTGAATTCGTTCTCATGCTATCATCCGCAGCGAGGGCGAGACAAAACTGACTTGATAGACTAGAAGCAGATACCTGGAGTTGACACCGCCTGCAGGAGAGCGGAACAGCTTGCACATCCACGACGGCCGTCACTTGGGCGCCAACGCTGTCGAATCACAAGAAAACGGCACCGAAACGCATCTTTTTCTCTTTCGATGCAGTCGACATCGTTCCGGACTCGGAATCCTACACATCAGGTGCGGGCCACGCAGGTACTTGGACAAACCCGATCAGATCATGACTCTAGGTCGAATATGAGCGACGTCATCGCCAAAGCGTTTTCCAGTGCAGATCACCATCCACTGTTTTGCGTCGAAAACACATCCGCGACATGTGCTAGGACCGGTACAGAAAGTTGGCAGCCACCACCGTCACAATACAGCTCACGAGCTGAAGAGGCACGCCGAGTTTCAACCAGTCGGATACGCGGTAATTCGCTGCGCCGTGCACCATGAGATTCGTTTGGTGGCCAGTGTGCAACATGAAGGAGCAGTTTCCTGCGACCATCATCGTATAGAGCGCCGCATACACGTTCACCTGCGTCAGGTAGATAATCCCTGTGCCCTTACTTGCCACGATCGCAAACGTCAACGTCACTGCTCCAATGCTCGTAATGGCATTCGTCAGCAACGCAGTGATGACGTAGATGCCAAAGAGGATTCCAATCGACCCCAACGGGCGCAGGATCTTCACAATAAGCAGCGAAAGCTGGGCGGCTACCCCCGAAACCTGCATCGCTTCACTGATACCAAAGGCCGCACCTATGGTGAGCAGAATCGGCAATTGCACGGAGGCGCCCGCTTGCCGAAAAGTCATACACCCCGTAATGAGCATCCCTATGGTGGCGAGACTCGCACTCACGAAAATCGACATGAATCCCGTGGTTGCAAAAGCGATCATCAGCACGACAAAGAGACCCGCTGCGAGCATATGAGGGAGATCCTCCCGGGGCCGCTCAGTGCCACTCACCTCACTTACGAGGCTGAAGTCGGAGTCTCGAGCGTAGCGTTCACCGAAATCTTCGCTCGCTTCAACGATGAAGGTCTCTCCACCGAGAATCTGAATATCACCGATTTTCTCCCGCACAATGGCGCCGCCACGATGAACGGCAATGATTGCAGCATGGTACTTGCGCCGAAAGTTGGTCTCCCGGATGGTGTGGCCCACCAGGGAGCTGAACGGCGAAACAACGACTTCGTAGAGTCTGCGCCGGTGCATCTGCACCGAGAGTTTGCGAGTATGCGTCGATGCTGGTATGATCCCGTCGATTAAGTAGAGCTCGGCGACGGTTTCCAAGCGACCAGCGAAGAGCAAAACGTCCTGCGCCTGAATCACCGTATCCGGGCCCGGGGCAGCGATCAAGTTACCGTTCTTTCGTGACAGCTCTACCAAGAAGAGACCCTTGAGGGCGCGTAAGCCTGCCTCCTGGATTGTTAGACCAACAATCGGTGATCCTTCGCGAACCATAACAGCGACTGTGTACTCGCGCGGGTGCTCAACTACGTCCTCCACGACGTTTTCGCGATCCTTGAGCAGCATGCCGCTGAACACGAAAATAAACACGAGGCAGGCTGCCAGATTGATGATTGCTAACTTGGTGATGCTAAAGATCCCGAACTGGACGACATGGTTCGTGGCTGGGTCCAGCACGTTCGTCTGCTGGACGAGACCAAGCACTACGAGGTTCACCGACGAGCCGATGATGGTTGTCGAGCCACCAAGGACAGCAGCATCGTTCAGAGGCATGAGAATTTTCGCTCCAGAGAGGCCGTTAAAACGCGCCCATCGCTGAACCCCGGGAATCATCATCACCATCGTAGGTGTATTGTGCAAGAAAGCTGACACGACTGCGGCTGGCAGACATGTGCGTACCTGTGCCATCAAAAGCGAAGATGGGCGTCCCAATAGTATTCGAAAGATCGTGCGCAGAGCAGAAGTTCTGTAAACACCCTCCGCTACCATGAAGTAGACAGCGACGGCGGCAACACCGGTGTTAGAGAAGCCGATCAGGCCTTCGGCTGGCGAGATCACGAAAAAGGCCATGAGGGTGACAACCGCATACGCAAACGAAACCTCCGTTGGTAGCCAGCTACAAATGAGTGAAGCAAGCAGCAGGAGTAGGACAGCGAAGGTAAACCAACCCTTCCAAGAAAGCGGTTCAAAAACGAGTCTGCCCAGTAGAGCGAGCCCGACGCCTGCAAGCGCCAGTAGCAACAGCGCAACCCAGTAGCGGCGTACAAATGCCGAAGATCGACGCACTAGGTCCGAAAATGAGTCGAGCAGCCACGTACCAAAGTCTGTGATTAACTTGGAGCACACATGTGGTAATTGGCGTCCGATAGTAGCGAGCGAGCGACCGAGACGTTTCCAGTCGAACCGAGGCTGCATAGGACACGCGCCAAGGCGGCCTTGGTCTCGTTGTTGAAAACGTTGGCGGCTTGGAATGTGGTCTCCTCTATCACTACCGTTTTCAAGTTGTCGCCCGGTGCTTCCGAGCAGAGACGCGCCAAGCGTATGGAAAACGTTTGGTGGCTCTCGCAACTTCTGGATGGAGTAGCGAGGCTGGCCGTTCGCGCTGAGATCCAGGGAGCTCGTAGGCCTTGAGCGCTCGTTCGGCACGATTTCATCGTCGGTAAGGGAAACATTTTCCGTGCTTTCCACGGAGGGTGTACCGTCCGAGCCGTTTGGAACCTTCATTGACGATGAGACTCGGAAACAGGATGCTCAGAACCAATAGTGTTTCGCTTCGTGCCTCCGACTAGTCAACGTCGCGCTTATCGGTTCGAAACATGCAGTACGAGTATCTCCTTTTAAAAGCCACTGCTGCCAAACGACTTGACGCAGAACTCACGATTCAAACAGCACTTGTAGCGTACCGCGGACACCGCTCTGAGACGGTATCTGGGACGCGTTGCCGGCAACGCCACGAGGAAACGTTTCTCGCAGACGACTTCCAGGATTTACCCATTATGAATCATATAATACAGATATATACAGTTCGGTCCTATACTACCGTGACTTTAGCTCCAGATTTGGCAAAGCGACGCGCCTCCAATGCGATCTGATGGATCCAGTGCATGTGGATCCTGCATCCGATTCAGATTCAAGCGGATCACAAAGCTCGGCGATATGTTTTTGCCTGAGGATTTTGTCCGGGCATGTCTGACATGCCCGGTCTTTAGATTCGACGTTAATCAAAAAAGGTTCTCGATTCATATGTTGTTTTACGATCTTCGTTCGACTACTCGCTGATGCTTCTTCGAGTCTCCCAGCAGCTGGAGTTTGCCATGGCCCCAGAATAAAAGTGGTTCGGAAAGTCGTCGAACACGGTTTTGGTGCGATGATTTGCACCAACATCCAATGCATGCGTGCAAGCCTCCACGAATCTCCTCTTCTTTCGGGGTGCATGATGAAATCACGCATGTCTCAACATTCGGATCTTTCTGTTCCAAGGCAACTCGTGGGCGCGACAAAACGTGTCGCTGGATTGACGAGGGAAATATCCTAATTCGATTGTTTACGACTTGCTCGCAAGCTCATGCCAAATATTCAATGAAATTTTCACGCCGAATACTAAACGACCCGATGTAAATCACAAATCCTTGTCTCTTTCAGGCCATCAATGGAACAGTAGTCGGCAACAGCACGATACCGCTCATGGGATATGCTCGCAGGAGCTCTCGTCCGATTCGTTTCCGTGGAAAAGGGCCTTGGATTCGGAAATCAATGATCCTAATGATCGCGTCACTCGGGCAACGCGTCACCGCTTAGCACGTAGGGAGCGTAGACGAATCGAGATTTTGTCGAGCTGCTCTCCGGTCTGGATTTCCCGTCCGGTACTTGCTTCATAATGAAAAACATCGTGCTTCCCAGATGCCCTATCGAGTGCAACAGCATACGCGTGCGTGTGAAGCGGGCAGCGTACTTGCCGAGGGATCGCTCAGAGGGAAGTCCGTGGGCGCACAGTACCGCACCGCGCACGCAAACGGAGGATAGCAGCATCAACACAAGCCTTCTGTACGCGTCCACGGAATTTCGCAAGCGATGAAGCAGACGTTCATGCGAAACAGATCGGCCCTCGGAGAATGAGGCTTGGTGGGTGTATATGAACAGCTGCCACAGCCAAATATCGAAGCTGGAAAGCTAGCACTGGTGCTGCATATGAACAATACGAGAATGGCAGGAAACGCAAAGATACTTGCGACTGTGCGTGTGTGCAGAGTGTTGACATATGTCGCAAGCAGCGAAATCGCACTCTGTATGCTGCCATCAATATCCTTCGCCCACTGAAAAATCATCCGGAGTGAACGGTGCGACCAGCGTATTTCACGCGGGAGGCAGGTGAAACGACAAGGAAGCGATTGCCGAACCATCCCACAATGGCTGGTTTTAATGGCGATTTGACTGGACTCAATCTCTCTGCTGTACGCCGGAGTTAGTCGATCCGCAGTTTTTTGGTCTTCCACAGGTGTACGGAGGTGCTATCGCTGTCGACGTTCTTGAAGGAGATCACCCTCGCTACTCAGAATCCTCTGCGTTCTGCATGCGTAAGCGTACAGTCTGTACGTTGCGAACGAGCGCAGGACTTTGCTCCCGTATACGGTTCAGGCACTGCCACACCATAACGGGGCGGCGTTCTCATTAACCACTGCTGGTGATGCAGCAGTCATTGTGAACTGATGGTAAATCATCCCCCGTAGTCTCGTTATAGCTGCTTAGAATGGAGCGGGAGCCCCCCATGTCGCAAACGTGAACCTGGGAGCATCGCACCATAATGACATTATCCTTCAAATGGCTTCGATACGACGGTGTATTGGTTCCTTGCCCGAATCTCGCGCAAACTGTAGCAGCAAAGCGCCAGTGACGTTGAGCCTATCGAAAGCTAGCGCAGCTCTCAGCCTAGTTCAAGATTGTCATGCGGTTTCTCTAGACTAGGTTTCCGTCCTGGCTTTGCTGACCCAGAGCAGACTCACCTGCACGCAGCAGCGCACGGCAAAGATACGAGATGGGAAGAGCTGTAGCAGTTTTGATCTAGAGCCGAGTTTCTCATCATCAAGCGCGTTTTCCAGCAGCTTCTTTTCCGGGCGCGCATGCGGCCGCGGAGTCACCCGAATGCCCTCTCTGGGAGACCCCGCCACGCCGATATCTCGATCCACTTGTCGCATACGCGGCTCATTATGACAATTTCGAATGCATAACTTGACTCAGAAGCATCACCAAAACGTATAGCATCATAAGACGAGCTCCCTGTGAAGCGCCAAGGTGCTGCATAGGTCGTGCTCCCCATGAACGGGTCGTACGCAAACACTGCGCAGAAGCTGCGTTTCTGCGCAGCGCCGGAAACGGTGCAGCATGGCGCGAAATAGCGTGCACGTTCGTTTCCGCAAACTTTGCGCTACCGTTGCGCCGCACACAGTTTCTACGTCCTAGCACGTTGCAAACATCCAGCTTCTTTTCATCTTGATGCGCTTGCCAATAGTGTTCAAGTCGGAGAACTTGCCAGAGTGGACGCTGATGGAGCTGCAGGGTTCGCTCACGTTTGACGCCCCCGTGGAGCAAAGCGCCGACGAGACACCTGGCGATGAAACACGCTGTTTCGGAACGGTGCAGTCCAACGCTGGAGAACGACAACGCGTACTCACTTTGTCACAGTATGAGCTCGCTGGCAATATCGTGACCTTGAAACAACCGTTCCTTGTGTTGCGGAAACGAAAGCCAGTTGCAGAGCACGGAACCACCCAGTGGGAATGTGTAGCGATTATTCGCGAAAAGACGGTGTTCAGAGACAGGCCGCGACCGCGCGTACCGACCGAGCTGTTGAACCTTAAACAGAAACGGTCCAGATAGAGAGGACGATAAACAAAATTTTATGGTTCGTTGTGTGGGTAACGCATGACGAGTTCGTTATGCGCTTGGTGCCAGCCGCTGACAACATCGGTACACACCAGTATCCGAAGGAGGGATGCGCGCCCTGTTCTGCCGGGGCGCTCGCCGCTTCCGGTTTCAAGGGATGTTTCGCATCCTTGGTATATGTGCTGGGCGGCAACATAAACACATGGAAGAGGTGCAGGCGCATGACCGGTATCAGGAACCATGTGTCAGAACGCTTTCCATTCTGAAAGGAAAAGCAAACCCATGGCTTCGCTCTCTGACCATCTCCGAGTAGATTCGGCATATCGATGAGGGAGGCGCTCATCCAAAACGCGAGCCGTCTGCTCCCTCCGGCCCTTTTCCAGTGCGCTGCACTCTGTCTCCAGCTCTGGAACGGTGCCGGTGAATACTGCGTTCGACGTCATTATTCTGTTGGACGGAACCATTGTACTGACCGTTGACCCCTGACTGCTTGCTCGATATCAGCAATTGGGAAATCGTTTATCATTCAGGCAATCTTCATCGCCGAGTAACGATCTCGGATCTGCGAGCGTTCTTCCAAGCTACCCGAAATGTTTTCGCTCATGCCCGCAGACACGCAGCCACGGCGAGATGCGACGCACAAAAATATCAACCGCCAGTCGCCCTACAATGGTTATCGTTCACTGGGCCTGCGAAGCGCGAGGGCACGTTCCCCTGCTGCAGCACCGAAGACTATGGGCTGGAAGCGCCGAGCTTCGACAGCGCCCAGCGCGCCGTGCACTGCAATGGGGCGATGATGTTGTGCGCTGGGGCACGCTATGTTGATGCTTGCGAATGGATAATGGACCTTGGATGTTGGCAAAACGACCAACGCTTTCCCGAATGTTGGTATCCATTGTAGCATCGCGGATTGCTGAACTATGCAAACACGCTGTTAAACAAAAAACTGTGCGTGCATACGTATGAATATGCGTGCATACGTATGAATATTTGTGCGTGCGTCTATGGATATGCGTGCATACGTATGAATATTCGTGCGTGCGCTGGACGCTCATCGGGCAATTGCGTGCTCGTTCACGCAGCGCGTTCTATCAAAGTACCATTGACCCTACGATCCCGTATACCACGCGTAGCTTACCTGTGTGCGGAATGTTTCTTTCTTTTTCAGCAGTATTCGCTGGACGCAACTGCTGTCGTACGCAACAGTCCCATCGCCAGTCGGTCTTTTCGCCGACTGCTTGGCCGCACCTTTTCTCTGGTGCACAGCGAGTGGAGCGGGGGCGTCGAGCTACCAGCCAGGGCAGACGTGCACGCTCGCTGTTGAGCACACGTACCTTTTGTATGTCGAGTTCACAAGAAGATCAACCAAAGAGCAAATCCATGGCATCGTTGAGGCCGAAAGTTTGCGTTCTAGGTGGCGGTTTTGGAGGCCTCTACACGGCCTTGCGACTTTGCCAGCTGCCGTGGGGACGTGACCTCCGTCGCTATGAGGCAGCTGCGCGGACGCCCCAGCGCGAGTCCACTTTTTCTGTAGACAATTCTGAGCGCAGGCGCGCTTCCGATACTTCAAAGCAGAGCGCAAGCCAGCGACTTGTTGCGGGACAACGCACCCGACCGGAGCTGACACTGATCGATACCCGAGAGCGGTTCGTTTTCCTGCCTCTGCTTTATGAGCTGGTAACCGGAGAAATGGGCATCTGGGAAGTGGCGCCACCGTTTGCGGAGCTTTTAGAAGACACCGATGTCGACTTTCTGCAGGCGCAAGTGCAGCATATCGATCTCGACAAGCGGCAAGTAACTGTGCGACCGATGATGCCCAGCAACGCTTCTGAGTCGAAGGAATCCGATGAGATCATTTCCTATGATCGCCTCGTGATCGCTCTTGGCAGCGAAGATACGCGGGATATGGTTCCTGGAGCTCGCGAGCATGCGCTGGGCTTTCGCAGTGTCGAGGATGCCATTCGCATTCGCGAGCGGGTCCGACTATTAGAGTCGTCTTCGCAGCCAACGATTCGCATCGTCATCGTCGGTGGAGGCTACAGCGGCGTAGAACTGGCATGCAACTTGAGTGATCGACTCGGTCCGCGCGCCCAGATTCAAATCGTTGACCGAGGGAGAGAGTTGATGGCAGCGTCGACAGCGTATAATCGATCCCAGGCGACGCGTGCGCTGCGTCTGCGAAATATAAGCTTCGTACCTGAAACAAGCGTGGTCTCAGTAGGTCCGAATTCGTTACGCCTTTCTCATGCCGAAAAAAGCGGCGACCGTGCTCCTCCAGCATCTGAAACCACACTCGAACAAATAGACCTGGTGCTCTGGACAGCAGGAAACCGAATCAATAAGGTGATCCGCGAAGGGCTCATTGCTAGCCGGCAAGTAGAGCGCAATGAACGAGGCCAGCTACTTACTGATCGATTCCTACGCTTACCGAACTATCCCGAGGTCATTGTGCTCGGTGATGCCGCCCAGATCCGAGAGCCAGTTGCAGCTGTTCCCGTGGTAACGAGGGAGCAACCACGCGGAATGACGGCACAGATTGCGCTTCAAGAGGCAGATTTTGCTGCGTGGAATACCTGGGCAAGCCTAACGGGTCGGGAACCGCTGCCCTTCCAATATGTGCATCTGGGCGAAATGATCACACTCGGCCGCGACGACGGCAGCGTCCAACTGCTGGGTCTTTTGAACCTCAGTGGACCGCTTGCCCATCAGCTGCGACGCTTGGCGTATATTGCTCGAATGCCAACGGATGCGCATCGGTTGCGTGTTGGTGCTAGTTATGTGGCACAGCCCCTGCTGCGCATCCTGGAGGGAGTTCTTGCCGTTGGTAACGATGTTCTAGACGCGCTTGGACAGGGGCGTGGCACACGCGCCCCCGGGTGCCCATTCACAGCGAACCAGGACACCCAGCAACAGCAACAACGGCAGCAGTCGTGGAGCTCTTCGACCGCACCGCGCTCCGACGAGAGCTCCTGAGTTAAGTCTTGCGATACAAGATATGACGCAATCAAAAGAGTAACTCGCAAACAGCACAGAGATCGTTGTTCCTCATACCGTACACCTCGTTGCTTTCGCGCAAGACGTTTTCTACGTGCAGCCAGAAAATATTGGGTAAGTATGCACCGCACTGGCACTACGTTGTCACCGCCTTGTCAACGGCGGAGACAATGAAGACGGGATCGGAGCTGGGCCACACACAAGCACGAAAGACGGCATTCGTCATCCACCGATGGCAGGAGCCGCTTGTCCGTGGCATCTTTCGCGAACCAGGTCATGGTGAGCGTGCTCTTCAGTGTGCAAACACTCAAGTCTGCGGCACGACAAGCATGGGTCGCCCCCTCCACAAACCGACAAATACTGTGGAATACCGGATTCCTGGTTTGAGTCAGCTGATGGCCATCCGGTGTAGGACCTCTGAATGCGCACTTGTTCTGATTATTGTGACAGGCGGAAGGCAGCGTCGGGCTGCGTTGGCGCGACAGCGGTAGCCACAATTCGACCAGCAGCCGTCGTCATATTGCAGACTTGTACATGGCACCGCGCTTTCTGTTTGCCGGAGGTATATCGTGCAAACATCAGTCGGCGCGCTCTCTTCCCATCTGATTTCGCGAACGCCAGTGCGAGCCATCAAGGATGCTGCTACCACTACTACTGCTGCTGCTGCTGCGCTAGCGCTCGACTTTGGGGTCTATCTGTACGTGTTTCGAGCCGAGGGTTGCGCTTGGGAGTACCGCCCACGCGCCTGCAGTATATGATCGGTGTAACGTTTCCCTGCGTCGACGTTACGCAGTGTGCGAGGCGACACTTTGTATCTGACAACGCGCTCGAAGTTGCCGCGTTCCGGGGCTGAAATGCTACAGAGCGCGGCCCAAATTCGTTCGCCGCACTGATCTGCTTGCAAAGTACCGCACCCTGCCATGCAATGCGGTACCGTATCTTGACGCCACGCACGATACCACGCCACGTTCACGCATTTCCGCAAGAAGCCGTGTCGATCGTTTCGCAGAGCGAACGAACCAGCTCGGTGGCTGCCGCTGCACAACCCCAGGACACGGTGACGCCGCCGCCTCCATGCCCGTAATTGTGGATAATCCACCGCGAGGCATCCGCATTGTTCGCTTCTCCGGCCGCCGGCCAGCGCTCGAGCTCAAGGCGAACACCTCCGGTGCGTACTGGACGCAGGCCGCTCCACACCTCGGCCACTGATAATGCGACATCCTTGTTTTGCCACGGCTTGTAGAGTTGCCGGCAGCGCTCGAGCATGTCGCGAGCAATTGGTGGTATTTGCTCAGGCTCCAAGTGGTCTGCGATGGTCGACAACTGCACAAGTCGCTCCTGCTCTGCTGCTGGAAGATCGAACAGCACCGTTCCGCCGCAGGTGCACAGCTCCTCGTTTCGCGGGATTACATAGGTGGGGTACTGCGGATCTCCGAGTGGACCGCCTGCTACTTGCAAAACGAATCGCATTGGGTAGCGAACGCGGACGAGCACACCCAATGCTGGACGTAACTCCGAGTCAGCACAGAGCGTACGCGCACCCAGACCCGTAGCATTCACGACAATGGTCATTCGGTTCGTGGTCGGTATGCGACATCGACGTACCACATCTGTCAACCTTTGTAAAGGCAATGGTGGTTCACCAGAGTTCTCGTTCCAGAATATGCCGCCAAGTCGACGGAACCTTGCGACGAGCCATTCGAGGTAGCGGGGCATATCGACCACGGCCGTACGCCATTGAAGCGCATACGAGTAGCCGTCCGGGAACGAAGGCATTGTGTCAGCGACCGCCGTTGACTCGGTACGTGCACTGCTCGCCAAGGTCGCCTCTGGACGCTGATCGCGTCCAATCACGGCCAAGTCGAGCACGTCTGCGTGCCAGTAGGGCAAACTCTCCGGTGGTTTCGGGTAAAACTGGTACGCTGGTACGAAACGTACGCCCGTGTCGGGGTTTTCGGCGTCCTGCAGAAACCGCTGGTACGTGGAGCGAGCCCAGTCACGCACTTTGTCCTGTGGTTCTATGTGGAACGGCAGCCATAGACCCGCACAACCACAAGACGTGGTCTGATTCAGTTGCGTCAGGTCGCCGTAGATGCCCACGAGGAGCCGTCCTGAACCGAACGTCTCCAGGAGGTGCACTGCCGTCGTGAGCGCACTGATCCCGCAACCGACGACCACGACTACGACCTCGGCAGCAGTCTCAGGATGCGTCGATGACGACATGCTGAGAGCCAGGTGCACGTAGGCCCGCGGACGTGACGACACGCGTTGTCCGGTCCGAGATAGGGCGACTATGGTACCTGACGGTTGAAAGGCGCGGGCGCCAGCACCAGCACCTCCAGAATGCGTGCTGACGTCACCGGCGACACGAATCCGCGAACGTAGAGTCCCTTGTCACTGCCGGTCTCCGGGATGGTGCTGATTATTATGGGAGCTGTTCAACTGAAATGTGCGGAAAATTGGGCAATACGTTCAGTCAATACAAGTATGAAACGTGCACGACCTACTTCTCGCCGTAGCAGGGGTTTGCGCAGCAACAATCGGCATCAATGAAAACAGACCCCATAGCTGCGCTTCGTCCGAAAGCCGATACCCGTGCTTTCCCCCACTCGAAGTGCAACAGATACCCAGTTTATTACCTGGGATGAAAAGGTTGCTGAAGCGCAGGTTGCATGTGCGAAAGCGTAGCAATGTCAATAGGTAATATGTGCATCATTCTAGACACGCACTGGATGGACACGTAGGCATTTGGCGCCAAAACGCTGTGTACATGCACCAGCATGCATGCAACACATGTGCATCACACTCGACATGCATCATTCTAGACACGCACTGGATGGACACGTAGGCATTTGGCGCCAAATCGCTGTGTACATGCAATTATATCCGTTGCAGCGTAACGTGCACTGCAAGTGCTTCCTGGTGCATACTATATACCGACAAGAGCTCCTTTCCTGGTCCTCATGCATTGACGCCAATCGTTCACCCCGGTCTTTACACTGCGTCCAAGATATCCGTTTCCAGTGCCGTGAGCGTTTCCGCTGCCGCCTTGTTCGTACTGGTGGCTCGCGTTGTCGACGGCTCGCGGCTAGGCGGCAGAGAGGCCGCCTCCATCGAGGCCTGTCGTTGTCTCATCAACGAAACAAGCTGCATAAACGCGTCGAGCGACGGGCTCGGTGGACGTGTCGGTAATGCTGCCCAAGTCATGACGACAGCACCACCACCACCAGCAGCAGCAGAAGCAGAAGCAGCTGCTTCTGGCTTGCTAAACAGATAGGCACGTCTACTTCGTCCGCGTCTCGGACGGGCCTGGATCCATAACCAGCGAATGCCCGTCGGATCGGAGCGCTCACGAATGGCCTCAATACGAGCCAGCCGACAACGCCACAGAAACGCGCCATTCCCGTCGACAGCAACAAGATATGAACGGGAGAGAATGACTGCCGCTGGTACGGCAACCGTGATGAGCGTTTCCTGAGCACCAGCACCAGCACCAGCACCAGCAGCAGCAGCACCAGGATTCTTCCCGAGACTCGAAGCCAACCTGCCCTTGGATATCCAGCCGATTAGGCGCCTTCTCGAGACAGCACCCCAAACCGAAGGGCGCTGCGTCGCCTCCATCGACGAGTCCCGTGCTTCCTCTTCCTCTCTGTCCTCCAACGCCGACATTTCAAACTCAATATGTATGACGTAGGGCTCTGTAGCTAGCGCTCCGCGTTGAACCTGGTGCAAGAGCCGCTGACCCCGCGCCAAATACGCCACATACGGTGGAAGCGGTGCATCGCTGGCCCGGTAGAGCACACGTGGATCACGGAGACGTTCCCGTGTTCGCAGGTCCACCCGGTTCTGGTTGCGGATACCCATGGCAAGCTTCTGAACGAGCACCAGAAAAGAGGCCAAAGTCAGGGGTAGCCATCCCCAGAGACCCGCCACAAGACCCTGAAACAAGCCGCCAACGCCGGACTGACGGTACCCGCGCACCGGCTCCACGAATATGCCCGTCAATGCGGCACCGAGCGCAGTACCAGCACCCAACATACCATACGCGATCCCGAGAAAGATATCCTCCGGTTCACCAAGCGTGCGATCTTGACGCGCTCGGGCGATCTCAAAGGTCCTGTTCAAGCTGATCGTGCCGAGTGCACGAGCCAAACTACCGGCTAGCTGTGCCGCAGGTTGCGTTAACGCAAAGGTGAGCGCTTGACCCTGGGCAAAAGCCCCGCGCCGAAACCCCCGCCACAGCGCCTCATTGGACTCGAACAGACCACTGATAGGCTCGTTAAAGAAATCAAATGTGCCTTCACGAAGCTCATACAACCAGCCGGCTGGATCACCGAGCCAGCTCAATCCACCTATGAAGTTATACGAGCTCAGGAACGACTGCCACAGCACATGCTGTACCATGCGCTCAATGACCTGTGCAAGCGGTGCATACACCTGACGTAGCTGGAATGCACCCACCAGAACCAATGCATTGTCGAGTTCCGTGAGCACCAGACCCGCGTTGAAGAGCGTTTGGCGTGTCAAGGCCCCAGTTTCCAGTGCGCGTTCCCGATCCGTCTTGAACGATAGCCGCAGGCGCATACGCTCGACCCGTACAAGCTGGAAGAAAGAGGGCGCTCGACGCTGCTCTGCAACCGCTCGACTGGACGCAAGCCACAAGCTGGGCGCATCCACGGCCTCCAGCACACTCCGAAGCACGGGGGCAGTGCGCTCCAGTCCCGCCCGACGTTGCGAAAAGCTCGACCAGAGCTCACGCGCAGCCTCCAACAACCGCCATAAAAGTCCATCATCCAACATCACCAGCAACTCGGCGATACGCAGCTGAATGCTGTAGTAGTGCCGACCACCGGCATGTTGCCGCCACCGCGCCGCACACGAGAGCCACGGCTGCTCGCGGGTCAGCATCAATACCGGAGATACGTAGAAAGGTAACGTGTTATCGCATTGAACGCTAGTCACCTGGAGAGATAAAGACGACTCCGGTCCGCAGGTATGGAGGAAGAGCTCCATTCCCGAGGCCGCCGCATAGAGCATCTCGAAGAAACGCTGATGCGAATCGCACAGCACCAACGAGACTGCCGCACGCTTCAGTTCTACCTGGAGCAGGATTTCCAGCGATGGTGCTCCGCGCTGCCGGTGGAGAAAAGCGCCCAACAGCGGGACCTCGTTGGATGCAGACGCCTGGGCACCAGCGCTCATGAAGGAGGTTTCGATGTGCGCCCGCGCTTGCGCTGACGTCGACGTGTGCTGCGCTGTATCCTTTGTAGTCGCAGTCGTCGTTGCTGTTGCGGCAGTATGCCGGGTGCTACTGAATACCAGCTGGGCAGTGCCGGTCCCAACGAGGTCAACCTGTGGATAAACCAGGTCAATAGCGGTGCCAGCTTGTCCCTGAACAGGTAATGCTGCATAGCGTTGCGGCTCCATGAGGTCGTAGACTTGTCCATGCCGCCAGAGACGCCATTCGAGCGCCTCCCGCAGCGACGCAAACGCCATCGCTTGCAAGCAGTAGTGTTCCGTGACCCAGGCTGGACTCAGTGTTAGGCGCGCGTACGGCCTGGCGACTTGAAACATACAGCGCCGTCGATGGAACAGGCTACCGCCCAGCGCCAGGGTCTGCGGTGGCATCCACCGATACAGGATCACATAGGGTGTACGATTCCAGAGCGCAAACCGGGGACTGGAGGGTAACTCGTCGCTCAGGATGACGATTTTCTGACCCAAGAGGTTGCTGCTGACCTGAACGTGCAGCAGGCATTCAAAAGCTTCGCGTAAGTGGGCGCTTTCGTTGCTGCTGGAACGTTGCCAATGCTGGTGGCGCTTCGTATCTGGAAGCTCCCCCTGTCGACAGGTACCCAACTGAGCCTGATCCTGTTCCTGGTACCGCGTCGGATACCGCTGCTTGTGCGGGTCGTCATTGCGCTGGTGTCGTCTCTGATCCACGTTCGATTCAAGCAACCGTGCTTTCGACCGACTTGCGCCAACCGGCTGACTCGCTTTCGTTCCATGCTGATTACCCGTTTCCAGCCGCGAACACGACTGCTGCTGCTGCTGCTGCCGCTGCTGCTGCTGCTGCTGCTCTGCTTCCGTTCCGTGCGGATTCATGGAATGCGACTTGAGCCCAGTGCTACCACCAGTACCAGGTCGCTCGACCAGTTGTACACGCTGGGCGCCCAGATGACTCGCCAACAACAGATGCTCCATGATAAAGCTCAGCGTGAATACGCGATCCTCTTTCAGCGGCAGGTCACGATACCAGTGCCAGTTGATTGCCGAGGCTTCCTCACAACGATCCTCTCGAACAGCTAGCGACAGCACGGGTCGACTGAGCCAGGAGCGGGCACTTCGTCCTCGTCCATGCTGCCAAAGCCGCAGCGGACGTACCGAGAACGCACCAGACGCTTCAGAGCCAGCCGAAGCAGGCAGCTCCAGGACTGCTGCAGATGACCCATGCAAGGCCCTGACCGCCACTGCGAACGTCGACGCGTTCTGAATGAGCAAATACGGATGCAAAGAGACCAGCGTGACACCGGTCAGTTCCCAGTGAGGCTGACGATGAATCACCAGCGGCCAACCGTCGAGCACAAACTCGCTGCGTCCCAGGGTCTGATACCGCACGTCCACCGATCCGCCAGCGAATCGCCGTTGTCTACGACTCTGATGACGATCGGATGTCAGTGAAGCCTGTACCGCAAACCGGGCACGGTTCGCCATGGTAGCAGCCGGAGCCGTACTCGTGAGCGAGAGCATCCACAAGCCCTCGGTTCCTCTTTCGAACGCAGTGCGAGCATGCTGCTGCTGTGGAGCGCCCGACGCGAGCTCAGACCTCGACTCGAGCGACGACGACAGCGCGGCCTGGAGTGCCGGAAAGACGCCCTGCGACGATGCTGCTGTTACGGACACTTCAGGATAACCCGGTACGCCGGGCGCTACCGTTGCATTCGCCCTGTGCAAGCGCACCGGCGACTCGGTATCGAGCTCGTGCGTCGGTTGCCGGGTGGCAGCGTCTCGTGTACACGGTGCCTGCAGCTCTGCAGCGACCTCGCCAAGCACATCAGGTCGCTGCTTCTTCGTCGACGACGATAACCAGCACCAGCGGCTCGAGCGGTCCGCAGACGGTGTCGCTGGTGGCACCGGATTCAAAGGCAGCACGTCCAGGGCGATATTCGTAAAGTTCAGCAACCAGTAACTAGCCGTCAACGTGAGCAGCCAACGCGCACTCGACCGATCCAGGTCGCCATGAGGAGCGAGTTGCAAGCGCCAGCACCGCAGTGCATTCGTCTGTTGACCGCGGAACCAGCCATCCCAGTACGACTGGGATGCATCAGGCAGGCTGCGAGGCGCCTCCAGGGTGAACACAGAAGGCACCCGGCACTTGTAGGTGTCGTCGGGCTCACGAACTGACCACTCCATGAGCCAGGGGCGCATCCAGTTGACGCCAGTGATGGTGTCTTCGGCGCCACTGGCCAGCGATAGGCGTCCAGTGCGTTGACCGTCCTGCAGCAGGTCCAGTGTTGCAGGAAACGGAAGCGCATTCAGTACCTTGACAACTGGTAGAATGGATAGGGCGAGCCACCAGGCATCCGATCTCATATGAAACGCTTGCATTCGCGCATACCAGAGCACTCGTCGTTGTGAAGCGGCAACTCCAGCATTTGCTCTCCCTCCGGTATCAAAAGCGGCGTATTTTGCTTCACTGTAGAGCGGTAAGCAGACGGCGCTGTGCCGCGCTTCCATCAGCAACGGCTCCAGTTGCGTCGCTCGCAGAAACGCACCCATTTCCAATGGAGCGTTTGGTGGCGGCTCTTTGCTTCTCAAAGCGTCAGACGAAGAAGACTGCGAGTCCAGGGCCTCAGCAGGTGTTCGCGAAACCCCGGACGAGTCGCAGGCATTGGCCGGGACTCGCGACTCTGGTCGGCGATACGCCTGAATGTACAGTTCTCCGTCGAGCGCCGAGAACGCGAGCGGTAGCGAACGAACGCCTTGTGGCGGTATCACCGTCTCCAGCACCAGCTGGGTATCCACGGAACGTGTCCGTGGTGTTGCAGATGCGGTACCAGGTCTCTGCGTCGATGCAGCAGTACCAGTACCAGCAATAGCAGTACCGGTAGTAGCAGCATCCGCACATGGCGCTTGGCTTGGTGCCCTGTTCCGATCCACACCTGACCTCTGATACGATGCTCCGGCTACATCACCCGGTGCTTCATCTGATGGTGCGCTAGTCCCGACACTAGAGCGCTGGTTCACGTCCAGAGACGCGTACGCTAGCTGCGAGTCTGCCGCTGTACTCGAAGCGTCCAGTGTTGCCGCAGTCGCTGGCCAAGCAGCGCGTTGCCAGCAGTCAACACCTGCGGGCTGTTCATCGGTGGCACGGTGACGTGTTTTCGGGACTGGTGTGGGGTCGGCTTTGCGACTCTGATGATAACACGCGAACTGATGTGCGTACCAGGAGCGAATCTCGATCGCATGGGGCTTGTTCGACGCGGACTTTGGCACTGGAGACCCACCAGGAACACGTAGACGTAACCGCAGACTTGTTCCCGTCGTATTCTGTACCAGAACGGGGCTGTGGAACGATACCGTGAGTTGCTCACCACGCAGGGCCCCAATCATGAGCAACTCCAGGGATGGCGCCGCAGCCCCAGCAGCAGCCCCAGCAGCAGCCTTGGCTGGTATCGAGTCTGTGGCAGCCAAAGCGGCCCCGATACCCCCAGCCTGCCACTGCAGACGCAACAGCTGACGCCCGTAATGACTCAGGTTCAACCAGGCCGGTGTCCAGGGCGAGGTCAAGCAGGATGCAGCTGCAGCGGTTGCGTCCTGGACCCAGAGTCTCGCGCGAAACGCAGCATCTGCTCGCTGTCGATCGTCATCAGCGGGATACCAACAACAGGTGCTGGGCAGAGGCGCTACCAGGGGCAGCGCAACTCGCGCCCCAGGGGCAAGCTGCAGCGGTACCAGTTGCAGTTGCGTCTCTAGGCAAAGCACCAGCTCCGTCGCGTTGTACAACTCCAGCAGCTGCGGCTCCGACCGAGGACGCGTCCATCGGACCCAAGCTCGCTGTCGGTGCCGCAACTGACGATGTCGACCGAGCTGACGATGCTCCATTGCGAACTCGTGCCGGATTCGTTGATCCGTCTGAGCGATAGCCTGAATAAAACGATCGCTGACGGTGCATTCAATGGACTCGGGCACCTCGATGGCTACCCCCAGCGTCATCGTGTCCAGTGTCTGGTTGATCTGGGAACGGCTTCGAATCCAGAGATTGAACGGGTCCACCAGTGGATCCCATACCAAGCGATCAGACGCGAAGGTGTGCATGGCCATGCGAAGGTGCACCGTCACACCCAGCGCTTGTTGGTCGGGTGCCCAGGTCACCTCGAGGTCCTCGGGGCACAGCGCTAGGCTCACAAGTGCGTACGGTACTTGTGCAAACGTGTCCATGAGCGAGAAGCGAATCGGACCGATACTTCCTTGCCAATGGATCGTCTGCTCGGGCGTACCGGTTGACGCAGCAGTAGCACCGGCTGTAGCACCAGTATCGGGAGTAGTACTCGTGCCGTCCAAATGCATCGGTGAACGCGGTGAGGTGCTATCGATACGCTCGGCAGGCCTTGGGGCGCTTTGTGCGTCTGAATCCATGGATAAGCTGCTCCTGAGTAATGAAGCGAGCGTCCTCCTCTTGCCGGATTCACGACTCTGATCCAGGAAGCTTTGCTGCTCCTTTGCCTGCAATCCAGCTTCCAGATCGATCCCCCGTGTCGTTGCAGCAGCAGCAGCATCTGCTGCTGCAGCATCCACGGCATGCCTTCGCGGAACGTGCACATCCAGTGACTGAGCCTGTTTCGCTGAAGGTACAGTGCGACGACGCCCAAGTCTCTCGCTTAACCAGGCCTTCAACGGACCCGAGTTGACTGCCGCAGCTGCCAGGCCCAGTGGTCGCCGCCCCGAAGAACCTCGCTGATGTAAGTGGCGCGCTGTTGCCGCTGCACCCGTGCTCTCGTTACCAGCAGCATGGCCTTCGTCATCATCGGTATCACGAGCACCATGATCCAGGTGCTCCGAGTCGCGTTCTTGGTCGATGCTGGGCGCACCACTACCCCCAGCACTATAACTCCTCCTGATACTGCCACTGAAACGTCGATGATGGAGGTCGGTGTCCGCGAGCCCCAGTAGAGCCGCCCCCAGACGTCCACTGGCGCGAGACACAAACGCCGCACTCCGCAGCGCTAGACGATGTCGGTACCAGGCTCTGCGGACTCGCGCCGTCTGCAGTCGCTGAAACAGAGTGTTCAAGAGTCCATCCAGGGTGCGCAGACACAGCACCAGGTCATCGACACCAAAGCGCAGTTCCAGCTCCTCGGATAACAACTGTACCTGTATGGTGGATGAGGATGCCTCGTGGCCTCGTGGCGAGGTCAGTTGACGCTCCACAACGATCGATGCAAAGTACGGCTGGCACTGGATATCGTAGACGCTGCCGCCATGCCACACGTTTTGCTTGGGAGCTGCTTGTTGCGCTAGCCACGCCCGAAAGAAGAGCACTTCTTGAACACCAGAAACGAGACGCTCGAGTTTTCCGGTAGCGCTCAACTTGAGCGCAGCGTGCATTGCCAGTTCAATCCCGACTCCAGCCAGCATGGTTGCTCCAAAGGTACGCTGGTCCAGGAGGAGGAGTTCCAGCCTTGGGAGCTCCAGCTGCATGTCCCAGCCGCTAGTTCCAAATAACGACTCCACCGAGAGGTCGTGCAGGCGCAAGTACGGCCGCAACGACTTGGTTGTCTGGCCGAGGGTTATGGTGTAGACGGTGAGCACCTCGAGGACGGCAACGTCGGAGATGCCGCGCATCGTCAGCTGCAACGACTTGTCGGTTTCAAAACGCCAGCGGAACGGATGACCGGGCTGGGTCCCCAGATCCAGCGATACGGGGCCACTGCAGAGGACCATACCAGTTCGTGTCTGTCGCCAACGCGTCTTTCGAGTATGCTGGGCGAGGGTCGGCGTATTGGCCTCTGGCGGCTGGGCGGCAAACGCCTCAGGAGTAGCAGACGGCAGTTGCCATGCTGCTGTTGCTGCCATTTCTGGGGTCTGCGAGCCTGACAACGTCACGGAGGAGGCCAAGGCCGGCTTTCTGAGCGCTCTCGATGTCGGAGCAGCGAATACATCCTGTTGCTCTTCTGTGCGCTCTGCTTGATCGCGTCGACTCCAGAGTTGCAGTTCAGAGAGGGTGAAATGTCCCTCACTTGCACCGGACGGCAGCGTTAGCGCGAATACACCTCGAAAGTCTCGACAGTCCATTAGGACTTGCGCGGGTACTGTTTCAGTATCAGAAGCGGTACGGGTTCGCGTATTCGAGTCCTGGTTACCGCGGGAATGCAGTACTGGGCGGCTTTCGTTGGACTCGGAGCGTTCCCGTACCATCGACCTGAGGGATCCGGTGCTGGACCAGTTCGCTGCACCTAGAGCCGATGCACTCGCCGAGACCGGGTTGCGTCCAGGCTCGCTGGTGGCAGGTTTGCGGCTGCGGTATCGACGCTGTTGTGCACCTAGCGAAGAGGTTTCCCCCGGTAAAGCCACCGGAGCACGCGCTTCAGATACTGACGACGTGATAGAGCCTGGTATCTTGCTAGCCGAAAATGCAGATGCAGTGCTGGAGGATACGCTCGGTGCTTGTTCCGCTGAGCGTCTGGTGTCTCGAACCGCACCTGAGGCGTCGATGGCAGGCTCGGTATTCGTCTCTGTTTCTGTTTGAAGCGGCGTTGTGCTGTCGCTGGAGTTCACGTTTCCGCTAGAGCCCCAGAGCTCTTCGAGTTCTGGATCCGTAGCATCGGCAAAGAGCAGGCAACGCTCGAAAGAGAGCTCCACGGTGATGCGCTTTGGTTCATAACTCGATACCGGGAAGCAGCGCTGGCCATATGATCGTAATAGGTTCGTGAGTAGAACCAGTTCCAGGGCAGCGATCACCGTGGGACTCAAGTGGCATTCCAGCTCCGCAGCCTGTGCTTGCAAGACCAGCGATGTGACGTCCACCGGCTCGTCACTGACCTCGAGTGGAAGCGTAACGGGTTCCGGACTGGAACGTTGCTCCGTCCGCTTCTCTGCTGGTGGTGCTGTTTGCGACGATCTCGTAGGTATTTCTCCAGGGACGGTGACTGCTCTCCGTATCCCAGTCGACGTGCCTGCATTCTCCGATGCAGTTTGCGACGATCCCATTGTGGGCGATGTCACTTGGTGCCCAGTGTCGAGCTTTCCAGTCGGCAGCGTCCAGTAGATGGATGCCTCCAGTAGGGGAACCGGCTCGAGGAAACAAACCGCAACCCGCTCTTCATCCGCAAGCCTGCAGAAAACACTAACCTCCTCTGTTTGTGCTTCAAAGTAACTCGCAACAATAGCATCCCCGAGCATCGGAAAGGGTCGCTCTGCCGATACGGATGTCGCCACCGGACTCGAGAGCGCCGTTTGCTCGAGGCGCAGTCGAGCCGTTTCCAGCTTCACCTCGACGAAAGACGCCTCATGGAGCTCGCTCGGGAAGCATACTCGAGGTTGAATACAGTGTATCTCGATGTGGACTGGTAGACGCATCGCTGTCGCTGTATTCGGAATCTGCCCCGTATCGCTGATCCCAGCTGGAAGCGCACTGCTGGATGCAGGACCCATCCGTGCGGAACCTTTTCGAGACACAGCACCAGCAAGAGCAACAGCAGCAGCACTAGTTTCATCTGTTGGCGAAGAAGCGCCCAGGATCACCGGTGGTTGCACGTGCTGGCACGCTGACACCATCGCAAGCGTATCTCGCCAGGCGTATACCGTCTGCACCAGCAAGGCGTAAAACGGATGGAAGTAGACGATCTCAGGTGCGTTCACCATCATACGCAGTTGAAGCCCGGGTACTACAGCGGTTCGAAGTGAAGCCTCTGGTGACTGCAGGCGACGACGACGTCCACTCGTTGGCGCTGCAGTCGCGACGGGACGCTCCTGCTCGAGTTCACTGGTAGCACTGGACGATTCTGAGGCGCCTGACGATCCGGAAGCGTCCAGTCCAAGAACTCCATGCACTTCGAGCGCTGCGCGTGTGCATGAGGTTTCTTGTGAAGCGCCCGCTGGAGCAGACTCGAGCGCTAGCGTCGCCTCTGCAGTTGCATCGTGAAGCGAGTCGCGTAACGTCGCTCGTGAGCTGCTGCTGCTGCTACTGAGTGCAACAAGCGACATTGGCCCCGAAGATGCTCGCCCGGCCGTTGGTGACTCATCCTCGACAGCCTGCTCGTCCAGCGTACCAGAGTAGAAGCGTAACTCGCCACCAGTATCGGATCGCAGCGACAACAAATCCCGCAGCGCGAGTCCCGATAGCTTCATCGTCAATTGCAAGGAAGACTGATCCTCGCTGCAGCATTCCAGGTCCAGGTGTCGAGCAAGCAGCTCCGCAAAGATGCCGAGCTCCTCGGAAACAGAACGCATCGCAACCAGCGCTTCTGCAAGGAAGAGCACCATCTGAAAAGTGCCGTCCAGTCCAGTTTGCTGTTCTGTCGTTGTCGTTGTCAGAGCGTCTCCACAGCGGCGCTCTCCTGGTGCTGCACCTAGCATCATGCCTGCACACGGGTCCGCTACGGTATCTCCGAGTGTCGTCTCTGCGGCACATCTACGAGCAGCGGCTGCATTCTCAGTGGCTATGGCTTCTGCGGCGTCTGCTGCGGCGTCTGCACCACCTGCCGCCTCTGCATTGGCTCTGTCTTCGGGTGTTGGTCCTGTTGTTGTGCATCCCGTTGGGGAAGACCCACTCGAGGTTGAGCGGGGTAACCAGGAAGCCGTCGCTGTCGTCGCTATTCGGGAGCGTCTATGCCGCCATTGGCGAAAGCTTTCCCAGTTTGTACGTCCCAGAAAACTGCTGTGCTGCGCTGCAGGTGCATCGATGCGTTCTGCCTCTGTTTGTGAACAGGTCGGAGGCGCGTTCACCGGGACGCTGCGCTCCAGAAGCAACACCCAGAAATGAGACGCAAGTCGCCAGCAACGGAGTCGCCGACGAACTCGCTGCCAATGCATATGTGAGCGCTGCTGTCTGTTGCTCCAGGAGTTCTTCGGCACTGAGGCTGCCGCATATGCCTCGGCTCCAGTTGCATGAAGCGGCGGGCTGTCGCTGGACCTCAGTGTCGAGCGCTGGATCCCTGCGCACGCCAGCTCGCCAGACGGACCGGCTGCAAGCATGATTTGACTACAGAGTTGGATCAGAGCCTCCATCCAAGTGCTCTGCAACAGCAGAGATACCGAGGGTATCAGAACAAAGCCTTGCGTTCGATCCGGTGCTTCGCGTGGGTGCCGAAACGCCACCCACAGTTCCGTGGACACCCATGTCCGCAGACTTGGACCGTCTGCAAAGCCCCACAAACCGTCATGCGCTACGTACGCTCTCCAACGAGGGTCGCGCCACAACGCTCGCCTCGCGGTATCCACTGCAAGCTGCGGCGTAGCGGTAGCCGCTGGTGAAACAGCAGGGACCTGGATCAGGGGCGTCCCGCCCCCAGCAGTGGTGTCTCCGCTCGATGTCCTTGTTTGCAAGCGGATGGAGAGCTGCTCCATGCGCACAAGTGCACTGTCCACCGGTACGGTGGTGCATGCGCTCCGCAACTGCAGCCTCAAACTCGAAAACGAAACCTCAAAGCAGTCCAGCGGGGTTGTGTCCGCATTCCTGGAGAAGGGCATCGACTTTCTGGTGCCTGCGACGCCATGCGCTCCTGCTGGATGCCAGCCGTTTGTCCAGCGACCAAGTGGCATCTCCAGCACGGCTCCGTGTGGCATCTCGACCTGAATCCAGAGCGCTACAGCAGCGAGCAGCGGCGGATACGCTTCCGAAGACAAGACAGGCGTCCGGGCGCCCGCTGACACTGCGCCCGGAATGGTGTCGCTTCGCGAGCACCACCGGTACCCCGGATGCAAGAGCGCCCACCAGCCGTAACGTTGCTGTTGCTGTGGGTCCTCGAACTTGCCGCAGCGCCATCGCCGGTACCATAGTTCAGCGTGCGCTGCACTGGCGAAACGCAAAGCGAATGCAACGACTGCTCCAGAAGCAGTACAAGTAGTAGTAGAAGAGGAGGCGGACGAAGCATGCGCAGCTCCACGACTCGGACGGGCATTCGTACTGATGGGGGTGTTCGTATCTGCCCTGGGACCTGTGGTTGCTCCAGTTTGCGTCGTTTCATTTGACCCCTGGAGCTGCGCACTGTCTGTGGTGCGTTCAACGGATTCGGGTGCTCCAAGGCGCCCATGTTCCGGTGAAGCAATCACTGGTGCAGGTCGTTCATCGGTGGAGCGACGCAGCAGCATCAGCAGCAGCTGCGCTCCTCGGGTCGATGCGCGTTCCAGAGGCCACGGCAACGGGTCGTGTAGCGGCTCCAGCTGCCAACACGGGAACTCCAGCGCCATCCCGATGATGCTGGACAGTCTGTCAGCGCTAGCATCCACCAGCTGCAGCGACCCTGCAGCGTCCATACCCAGAATACCCAGACACAATGCCGACTCCCCGCGATGCCAGGCGTGCTCCGTCGCCAGCCGTTGCCTCCATACGACAGGAATCATCACGAGTTGCTGCCAAACAGGTGCATTGGAGCGCATCTCCGGCGACAAGCGCGTGTCCTGGACCCTGCCCCAGAGCCAGGGTCGTCGCCTGCCTCGCTGCATCCAGCACTGTTGCCAGTGCCGAACCTGTTCAAAGAGCGCACCAATCACGACGGGCGCCAGCTGCAGTCGTACCGGAACCCGCAGCGACACCACAATATGCAGACGAGGCTCTGTGGCTACAGTTGCTGCAGCGTTCTGTCCTCGCTCTAAGCGGCCGAACAGTTTCAGGACAAGCGGAACCGGCTCCAGCAGCGATATCGTGGCCCCAGCGTCGTGCGGATGGACGCTCATGCTCACCTGCTCGTTACGTTCGAAAGCGGCAGCATTCCTGCCCGCTGCATTGCTTCCACGGCGCTGAGGCACAAAGTGGGCATGCATACTCGCGATGGACAAGAGTAAGGGCTGCGGTTCGTCTCGTTGCGCTTCTCCAAAGTGCGCCTTGACCAGGGAACGCGTACGGAGCAGCGAGAGACGCTCCAACTGCAGCAACCACCGGGATGCGTACCAGACCTGGATCCACTCGCAGAAAACATCGACTCGGAAACGTTGTTCCAGTTGCAGTGCCTCTATGGCTCGATGTCGCGCTCGACTGGGATGCTCCTGCATGAGGCCAGCGATTCGTTCGGCAAGCGACCGCGGAATACAAGCCCGCCAATCTTGGAGCAACGACAGCAGTGGCACCAGTTGCTCCGTCTGCAAATGTACTCGCAGCGGCTGCAGGCGAACATAGAGCGCAGAGGCTGACTCGGTCTCCGTACTGGAGGCACGCGAGTTGCAACCCGTCGCATGCGAGGCGGTTTCTCTCGGTTGCAACGGAGTCTGTGTGGTGCCTGGTGCAGCAGGCTCACCGGGAACACCTCCGTTCCCATTCTCATGCAGCAGCGGTAACGCGTCGGTGGTGGAGTTGCGGCGATCGACCCGTTTCTGAACTTGCAACCGCATGTAGAGCGCAGCGCACGGGGCTGTACTCGGCAGGTCAGCGTAAAAGACGCTCTCTGTCTGGGCTTGCACGCGCACGACGTCTGGGATAACCTCCCAGTCGCGGACAACGACTTGCGTCTGCAGCGGACTCGTCGTCCCGAGGTCGTGCAGACGCCACCATATGCCCTGGAGGCGTAGCGTCAGCAGCGATGCCGACACGCTGCTCTTGTTCTTGTTCTTGTTCTTGTTGTTGTTGTTGTTGTTCTTCGGCATGCTGGCAGCTCGTGTGCCAGACGGCAAGTCGCCTGGCAGACGCTCGCTGTCGCCGATGCCGTGCAGCGTCCACGAGGCTTGCTCCAACTGCATCTCTAGATCCAGCGGTACGCTGGTCTCGAATGCCTCCACCAGGGACTCGGTGAAAAGAACAGCATCGCGCCCGCTCTCGCCGAAGACTGCCACCCAGGCCTCATGAAACGCATCACGAAGACGTTGCAGGAACTCGTCCATATCCTGGTGATCGGCACCAACAGCACCAGCAGCAGCAGCAGCACCCGGATCCACGGAAGCAGGAGCAGACACGTCCGTAGCAGGCGCACGAGTCGCAGCACTGACAGGAGCACGCGCACCAGCTCCACTATCCATGGATGCCTGCGTCACCAAAGCCTGAGACAAGTGCTCGGCTCTCGCGCTTCCATCCGAGGCAGCCTCTGTTGCAGTGGCTATCCAGCGCAGCGCTCGGCGTGACTCGCGTCGCTGCTTCACCACCTGGTAGAGCTGATACGTCCCGAACCAGGAGCTCACAGTCGACCGAATCCATTGCCATGAAGTGCTGGCCAGACGCCAGATGTGCCCTCTGGACCAGGAAGACGAACGTTTCTCGTTCGCTGCTTCCGCTTGGAGGCGTTTAGCACGCTCATGCACATGAACAAGAAGTCGTGCATTCAGCAGCTGCTCTAGAGGCATGCGCTCTTCCAGATACCGTAGTTGAGCGACCAGTCGCCGTGGAAGCGCTGTTTCGGAATCGTCCGCAAGGTTCAATCCGGATCCAGGTTGTGAAACGCTCCGAAAGCGCAGCGCTCCGTTATTCTCCCGAGGACACACCCGATGACCCCCGACGGCATCCAGCGAGGACATGACGCACTCGAAGAGCTGCTTCGGTGCAGATTCCCCGTACACCAGTTCGCGGTAGAGCGCAAAGTACAATAACTGAAGTCGTAACCAACGAGAGAGTTCCGGTAATGCAGCCGGCAGTGCGGCCTCTCTTCGTTGCCGTCGACGTAGGCCCAGGACACAGCGAACCGCGTAGCGCCACCAGGCCCGAGCGGGATGCCTCCGACCCGGAAGTCTCGCCAAACGATACGGTGATAGGCGCCGAGGTCGTTCCGCAGGTACGTCGTACTTTTGATGGAGATAAGCACGCCAAAACCAATGCGCCAGCTGTTCAGCTAGTCGCGTGAGACTCAACAACGTCGCTAACGTCAGGTGACCGTGCACATACGGTATACTTGCATGCAACCGAATGGTGGTGGTATCGGCAGCACCAGCACCAGCACCAGCACCAGCAGCGAAAGGAAGACTGTTCTGGTGGAGTGCATCCATTGTGTAGCGCGTGGTATCCTCAAAGGCGGCCATGTTGATTCCCAGACGAGCTAATAGAAGCAGATCTGCAATGAGGTAGCTCGTAGGTTCACGATGGCGGAGTCGTCGCCACAGCCAATCCCAGTCGGACTCTTGGAGTGGTGGCAGCGGTGGCTCGTCGGACGCGCTACCACCTCGACTCTGTTGTGGTGTCTGTGCGAGCAACGGTAACCAGCGTTCATCGTCCACGGCGAAGCGTATGCGCAAGCCTCGGAAACAACACCCTCTCCAGAGAAATACCGATTCTTCGTAGCTGGCATCCTCGGATGGATCCAGTTCGGGAAGCGATAGCCCACAGCGTTCCAGGACCTGTGCACGAAACGCTTCATCCGGAGGTTCAAGGTACGCGTCTTCGAGGGAGCATTCCAGGGCGTACGGCGCTGGAGCCATATCTTTGTGATCTTTTCCGTTCGGTTGCGGACTCGCTTCTAGCCGGATCCAAACCCGACGGAGTCGAATGCGTACTTGGCGAAATACTTGGATCCAGGAGGAACGCTCGAAGATTTCCAGAAAAGGGGCAGCGTCCCAGTCGAGCGCCAATGCTTCCGTGGTGCCGGTGGTGGTCGCGATACCGCTTGCTCCGGTCTCGGAGAGCTGCGGTGCATCGTGTGGTTCCGTTGAGGCTTCCGAGGTCGCAGCAGGGGATGCAAGCAATCCCGTATCGGACGGCAACTGCGGCTCGCGAAGTTCATCACCGACTGAAGACGATGAAGCGTCAGCCGAGTCTGGTGCCTCTCTTGTTGCCTCCGCAGATGGATGTTGCCGGGCAGTGCACTCTGGTGCATCCGCAGTTACCGTGGATTCTCCATGATCCGATACGACATTGCTCGATCGCATTAGGTCGCTCGGTTCCAAGGTGGATGCCAACGCTCTGCTCGGTGCATCCTCCATGGAAGGCGCGTTGGGTACTGCTGCTGCTGCTGCTGCTGCTGTATGTTCTGGTGTGCAAGCATGCGCATGAGTTCGCCTCGATGCCTCCAGTGCTTCGCTTTGGGTCGCGTTCACGAGCTGCTTCGCTGGTTCACCATCAGGCGCTGCGGATGACGACACCGGTGCCGCTGTCCATGAACAAGCCCCGTCAGTGGATACCGAACCCTGCAACACGCTCTCGTGCGGTACTTGAGTGGTTACGATGCACCGATCATTGGAGACAGGATCCGCTCTGGCGTTGCGTGTGATGTCGACGGCCTCGTCGGGCGCTTCAGTGTTCCCTGGACGATGCCGGGCATCTTCCAACAAGAATTGCCCCTCATTTCCCTCTGCATCCAGAGAAGCATCCCATGCGGCACCGGACTCCAGGGCACCCATCACAGGCAGCTGGAGCACGCGAGCAGCGAGACGTTCACACTCCTGCAACTTGGCTAACTTGAGCTGCAAGTGCAGACGTTTCCAGAGCGCTCGCTCCAACCGGGATTCCAAATATGCTTCCGTATCGTCTGTACATAGCAGACCCACATCCTCGATCTCAATGCAAAGCAACTCAGACAAGAAACTCAATGATACACGCTGGGTGTCCGGGTCTGGCCCCTGGTGACGACTACGAACTCGCCAGCGAGCCAGTTGGCGAAGCGCTCGCCACGATACCTTTATACGAAGTCTACCCACATGCAGTCTCACAAAGCGCACCGGCAAGCGTACCGGCAGATAGCGAGTCATACTCGCGGGTACGTTTAGGTTCCGGAGCTCAAGCCAGCCGCGTCGCCAGTGCAACCGCAGCGAACGCAGCGTCAAGCCCGGACAAAGCCAGCCTAAAAACAGCTGCAATAAGGCCTGGAAAATACCGAGAAACCACATGCTCCTGATGGACACTAGACACGAGCCCTGAAAGAGCGCACGTTGACGCCGTTTTGTGTGCTACTCCAGAATGAAGGCAACAGGCCACGATTAGCCAGTCGTTACGAGAGCGTTGCGATCTCATCGACATCTCGAACGGTGCAGGTCGTCAAGGCTGGCAAGCATCTCGACCGGTAGGTTGCAGTGTGCTGGTGTTCAGGAAGCGTCTCGTGGAAACAGAGACGATTCTGTGGTGTAATAGTGACGAATAGGTCGGGTTTGCATACGTACAAAATCGACTCGAGTACGGGCGAAACGAGTGCGGTTTTTGCCCAGGTTAGTGTCGTGAGCGTCTCTACAGAAGCGAATCGGAGCAAGCAACTCAAAAGCGCGCTCACTGGAAGCCCTTGGAAAAGCTTTCGCTCCCTACTTTATTCGAAGAGTCGCTTCGCTTGTCAGATAGTGCTTGCGCTGTGCGACTGCGACGCCTCAGAGCGAACACTTGGCTCACTGGACGCACTGGGTGAAACGTGTGCGGGTAAAACCTCCAGTCCAGAGACGTGCGAGGTAGAGGCCTTGTTTTTCAAGAGTTGCCGTCTACAAGCAATTCTAGGTCGCGGCGGTGTGGCGGCATGTTCTGTGGCTATTTCGCTAGGACGAAGGGAGCACACAGACACTGGGTCCGTTTGCTTCGTTGCACGCGTTGGGGACAAGGTGCTTTGTGTACTTGCGAAAGCGCTGCTCGTACAGTGGTGTTGGTACGGCTCCGTCGCGGGATACCGCATTCCGCTGGACACCGACACGCCTTGACTATGAGTTCGTGGCAAGCAGCCAAAACGTATGTTCTTTACGCCAGCTTATTCGTTCTCAGCTTCAGTATGATGACTTGGTTTAGAGAACCAAAACTAACCGCATTCTTCAGGGAAAGGACGGAAACCGGGGCTTCAGCGGTATTGGCGCTCTGCACAGCGCCCGAGACCGCCACAGCGGAGAGCATCGCACAGGCGCTGCTCTCAGCGCACCTTGTTGCCTGCGTCAACATTGTGCCTGGCGTACAGTCTATGTACTGGTGGGAGGGCAAGATTCACAACGACAAGGAAAGTCTCCTCATCATGAAGACGAGGTCTGAATTGCAGGACGCCGTAATCGATACCATTCGGAAAGTTCATCCCTATCAGGTGCCTGAGGTTTTGTTTCTTCCGATTCAGGGCGGCTTACCCGCGTATTTGGACTGGCTCCACGAAATGACCAGAAAATCTTCGTGAAATCCGAATAAACGGGGTGTGCTGTGGTAGGATGGCAAGCGCGGTTTCCGCGGGGATGTGTTCCGCGAATACATGCTCTAGAGACGCAGTGTTCAGGGCGATACCCGCGAGTGCCGTTCAAGGCAAGGGCAACATGCGGATGCTCGCATCATGAACAGCGCGTGCTTGTGTTGTGAAGATGCGTCCTGGTGTTGTGCGGAAGCGCTGTTTTGAGAGCGCTGGAAGTGTGGCACAGCAGGGGTACGGATGAGCGCTGCTCACGCATCCGCAACAAGTTGTTGTCATCGACGCTGGTGAGCATTTCCGTAGTGCGGCGGGATACGTCGTAAAGCAGCTTACGTCGCCTGGTATACTCAAGAATATCGGAAGGTGCATTATGACGGTCGTTCGAAAAATGCACCAGGAATATGGTGGCGGGAGTCTCGGTATGCCACTTTAGCGATTCCGGATCAGTGACCGTACCATATAGGTGCCGTGCGCCGCGCCGGAATCCAATGAACGCTCTTCGAGATACTGATGTTTTCCATCGGAAATATGCAGCGTTTCCGCACAATGCTCAGACTGGTAATAAAAACATCCAGTCCAAAGTTCGCTGGACACGAAGCCCTCGGACGATCATGAAGCATCAGACATTATCGGATATTGATCGAGGCGTCCGAGCCAGAGAGCAGAAAGTGCTTTTGGGTACACTTTTGGTGCTGGAATCCGACAAACGCAAGATTTTCACCGACGATCGGTTCCCAAATCATGTTCAGCCAGTTTGCGTTGCAAGTGGTCGTGCATGGAGCCCCGGTTCACTCTGTTTCCATCTGGCGGCCTCGGTGCGAAGTTGTGCTCTTGTTGCCCGGGTGCCGTCCTGAATGAATCCATGGCAATCGTGCGGTATCGATATTCGTACTCTTGTAGTACGTGTTTTTGTTCGAGGATCAGGAAAGCAACCGTGCGCGCTCCAATGCGTCCAGCAACTTAGGCTACCACGATACGAAGGGAATTTTCAGTCGTTTCCTTTTTGCAGCTCCTTGAACAAGTCGGTAGACTCACGCTTGTTTCCGCCGTACGTTTGCTGTCGCAGCGCATGGTGTGCTGCGTATACGGTAACACCAGACCATAGCCCTGTGTGTCCGTTGTATACGTCGCACACAGCCTGGATACAACGATGATGATGGTGACAATGGCAAGCGATGTGTAGACCGGAGCTTCTACCTATGCATGTAATGCATTCACTACAGCCCGATGCCATGAAATCGAGGCATGAAAGCTGCTATGAACATCCTTTGACAGCGAAACATTCGGCTGGATCCACATGAGAGATCGGTGTATTTCAATACGGAGCTCGGAGCCAGGCATGAGAAGCAGTCACGGGTAATGTCCACAACGACAGATATCGATGACAGCGGGAAGAGACCCTCATTCTAGTGTATACCTCTGCAGTAGATCTGTAGACCTGTTCCAGTTTTCCTGATAACGGTGCCGAAGAGGCTCGGAAACGTGGCGCACCGAGTGCCCAGGCTGGCAACCTGTGTTGTTTGAGGGAGCGTCATCCACATACTGGAGATTCGACGCTTCCGTTATCTCTCCTCTTATCACACGCGTCAATACATGCTCAACGGAGCAAAGACGTTTCGCAACCACACGGTAAATCAATACAGGCGGAAAGACGCCGTGCAGCCTTTGCCGACCTGTCGATTGCTATCGGCTGCAACTTCTCCTCGTGCGTTTCGAGCCTGACAAGCTGCTCCACAATATTGGATCGCGTCCGCTCTGCGAGTCGTGTCTTCAGCACCACACATCGTCTAATATGAATGGCGGCATTGAAGTCTCTGCACACGAAATCCACGCGTTTATTTCATCTGGGTGAACTAACCAATGCAAGGATTGCCAGAACTTGTGCCTTCTGTGCCGCAAGAGTCTCGTCGTCGTCCCGTTGGGCAAGCGACTTTACACGCGTATCTCCCTTTTTTCGTCTTCATCTTTGTCACCTGCATTCCTTCGCTCGATGGGCCGCCAGAAGAGGATGTTTTCGTTTTCATGTTGTCGAATCCGGTGATGACGGCTCGCCGGGATCTTCGACGCCCATGTTCATACCTTTTCCCTGGATTTTTCATTTCTTCAAATGAACGCACTTGTTTATGCCGCTACGCGGCGACCGCCCCGGAGCGTGAAGGACTTTCGGAAGAAGGCGAGATATGCCGCCGATATGTCACAGTGTGCTGAATGCTTCATCGATTTGCCCAGTGGAGCGATCATCACACGTTTCACAATAGAAACTACTCCTGCGATGGAGTTGAAGCACGGAGAGTACGTAGGAATCAAAAGCAGCTACGTCCCGGCAGAATCGGAGGAAGGTCGAACGTCAGGAGAATGGTGAAGTACCATGTCGTCCGGTAGAGGGACGTCGCCAGACGTCAGGGACAGGTCTTCAATGATTCGATGAAGTGGGTTCTGTTCTTCGAGCCATGTATACAAGCGAAACTGAGGCCGCCGAATCAGTCTACGACAGCAAGAACAGATGGTGATGTTCTCATTCTCTACGAGTCCGATCGTACACACAACAGGCTCGCTTCACCTCGAATACCCATGAACGCTTCGATCATTTCGTCCGAAGCAAGCCTCATTGACTGGGAAAACAAACCGAGTTCCCTCTCCATTACATGGATAGTGAGATTCCGGGAACTCTTTGGTTGCTGTTTCGGGGCAAGATGGCCATGCAAAACCTGGGACTTTTTTGTCACTGTATCCCGGTGTATTCACTACCACATAAACAAGCTGTTGAGAAACAGGGACAGCCGTTGTGCTTTCTATCGTCGCTTTTGCTTTCCGTAAGGTGATCAACGGGCCGCTGTCTACCATTGACCAGTCATCGACAATGCCAGCTTTTCCTGCAGCGCCCATCTAACGATGTCTTTCAGGGCTCCTCAACCATCAGCGTACAATATGATGACTGACCTGAAGGAGGGATACAGTCTTCCGTGCGCACACTTCCATAAAGAATATGTATCCAACAGGCTATTCGTCTATGTTCTATACGGTACATTGCATCGTCTTTTCGAGCTCCTGCTGTGCAGTACCAGATAGCACGCGATCACATGCAGCAGTTGTCCCGAAACATTGCGTTCTAACTTTACGGGAACAGCTCTTCGTGGCTTGCGGCAGGCGCTCGTGCAAGACCGCAGTGCTTCAAGGATTATATGATCTTGCAAGCGCTTCGGTGCTACCCGTGTCGAACGTTCACCCTTCTCTGTCTGGGTGCATGGACCGAAAGCGTTTGCAGCAGCTCAGCGCTTACGTTCACGGCGGGGGCAGCGGCTTGAACGAGGCTACACAGCTGTGGCCTCGCAGACGAGCACGCGCTTCACAGAGCAGCTGGAGCAGAAGCGCCCTTTTCGCGAAATACTTTATCGAAGAGAGAAATCAAGCAAGTGGGCGCAGCAGGGTCTTCTTGCACGACGAAGAACAGCGGCACTGGCGAGTCGTCCCTGAGCCACCAGCCGGCGCTGCCGTGACCCGGCCTGAGAACTGGCCTCAGCGCCTCGTGCAAACACTACTGCTACCCGCCGACTATCCTTCAGCTGTGTCGAGCGATTATGATCGGTTTTGGCGCTGGAATATCCTGCGACATACACTGCTAGAGGCGGCAGAGGTTCTTGGAACCCAGTCCATGCTTCTGGCTCTGGGTGTCGGGGGAGCAAGCGCACTGCCTCTCGCTGCTGCCTGGAAGTGGATACTGAAAGACGGCCTTGGTTATTTTGCAAAAGTAGCTTTGGCTACGCAGCTCGCACCGCGCGTGGATAACGATCCGAAACGTTTCCGTTTCTACGGTGACTTTGTGATGGCGCTGGGCACGCTCTTCGAAATGCTGACGCTGGCGTTTCCACCCTGGTTTTTGGCTCTAGCTTCGACCGGGAACCTGCTTCGCAAGGCTGCGGATGTTGCAACGGGCCCAGCATATCGCGTGTTTCTCTATCATTTCAGCGTTCGAAATAATAGCGGCGACGTGTCGTCGAAAAGTGAATCTCAAGTAGTGGTCGGGCGTCTGTCCGGGATCGGAGCCGGCATCGCGGTCTCCGCAGTAACAAGTCACGATGCCTCTGCTCTGGTGATGGCGTATGGATTACTCAGTGCAGGACATTTGTATGCGACGTACCAGAGCGTCATTCGACTCGAGCTGCGCACGTTGAACCGAACGCGCCTCGAATACGTTTTGAACGTTTACACCGCGAGTAGCGGTAAGCGAGTGCCGTCCATCGCCGAGGCAAATGCAGCAGAGCAAAAGTCTTTTCTGAGACCCTGGTCTCGTGTATATCGGATTCGCTTCGTGAACTCGCTAAATGAGTTACTTTCGGATCCGTACGAAGGAACAGAGCAGGGACGCCTTGAGCATCTTGCCCGTGCCACGCTTTCGAGCAAGTCCGGAGATGGCGCAACAGCGCATTCCACTGAAAAGCCAGCCGGTTGGGAACGTTTTCTGGGCGATCCAAAGCTTCGGTACTTGTTGGCACGACGGGCACGTCGTCCTTATCAGCGAACCCAGGGTCGCGCTGATGACTTCCTTATCGCTCTCCATTGTGATGCACAGGTGGTGGACATTCTGCAGGCGCTGCTGCACGTGTGGCAGTCAGGTGGACGTGACTGGCCGCCACCGGACCCACATCCGCTCCTCGGACAGCTCCGCGAAGCGGGCTGGGATATCTCCCGGATCCTCTGGTACACGGGTTCCGTGCGCCTGCTCTGGGGTCACGAGACTGCTTCAACCGAAGCGTTGAACCGTGGTGCTGACAAGGATGCAGCCCGACAGCGGTACTTGTAACAGCACTCGCAGACGCGCGTTTGCCTGGGTAGATGGTTCGCTCCATTGGCCAAGAGTGGACCAGAGTATACTTCAAATTCTGCTTCTGTTCTGCTTCTTTACTGCGCACTGGGGCTAGCACAGCTGCATTCCATCGCCCTGACCGCGGTATTGCTCGCATGCGCTGATCCATGGCTGGACAGCTGCTCCGGCACACCGCATGGTAGTCGTAAGAGTAGTAGTGATGGTGACGGTGATGGTGACGGTGATGGTGACGGTGATGGTGACGGTGACGGTGATGGTGACGGTGATGGTGACGGTGATGGTGACGGTGATGGTGACGGTGATGGTGACGACCCAGCACCCGCGCAAACGCAAGCGTTCGTCACCCAGCTGCTTCATTGCATTGCTCTTCACATCGTGGCGCTAGCATTTGCAGCGAGTGCATCGACTTGGGGTCCGAATCCTATCATGGACCGAGATGTGTCGCTTGACGGTAGCAGCGCCGCAAGATGTATGACCGCTTTTCATCGCCGGTATGCGTATCTTTCTATGACGCATCGAAAACCCTCACATGAACATAGACGATCGAATAGGTGTGCTTTTCAGGGTCTCGGATTGTTCGTTCACTTTCCGTGGAATGAGCTGGACTGCTCCAGACCAAAAATCCGATCTCCTTGTTCACTGTAAATGAAATGAAAACTGGAGCTGCACTTTGGGGGATTTAGAAACAGCGAGGTGCCTAGCGATGCGACGAATCTGGATGCTGGGGCTGTCCGGTCGACACACGTGCGTCCGATTACCACGGAATGCTGTATTGCTGGCTCTGCTCCTGCCTTGGAATTTCTTTCGAACTTGTTTCGAGAAGCATAACCCAAATATTCGAAGTGCAGTAATTAGGGCTTACGGATGTATGGTTCGTTTTAGGTTTCTCGGATATCGGTTGGGCGAGGCTCACTCGACGCCTGGCTGCAAGAATTCGTGATTTCACCGGATTCAGGGTCATTCGCAACGTCCTTGAACACGGGTTCGTTACATAATCTGCATCATGAAGCAATTCCTTCGTACAAGCGCCAAGTCTTGTAGTTTTCTTACGTGCAGTATGCTCCTATCACACATTCCTCAAACTCTCGATCTATCTAGTTTGAACCAACGTATGTGTGCAATCATTCACGCCCCTTCGTTGGCATTGAGGAATACGCGACGTTGACCAGGGACGAGTCGTTCACGAGCTCGTGTCGAACTTTCACTGACCTTGTCACGAAAAATAACCGACTCCGTTCGAAACCGGAACCATACTATTTTTCCGGCCATTGACGAGGCGTTATTCGGGGCCAACATCATACCTGTAGCTGGAAACGCTATCAGAAGGCTCTCGTATCGTCTGTTTGGGTGGAAAGCGGGGCTTTGGACTCGGATTTTAGTGACCAAAGCGATCGCTCCGAGTGCAGCGTACGTTATCGTTTTGCAACGAAGGAGCGTACGCGGATCCAAAGCGCTCGACTTGATCTCCAGCCTGCATGTTCGTTCCGGTACTTGTTTTATCATGGACAACCTCGCGCACGAGAAATCATCTATCAAAAAGAACATAACGCGCTTGCGCATGCATCGGACAGAGCACTCGCCAAGGGGATAGTCTGGGGGCAGTCCGTCAGCGCAGGGTACCGCATCGCACGCGGAAGCCGAGGAGAGCATTGCGATGAGTCTTCTGGACCCGTCAGGCGCTTGTAGCGAGCGACGAAGCGAACGTCTCTGGTCGCAGGTCGGCGCTCAGATGACGAGGAGGTTCGGTAGACACAGGAGAGCGTCCCGTTAAAGTCAGGTGTCATCGCTGCTGCGAGTGCATCGACGCTGTCTACAGAGATGATGAAAATGTCACGGGCAGTGTGAATCGGGCACTGGCATCCGTGCATGGCCTGCATAGACAGCAAAATGGAAGGAGTAAAATTGTGAATCGGGCACTGGCATCGGCGCGCTTCAACTGCTGACAACCGTGCTGGAGCAGCAAGAGAGAACAGCGTATTGGAAGCTAGATCGTAGAGAGAGGGAAAGGAAACAGTCGCTGAGAAGGCCCGCAAATGCTTGTGTTGATGAAACTGGGAAGCATACAAAACTTTAAAATGTGTGCACGATGTAGGTGAACGGACCCGCTCCATTCCATAATCATAACGTGGGTTTGGGGTAAATGCAAGTCCTACTCAGAATTGTTATCTCATTGCGGATGTTGTGAGCACAGCTCGTGGAAACTTTTTCATAGGTATCTTTGAGTAATTCGACACCATGCGCTTCGGTGTCGTCTCGCTTAAGGCGAACTATCAGAGCTGCTTAGATAAGTGATGTCATGGCGGTTGGCATGGTAGTCGCCCGTGAACACTTATTTACAATCACACATGGTATTGTAAAGTGATCCAGTGCGGCTATCGTTGCCCGCATGCCGTCCAAAAGTTTGACCCTCTTTCCTCGTGGCGTGACAGAGGGGCCATTTCCAACACGGCACCGAACGTGTGCCCCAGCATGGCGCTTACATGCGATTCCCTGTGTCCATGTAGCAGCACTGGAGGAGACGTTGTATTCCAGAGGCCTACGGGACGTTCGAAGCTCCTTTTCGCAGGAGATGCAGCATACATTGCTGGAATACATCACCTTCGCGTTTGCGAGAATAGCTCGCAAAGCGGGTAACTGCTCAATGACTCGAGCACCGAACGTGCGCCGTGCACTTTCCGAAAACACATCTCGGTAGAAAGATTCATCAAAACGTTATTAGGGCCTTATTGTTTGAGCAGTCGCGAGCAGGCAAACTTTCAACGCACCTGCTGCGTTCCGCTCACTCGTTGTTCCGTCTGCGACAGACGTCCAAGGCAGCAGAGGCGAGCACACATGAGACGAACGGCTCGTGGCAAGCCATCGGTATTCAGCTCACGACGCTGTGTCCGTTGCAGTCGCAGATGGACACAACGAAATCGCCATGAGCTCCCGCCGAACAAGGTCGCCTGCCAAAATAGGGGGATACTTGACACGGCTCGAGTCCGTCACGCCCGCCAAACCCGCAAGCGGTTCAAGAACCTGATCTGAAGCAATGTGCGCGAAAAGCGTCGAACTAATGCGCCAGAATGGACGACGCTGCTTCCCAGTTGCATCATGCTGCTGCTCCATATGAGCCTTCGCAAGCGCCAAGGCCGCCTCATCCGCAACTACTTCATGGTAGCCGCGCTGAATGAGACCGCCTGTTAACCACTCCAACTCCAGCCCCGCCTGTACTAGGAGACATCCCGGCGGCACTTTCGCTGGGAAACGAGAACCCTCTCTTGTCCACAGATACAGGCCAGGGGCATTCGATTTCCCATGAATGGTGAGGAAGCACAAATCATAGTGAAAGCCAGCCAAGACGGTATTCGGTCTGTCCAGGAGACCGCTCAAATTCGAGCCGGTTGGTGCCAGCAGGTGCGGTCCGTCTTTCATGCGGGATGTAAAGGCGTCGCGCCCCAGTCCGAGTCCCAATGCGACCATCTCTGCAACGAGCTGAATCGCATCTAGGAGGCGATGTCCCCAGCGGTCCATGATCTGCGACCAACGTTCGGCAAAGCGTCGAGGAACTACTGGCGGTGCGTTTTGTTCTGGAAAACGTGAAGTCGCAGGGCGCGGACCGATGCGCCATAGAAACCGCTCTTTCGGATCCTGTGAGGTAATGGGCGGTACCGATTGAGGTCGGGGCGTGACCGGCGCATCGCCGTGAAAGTCCGCAGGAATGGGTCGGGGTCGCTCTGTAAAGGCTGGTGTCCAGCCCACTTGATAGTTCAGCTGGGGCCGTGCGTCTTCTGCCTTGTCAGGGTGCGCGAAATATGAGGCCATAAGCTCGATGAAGGCATTGTTCTCTTCCGCAGAAACCGTGGTGTCTCTGATAACAACTGCCCCGTAGCGAGCCAGCGCTTGGGCGATGCAAAAGCACTCGCGCTCAATATCCACAGGAAGCGAAGCATTGCTACTGTTGGCAGAACCAGTTTCGTTATGGTAACAACGATACGAACTGATGTCCACAACCGGTAGCTCAACTTGCACCATGGAAGATTTTATCTGGCGGATTCAGTGCTCATAAAAAAGCGCGGGAAACAAGCGTCGCTTTGCGACAGAAGAGTCGGGGAATTCCGTGACCGCCGTCTCCATGCGCGCACGCACGCTCGATGCCTTTCCGAACGCTACCCTCTCGATGGAGAGTCTCGGGATTCTGTGATGTGCAGGCGTTGCGGGCTTGTAGACTCTCAACTCATTTGTATTTCACTCCCAGGATCGTCTTGTTACATGCTTTTTCGCGGTTGATCGCAGATGTATCCCAAGTTCGTTCATATGCAGAAATGAAATGATGATGGAAAAGGTCTAGGGATAAAAGTCGAGGTTCCTGGAAGCCAGGTGTCGCCGGGTACCGAGAAAAAAGAACTAGAAAATTCTCTTTCTGCCGACCATCGAGCGACGAAGAGCATTTGACGGCGAAGAAGAAGAAAAACTAGAGCGGAGACAGGCGAGAAGCAATGTTAGCCCGACGGGACGATGAAGAGACTGTAGTGGCACAGAGGGCGCGAGTTCGAGGAATCCCTGCATTGATGCGTTCCGCCAGCGGCAATAAACGCATGCAGTTCGTGAACCGAGACGTCAACGCCGACATCAATGTCAGACTATGTATTGTGTTGAGGACGAGGCCAGAGGAGTTGACGTGATCCAACTTTGTGGAGCAGCCTCTCAGGGTCGAGTTGCATGACGACCAGCTGAAACCGATAACAGGTGGCCGGTCGGAAGCGACTGGGAGGCATCTGCACGTAGGGTATTCATTGATCCCGTGGCCGTGAAGCGTTTTCGCTTCGTAGAACGCAGGTATTGTTGCAGTTCCGGGAACGTCTCTGCAAGTTCAACATTGGTCTCTGGACCAGAGAGCACGCCCTAACTCAGAAATCTCGTGGGATTGTCTCGGCCCTATGGTTGAGACCGTGGGAGATCGGGCGGCAATCACGGAGTTAGCGAGGGCGTTGCGAGCTCGAAGGGTACGCCGCCTCGTCTGTCGCTTTGACACGGAGCTGCTGGTTAGCGCACCAAAGCTGCTGTGGCTGCTTCAGGATGAGCTTTGGCGACAGGCACAACCAGATGAATCGGAAATCGAGCTCTTTTTGTCGCTGGAGCAGAGCGGTCCCCTCGAACGCGAAGAGGTATCGGGTTTACGGGCAAGCGCTGACGCGCTCATCTACTTCCAGGCTACTGACGAAGGCCGCCGTGTTCTCTCCGATCTACCTGTGATCTACGTCGATCGTTCCCTCAGGCTGGTTTGTGAATCTCGCATTCGCGAACGGGAGGCAAGCGCTACACAACTGCCAGACCGCTTTCTGCGGAAGAGGTTCGCAGTGGTGCGAAGCACTCGAGAAACCGCTCGAATATTCGGGCTGCTCACAGTGAATCTCAGCCTACCATTCTGCCTAGAAGCAGTGACTCGCGTACAGGAGCTTTTGCAACGCAATGAACGGAACGTGTACTGTCTCCATATGACGAGTTTGACCCCAGAGAAACTCGCGAATTTCGCTGAAATCGATGTTTTCGTTCTGTTCTGTGATCTTGGGTACTTTAGGGCGATTGCATCCTGTCTCGATGCATACTGGAAGCCGATCATTACCCCCTATGAGACGTGTATCATGTGCAGCATCGCCGATGAGGCGGCCCTGGCGTCAGCGTGTACCGACCCGGCGCGATACACATTCAACTTGGAGGTCATTGCCGGATGGAGCCTCCCGTCATCATCATCATCATCATCATCGAGTGCAGCGGGAGCGCACCAGCACGATCCGCATTCCAATGAACAGATAAGCGACTGCGCTGCTGTGGGCACTTTACGCGATTCAGCTGTACTGTCTGTCAACGAGGCGCACGGTTCGGACTTTGCGGGCGGGCGTCTGCAGCGGCGAGGCTGGAGAGGTCTCGAGCCCGCCGCAGCGACTGCGATATCGCATCGAGCGCTTCCGGGGCGAGCGGGCCGCGCCAGTGCATACGACGATGAACGCCAGCGTATCGAGCGACAAGCGTCTGGTGAGCGCTCCGCCCAGGGCCTCAGTGATCACATCGAATCGCAGTGAGCGGTTGTGCGCTTGCCAGGGCATGAATCACTGCGGCCTGGCGGGCACTTTCATGGATGCCGCTGGAAACAGTCGAAGCAGCTCCGTTTTGGAACGCAGCGTGATGCTATGAGCAGCAGCAATGTGCGGAGCGCGTACGGCTTGTTGGCGACAACGTTAGCGGTCCATGAGCACACAAGTGAAAGTGACTGCGATCGCCGATATTCTTGCATCGATTCTCAGTTATCGTTTATGCGCGTGACGCATGCAGTGCGTCAGTGGGACGATTCGCTGTACGGTGGCCTTAGTGAGGCGATACCAATTTTGAGCGCGATTTTAGAGTCGCCTCAGCGGCATCGCCAGTGGATCCACCGCTGCAAACGCAACGTCGAAAAGAGGGTTGCGTTGCCATGTTCTCGGCGCTCGGGAACGAGAGAGCAGACAGACAGCCATGAACTGTCGTCTCCAACTAGAGCGCCGTCCAAAAAGTTGTGCGCTGGATGCACTCGGTGCAAATGCGATCGCGGCGAGTACCTACGTGGTGGTGTCTGGGTATGTGTGGCAATCCAGCAAGGCCGAGTCACTGTCCCAGACGTACATATGCGCACGAGTCTGCCGAACTTTGTAGATAGATCACGTTAAAGTGATCAGCCAGCGGCGCGTGTGCCGTGCATAAAAGATCAACGGTGTACTCCACGCCTCGTGGCCGGTTTCCGACTTTTGCATCATGAGATAGTGATTCGATCCAAAAAGCGCGTGTTTCAGAGACAATTCGATTCAACCTGCGGTCAAGAGCTGGATGTCAATGGGTATCGTTTCGCACTTCTGAATCCAAGCATTCGTGGCGTCCGCCCCGATTCTAGGTTGCGTAGCTCGTGAGCGCAATCGTCCAATGTCCACGCAAGATTCGTGAACGCGCCTATGATCCATTGTATAGTCTGCCGTGCACTGCGGTACGCATTCGTCGAGGTACCTCACAGAGGCATTTAGAGCCGCCAAGGCGATCGGGCATCGTGCCCAGAAAGCATACCGATTCCCGAGAATATGCAATAAGGAGCGTGAACCTGGGATAAGTTTCTCTATAAAATCACTCCAGTACTGGTTATGCAAGCGTGAGCGGCACACATACACACACTTTTGAATGAATGTTTGCTGCTCTCGACGTGACAGGTCCATACCGTCAACTCGCCTGGCAGCGAATGTGGAGAAGCTGCATCGCTCTGACAAAGCTTCAGGCTCATCGAGAAAAAAGTCGTGCCAGAATATTCATCGGGCTGTGTACAACGGCTTTTGCATCTTGTGCGGAATTACGGCATGAAGCTAGAGAAAAAGCCTCCCAATGACATCATGCGGAGACTCGGCGTTACGGTTCACGTGAACAACATCTAATGCCTGTTTCACCGGAGCATCTCAATCAGAATGAGCGCAGACGGAATTCTGGGATACGCAATGCTCATGAAATCATATATAACACCATGTCGCTGATGATACTACGCAGCATATCCATAAAAGGTAACCAAAATGGGAACCACGAAAAGCTCATGTTCTTCATCGGTTGCCGCCTTCTACCTACAATTCATCAACGGGCCAGAGACCGGGTCCTTTTCAGCACTCACAATACGACACAAAATAGTTATCGCGAGCTAGAGCCTCAAAATCCTCCGTGATCGTTCTCACAGTTTCAATAAAATGCGACTCTTCGTTTCCAAATCGCTCCTCGATCTTGCTCGGCCCACGACTTGTATCAGCAACCAAAAGCGTCTCCGTCGTGTAGCACCCGGTGCGGTAACATGCGTGCATACCAGGCGTTCAGCTGCAGCAGCACCAGCAGCAACTCAGGCCTGGAGCGCAAACGCAAACAAGCCCCCGCAAGGAATAACGAGCATCGCCTACCAGTCACGGGCCTATGAGTGTACATTCGCAGACCGCGCAGCGGGTGCAGCATTCCCTGGAACAAGCGCCGGCGTCGATGGTCGCACATGAAAGAAGTTGCCCCTTCCATAAAGCAGGCCAGCGAGCGCAATCGGCAGCGTCCATATCAAAATTATCACACTGCAAAAGTACACCGCTACCCAGTGGAGAAGCACTTGCGGTTTCCCTATACAGGCGTGCGTTCGCTGCGCCAGCCGCATCGCATGCAACTCGCGCTCCATCGCAAAGAAACTGAGAACCCGTAGAAACCAGCGATTCCAGAGCTGGTAAAGAAAGCGTAGAACGCGCTTGCGACCGGTGAGGTGCGCCCACCACAGCCACCGGAAGAACCCCGGCGTCGACATGTTCACAGACACCGTAAGCCACCCCTGGAGTGGCTGCGGTCGCGCTGCACATGGACACGACACCCGCCAGTGCACCATATAGGTTTCAAGCAACCGCCTGTAGTCTGCATCGAGTCCGGACTGCAAAGCGCCGTCCCGAATAAGACCCAGGTATCGCATGGACGGTCGAATGAGCACCCGTTCCAGCTCCAGTGCTATTCGATCGGAATGATCCTGTGGCAACGCCTGGGTCACCTCCAGCACATGCGCATGCTGCGTATACCACAGCGGGAGTGCAGCACTGCCGTTTTTCGGCAACCATGAAGTGGACGCAACTTGATCCGCGGCATTCGCCACGCGTTGCGCAGCGAGTTCTTGTTCGAGTGCACCCATAGCACTCGTCGCAATGCAGCGGAACTCGCTCGCGAGCCAGCGTCGTCGATAAACGTCACGTCGTAGCCAGCGTCGATACCAGGTCTCCACTGTTCGACTGGGCCGTGTCTCGAAGATAATCGCCTCGTGGAGCACCCCCGGACGCCTGTAGGTCTCCACGTGCACGCGCCGCTCCACGTAACTGGAGCCGTACTCGCGCCCGCCAAGGCCTCCTTCAGTCACCCAAAGCAACTCGTACGAAGCACGGTCGAATGCATAGAGCACGCCGTGCACCTCGCTCGGGCAGCGCCTACCGCCGCCACACTCACAAGCTCGCACGGAGCAGAACGCTGCTTCTGCGGGGGGAAACCCCGGCGTGTTGAACACGATGCGGTAGCCGCGAAGTACCGCCGGCTCAGCACTGAGGAACTTGATTTCGGCTTGATCACCAAGCCAGCGCGCTCGCGTACGAAGGCGTTCCGTGTTCACATTGGAGCCTATCGCAAAGTTGTAGATAACATTCGCCCGCCCTGTAGTGCCTTCACCACTGCCCATAGCGGTGCTTAAAGGTACAACGCTGCGCTGCCTCCTGCATCAGCCGGTGCGACCCAGCTACCGTCTGGCAGCGTCGCGTCGAGTCGCGGGCACCCAGCTCACCCAACGTTCCAGTTGCGGTTCATGCAAAGCTCGTAGTGTGTTGCGTTGCATCGGTGGTGCCAGGCCTCTAACACGTGCTCGAATTACGACGATTCGCGGGGCCGGGCGCGTCGCCATCCCCGTCCAGCGGCCTCTGCTGCAAAGTGCATCGGCCGCCATTGGTGATACATTTTTTATCGTCTACGGATGAAGCATCGATACCTTGTGCAGCTGATTACTCGTGACGGTATTTCGTGACACGGCATGCTCGCATGGACGCTGATCTAGCCTATGGATAGCCTGTGGTTGCTGGAAGCGCCTGTGATGCTTTTCGCTCATAGAATGATGCCTCCAGTGTGGCTTCCACCGATGCCCGCTGATCGAAGATGTTGACTGCAAGCGATCGCTTTCAAATCCGTGAAAACTTGCTCATAACATGCTCCTGTGAGGTGTTGCGTTCCCTAAACGGGTACGCAAGCCCACATGCATCCACAGTGAATACGTCTGACGCCTTTTCTGTTTCCCCGAACAGGTCTACTTGGCAAGAGACGCTGCCATTTGTTGCGGGTACTAGGCTTTGCGACGCTAGGGCGAACAGGCCGCATCGGTGCTCAGCAGGCATCCCGGCAGATGTTATGCCCAGCAATACCCGTGTCGCACAAGCGCAGAAACACAGGTTTCCGTTTCCCGGCTCTGGCGTGATGCATCACGTGCTGTCGGCATCGCGCGATGGACACCGGAGTATGCACCGATACCCCGACGGGAGCAAGGTCGGCAACCCACTGCCATGCAACACCACAAACCGCATGTTGCAGCCTGCACCACGGATACCTTCGGGATAGTATTCACCACGACGTCGTCCGAGCGTGCTGCATATCGCCAGCCTGCTGGAGCGTCAAGCGCTGCCCTCCAGCAGCAGCAGCAGCACGTGCGTCGCAATTGTACAGGAATTTCTGGCGCGCTGTCGCAGCGACACACGTTGGACAACGCGGCAATCTCGCTGCGTGCTGCGGCTCTTTAAACGCGCCTGACTGCATTCCGCTTCGAAAGCGGTGCTTTGAACGCGTTCGTGCGTTATCCGGCGAACGCTGATACGACTTTATGGACCGGGAACCGAACTCACTATGTTGGGCAGTACTGAATGGAAACAACCACGTTGGTGGCCCGACCCGAACAGTGCCCAGTTTCGTGACGCGCGTGGTGCGTCCCAGCCCCGCGTACGGACGCAGCGGACGTCGTTGCGCTGTCCAAAAGTCTGGGTGCGAGTCTGCTGCGCTGCTGCCGCGGAAGCGGTGGCGGCGATGGCGTCCGTACACCTCCCGTAGTGCGTCCGTCGCACCAGCAGTGGTTCAGGCGGTTTCAGAACCCAGTCCTGGCTCCGAGGACGCAGAACGGGTACCTCGCAGCGACGACGACGTGGACGTGCAGGTGTCTGCGTCGACCGAAGCCTTAGCGGAGCGTCTGCTCTCAGAGATACACCGAAGACTGCAGGAGTCGCTCGAGGGTCAGCTGAGGGTGGAGCTTGCTCGGCAACGGGCGATCGATCGGATCGACTTACTGGTGGCTGTCGAGCTCGTGAAACTCCGCGAGAAGCTGCAGCTGCTTTTCGACAGCTATCGAGAGCGGCTGACCTTGCGGACGGAAGAGATGGATCGGCGCGCTAACGAGCTAGCACCCTCGTGGGCACAGGTCGAGGAGCGCCTGGAAGCCGCGCAAGAGCGCGCTCGCGTCCTCCGTCAGACACAGGACGAGATCGAGTCTTTGCTGCGCGGATCACCGCATACACCAGTGCCCCGGTCAGGTGCGGCTCCCAAACACGCCGAACGCACGTCACTTGTACGGTTTGATGAGAGCGCTGGCGCAGCGCTTCCGAGTCGGCAGGCATTGCAGCAGGGCAGTGCATGGCGTCTCGAGGAGGAGCAAGCCCTCTCTCCCTACTGGGTATTTTTCTATGGCTGGCTCAGCGCACTCGCGGGTCTAGAGGCGAGCATGGCGGTCTCGAGTGCGCATGGTGTATCTGCATACACGGCGCTGAGCGGCACAGTGTGCCTACTCCTACTGGGTCATGCAGTGCGCCTTGGATGGGCAGCGAGACGACAGCACCAAGCGACTCGTGGTCAACAGCCTGCGTTGCCGTCGTGCAGGGTCGTGTCGTCCGGCACGCAGGCCGCAACAACGCCATCAACGGAGGGCCAGACCGAGCCAACCTCGCTGCAGCAGAGCGAATAGCCGGCCGCCACCGTGGACACACAATTGTCTATGTATCGAAAGCGAGGCGCGTCATCGCGGCTGGTGGCGCGCCTGTGCCGACAGCGGCATTCAAGAAGCCGCAGCTGCCAACACCCGCGGCGATTTGCTGAAACGTTTACCTCTGCAGAATCTGCGCTACTGACGAACGTCTGCATTTGCGCAGGCCACGGTATGCAAGCGTCGATCGCGAATCCATTCAGAATTCTGTACAGACTGATGTAAACTATGATGAAAGAAACAGATGCCTGTATCCTGTACATGTTCGGTGCTTGCGTCTTGGATGGAGCAGCGGCAGTGTGCTTCTGGATGCAGCACGCTCTCTTTACATGCGTTTCATGTGGGTTCGCTGGGTACAGCACCACACCCTTTTCCATCGCATAGCGACAGCAATAGGCTGATTATCAACGTGCACGCGGCTGGCGCCGTGTATCGCCCGGCGATCGCAGCGCGCTGCTTCCGGCGACGCCGCCAGCGAGCGATCCATAACCCCGACGGCTCTGCAGAAGCAGTCGTAACAGCAGCAACGCGT
>Ga0080006_1085976_pt1 | contig 63685 bp, 50 predicted proteins | sample RS3BMetagenome_FD_69209 | JGI IMG/M metagenome (GOLD analysis project Ga0080006, IMG submission 69209) | Ferric oxide microbial mat and aquatic microbial communities from Rainbow Spring, Yellowstone National Park, USA - RS3B (SPADES... ...
GTTACTGCTCGCTTGCGAAAAATGGGTTTCGTTGCGCGGGTCAGTGATTCTGCTGCGAGCAGGTGACTGCACCATGGTACGCGTCGACCGTATCCTGAACGCTGTGCGCCCAAAACACAACATGTCAAAGTGTAACCGCACGATCGTCTCCTCGTCGAAACATTCCGCAGCGTACGTTCTCTAAGAGATACGACCGAGGAAGCAGCAGGATATGACGTTTCCGGACCGCTGATGCAAACGGCTATGAAGAGACGTGCATGGACTCTGCAAAAAACGTGCACATGTACAAGAGACCGTCGCGCGTTGAACAAGACACGCGATCGATTTCGTACTTGGCAGCGAACGCTCATTACAGGAGGGAAGATAAGGTTGGTCGTCTCACTCAAGGAGACTTTGCTGCTGCTTCGCTGATTTTGTTTATAGGGGAGGGTGCGGAAAGGCGCTCGGCAGCGTGTGGATATGCTCGCAACTGAGAAGCAGACGAGGACGTACCTGAGGAATCGCAAATGCGTTCATAGACAAGATGAGTTTCAGTACCGCCGTCCACCCAGTGTGTGTGTGTGTGTTTGCATGAGTGAATCCCCCGGAAAAACCGGCCACAGAGTATCGCGACCATACCTAGGCGCCCGCGCCGAGTCCGCAACAAGTCGATGCACGCACTGGACACAGAGAACGAGGACGGACCGGATGCGAAACCCGTCGGAGCCGAAAACCCAGCCTGAAACCATTGTCAAGGCCTATTTTTAGATAAAAGAAGTAAGAAACAGGACGCCATGCAAAACAGCATAGACGTGGCATCGAGCGCGAGCGTCGCTTCAGGTCGTCGAAGCGCATCGTGTAGTTGTCGGCCTCGGAGCGACACACGTCATACCCACAGCATGTTCGGAACCTGATGTGTGCCAGCCGTCGTTATATCTTGCGCTTCCGCGTATTCGCCAGTCATGCTTGTCAGAGCAGGGCAGAGCAGAACACAACAGAGCAGAACAGAGCAGGGCAGAGCAGAGCAGAGCAGAGCAGGGCAGAGCAGAGCAGAACACAACAGAGCAGAACACAACAGAGCAGAACAGAGCAGACTAGCTGGTTGTATGCGAGCGCCCTCGACACACGAAGCGTCTGTTCGATGGTGGCTCCATGTACCACATCGAGGCCCAAGCGATCACCATAGACACAAATTCGTGTACTGGATGGGCGCTACAATGAGGTACAGCTGGTTCACGCGTACAAGTAGGCAGCGCTTCAGGAGCTTCGCGAGGACACTGGTGCATCGCGTTCCTGGTTTCTCGTCTGTAGCGAGGAGATGGACTCGAGTTTCACAGGGTCCACGGAGAGCGACGGCATACCCATCTACACGCACGTTGTAAAACCTAGACCTGTTTCGAGATACCAGACTCGCTCTTGCAACCGTTCAAGGCAAGCAGAGGGAGCGAGGTTGTGGAGAGCGTGGATTCCAGTTTGAAAGGCGTCACCGCGGTTGCCGTACCTCTAAACAGGACGACGGCGCGAGAGACATGAACGGAGAGCGGATGAAGCTGCTCAGCTCTTCCAGGGCGCGGTATTGTCGGGATCCGGGCACCAATGACGCCAGCAGGCATACCGACAAGTCGAAAGACAGCGTCTGGGCTCGTCTCGATGCGCTATGCACCGGTATCGAGCAGCGACGTGTGCTTTCTACGCTTCACGCGCAACGTATACGGGCCGCCACGAACGACTCACGCGGATACGCTTTGGCAAACGCACATGAGCCGGTGCTGGGGTCGCCGACGGCCTCACTTGCACCGATGCGAGAAGCGTGCACCATCCCTCTTCTCCGATGAGTCAGATACGCAAATCACTGGTCAGCGAGTCGCTCGACGGTAGCCTACGCTGCTGGACGTACGCTCGTGCGGAAAGGCGCTGCCTCCGATCCTTGTATGGAGCCTCGACCGGGTCCAGGCATTGAGCTGCTGCGATGCGCATCGACGGGCCTCCAAGACTACATACAGGTATCATGAGCGCAGGCGCACGCTGAGCCACATAGAGAACAAGAGCGTTGCACAGAGCCGGATGCACTGTATGGTGCTCGGTTCGCTGACGCAACCCCAGATACTGGGGCAATCACAAGGGCGTTGCTTGCGACGTTGTGATTCCGCCAGCAACAGTGTGGCGTACACGTACTTTCGGCGCCGAGACTCGAACGCCCCGCTCAACATATGGAGATATCTCGTGCATGCGGGGCGTCGAACGGCTTTGTATCGAGCGAACGTTCGAGATCCTCGTTGAGGACTCGGTACATGCACTGTGCTGAAACGCTAGCGACTTTCGATGAAAAAAATCTGTGGTAAAGTCACAGGGCAGGGGATTCTCGCATGGACCACGGCACTGGTATGGGTACGGTTCAGCGATCCAGCAAGTCCAGCGTGCCCCATATACGCACAGCGAAAGCCTCTACTGCGTAAATGGTGAACGATCATTGTCGTCCACTATTCCATAGAACAGAGTATGCGGCAGCAACACCGATCCATGAAGTTGCCCGTTCTGCCCGGCGAATGCATAGCATGTGCTCAGAGCAGAGCAGTCGACACACACCATCCCGTGATCTTGGAACGATGGGCGGCATTTTAGGCTGCACAAACGCAACCGCGTCCTGGACATCGCGCAATATCCCCCAACAACACCGAGACGAAATGCGAGTGCGTATGCTTAAAGCGGAAAGTCCGTTGCCAGCTGTAAACAGTGCTCTAGACGAGCGTCTAACCACTTGTTCTAGTCTAGTTGGATAGCAACGAGCCGCTTTTAGCGATTTTCGGCATATGCAGGGGCACTTTCGCGAGAGCGCAGCGGCAAGCCCCAAAAAGCGCCCATGCCTGTCCGAATGCGCTGGCAGCAGGCACCAAAGCGGGATTACGAGCGCTCGCCACACAACCCTGGTGCACGATGCGCGGCATCCGGACTGGGGACGCTGCCTACCCGAGGCAGCGTCGGATGCGGATGTGGATTTCGCCCCTCTGCGAGTCACTGCTTCATCTGATGTGGCTGGTGCGCAGCACAATCGTCTAGGTCGCGCTTGTCTGCAAGCGTTTGCAAGCTGGATACAAGGTGTTCACCTTTTCGTGCAAAAAAATCTTGCTGTTTCTGGCGCTATCTTCCAGTATAGATATCCGGCGAGGAAGGAGCTCTCGGTAGGATGTCATCTTGGACATCAGCTACACACCAGTGAGAGAGGGATGGCGGGCAATTTCGGCCAACAACGTCATCCATGTCGTCCTTGAGCGGACCCAGGAATCACGAACCGTCGGCACAGAGCAAATACGGCTGGCTATCAACAAGGCCTCTCAAAGCCTCCCCAGAGACTCACGAGAAGCTCTGTGATCGGCCCGCAGTCGGGAGCATCCTTTGCATTGCCGCGATGTGGACGCGCTTGTCAACGGCAAGTCCCAAATTCCTACCGTTTTGAACGTCGCTGGTGTCGCCCAGTCGGCAGTGCATTACGAGAAGATGGATGCACAACCGGCAGGACCGGCGCAAGATATGTTTGACGTGGCCCAAAGAGCTCCTCCGTCCCCTGCGCTGAGTTATGCGCCGCATTGCTCGGGCAGTTCGCCGCCTTGCGACGCGACATGCGCTGATGGCGTCGAAGCTTCTCAGAATATTCATCTGCTCTCAGAATGAAATCTCGGTAGAGACCATCACGTCCGCCAACGGGCTTCGGAATGGAGCTCAGCGAGCCACGGGTGGAGAGTCGAGGCGCGCCGTCGATGGATCGAGCGAATCGAGGCAGCCGAATCCTTTCTCGGTGCTTCGCTCCGATTCCCGATGTATCAGTATCACCCGCGGTGACTTCTTTGATGCAGCGAATGAGCGTGCCATAATTACCGCATTCGGGGCAGAAACGGATCGTTTGCTCGTCCAGTTCCTGTGCATCTATGGTGCGATTGCAGGCAGTGCAGAGGCGAATGAAATGCCGTGCCCAGCGGATCGTTTTCCGTGAGTCAACACTTACCAACGGAATATCGAGACACCGCATCACGTTCTGCATACTAAAATCGGTTGTCGCAATGGCCACCTGACCGGGTTTCAGCGCGTCCCATCGGAGCTCGGAGGCGATAGCTTCCGGGTTATGGGTCGGTGGCAGCCAGGTATCCGCACATAGAGCCTCAGCATGTGACGATATGCCTCTGCTCGAGTCCACATACGCAGAAGAAGCGCCGTTTTCACTGGAGTCTTTCTCAGCTTCAGAGGGAATACAAGACTGCACATCATTTTTCATTGACCGCTGTGACTCTTTCTCACATGCTGTTCTGTTGCGCTCTGCCCGGTGGTGCGGCCGACTACCTGGATACATGGACAGTTCGTCGACTCCTCGCAGCAAACTCTCTGGTAACGAGGCATCGAGTTCAGAAAGTCTTCGCCGGACTTTTTTGAGACCCTCCCCGAAAACATACGTGCGAGGGTCGAAAAAGTCGGGATTCCGGGTTGATTCGCGACGCCAGGATAGCGCAGACTGCGCTATTCGTTCTCCGTGTATGTCAAACGAGTCGGAAGCAGTGCGCGTACTGGGCGCGGAACCCGCGCCGCACGTCTCTTCGACTCCGTTCCCCGAGGTAACAGGTTCGCTGGGCTTCTCTGGGTGCCCGAGATCAATCGCGAGTGCAATCAAATTGACGTCCGCTGTGCTCAGGAATCCCAAGTCGCCAGTTTCGCGTGCAGCGCGCTCAACACAAGCCACGGCTTTGGGAGAAGGCTCCGACACCGTCAGCGCTCGTGCGTCATCCGCTCCTCCTGACTTGAGTCCAAGAAGCCACTCGAGTCGCTTTCGGGCAGCCTCGTCTCGAACTTCGTGTAGCACATCAGGTACTGTACATAGTTGCAAATCTTTCTCGAGCGCGGCACGCTGAAGCCAGCTTTCCGAGGCGTGGATCCAGGCGCTTGCATCGAGCACCAAAAACCGACGCGTGGCTGCGTTTTCCACCATGTAGTCTCGGGCACGAGTGCTGTGCAAAAGTAATACTTTTTCAGTTCAGTGTTCCAGCGATAAGCTACTGCTCGATCGTTGCTGTCTCGTATGCGTCTTTCCGGTAGACTTGAACCTCGACCTGAGCGTCTGCCAAAACGTATAAAGAGAATATGTGTGGCCGCGCGTCGGCAGCGCTCGGTCGTGGCCGTCGAAAACAGCGACCCGGCGCTTTCGCGAGGGCGCAAACGTATCGATGCTGGTGCCAGTGAGGAGCCGCGCCAGTCACCGCAGCACCTGTGCTGCCGTGGACTTTGCATGGACTGATGCCGCCAGGACACTGGTGTCCGTCAACCTGCCACAGTACCTGTCATCGGGCGAGTGGTTTTTGGTGTTACGGACGAGTGAGGCGCCTATTTTATCGTTCCGCTTCTGCAGCAGGTTCCGCGCCCCCCAGAGAACACGTGTCGTTTACCAGAGTCGAAGACTGTTGCTGCCGATGACGATGAATATCCAAGTATTGGAATTTTGCGAGGCTCTGCAACGTGGAGCTATCCCAGATAGGTTCCTCGTTGGAGGAGTATCCACGGAGACGGACCCGAATGCAGTGACGCACCGGCGGACTTGCACGATTCGACGCGTGCGCTCTTCAGCGAGGATGCCGGATGCATCGACGCAGTCGCTGGCGTTGCTCCGAGCCCATAGCACATCCGAGCGACAGGATCGAAATCGGGGCCGTGTTTGCCAGTAGCAGCTGGTAGCGTGGTCATCAAGGGGTTGCTCAGGGCGCCAACCTCAACGATGGAACCTGGAACCCCGATTCTCGTGCGCCGTCATAGGTGCACTGCACGCGGCTCGGCGCCAGAGCCGGCAAGAGCGTTTAGAAATGTCTCGCTGTCATCAGCGGGTCCGCCGTGGAGATGCAGTTCGTGAACAAGTGGCATATCGATCACGAATCGATCGTCATACGAATCATATGATTTTCGTCCGCGATGCAGAAAAACGCATCCATAGACAGAAGATGAGGACGCCTGCTTTTCTGGAAATTGGGGTGTATGTGCGCGTCGTTGAGTTCGTATCAGGGACGACCTCAAGATCGTCGCTCCTTTGCACTCTGTGGGGCAGCCTCTCGGTCTTTGGACATAAAGGGATGATGACCGCACGCAACCGCCAACGTGCAGCCGCTGGTCGAGATCGCCCGGCCACTCAAGGACAACTGCACACTTGTTCATTCCAGGCATGTGCAGCTGATGTTTCTGGAGCATCGTTTATGAATCTGAACGGGTACTCCCGGCTGGGCAAACACTGCTGCTGCCCGAGCAAGACACCAGAGTCGGAGCACAGACGCTTCCACGTTCTCCCGGACCCAGACCAGTCTTCCTGTCGAGAATACAGATCCAGTCGTTCCAGGGACCGGAATGTGCCGTGCCTCCCATAGAGCCTTAATGCGAGACTGGATGCCGCACAGTCGCTGCTGCGGACCTTGGCGAAGATCGACCAGCTTTCCGCGGACAGGACGTGCGTCGATCAGCTGATGCCCATGGTCGATCGAGGTGGCACGCATCCAGGGTCCAGCGATCAACACGGTAATCAGTATTGTCCATAAAAGTCCTACGTGTGTGCACCTCCATTCGAGCGAGCGCGCACAGCTCCACTCGAGCGCAGGTTCCACGCGGCGGATCGAGGCGCCCCGGAGCGCGCGCGTCCTGCGAGGAGCGCAAAGTACGTCCGCAGGTACCCGGCGGTGACCTCACACGGACGACATCTCTTATCGTTCAACCGAAGCTCGTATCGCGCTGAGAAATATCAAACTTCGGTAACGACGAAAATGCTCGGGTTTGTGACAGGCCTCATTCCCTTAACCAGAAATGACTCTGTCGTCGACAGCAGCTTGAAACGTTGCCGGGTTCGCACGAGTAAGGTTTCGCTGCGGATGCAGTTGAAGCGCCTCAGGTGGAGTGAGTTTGAGGATCGCGCAGCGTACGCGCCGTTGCCCAGGAACTGGGCAGGCGAGTTCGACTCCATAGGACCGCTGGATCCGCCGAAAAGTCAAGAGGAGAAACTGCCAGAGCAAATCTTCGGTCAGAAGTATGAGAAGCCGCTCCCGCTGAATATCACTCCTGAGGAAGAAGCTGCTTTCAAAGCGTTTCAGAGCGCCGAACAGCGAGCACGGCAGGAAGCCGTCGCTCGTCTAGCCGAGAAGAAGCAGCTGGAAACCGCAGCGCCTGGCATAATGAGCAACTTTGATCCCGCTTGGGTTTACAAGACCCCAGTTCTCGAGTACTGGCGGAGTCGCAAGTGAAGACGGGCAGAACTCTGTTTGTCGTTTGCTTCCGCGTTTACGCGCACGAAAGGCTATAGTTGCACGAAGAGACTTGTTAGCGTCAACAGGGTTTGGAACGGGAACGACTATCACATAAACCACTTCGTTTCGTTTCACGCTACACCCCTGTCTTGTTACAGTTCATCAGGTTCATTCAGCCAACACAGGCGCAGACGCTAAAGTTTTGGTTTCTCTACAGCATGATCACCACCAGACTCTAAGGGTTTTTTCTGCAATTGATCTCATTTTTCCTCGATCACGCCCTCGGCTTTAAAGGCACCGCTCTCTCATGCCCATCCAGCTCGATCACCAGCAGTCGAAGTAAGTTGATGGCAGCGTTCAAGTCCCGATTTCGCAGCTTCCTGTCTTTTTCTAAGATTTCCAAGCACAGGCGAAAGAATAGATCTACGCCCCTCTCACTTTTTGCATCCTGTTGGTATACAGCCTGAGTGCATGCTTCGCATCGGTGATACATGGGTGTTGTCGGGTGTTCCGAAATGTCCATCACACCTCCGAGTGCCAACATGTGGCGGGTGAGCGCCTGCTTCACTTCTCGGTACACCGTCTTGATTGGTATACAAGGCTCTCCTATATGTAGTTCTATGTTTCCGCGCCCGGCGCCCTGCCCGACGATCATGGACTTCTTCTGGGAGATGCCCTCGGTGCGTATGCTGTCCGCTGTACGCGCAAGTACACGCTGTTCCATTCGATGACAGTTTGGTGAAACGCGATGTTGTCCACGATGACACAAATACCGGAGGCCAATTCTCGGCATGAGAAGAACGCGAGAAATGCCGATTCGTTTAGGCTCGCTTCGTGCTAAAAGGCGACGCACGCTGCACTGGAAGCGAGAGCTATGATGACTCAAGTCCAAGCCAATACGCCTTTCCGATCCAAACGCAAGACAAGGAGGCCTCTGGTACCATACCCCGTGAGAGGTTTCAAGCTGCTGTCGAATGCCTTTTCGCCGATGACACAAAGCGAGAGGCACTTGTCTTTCCAACGGAATCAATCATTTGACGTAAAGTGGTCAGTTGGTGTTCAGCTCAAGCGCGTGCAAAACTCCTCGAAAGACGACGTCGATTATGATTACATGTCGCTAGTACAGAGACTCGAATTGCTGCGCCCATGTGTTGCCTTGAAACAGAATTTCAGAAACCTTGAAGAATGTGTGACTTGAGCTTGCTTCACGTATGGAAACGGTAAGCGTTGAAGCCTGCACCTATGAATTGGATGATCATGTCGATTGCGTTTTCGGATTCTTCGATCGACGATGTCGCGAATCATCATCTTGGTTCCGGTGACATGCCGAGTTCCAGCGGCAGAGAGATTCGAAGGAGCCCCTCCGACCTACAGACCGAGAACCCCAAAACTGCGTATGCAACCGCAAGCCCATACTCCTGCACTTCGAAAGTTGATACTATAAATCTTAGAAATGGTACGGAAAAATCTCGAGCTAGGAATAGAGCGAGCCGTTCAGTGCCCCAGTTTAACCGAACACGCTCATTGTGGAACTTGTTCAATATAATGAGGCGCCCGACGTCTGACTGCTACGAAAACTATCCGCAACGGGTCCCTGTGCACCAGGTTTGCCAATTAAGCTCGAGTTCTGCGGGCGCTGTGCAGCCTGATCGTAACCCGGGAGCCTTTCGCCACCAACGGGAACACGGTTCGGTTACGTCCGCACCCGCTCGCCCTGCAAACCACCTGGCGTTCACCACCGCTCTCACAAAGCAACCTCCCAGCGCAGTTCTTTTGAACTTCAATGCACCACGTCCTCCTATCTGAAGAAGATTGACCAAGATCCCGACGAGACACTCGCCATCAAAGTGCCTTCGTTCCACAGGAGCGCATCGACGTTTCCGCTCAACGCCACCGTTCAACCAGTCTGGACAGCAGTACAGAGGCGCTGCGCGTTCATTCCGAACGCCTGCCCCTGAACGGCTCGGTACTGAAGCGCTGCACGTGCAACGCGTTTGCAGGACAGACTTGTTGTTGTTGTTAGCTGCGGTACACCTTGTCCAAGTTCGGCTTTGTTATTATTGAAAGCACACGAACATGCAGGTGAGGCCGCTCCCTGATCTCGCTCGTGAGCTTCACGCTTCCCAAGTGCGGGTCGTGGTTCGCGCGCTGCAAGAGCTCTGGGTAGAGCACGGCGCTCTCGGTGACTGTTCTGCAACCGCCGAAGATCTTGCTGCTATTCTAGTAGAAGAGATAGGTGCTCGCGATGTCGATTTTGATGTGGAAACGTTGGAATCAGAGAGCGCTGGTAGCGCGGACGTCGACTCGGACGAGCTGCTCGAGGGCCTTCGCGCGCTCCGCGAAGCCAAACGAAAGGTTGCACTAGCGAAACAAGGGGAAGAGCGTTCCTTAGAAAACGTTGATGCTGAGCATTTTTCAGAGCGAGCCGAAGAGCTCGTGGTATTCCTTCTAAACGAAGTCAGTCGCGAACGTCTTGGTCACTCGCTGGCAAAGAGGAGCGCTTTGGAGACCCAGCGTGCTGAGAGCGGAGTCCCAGCGGACGCGCACCAAACTCACCGGGCAGGCCATGCGTTCTTCAATCTTGTCCTAGCTCTCTACACCGCTGTGATGCTCAGAAGTGAGCGCTCAAAGACGAGGCATCTCGGCTGTCTGCTGCTCGCACGACTGCCAGTACGGGCAGCAATGACCGCCCTGGCGCTTGACCGAGGCAAGGTCGTTGCGATTCTGCTTCGAGAACACAGCTTTCTGCGCAAGGCGGCAGCAAGAGCGTTGAGTACGCTCCTACTGCGGTTCGTGGATGTCGTGTCTGGCGCAAATGCGGCAAAGCCTAGTCAGTTCGAGGACGTCGACTCGATATGGCTGCGACGATTGCGCTATGATCAACACTTCTTACGGACGCTTGCAACTGTGTTTCGCGGTCTCGTCATCGCGCTCGAAGACCCAGATGATGAGGTCTTCGCCGAATCCCTCCTCGGACTTGTGCGTTTGTGTCGAGGTCGACCAGAGGGAGCGGAAAGCGCGCGATCTCCCCTGGGGCTCCATTGTTTCGAGATTCTGGATGCGTCTGGTGCCGCGATTATTGCCCGCTTTTATCAAACATCGGACCCTGAGCTGAAAAGCACGATATTGAGAGAGCTCCCTGGTTTTATCGCACTGAGCCTTGACCGCCACAAGCAGGGCAGCAATGCTGCCGGAAAGACAGCACCGCGCGCTGCACCACCACAGACCAAAAGGAAGGTCTCGTGTGCGGTCGATCCCGGAGCAGGCCCAGCGCCGGAGGCCGACGATCTCTGGGCGCTATCTTTCGTGAGAGAGTTCTGCATGCCCATGTTGAAGCTGGAGCGGAACCTCGTGCGTCTTGAGGATGAGGCAGCTGCTGAGACAAACGCGTCGCATGGCAGCGGATCCCAGCCCAAATCGCATCGCCACACGAAAGCTACGGAACGGAACGAGTCCGTCTGGCGAGCTGTAGTTGTATTTCTTCTGGAGTTGGCGTGCCTGACTCGCAACAGGGACGTCCAGGATTTGCTTGCCTCGGAACTTCCAGCATTGCAGGTAGCGCTGTCCCAGCGGGAACTCTCCTCAGGTCTGTCTGTGTACCTTTTTCGCAGTCTGCTTTCGGCGTCGATGGAGCTCTTGCCTACCCCAGAGGGCCAGTACCGATTTCTGTTGAAGGAGTTGGAGCTCTGGCCAAGACGACCGCGTTCGTGTCAAACTCGAGCGAATTTGATGCTCCTGGTCTCCCTAACCATGGATTGCGCCTATCGCTTTCCCTCTGGGCGCGTTGAAAACGGAGCACCTTTTGGCGCTTCGGCCAGCGCCTTCACGGATATACCCAGTATCTGCCGAGCGCTGTTCCCGCCACTTCGGAGGAACCTCCTGGACAGTCACCTTGTTCGTGAATCAGACTGGAATCGTCTCCGGGACACCCTGTTCTGCGCAATGACCGTGGTTTGCGCGAGACTACATACTTCGCTCTGCGGCACGGGGCAACAGGCATTCGATACCAATCGGGCACATACGAACCCTTCAGGTCAACAGGTTGACCTGCTGTCAGAGGCTCGCTGCCATGAGCTCACCACAACTCTCCATTTCCTGAGCAATTTTCGCGAGATTGTTTTTCGTTACCACGGGCTGAGTGCTCAGTACGGTGATTTCATGGCAGCGCTGATATGTTTGGCTCTGCAGGCCGTCTTCTACCAGCGCGGCGTGCCGTTGGCGCTCCAGCAAGTCGCCATTGGCTTCATGACGGAGACGCTTCGTGACTGCGCAAGGCACGTGGCCTCGCCGACTGCTCTGAAAATCTTCTCTCGAGGCATATGCTGTGCTCTGCCCTTACTGCCACCATTCGAGGCAGAAAACGAGTTGTATGATATGCTGGTGATTTTCCTTGAGCAGGCAGTGGCTCGTGCCTCAGCGCTTCCGGTGCAACGTCGAGTCTGGAGATCGTCGACAGGCGTGCTCCGTTTTGAGACTTGTGCTCCCGTCCGAGCATGGCAAAGCGCCGAAACTGTCGAATTAAGCGGTTCCGCCCTGTCTCCCGATGAAAACAAGACAGGCGCGGGAGACCCGCTGCTGCAGATGCTCCTTGATGCTGGTCAAAGCCCGCAGATGCTACTCAGAAAAGCCACAAGCGGCGCAACGGCACCGAATGCGAACGCTGGTGAGCGCAAAGTGCACGCCGCGCGGCACTCGATTCCGAGTTTACTGCTTGACTCGGACGAGGAAACAAATCTCGAGGAGAAGAACCCTGCAGACGAGAGGCAGGTACCGCTGCGTACGCTGATATCCGAAGCAGCCCCAATGCTCTACGACACCCAAACCGGCACCGAATATGCGGAATTCGTACGGCGAACGAACCTCGAGCTCATCGGATCTATTTTCGAGATGCAGAAGCGCTTTCCGGGAGCGAACTCGCGGGCGCTACGAACGTATGTGCAGCTAGCTGTACTGCAGATTGAGCTCTTAGCAGAGAGTCCCAGTCGAGCCTACCGTGATGACGTTTTTCTTGATGTGGCCGCAGCAGCTGACAGCCAGTTGCGTTTCCTGCGCATTGGGGAATACGCTACCCCTGAATCCCGGGATGCACTCCTGCGGCGAGTCGCTACCAAGGATGACACTCAACTGCAAGCGTTCCTAATTGTGAATGGCGGTCGGGCACGTCCGCTTGTCGCAGCGCATATCACGGATGCTGTGGTGGACGTAGTGCGCGCGCTGCTACTCCACGAGCACCTCTTGATGCAATGTGTTCCTGATGCCCTACGCAAGGCGACCGTCTCGGAAGTGAATGGGCTGGAACGGAGCTGGGTCACGCGCCAGCCGTCCGTCGCTGCGTTTATAGAACGTTTCCTGGCATTCGTTTGGCCGCGCGTATCGACTGGTCCAGCACCAGGGACACCTGCGCCGGCCGTACAACTCTGCGGTGACCATGGGCCGCTGCGCATTCAGGCGCACTATACTCTGGATCATCGAGCAGGTCTTGTGCGTTTGGTCCTTGATGTTGAGTATCAAGAGGATGCTTGCGGTTTTGCGGATATTCGCATCGGTTTCTGCGGAGACGGTGATTCGAGCGATTCCAGCGACACAGCATCCTCGGCAAGCGCTGACGCTGTGAAATCGCCAGCCGACGCTGGCTGGCTGCAGGTCCCCGAACAGTACCAGTATCGATTCTTCCTGCGGCAAAGTGCTACGTTGCAGGTGCCGCTTCCCTTGCGCCGTGGTTTCTACTACGTCGAACCGATTCGGGTTCGAGTCTGGTGGCGTCCGTGTGATAGCCTCGCGAACATGTTCGTGACCGAGTCGTCGAATGGAACGGACGCTGCAGTGCCCGTTGTTGGTGTCGATGATTATCAAACTCGAGCTGCTGCCGCTGTGGCAGTTTGGCAATGCAGGACAGCGATGCCGATGGCGCTCGGTGAAGTACCTGTAACGCCGTCGCGCTTACTCCTGTTTTCTCCATTGGACACGGGTACGGGTGCGTCGTCCCTTGAGTTTTGCTACGGACTCTGGGATCGCTGTCCGGCTGGGCGGGCTGCGGCCATGGCGCCCGCCGAAACCTCTCTGCCAGCAGTGTCGCGCTCCTATCTATGGGTCCATTACCTGCTCAGATTTCTGGAGACCACCTTCAGTTTCAGAACCATGGCGAAAGCTCCAGACTCTGAGCCACAATACGCGGTCTTGTACGCTCGTTCTCGAGTGCACGGGTACAGCGTTCTGATGCGCCTGGAGGCACCGCTGGACACAGCCTTGCAAGGCACAGGGTCACCGCGCGATTTAGAGCCCGGGATGCGACCGTGGATACTGATGCATCTGCGCTCTGAGGATGCGCTCTTTCTCGACGTATTCCATGGTCATTTGGTGAATGCGCTACGGCACTGGGAGCTACCTCTCGACGTCCGGGAACACGACGAGCGCTCCATCATGAGCTGACGCCCCGGCAACGAGTGCCCGACTTGTGATTGCACCGCTCGCGATGCTTTGTGCTTCATGGTAAGCAGAAAGGACGCACTTGCGCCCCGGCAGTCATGATATTGCGCAGTGCAGTGCAGTGCAGTCGATATGCGCATGGCGTTTGTTGCGTAGCTGCCTGCGGCACTGGAGCTCGGTGCATGCGCCTGCGTGTCGTCGTTGGGCAGCACGCAGCGGTTATGTAAATCTGGACTTTATTGGACACGATGTGCATGGTACACGATTTTCATGGTGTCTCTAGTTTAAAACCAAAATATACAGCTCTTTGCCGCGCGTCGCCACCCGATCCGACGGGCGGCGACGCACATCATCTTCCGCCCTGAAGAAATAGCCGACTCTGGCGGCTGCGTTCTTGGTACGCAACTCCTGCTCGGCGGATACGCTTGGTGTTGACGTGGAGCTATCGCTGGGGGGGCGCTCGAGTGCACCTTAGAAGCAGCGACTGCGTGCGGCGTGTGCGCGCTTTGCAGCATTTTGCAGCGCCATGGGCAAATCATACCGGAACTTTTCTAAAGTCTATAAGATCCCGCGACGGCCGTTCGAGAAAGAACGCCTTGACGCGGAGCTCAAGCTCTGTGGTGAGTACGGCCTCCGCAATAAGCGCGAAGTATGGCGGGTTCAGTACGCGCTTTCGAAGATCCGGGCAGCCGCCCGGGAGCTTTTGACAAAAGATGAAAAAGATGAGCGACGCATCGTCGAGGGCGCTGCCCTGCTCCGTCGCTTGACGCGGTACGGTTTATTGGACCAGACGCAACAGGATCTCAACTACATTTTATCGCTCAAAGTTCAAGACTTTTTAGAACGTCGACTACAGACGCAGGTGTTCAAGTTAGGGCTGGCAAAGTCTATTCACCACGCACGCGTTTTGATTCTGCAGCGGCATATCCGCGTTGGCAAGCAGCTGGTGACAGTTCCTAGTTTCATGGTGCGCGTTGACTCCCAGAAACATATCGACTTTGCGCCAACGTCACCGTTCGGAGGTGGTCGTCCAGGTCGCGTCAAGCGTCGCCGTTTGCGGCGAGAGTCCAGTGGCGATGCTGGCGACGCCGCCGACGACGACGAGTAACACGACACGTTCAGCACTGGATGCGGTTCCGTGTGTGAGTGTGAGTGTAAGCGTGTGTGTGTGCGGGCGGGCGTAAGCTTCGGATTCCATGATGTTCCGCGCGTCCTCCGTTGTTGCATGTGGCTGTGTGCGTGTTTTGAAGGGCGTAAACTGCGGATTCCACGATGTTCCGCGCGTCTTCATCTCTTGACGGTTGACGATGCAGTCCCTGCTGCACCTGGTCGATGCGGTCGATCGAGGTTGCTCGCCTCCGGGTCCGATGTCCAGGAGAAGCTCCAGGGTTGCGTTCCCCACGCGCAGTTGTCGATAGCGCTCGGGGACACCAGCGCACCCGACTGGCAACATGGGGCCGTTTCTGGAACGTCTCTGCATCTGCATGCCACAAACAGATGGGCGAACCCAACCTCCAGACCTTTGACGTCACGCTGAGCGTTCATCGAGGCGAGCGGCGAACTCTCGAATGCGTTGATGGAAGGAAAACGCCAGTGCATCCATGTACAAACCCGGTAGCATTCTGCAAGGGCGTTTACCGGAGATGGGGTTTCCGGTGCACCAGTGTCGCGCGTGCTGCCTCCCCGATGTTTGCGATCACGGGCGTGCTGCTGTATGGACCCGGTCGGTACGCAAGCACGATCCGCAGCAGCTGGGCGATCAAGCCGCTTGCGGAACAGCGTCAGCACAGCGCGTATCTGCGCTTATTTCAGGGACTGCTCAAGAGTCTAGTCGACCGATGACGGTTTATCTTTTGCTTCCAAACTAGAGCAGATGCAACACAGAATGAAGGCACCTTCCCCTGTAATCGTCAACGGCTCTCACTGAAAACCCATGCAACCGAAACGTCCAATCATGCGGATTTCGTAAAGTGTCAGCGTCTTGCACGATCTATGCATGATTCTGGGTCCCATGTGATCGACAGACGCTGTTCAGAGCAGGCTTGCGTCGCGTGTCCCCGTTGTAACGGAACGCCGGTGTCACTTGCGCCACTCTGTGGACTCATCCTTCATTGCAATAGAGGGCGGTTTACCGCGACCCAGTTTCATTTTTAACCATTGGATAAGGCTCATAGCTTGTTCGGGTCGAATCATCTGCGTCGGATAGTCAAAATCTTTCGCAATAACGCGGTAGCCGTACTCCAGGTCATCAGCGGTATACTTTCGCAACGCGGAGTACTTGCGCAGGGCGGCGTGGATCATGCGACGCCCCTGCTCACTGAAAACAGAGCGTGCCACTCCCTTATTCAAAGTGTCGCCATAGAATTTGCGTCCCCAGCTCGTGCGCATAGCGTTAACCAGCATCTTCGCGCGCCCGTCGCCTCTCATGGTGCCCAGTGGGTACCACAGCCCCGAGACGGGACTACGCGCGAGAATTGCAAACACCGGTGTACCGTCTTCAGGAACCTCTAGTTCGCTAGGCGGTGCCAGTGGAGCATTAGGTTTACCTTTCTTGGCTTGGAGGCCAATAACGCCTCGATGCGGCAGTGCGGTCGAGCGATGCACCCCAGCGGCGCTTGCCGGTGCGCTCTGTACGCGTGACCTTGGACAGAAAACACCGTGGGTATGAGCAGTTGTTAGAGATACCGCTTGTCCATTTCTGTTTAGACTTGGTTTCCAACGTGTACCACTGAAACCAGCGCCTTGGATGAACATCTGTTACCAGTTCACCTGTGCGGCACACGAAAAGTGATGGACAATGCCTGGAATGTTCGTTGTACGGAAGGCCATCGATGGGCAGCGAGTCGTGATCGCCGGCTCCGCTGCGTGCCCGCCGTGAGCACCCCCGCAGCAGCGCTCATGGTGCTGGTGCAGATGTATGCTTGAGTCAGAGCGACTTGGCCATACCACTTTGGGCATCGGATGGAGTAATACTACAGCTGGCATGGAATTAGGGCTAGGTATCATTCTGGGAACCTGAAATATAGGCAGATGGACGTACTGGCTACGGCCACGCGAAGCGATATGCTTGGAGATAACTGCAATGTGAGCAACGCCCAGTCGCAGCTTGAGTGCCCCTAGTCCCAGAATAAGCTGCGTTGCGAACGATTCGCGCAGGTCTCGCCGGAGCAACCGCCACTTTAGAAGCACACCGAGCGCAAACCTGGGAGACTCGTCCGGCTCGCGGGACCTGCCTCCTGTACGGTAAACTTTCGACAATATGGAAACCTGTTCCCGCTCTAAAGTTTTTTTTGTAGAGGGGAAAGAAATTATTTTCTAGTTGCTAGGTAGTGGTTGGTCTCTGTCCTTTATTACGATATGGCGCACTCGATACGCCCACCTCCATATTCGGCAGGAACGGAACACGTCGCGCATGTCGCCTTTGTGGGGAGACACGATCCTGGGCACTCGTTGACCTACTGCTCTAACGGGCAAGTTGTACTAACATGAAAGTCGCATCAAAGTATAGTCTTCCATTCCAGTTGTGTTTCAACCCTCAAGTAAGTGTATTCAAGTGATTTTTTGCAGTTTATAACGAAAGCGTTCACAGCGCGGTTTTCTCAAAAATAACAAAGTAGTGGAAGTGGAATTGGAGGATTCTCGAGGACCGATATCGCCGGCTGAAGGGAAAAACGAAAAGAATTGCCGAGCAGAGAGGACCAGGAGAAGACAAAGAAGCTGAGACAGGAGGCCAGACGTCAAAGGCTGCACGAGAGACGACAGTGCGATGAGATGGTGGTGCAAGCTCTTCTTCTACGCCGTACCAAGCATCCCTGTGGGCAAACGTTGCGAGAGGCCATCAGAAACCGTGTCGAGTCGTACTCCGTGAGTATTATAAAGGCCTCGTCAGGGCTAATGCATTTGGTGAAGGAGATGTACCATCACATTACGGATATCACAACAGTCGAGGTTCCGGAAGAATTTTTCATCGGGACCTTTATTCGCCACCTGATGCCTGGCACAGGGGAAATGTCGACGAAATGCGAGGGAGTGCACGCCCTCCACGAAAAATTTCCCCTTTAGAGCTCCAATGGTGCTCGATACAGGGATGAAGGAGATATTTACACCTACAGGGCGATGAAGTACTTCACGAATCTGAAGGACCACGTGAAAATGAACCGCGAACGTTTCATGAAACGCTCCGTATTTGCGCTCTACCCGGGCATCTCTCGCAAGCGGATACGTGCGATTATCCATGGCATCATGAACAATCGCCAGCATGGACAGGAGATCGAATTCGTTGACGAGAAGACATCACTCTGGTAAACGAATCAGGCTTATGTCATTCGTGCGGTTATACAAGAGCACCGTGCAATCTTGGGGCTGGCGAACCCAACAGAAAAGGTATTAGATTTGAAAAAAGATAAGGAAAGATGCTATCGCCTCGTCCTGCGCTATTTCGTGTTCCTGGACCGAGAACTGGAACGCAAGGCGGAGATGACGCTGAGTGAGGAAAACAACGATGAGTGGCAGAGACGGAAGGCTGTCCTGATGGGTAAGCGCTTCAATGGCGTTCCGTTGTGCAACATCAAGTCAAATTTTGTGATTATCGACTCCAGAGTCCTCTACGGCGTCATGAAGGAGATCTGTCCGGAGTTCGATATAAGTAAGACGGAGTTCACCGGGGAAACCCGGGAGACGTACTGGAAGAATATCTTCGATTTTAAACTTCGCAAAGTGAGCAAGCAGAGGGTATTCACGGGCATAATCGAAACCGATGGAGTGTCCATGTGTGTACACTGTCGGCGGTTGGAGGCGGATCGTCCTATCGTGCCTTCGGCTTCGCCCCTGACGAAGCACGAAGAAAAGAAAGAGGCGGATCCTACGACGCAGGAGGTGCATGAGAGTGACTTTGTCGTTGGCGTGGACCCCGGAAACACGATGAATATAGCCGTTGCAGCACCCAAGCGTGCGGAAGATGGCAGTGACAGTGACTTACGTCAGAAAGACATGCGTCTTTTCAAGCTCTCGAGAGCGAGATACCGTCGAGAATCGGGAATCATGAATGCGAGGAAGAAAGGTGAGACATGGAATGCAGGAGTGAACGAGCACCTGGAAGCTATGAGCGAGGTGACGAGCCGCGGAGCAGACTTTCGAGCTTTTCTGAAATTCACGAAAGTCCGTGTTGCTGACTGGGAAGCGCTGTGGAAAGAGTACGCCAAGCCCCGGTGGGCTCGTCTGCGTATGAACCTGTACTGTGGAAAACAGCGTGCATTCGCGAATTTTTTTTCAATCAGTTGAGAGCCTTGAAGGAGGCCGAGAGTCAGAGGCTCGTAGTGGCATACGGAGCAGGGCGCAGGAAGACCCATAAAGGAACTGCGCCAGCTCCAAGGACGAGAGCGTACAAGGAATGTGCACCGCGTTTCGACACGATACCTGTAGATGAGTTCCGAACGTCGTATACACATCATGAACTGGGGGTGTACGCTTCAGAGAGTTGGGATGGAAAAGCACCAGCAGAGCTCCGAGGATATGGCAAAAGTACGGAGCCCTGACGGAAGAGCAAATGGAAAGGAGGGCGAACGTTCGTGGACTACTTGCATCAGTGAGTACAACCAGTGATGGCAAGAAACGTATGGAGTTCGTGAATAGAGACTTTCATGCAGCTATCAAAATAAGAAGACGTGCGATGATGGAGAAAAGACCTGCAGAGTGGACGCGAGAGAACTTTGTTGGGCAACGTCTCAAGGTGGAACTATATGAGAAAAACTTGAGACCAGTAGAAGGTGGCCGGTCCAAAAAGACGGGGAAGCGTCTGCACATCAGTTGGAGACGTTTCGTCTGGGGCAAGTTTCTCGCCACAACTGTGCACTGCCGGCGACTGCTTTCGACTTTTAAAAGGCGTTCGCTAGCGGTGTCTTTCCGGCCGTCGTCCGGTGTACTCGCGAAAGGACCAATGTGATGCACAGAGGTAGATGCCGGAAACAGAAGCGCGCCCTAGGTTTCGTGGATACAAGGCGCGGACCCACGTAGAGATATTCCCGAAAGTTTCCCAAGGGCTACGTTCGAGTCCAAAGTAAATACTCTTCTGAACATCAGACGACGAGATATGCCCTTTGTCATGGACGCAGCGGAGCGGAGGACATTGTCGCCGCCACCATCACCACCACCAACGCACCCGCAGGTATCACAGGTCTTCGAAAAGGAAACCATCGAGGCCGGTGAGCCGCATACAAGCCGGATCACGTTTCCATGGATGGTTCGTACATGAAAGCACCTCATCATGACCAAGCTCTGGTTAACTGTTGACTCGGCGCGTGCCAGGGCCTGATCAAATGATAGCAAACACGATCCCCGGAACGCTTCGCACCAAACTTTTTGTACCCCGCATGATTGATGTATAGCATGCCCGCTTCCCATATCCCATGAAAGGAACCCGCTGTCCCGCTCCACGATGCATCGACAGAGCAGCGTTCTAGCAAAGCGCGCTCATAGGCGCATGGCGATCAGTACACGCGGGCTTCTGCGCTGGAGTTGTTGCTCGACGACGTACCGCAGCCGTCTATGCCAACCGTAACAGTTATACGCGATCGATTCTTGAAGGCACTGGACTCTGATCTCGATGAAGTGGCGCTAGAGCAACTCTGCTTCTCGTATGGTCTGGAAGTGGAAACCGTGGAGGACGAGCCGCTGAGCGACCTGCTCGGCGGCCAGCGCGCTCGCTCTGGTTGGTCAGACTCCATCGACGACGTCGAAAAATACGCAGGCCCTCTAGACCAGCACGTCGCTTGTTTAAAAATCGAGGTACCGGCAAACCGTCCAGACTTGTTGTGCTTCGAAGGCTTAGTGCAGGCGCTTCGCGTCTTCCGCGGCCTTGATAAACCAGCTGCGTTTCTGCTGCAGCGAACGGAGCCGCGGGAGCGGATCCTTGTGAGAACGAATGCACTGCGCCCATACATTGTGGCTGCAGTGCTGCGCGGTATAGACCTATCGGATCCTCTGCGGTATCAGTCGCTGATGGATCTGCAGGAGCACCTTCATCAAAACCTAGGTCGTCGCCGTGCGCTCGTCGCGATCGGTACGCACGACCTCGATACTGTCAAGGGGCCCTGCACCTACACGGTGAAAGACCCCAGAGAGATTCGCTTTCGACCATTGGCCGCTGAGCGCGAGCTGAGCGGTCTCGAAATCATAGAGCACTACCGACTCGACAAGCATCTGAAACGCTACCTGCCGCTCGTGGAAGGTGCACAGGCGTACCCGCTCCTTCATGATAGCGAGGATCAGGTGCTATCGCTCCCGCCTATCATCAATGGTGATCGAACCAAAATCCGTCCTAGCACGCGAAATATGTTGATCGAATGCACTGGAACGGACCTAGTGAAGCTCACCACCGCGCTGACCGTCATCGTGGCCTCCTTCTCCCGGTATTGTCTGCCGGCGTTTTATGTGGAGCCAGTGACGATTCACTACGATCAACCGCTACCGGAGGATAGGCTTGCAGCGATCAAAGCCAACGTGCTCGATTCGCAAACGCTATGCACACCGTGGGTCGAGGACGCGCAAATGCAGGTTTCTGCGCGTTACGTACAATCGCTACTGGGGGTCTCCCTCTCGGTATCGGAGCTGGAACGTCACCTTCAGCGCATGCAGTTGCACCTAGTGTCTGTCGTGGAAAACGAGGCATTCGATCAGGTCCTCAACGTTCAGGTACCAGTCTTCAGGAGCGACATCCTCCATCCGTGTGACGTTGCGGAGGACGTAGGCGTCAGTTATGGTTTCGATCATGTTCCTGAGTGCACTGCTCCCTGTGTGCCAGTCGGGCAGTGGCGACCCTTGGAGCGCTTAACAGATCATCTTCGTCGCGAGCTCGCGCAACAGGGATACTTCGAGGTTTTAACCTGGGTAACCGTGTCGCACGCTGAAAATACCGAAATGCTGCAACGCAGCGATGCACAGTCGCCAGCTGTGCGTCTACATAATCCCAAAACTCTAGAATTCGAGGAATGCCGGACCAGTCTTCTCGTGGGGCTGTTGAAGACACTTCGCGAGCATCGGGAAGCGCCGCTTCCTCTGCGCCTTTTCGAGGCCGGTGATGTCGTCCTGCTTGATTCCAAAAGCGAGACCGGAGCCCGAAATGAGCGTCATCTTGCGGCAGTTTATAGTGACGTTCGCGCAGGTTTCGAGATCGTGAAGCATCTTCTCGATCGGATCATACTTGCTTTGAATTTGAAGTCCTTGGGATACAATGCAGGTTACCGACTGGACCCAGAAGCTTGTCACGATGACCTCTTCTTTCCAGGTCGACGAGCGACGATTCTTGTGGAGCGGCCCAACGGGGCTCGGTTCGCGCTCGGGAGTATGGGCTGGCTCCACCCGCAGGTACTGAAGAACTTTGGTCTTGCGGCGCCAGCGTCACCGTTCGAGTTGAACGTGCAACCTTTTGCTGCGTAGCTGGGCGTCTGCAAGTGCAGTATATCCAGCACAGAGAGTTGCTCGGTTCGGCACGCGTTTCCTGTGCCGTCAACGAAGTGCTCGATTCACGCGTATTGGCCAGCGTCGTGCAACTGCCAGGGCCTTTGCCAGACCAGTTCAAAACATTCATGGTACAGAAATCCTTAAGGATGTGCAGTGTTGGAGCGATAGTGTTGCAGGACGCCAGCCCTTACGTCGCGTCTCCAGCACGTTAGCCAGAGTCTCAGGCGAGCGCAACTCCTGCGGCGTTGCCAGTGGAATCTAGCACCTGTTCTTGAGGAAATTCCTATGCCACAGTGGGTGGAACGCGAAAGCATCTGTTCAGGAAGAGCGGTCTCTTCGCTGGTCACTAATGGCAACCACGTAGCCTTCAAGTGTAAGTTTCATCCTCTTTAGAATGAAATGGAACGGTTGGTCCATCTGGGGCGTACCCCCTTCAGGTTGTGTCTCTTCCCGGTGTCATGAAGAATACGAGGTGCCATGGACCAGACAAATCGGAAACTTGAAGCATGCTTTGTCCGGCCTTGGTATGCGCTGGGAACGGAAAAGAATGGCGACCTGTACGTATGCATTGGACGATGACACGGGTTATTTTACGAAGCTTTATTTGTAGGCGTCGCGAATCATTTGATGACAATGACGTATCGAATTCTATTGCCAAACCGCCGAAGGAACCTCGCCAAAAACAACACAACCGAAACCCCAAGAATTACGTATGCATCCGTATGCCCGCATTGCTGAACGTCAAATATCGACGCTGTACGTCCCCCGAAAAAAAAATACTCGGAGATATCTCGAGGCAGGAAGAGAGCGAGCAGTTCAGTTTTTCTTTTCCATCGGACTCGAGTGGATGGAAAACGCTTGACGAGGATGAAGCATCCGCAGGGCCGTCCGATCGTTCCAACTTCGGCTCTCCAGTCATTGCTCTGGTGCGGTTTCCGCTTGGCGAGCGCAGTGTACACGAGCTGGACCGCAACGCGCTCCCGTTGACCGAGTTGCAAAATGAGCTACACTAGGCTGGACGGAATCACCGTTCACCAAGTTTGAACGAGCAAGACTGTCGCCACAATACGAGTCTTTCTTTCGTTCTCGCAAACGCTGTGGGATCGCGAAAAGCATTTCAGCCCCGGGGGAGAGGTATGTGGGTGCCGGTTGGCGCTCAGAGGCCCCAGAAAGCGCCGCGACGATGGGTGCTCTTTGTGTCGCGCCCGCTCATTGCTTGCAGTGATGCCGGAAACCACAGCGACAACGGTCGAGGAGAGCCGAACCCTGCTTCAGGCTCGGGTCACGGGTTCCTGCTGCCGCCCCAGCGAAAGCCAGTAGAAAGGATCCTCCGAGACCAAGTGCAGGCGTACGTCGCGCGGCGAACGGCGCCTCCGCCGGGTCCGCTCTATGTTGCCGTACCTGCTCAAGAACTAACGCTCTATGCAGAACAGATTCAGGTATTTTTGCATCCCCAGAAGGGCGCGGAGATGGCTTGGCTACGACCACTGATCCTGCGGCTTCCCTACTCGGAACCTGGGGCGACCACTGGACGGGGCACTGCCCCAGGGTCGTCAGCGACGCCCGGAGCGAGCGCAGCGCCAGCTGGAGCTGCACCCAGCTCGGAAGAACATATGCCGCAAGTTTATCTCTGTGCCGGCCTCGTATCGGATATTGTCATTCCAGCTGGGTGCTGCTCGCGCATCGTTTCTGAATGGGAAAAGACAATGATCCGAATGTATGTCGTAGCGAGCCAATATCAAGCAGCCTGCAACGCTGCAGATGATACAGCACGGGCACGCATCATGACGCTCTATGGACGCTGGCTGCGGGAAATCTGTGGAGCGGACTAGAGCCCTCGAACGAGTGCAAAGCGTGCATTTCAGCTGGTGCCTGGAAGCGCCTAGAGGTCGCGCTCATATTCGCACTCGCAGTGAGGCAGTGCCTCAGTGAACGACTCAGGGCAAGCATATGCGCTGGAGAGCGACCTGGGAACAGCCACGCACCATTGCGGATTCCAGCAACCGGATCAGAACGACTCATTCGGAGAAAGCACCGGTTTTACTAGCACGGAAAGCGTAACAGAACGTAACAACGGCGACAGCAGCATCAGCAAGGTACGCTGGCACTGCCTGCCGCGCCATCACGCAGTGACAGCGCCAATGCGCTACGGAAACTGTGCATCCAAGGCCGCAGCAGAGCATGCGATGTCGTCAACGGGTGTTGCTACTTGCACACCATACAACAAAAACCCGCTTCCATGTACCCGCATAGGCCGTAAAACGAAACGTACGCTCGCAGTGACAAGCGCGTTTGGCAAGTTTGTATAGATCTGTCCCGCGCTTGCGCTCCCTACGGAAGGTGCCGCCAGCCCGCATTTCATGCATAACGTGAACCAGCGGCTGCCTCAGGATCATCTCTCGAGCTCGCCGTAGCGATGGTGCTCGCGCTAGCGCCTCCCGCGCGATCCCTCTCGTGTGCGTGTCCAGCGATGCGGTCGATACGATGCATGCATCGACGCGCATGCGTGCGAGCACTGCACACCCGCGATCCGCCTGGCACGCGTGTGCCCGCCTCGGATCATAGAGGGCGCCAAAATGCCGTGCTCACTTGCCCAGCTCTAATCATCCCAGTCTGAACTGCAGACGGAGTGCTCGTCATCGCTGAGAGGTACCGGAGCTGAGAACTTTCGCAGCAACGGATCGCTGATGACGTCGGCCGGGACCGAATGGAAGGGAACGCTTGGTGTGTGCGGAAGCGATCGCAAACTTTCGAGCAACTGCACCATCATTCGATGCAAGTAACTCGGCGTGTTCAGGTTCTCCATATTGCTTGGTCGAATTCGCAATCGAAAATCCGGTCCATAGTACTCATAGTATGGGTTGTAGGGTATCATGTCATCGAGAACGACACCGGCTGCGAGCGCCGTTTCATACGCCCAACATCGCGCCACGTTGCGAATGGTATAGCCGCCGCCACCCAGCAGCATCAACTGGACGCCGTACCGTTGGAAGAAACGTACGCACTGCGCGTGTCCGTCCAGCGACAGGTTGAAGCAACCCAGACGATCGCCACTGAGGGAGTCGGCCCCGCATTGGAGCACGACTGCGGTCGGCTGATACCATTCCATCACTCTGGACATGATCGGAGCAAAGATTTCGCGATAGCAGACATCGTCGATACCGTCCTGCAGTGGGAAATTAAGTGCGTAGTGTCTTCCAGGGCCGTATCCAATGTCTCGCACATCGCCGGTACCAGGAAAAAAGTTCCCGAATTTGTGGAAAGAGCACGTCATCACCCGGTTGGTCGTGTAGAACGCCTCCTCGACGCCGTCGCCATGATGTACGTCGATGTCACAGTATAGAACGCGGGCGTGATGCTTGAGCAACTCTAAAATCGCCAGCACGCAGTCATTGACGTAACAGAAACCGGAAGCTTCACTTTTCTTCGCGTGATGCAGTCCGCCTGACCAGTTGATAGCCACGTCGCAGAAACCGCGGTTCAGGCGGGCAGCACCGGCTAGGGAGCCGCCGGCGCTTATCTGGCAAAAGCGATAGATGTCATCAAAACAGGGGGAATCCTCAAACAAGCCAACTAATTGACGGAAATGGTTAGTTCAAGTTCTGGGGTATACGCGCTCGAACGTGCGATTCGCTGGCGCTCCTCTCAGACTGGGCAGCACAACCGTTACTCACGTTCAGCGAGCTAGCGGTTGCGGATTCCGGAGTACGCCCTCGTTGCATCCAGCCTCTTTGGTCTCGGTAGAGGAAGCCTGGTTGTCATCAGTGAAGAGCCGGCGCGCGAACCGTTTCATCAGTGCGAAAATGAAAACTTACACCTCTGCAATTGGTCCAGCTGCTTCTGTGCGGTTTCCGGGGTGATGCGCCGCAAGAACTCGATGTACTCGTCGGAGTGGAAGCGCGTCAGATCTCGCTCCGTTGCGCGAGGCGGTTGCAGTACCTGCAGTTTCTCGTGAACTCCGTAAGCAATAAGAAGCTCGTGAACCATTCGCATTCTATGGGGTTTCATTGGATGTCCCAAAGCGTAATAGTAGTTGCCGACGTCATGGTCGTAAAAGTACGCCACGCGGGACGGGAAAGCCTCCAGCGTGCCGACGCGCGACTCGGACGTGCCAGCCTCCGCTTTCATTGGAGCGGTGCTCAGCAAGTAGAGACGTCGATCACGCCCTTGTTTGCAGCGTGACCGAAATAAGACAATTGCTGCTCAATAACGAGGTCAGATCAAGTCGATGCTCGCCGAAGCAACAGGAAACCTCCGTTGATACGAGCCTTGAAACAGCACCGGCAGACGCAACGACTGTAGCCAGGGCGCGCCATCATCGCAGCAGCCGCAACCTAGAGATCATCGGTTGGCACGCGTTGGTGATAGGTACTGTGAACGGGCGTTCGAGCACCGTAGACACGCCATGTATGTTGTGTTGCCTGCACACTCCGGGACAAGACAGTTGCAGCGGGGTCTGCGGCCTGCCCTGCAACCAATAAGTGACGGTGTTGGCGTTCGAGCGACTCGCCAGCGAGCCTCAAGGCGACACCGGACACCACTGGTCGCGGTTCAGTGGGAATGGTTCGGCTGGGATTTGGATGGGCGTTTTGAGCCAGATCTCACCGACATCACACCTAAACCGGAAAAAGTGCTCCCGAATACAGGAACGACGTATGCTGATTCGCTCGTTTTCCCGACAGACTCGAAACGCTGGCCTGATTCTCTACCGGGCACCGCGTTGCTCTGGTTCCGAAACGATCTCCGTTTGCACGATAACGAAGCGCTACGTCTTGCGAACCGCGCAGAGAGCCTGCTCTGTGTTTACGTGTTTGATGAGCGCTACTTCTTCGGAAAGTCCCGATTTGGAGGCTTCCTCCGCATTGGTGAGCATCGCGCATACTTCCTGCGGGAGTGCATCGTAGACCTGCGACAGGCACTCCGGAGTCGTGGTCAAGAGCTAATCGTTGAGATCGGCTCACCGGTGGATGTCATCCCCCGCTTAGTGCAAAAATTCGGGGTGCAGCATCTCATTTTCAGCAAGGAGGTCACCGAGGAGGAGATCGCCACTGAAAATGCCCTCGTTAGGACGCTTGCACAAGTTGCCGCCCAGGGCCAGATCTCCGCGCCCGTCCAGTGCCATGCAGTATGGAACGCAACACTCGTGCATATTGAAGACCTACCGTACCCGTTCCCAGGCAAAGCAAAAGACATCAGCAGGCGTGCCGAGTCACCAGTTCCGAAAACTCGTGGTACACCAGCAGTGGATCGTGTTTTCCCGGATACATTCACGACGTTCCGTCGACTCGTAGAGCGAAGCTGGACCGTTCGCGAGACCTGGCAGTGTCCAGAGGTGCTTACACTGTTACCAGACGATGCCAGCAACTTCAATACCATAGACTGGTCTGGCGCCCTGCCCATAGAGTATCCCGCTGAGGCGACGCGTATCGGCGCTGAGCCGCCCAAGCTGCTGCTCATGCGACCCTATCCAGACCCGCGAGCCTGCTACGATTTTCACGGAGGCGAGACGGTTGCGCTTTCCCGCCTCGAGGATTGGATATGGGAGACGCAATCGCTCGCCAGCTATAAGGAAACGCGGAACGGCTTGGAGGGACCCGACTACTCCTCCAAGTTCAGTTGCTTCCTTGCCCATGGCTGTATATCGCCGCGGTTGATCTACAATGCAGTGCGGGACTTTGAGCGCCGCGTGGAATCCAATGAATCCACGTATTGGCTGCTGTTCGAACTGCTCTGGCGAGACTTTTTCCGCTTTACTGCAGTGCATCATGGAAACGCAATTTTTAAGCGGCGGGGTCTGCGAGGCGTCCGCGGTGCCTCTAAAACTTCACAAAGCGGAGCGCGTTCCGCTGTTGTACGACAGCGCGAGGACGTCTCGCCAGATGCACGCTTGACGGCCTGGTGCCAGGGGCGTACGGGGGTTCCCTTCATTGATGCCGCTATGCGAGAACTGCGGCTCACGGGCTTTATGTCCAATCGAGCGCGTCAGGTCGTCGCGTCATTCCTGATCAACGACCTGGGATTGGACTGGCGACTTGGCGCCGAATGGTTCGAATCACAGCTCCTCGACTATGACCCATGTAGCAACTGGGGGAACTGGTGTTATATTGCGGGAGTCGGAAACGATCCGCGCAGCGGTTCTCGCTATTTCCATCCGCTGAAGCAGGCGTATGAGTTCGATCCTCGGGCAACGTTCACAAAGCGCTGGTGCCCAGAGCTCTTCTGGGTGGATAACGCTCTGATCCAAACGCCATGGAAATGGAATCGCAAAATGCAAGAGGCGTTTCGAGTGACCCTGGGCGACCAGTACCCGGAGCCAATTGTAACTTTGCGGGAGCCGGGGCGCGCCCGAACACCACCGAAGGTATCGCCATCGACGCCCGTGGACACTGACGCGGCGGTGCATCACGAGTCGTGAGCACCTCGTGCGGAGGTCGTCACGTGTGCGCTGGTTTCAAGTCGACCTCTGACGGCCTTGCATAGATGCTGTTACAGATTCGATAACTCGAGGCCGATAATTCTGGAGTCCATCGACACGAAGCCGTGTTCGAGTGTCGCGCTGCATTTCGCAACGACGCAGTGCATTCGCGGTTTCGCGGGGAATCCAACTGCAAGGCGACTGCGCTGAAACCTGCCATGCGAGTGCGTTCTCCGAGAATAATCGTCAACATCAAGGGTGTTGCCGGCGCTCTTCGACTCGAATAAAGTGTTGCGGAACGTTGCCTGTTGTTTGAGGAAGGTGGCTGCGTCCAAGAAAAGGACTCGCCTGGCACTGCAGAACTCGTCATCGAAGCTCGCGCAGGCGATCCAGTCCGGCGCGATTCCAAAACCAGATTGTCCATAGGCACCGACTCGATTCGGTATTGACAGAGGATTTGCAACATCAAGTACCCGGAGTCGCGCGTGAACTAGCGAAATACGGGCGCATCCATCAGCTCTAGCGTCAGGGACGAGTCGCTTGCAGGGAAACGCAGATGCATCGCGAATCGCTGCCTCGGCCCGAGCCTCCCGACACGAACACGAGATCGTCTGTGGTCGCCAAATCACTTGTGATGAACACGGTAAATATCTATGCAATGTCTGATACAGTCTAAAAATCCGTCAGCTCGATATGGTGGATTTTATACACAAAAGCGCTGACCGAGGCGATGCCCACGACGCGAAGCGTGCTGTCCCAGTATCCACGACCCAGCAAGCACCTTGTCAATCACCGTGGCGTCATACGTATGCGGTTGCCGGTGGTGCCAGGGGCTGCAGACGCCAGTGCTGCGCCTTTGCGGCGCTCGCAAGCCGTAGCATTGCTGGATTGGACATCCATTCCCGACGATGTTCGTGGTTTGAAATTCGTAGAATATAGGTGCGCATGCGGATGACTTGCGCTCTCTTCCTTCATCACGGACATCACGCAAGTATCCCGAGAATTCCTGTTCATTTCATATTGCTTGCTCTTGCAAACTAGACGTCCGCGCGTACCAACATGAATTCCAAAGTTGTACGACGCCGTCTCTATCCGATTCCCGTTCGACACCATGAGCATATGAAAGCCCGCGACTACGTTGCGGGCAGCGCAAGGGTGCGCGATGCTGCGAGCCACGGCTCGAATGCAAACCCCAACATATCGAAAAGAGGAGGCAGCAACGCCAGACTGAAAAAGAAGAAGATGCTGTAAATCGCACCGCTCGCCGCAAAACGTGCTGCGGCACAATAAGACACCCTGCTCTTCGCCTCGTGCCGGGCGCGCTTCGCGCCCGGCACATCGGGTGCGTGGCGGTCATCCGCTGATGTGCTTCTCTTGGAGCGCCACCTTGGGTCCGGCTCGCTCGTCGAGCCTTTCGCTATCGACTCCGATTCCGTACATGGAGACGAAAACAGATACCCTTTCGCGTCCTCATTCTCACTCGGTGGCGGTGTACCAACTTGTGACGCTCCCGTCCAGCCCAGTTGACCGTTCGAGATAGTCAAGAACGAGGCGAGTTCTCGCAGCACCGACTTGGTGACACAAGCGAAACCGACAATCATTCGCTGACCATTTGTCGGAGGTTTTCCGTTTGTCTCGCAGCTAGCTTGCGACGCGGCCTCATTCGGGTTGTCTGGCGAGCTCCTCGCTTCCACAGTGCGAGTGCTTTGCGCGCACACGAGCGCTTCCAGTTCGCGAACGCGTTCCCTCAGCCGTTGATTCTCGACCGCGAGATCGCTGAGTGCCCGAGATAACAGCAGGTAGTCTCCAATGCCCATGTCGCGAGAACTCCACGCTGTGTCCTCTAAACAAAATGATGCAGCACGAGGCGACTGTGGCAGCGACTCCGCGGCGACAGTGCACCCACCAATGTCGGTGGACGAGTCCGTCTCGAACCGCCCTGAAATAGGTATGATACCCGAACGTACCTCCCATTCACCATTTTGTTCGTCTTGAGAACAAGATTCTAAGTTAAGAAAGTTGTCCCAGTTAGATAGGTTTGTTGAGGTCGTGTGTTCCACTGCCATGCAGTCTGTTTCGAGGCGAACGCAAAACACGAATCGGATACGGGATCGCGTATGCGTGTGCGCCTTCGAGAATCGCGGAGGCGCTTCCAACCGATCGGACACGTGTCCCGCGCGTTGATCCACAGGCATGCGTGCCTGGCGGATGAAATCCCTAATTTTGTTGGATAGGGCCCAGACAATGTGCCTGGATTCTAGAGTGCGCGTTGCAACTGGGCACTCGGGAAAGCATCCATCATACTTCGTGATACGTCCAAGTTCCAAGACCCATTCATTGTTTCGAATAGACTGGTCGTTCCATACGATCCATGATGCTCCGAGCCTGTCGTACGCATCCGCAAGAGCGTGAAGAGAGCCAGTGCGGACACCGGACGCGGGTAGACCACTTTTTTATCATTCTGCTGAGGGCGGCTGCTCGAGGCGTGGTCCACCTGACGCGGGATCCGGTTTCGTTGTCAGTGCGCGCTCTGACAGGCTGCATATGGGACCCTATTAAAGCGGCACGGCGCTTTGGAGAAATCTAGCTGCTAGGAAGAATTCTGGCCATAGAGTCTCACATTCGCCATCGGATACGGATTGCGTTGCGGTATAGGAGCGCGGGTCTTGGCTCGGTACCCATCAGCGAGGAGGTAGATGAAACGCTGGGCAAGCACGCCCATCCGTATTGCGCAGCCTTCAGCCAAGAGGCTAGAATGTGAGATTGGTCGGCGCTCGCGGGGTTGTGGCTCAGACAGAGGAACACCAGGTGCCAGAACTGCAATCAATGCGAATGATCGTCCTCGATCGCCTATAGTGACGTTTCGAAGATGTGCTCCCTCAGGGAGCCTGCAGTGATCCTCTAGCCAAAGCGGACTCTGTAGGAACGACTTTGTGTGTGTGTGTGAGTGAGTCACAGGAGTTGCGTACACGAAGCCAAGGTGGTGTGATTCCCTGTGAGCCGCTTGTGTCTTGGTACGGCATGCGGCCGGGGCCAGCGACAACGGACTGACACGCGCGTTGGCGAGCCAGTTGGTGACTCGGGCAAGCACTATGCACACCAGCGCCTCCTATCAAGAGCAGCGTGCATCTACTATATCCACGTTTGAATAAAACAGAACGAGTCCATCTGGCTACTTCGAGCGTACTCGATAGAGTATGTGTCATAATCATAGTCTTCATCACCGGCGTTCGTCAGCCTCTGCTTCAACTGTTTTGTTTCCCTCTGTCTTGTCTCCGGAGAGAAGTACGCCCGTCTTTCCTGCGGCTTCGGATCCGTTGTCAACAGTTAAACGATGTTCACCTCAGCGTTCTGGTCCCGATTTTGCTGCTTGAGGCTGGTGTTCACGCGTTTTATGCACAGAAAAAGTGCTCGATCGGCGCATCGCTCGCAATGTTCGACTTCTTCGAATTAATCCATTGTACGTTCTTCACAGCAGCGATGCTCATTTGTGGTCATGTGTCCCTCGGAGATCCAAAACACCTTCGCTTTCTTCGAGGGCCACTTCGAGACTCGTGAACGCTTCCTTTCCTGCTCGATATATGCGGTGGACGGGGACAGGAGGCTTCATTGGACCCCGCTCCCTGGTTCCCGTGTCAGGGGCCATACTCTAAGATAACGGGCTACTTGTGAACGATTTCTTCGCCCAGTGCTCTGCTCTAGGAAGCGGAAGCGCACGCGATTCCATTCGATAGATGATCTGTAGAACACGATGTCGTTCATGCTGAAACTAGAACGGAGAGGAAAACCCGAACTGGAGATCGTGTCGAGAATTTTCGATCCGCGTACGCTCGCTTCGTGCAAAACGTTGACGTATTCTCCACTGGGACCGATCGCTCCGATGATACAAGTCCGGGAGCCACGACCCTGCTCTATGCAAACACCCGAGACAGCAGCCTCGGTGAGTATCACTAGTGAGGCGAATCATGCTGTTGTAGATCTTTGTTTCGACGACGAGAACGAAAAGAGGAGGATTTGAATTTTGAGCAGAATCCCTCATTTGGCGTGAGAGGTTCCGTGAACCTTCGGTATGTGCTTTCAAACAAGTCGTTACGGGACGACGTCGAGTTTTCCGTCCTCTTCAATCCGATGGGATGAATCGCTGCGCTCGTGACTAGCCTTGAAACCGAGAGACTGATACGTTAAGGGATTCGTGATTCTGGCATGCTACGCGTAATGAAAGAAGAAGAGTAGAGGCTGAAACGTATGAATATGATCCTGGTATCGTTTACTCTATGAGCCATTTTCGATTGCGTCGCAAATCGTCTTGATCCCTGTATCGTAAAGAATTCCAGGGGGAAAATATCGAAGGCGCAACACCGGACTGGTCATCGGGACTCCTATATCTATGTATGCATCCGTCCGCCGTTTTTGCCGCATTCCGAATGTGGAGGCAGCACATCGAAAACAAGTTCGAAAAAAATTGGTACGCAGGAACAGCGCAAGCAGTTCCGTCTTCTATTTGAACCTGTGACGGATTTAGATGCCAATACCGATACGAAATGCAAGCACGTCCGTTTTCTACAACCAACCGCCTTTCCATACCTCTATACGTATTTAAGGTGCCACACTAGATTCAAAATATATCTCATAGACCTCTACACACTGCGATACGTTCAAGAGCTTAGGGTGCTCGTACAGGCGCATGCCTACGCATATGTGTACGTATAGGCACTCTCGTTGCCAGTGACAAGTACGGACCAGTGGACGCGTTTTCTCGAGTTGAGGCCGACGCCTCCACTTTGCTGTCTGTTGTACACAACGTATGCAACGGAACTTTGGTCGGGAAAACGTGGATCGCCGCCAGTTCTAGCCTATCAGAGACCTCGTGCTATCAGCACGATCCACGTAGGGTATGGATACCGACTCACAGACACTTCGCTGGGTTGCCCGACTCGCCGACTGGTATCAGCTTCAGCTTCTCCTGGTACATCTCGACCTCGAGAGGTTCCCCCACAGAGTTCGCTCGCGTTAGCTCCGTGGGTCTCATCTTCAGGACTGCACATCTCCTCGTATTGATGGCGGCGTTAAAGTTCACGAACGCCATGCGTTTCTTGCCTCTGCGCGAACCCATCAATGCAAGGATTCCTAGAATTCGCGCCCTTCGTACCACTACAGCCTCATCAACGCCCCGCCGTGCGAACACGCTCTCTCGCCTATCCCCCTTCTTCTTCTACTTCGTCATTTGCTATTCTTCGCTCAATGTTCGGCGAGAAGAGGACTGTTTCGTTATTTTCCGGCACCCTTGCCTATCCCCCTTCTTCTTCTACTTCGTCATTTGCTATTCTTCGCTCAATGTTCGGCGAGAAGAGGATTGTTTCGTTATTTTCCGGCACCCGACGATGACGGCTGTCCACGATCCTCGACTTTTATGTCCGTAACTTGCGCATGGGTATTCTATTTGTTCAAGTGCACGCACATGTCTCTGCCCTGAGGTGAGGATATCCCAGGAGGAGAGAAGAACGTGCACAAGAAAGACGGCACGTGTCCCGCAGTCACCGTGTGCTGAACACATTAGCGATTTGCCCAGTAGAGCGATCATTACGTTTCACGATAGAAAACACTCTTTTTTTATGGGGTAGCACAACGGATTCTACAGAGGAATGAAAAGCAGCTCTACCCTGATAAAATTCGCAAAAGCCCGATAGCAAGGGGAATGGTGAAATACCACACTGTCCACCGGAAGAACGACACCAAATGTCGGGGGAAATTCTTCAACGATGGGATGAGGCGGGTCCAGTTTTGTGAGCCCTTTCCGCCAGCGAACCAGAGGCGATCAAATGAATGCACTGCATCTAAAGCAGATGATGATGATGATGATGTTCTCGTCTTCTTCGAGCTCGATCGTACATACAACGGGCTTTCTTTCCGCGAATACCCGTGTACACTCCGACCGTTTCATCCGAAAAATCTCCTCGACAAAGAATCAAACCGACATCCCGGTGCTTCATACCTATCGCGACGTCCCAGGAACGCTATCGTTGCGATTTCTGTGGAGAATATTCATTCTTGAACTAGGACTCTTTCTTGAGACTGTATCCCGGTGTTTTCAGGACAACGCGAACAAACCGTACCGAAACAGAGACGCCTGTGATGTTTACTATCATCGCTTTTCGATTTCCCTGGAGTGATCAACAGATCATTTTTTACCATTGACCGTAAGCAATCTTTTAGAATATCAGTTTTTGGCGGGGTGCCTATCTATCTGTTTGTTTCAGAGTTCCCCGACCATCTGAGTCCTGTTCTATGCCTTACCTGATTGAGTAATGCAGTTCTCCTTGAAATGTTCAGTAAAGTATATATATCCCACACGCAATTCGTCTACGATCTATTCGGTACATTGCATGGTCATTTCGATCTCTTGCCATGCACCGCATCGAAGTTGAAACAATAATGAGTTGAAAGCATATAACCAGATACTCCGGACGACAGTTTCCAGTCCAAACAACATTTGAAAACTAGTAAAAGGAATGCTGACGAAACTCCGGATTCGGGTAAAGTGTCGAACGCTTTACGCCTCAGCAGTGGGCACGTGCTCCGCTGGGGTCGCAGCGTCAGCAAGGTCAGCGAGGTCGTCGACCCCGTCATCGTCGCGCACACAACGCGCTACCTGCCAACAGGTTACGCACTGAATCGTCAGCGCTAAGCAGCCAATGCCACAGAGTCGAATGCTCTGCCATATACTGCGAACTTGGCGCGAAATATCCTGTTGGATGAGCACCGCTTCCGCGCGAAGGCCGCGCATGCGGTACTTGCGACGCAACCTACTAGGGAAGAGGCGCGCGTGCACGTTCGGTCCCAATTTGCGACCCTCTCGAAGTGATAGGAGAAAGATATGCCGCCAAAAGAGTTCTTCAGGAGCCTGCCAGGGTCGACGACCATGCGCCATCGAATCGTGATCTGAGGAGCTCTCTGGCACCTCCATTGATGCCGTGGATTCGGTGCCGATGGTGTCGTCTGCGAAGCGAACATGCGCGTCGTCGGGTCGAGCTCGCTCCTCGACGGGCGCCTCCAAAGACGCTGCTGTTGCTGCTGCTGCTGCTGCTACTGCCGAACTGCCTTGCACCGACTCCGTAGCAGCATCAGTGGCCGCTTGCACAGAACGGGAGCTGCGACCACGCTGCTCCGTTCGTTCCAGCAGATGTTGTGGGTTCTGCTGCGATGATGCGTCGCCGTTTTCCGCATCTGCGCTCTCGCTGAGCTGCGACGATAAACGCCTATCTCGGTACAGAGCCTGGGCCGCGTGGACGCGTTCTCCGTAGAGGTCGGGGTTCGCGGAAAACGCCTCACGAAGCGAGGATCCGCTATGGGTACTCGCATACTCCAGCTCGTGCATGAAGCGCTGAATCTCTACGTACATAGAAAGGCGACCCATCTCAAACAACTCCAATTGACCGGTTGTCGAGATATCCGTGTCCAGCGCGCCATACTCGCCGACGCAGAGGAAGACGGCACGCGGCATGCTTAAACCGCCCGGCCAGCGCTCTGCGTAGCGATAGATTTGCTCGCGGGTTAGCCGATCGTAGATAATGCGCATGCTTCGTGTCGCTACCCCAAAGATTGATGTCGCCTTCTCCGAGTGGCTGTAGAGTGCCTGGGCGAAAGCCTGCCCAATGCGTTCATAGTCAAAGCCACGCGTTTCCGGCGGGATCGGATCCCATAAAAGATGGTACAGCTCATAGTGAATAAAGTCATTGAAGGAGAAGGTCACCATACCAAGGCCGGTGCCATCCTGTGGCAATGCATCGACTGGCCAGTTATTGACGAGTCCTCCATCACAGTACTGATGTCCCTGGTACGCGTACACGTCGAAAACAATGGGAATGCCAGCGGACATGCGCACGGCGGCCTTCACCGGCAGGTCTGGATCACTATGCGGCGTGAGTTTGCGCTCGCGGCCGGTGTCCAGTTCAGTCGTCACAATGACGAGCTCCTTGCCGTACCGCTCAAGAACCTGGCCCATGGTGATGTTCGGATCGCCGGTTTGCTCGGCGAGCACCTGCCCCATCCAGCGCTCCAAAGCACGCCCCGAACTCAGACCGCGACCACGAGTCAGCGCACTCAAATCCGGCGACATGAGGTCGTCAAAGTTGAGCGCCTGGAGCTGTCGCATACAGCCAGCAGCTCGATAGCCCACAGCGAGCGTCGACGCCATGATGGCCCCAGCGGAGGTCCCGGCGAATCGTTTTATTCGGGTATAATCGAGCCCGTGCTGCTCGAGCACCGAAAGCGCGCCGACATAGGCAGTGCCGAGAACACCGCCACCGCAAAACGCTATCGCAGTGAGCCTATGAAGCGCTTCACGCATGGGCACTCGGCACGACGCATCGTATCGGGCAAAATCTCGAGATAATTCCTGCAAAAGGCGCAATCTCTGCAGATACTTGTCGACTCGTTCCCGATCGGAACGGCTAAGCTGTCGTCGGGCGTGTCGTGCTGCATCCTCCAGAGATTCCATCATCGCCTGCGAGAGATGTTCAGAGGATTGTCGGGACGGCCCAGCTTGCTCTACTGAAGAAATGGCGCTCCTGAGTCTGTCCAGTTGCAAGGAGTCAGGACGTTGCGCTTCCAGTGATGCTGCATCGAGGCCGCGGCTCTGGTTCAAATGGTCGTCCTCGTGCTCATCTATGGGCTGGGTCGCAGCTTCCTGTGACAAGTCTCGCTGCGGGCTGAGTTTTGCTTGCACCGCCACTTTCCCATCCACGTTCTTGCTTCGATGCACTCTAGACCATGGCGCCCGAATCGCAGGAAGCATCGTGAACACCGCGCACGGATCTGGCTGTGACCTACTGTACCACGACGGAAGCAACGCTGATATCTCGTACACGTGCCTGCTGTTCCGAGCTTGGGAACGCTGCAAACCCGTTTCCGTATCCCAGACGAGTACGCTGTTCGCGTTACGTTCACTCGAACGCTTTCCAGCGGAGCAAGTCGCTCGATATACAGGCTGCACAACTGCTTCGCCGCGACGGACCCGGGTGCGTTCGCAAGCCGCCGCAATCGCCACAGGCGCTCACGATAACACACGAACTGCTTCTTGGTCACGCTCGCTAATAAGCGGACTGTTGGCAGAAGCGTTATGCGCTTCGAGGCCTCACTACCGCCTTCGAGGCGGGCGCATCTGCCCCGTAGGTCTGGCTGCCTACCTCGACACGACCCCGGTGGCTGCAGTTGCGCGGTAGCAGCAGTCGCCCCGTAGAGGGTAGCGTCAATGGCTTTCGCCTGAAACAGGACATTTATGGATGTATGTTGCATAGGTGGATGCGGCCCAGGCGTCTGCCTCATTCCATTCTTGAACATTCTGGGAGAATACAGACATATGTCACGATGCCGTAGCGAATCTGGACTCGATGGTACCCGATGTTCTTCGCTGAGCACAGGATCGTTCCTGTGAGCGTGCAGGCATCGCTGCTTTCGTAATGGTTGTACGCATCCGGCACCTTGTTCATCGTGCCGTACTAGACCTTCAGGTTCCACCAGTGACCATGTGTAATTCGCTTCGGAGATCATGGTTCGTTTGTATGAACTTGCAGGTGCCGAGTGTACACCCGGCGTCAGACGAATATCGAACAGGTCCACGAACAAGGGCGTATGCGCTGAAGTCTGGGTTCCTTGGGACTGTCGTCAGCACCAGCCTTTGTGCGCTTTTTTTTTTGCGACAGCTGCCTTCCCTCGTTCGTCCGGCTTTAAATACGCAGGTTTCTCCGTACCCACCAGCGCCGTTTCCGAAAGTCGAAGGATGTCGATGGCAGCGCTCGGATCCCGAATTCGACACTTCCGGTTGTTTTCGACGTATTTCATGCACATACAAAAGTCGTGAACTGTGATTCGCATGCCATTTTCATCTTTGTCGTATATAGCCTTGCTGTGCCCGTCGCAGCTGTGACCATTAAGGAAGAACAGGTGTTCCCACATATCCATGAATTCTGCATCTCGCGCCATGCCGCGATGCGTGGACCCTGCCTTTACCCCTCGGTTCACGCCCTCGACGGGCAGAGAAGGCTCGTGGCAAAAGCGGTCGTGCGTGTACGCGCCCGATATTGTGCATGACGATCGGGGGCATCTTCGACGTGATCCCCCGGGCAAGCACTGTGTTCGCTGCGCGCTCAAGCGCATGCTGCTGCATTTCATACAAGATTTGTGGAATGCAGCACTGCCCATGATGAAACAAGCGCCGAAAGGAAAATCCACGCGGGAGAAGAGCTAACCGATACCTGTCCGTCTACGAACCCTTTGTGCCAAGCGATGACGCAATCCCCACTGGAAACGATCGCTGGGATAACTGAAATCCGAGTCCAGGTCCCTTTTCTATGCAAACAGGAGAGACACAGGCCTGCGCGTGGATGTTGCGTGAAAGCGACATCACGCGTCTGTGGAATGGCGTTTCGTCGATGACCAAAAGAAGAACATGGATTTGTGTTTCGAAGGAAAAAACCCAGTTGACGTGACATTCCCCGTGAACCTGCGGCTTGAGCTCGTGAACAAGTCATCAAATGACATTGTCGAATATTTCGTTTCCTCGTCAAGTTTGCCGCGCGAAATACTGCGCCCACCAGTCACCTTGAAACCGAACCGTCCAAGTCTTGAAGAATGCGTGACGCGAGCATGCTAAAAATAAGGAAATAAAAAACCTAGAGGCTTCTTTTTATGAACCGAATCATGAAGGCCGTCATTTTACCCACCCCTGTTCGGGAACACGAAGCATCACCTTGATTCTGGTGATAGAACGAACACCAGCGAAAAGAAAAGCCCCGAAAGAGCCACTCCGAAAACACGTCCCACAAAGCTACCATGACGTATGGATCCGCAAAACCTCATGACGACATCCTAAATAGCAATCCCATACATCTATTGAACCTCGAAAATTCTTGTGGTAGCGAACCCAGCGAGCAGCTCCATACGCTATGCTCATCGTGTATGCGTGCATCGATACCGTGCTGGATGCGCTGTCGATGCATCCGATCTGCGATCGCTGCAGGCAACTGCCCGAGGCGTCATGCATCATGCTAGACGTATCTACCAATATATACCAAAAGCGTACCCCGGGCTAGCTGCACAACGCGTTGCACACACGCGGGACAGACGGCGCGCACGCAGGCCTCGATGGATCGCGAGTCGCGCGTTGCAGCGCAGTTGGACGCAGCGCAGCGCAGCACGCAAGGCACGGGCGAGACAGGGAAACGCACCATGTTGGATAAGGTAAACTGGTCTGATGTAAAGCGGAAGGGAGTTCGTCAGCGTGGGAAACTCGTTTCCTGGTTGAAAGATGCGGTAATGACTGACGTCGAGAACAGTGTGCGCGCGGCGACGAGCGTTGAGCCGTACGGGCCCACACAGCGGGAACTGGCGGAAATCGCGAGCGCTACCCACAACGCGGAAGAGTATCCCCTTGTGATGAGTATCATCTGGTCACGGCTGAACGACAAGGGGCGATACTGGCGGCGGGTATACAAGGCTCTGGACTTGTTGCGGTACCTGCTGCTGCACGGCTCGCCACGCGTGTTGGAGGAGGCGCGAGCAGCGTTGCCGCACCTCGAGGTTCTGCAAGAGTTTCGTTATTTTGACCAGACGGAGCGGCGGGACTGTGGACTGAGTGTTCGCCAGAAGGCCAAAGTCGTTGTGGAGATCATACGAGACCCTCGGCGATATGAGGAGGAGCTGCAGCGGAGTCTAACCATGATGCAGAAACTGGGCGCTTCAGTGGGGTCGACGCCCCTGCACAGCGGTTCAACTGGTGCAGCCCCGGGTGATTTGCCTTTTTACGCAAGCAGATCTGGCGGAAGCCTGGCACGCGGTCCAGATATGTACACAGGCGCAGCGCGCAGTGCACTGCGGTCTGGTGATGCCTACGCACCGGCGCCCAGCGCCGGCTTTCGTGGTTTCGGCTCCGAGGAGGTCGACTTTGATAGGGCAGCGACGATAGCCTCAACTTCCGCGTCTACAACAGCTGCGTTCCGTGCCACCAATAGTGCACCAGTCAGAGCCGACACAGGGCCTAGCGCTACCCGAGTCGATGATTTGCTGGGCTTCGACGACGGCGATGCATCTGAAGCGGCCACCAGCAAAGCATCAAAAGCGGAACTCGAAAGCAAGGATGATGCGCTTGGAGGTATGAACGCAACGAACGATTGGAGTGACTTTGTGGCGGCCTCGTCGGGCACCGGCGCCAGCGGTCTTGCATCCAAGCCAAGCACCGCTGCGATGCCTTCTGCGAGCGGCACGGTTCCAAGCGCCGCATACCCCAGCGATGGTGATGACTTTTTCCAAATGATCCAATCTTCTGTCGTCGTGTCGCGATCAAAGGCCTCAGACGCACTGCACAGTACCGAAGCGCCGTCGGTTAGCGTACTCCATACCGAAAACCGCGTCGAAGCGCAAGGCATGTACCCGCCATCGCTCTGCACGAATGCGCACAGTTCAAAGAAGCTCTCGGAATCGCCTGGAAATAACTTGCTGAGTGATTTGCTCTCAGGAGCAACACCAGCAACGGCAAACTCGGCATCGAGTCGAACACCAAACGCAATGCAGCGTGCGGGGGTAGCGGCCTCGACGGGGCCGCGTGTCCAACCGACAGCGCGAGGCGCTCTGCGACCGAATTCCAGTGGCCTCGAGGCAGGCCCCTCGGACGATCCGTTTTCAAATCTTCTCGCTGAAATGGCGTTGAAAGACGCAGATACCGTGAAAAACAAATGAGATGCGCACAGGTAGGCGAGCAGAGCGCGTCAGAGGCGCAATGAGCGAAGCGATCGCTGAGGCGACGTGTTTGTTCCTCGGCTACGAGCATGAAAGCGCTGGCCGTGTGTTGGACGTTCTCGTTCGTTAAAGATGCGGTGATCACGTCCGTCCGTATTCTTGTCGACCGGGTGCGTTGCATGAACACAATGGTCACCGAGCTGACGCCCGTCCAGACAGCTCCCAGTTGTTCTGTCTCTGCCGGGCAGCGGCGGCGGCGGCGGCGGCAGCAGCAGCAGCAGCAGCAGCAGCAGCGCATCTAGCGTTGCTTCAAACGCTAGCGATAGGTTCGGCAACTGAAAAGTACCTGGATCGATCCAGGGCGTGTCTCGTGAGCCATCGAAGCACTGCTATGAGGTTTGAGGTGCACAGAGGCGTAGCTAGGGGCGATCACATCTGGTCATCGTTCTCCGGTAGCGTTAGCGCATCGAAGGCAAACGTGGCTGCGTTCATCGATCCGAAACTGCAAGAGACGGGACATCTGTTCGGCGGCTGGTCGTAGGCGCTGCTCCAAAGCAGGTATTTCACATCGTTTCTCGCTAAACAAGTCCATTCGCTCCCACACGACACTTGAAAGCGAGCATCACCCACGGACAGGGGCGGCTGGTCGTAGGCGCTGCTCGAAAGCAGGTATTTCACATCGTTTCTCGCTACACAAGTACATTCGCTCCCACTCGACACTTGAAAGCGAGCATCACCCACGGACGGGAACAGTGCTGGTCACGATGGATGATCGGTTCTGCGCCCAGGTCGAGTCGCCTGGAGCCAGGCGTAGTGCAGCGCCCGGATCCCGTGAACTTTCCTCCGGCAGGGTTGCTCCTCTGGCGTCCGAGCTCGATCTGCTCGGATGGTGTACTGTTGATCCGCGTAAACGGTGACAATGATCGCTGTTCATGGACATCCAGTGGGTAGCCTCGGAGCCACCGTATTGACACATGCTGGAAGACGAATGCCGGTGCGCCCGAACTGGACGCTAGCGAGCCATGCGATGACGGGTTGTGGTGTGCGTTGTGCCCAAAGCGAGTTCGTTACTCTCAAGCGTCTTTAGCGGAAACCTAGTCGTGGAAAGACTCGATCGCCTCTAGTCCGATGGGCAAAGTCGCTTCGAAGAACTGGTAGGGACAAAACAGCGCCGGATCAAGTCGTTTCGTTCAGCGATAGCGGGCGGTTTCAGCTACTCTAGAAACTCCGCGGAGCGTCTGCTGGGTTGCAGGCTTCCGTATGCGTTCAGCCTTCGTGGTGGTGCGAGCGCGCGGTGCTCGCTGCGCTTGACCATTCGGAAAGCCGTGAAGCACCCAGTGCGTGAGGCAAGTAGGATCCCTTTCCAGTACGTGCTGTAGCATAGCTCGATGCACGTTCGGGTTCACTGAATTCGAAATTCGCGGCCCCCGGCTATCGGACCTCATCCATGTACTAGTTGTACCTCATTGGGCACAGTGTGCTCGAACAGCATCGCACGCCATAGAACAGCACCAAGCCAGCGCCTTCTGCCGGTTGTCACGGTACCGTCCACGCACGCTTTTATGGGCGGGCAGGTTCAAGTTCCCGCGGCTACCCAGAAGCGATGCGACTGCGGGCGACTGTTCGGGAATCGATGCTGACCGATGCAGTACTCGCGCTGATGCTCCGTCTTTGTGCCTGCATCCGCTGGGCGTCCGTTCGCGTGGCGCTTCACAGACTCGATGTTGCAGCGTACTGTGCAGAGCTGTGAGGTCGCCTGCAAATGCATGTCGCCGCTCCACGAGCCGCTCTGAAGAGTTGAATCACGGGAGCGCACTCCAAAGGTTTCGTATTTCCGTGCTTGCGGTCGCTACGTGAGGCGCCAAGCGGCCCTTGAAGACCACACATTCAAAGCGTGCCCTACCCGCGACTCTTTCAACTAAGCACAGGCTCTTTGTCGTGTGCACGATACGACGCTCATGGTCTGAATATTCAGGGCCCCGCAACAATAACAACGACCAGGTATGATATGATATCCACTTGGCGACCAGCAATCGCAGCGGTCACTTTTCGAAAAAGAAGCGCTTACGCGTTTCGCATCGCGCACGTGGCGAGGCATTACTTGGATCGCCCAACACCTGGTTTCCATGAAAAGCGCACAGCCAAACACTATTCAGTAATAGGTAGCGTGTGCCTCCAATGCCGCCCGAAAATATCTATACCCGGATACGAGCGACAGAACCGCAGCAGCATGCAGAAAGCTCACACCGAGATACAGTACGGGTGGCGGAAGTCCGATGCTGGGTTGCGCCAGCAGCAGCAACATAATACTGCCCATCTGGAACACCGTTTTCAGTTTCCCGTGCTGATTCACGGCGACAACATCCCGTAGACCTCGAGAGGCCATCCACTCGCGTAACGCTGTGATCGCTATCTCTCGCACAAGAATAACGACGGCCGGCAGTGTGACCCAAAACCGCGCGTAGCGCTCGACAAGTAAGATAAGCATCGTTGCGACGCTGAGTTTATCGGCAACAGGATCCAGGAACGCGCCCCATACGCTCGATACGTTAAGGCGACGAGCGATGTACCCATCGAGCCAGTCTGTGAGGGAAACCATGCCGAAAAGCGTCGTGCACACAAGCGCAGCCCAGCGCTGAGAGATGTAGAAGAACACGACTATGGGCGGTAACAAAATAAGGCGGGCAAGCGTCAGTGCATTGGGCAAGTTCCAAAAGCTCATACTTTGGACAGGTACAGGTTTCGCCTCGTGAGCGTCTGGACCCAAATCCAAACGATAGCGCTTCTCGGATTCTAGTGGCTTTTTCCGTCGGATCTGTGAGGGCACATCCTCTATGCAGCCGCGAAAGAGCGTCGGTCGTTTAGCGTGGACGCACAAACCGCACCTCCGGAGTGAAGCAAACGCACCGTGCCTCTGTGGGGCGCGCTCCGGCGCCAACCTACCGACAGGTGCCACAAATGCCACCAGTTGCGACAAGTGGGCACCGTACAGGATGCTGCACGGCGTACACCAGAAACCCATGATGCCTATTGATGACTGGAATTCGTAACTGATTTCATGAGTAAAGCCACACCCGCGGCACAGCACAGCAGAGCACAGTGCCGCCTTGCAGGGCAATCGCGAACGACGCTCTTCCCACGGGATGCAGTGATCCGGTAGATGCGCCTGCCGCACTGCGGCTGGACATCGACGGCGTCGGAGGCGGCATTCCTGCAGCAGTTCCTTATCCTGTACAAACATGGATGAAATAGACTCCTGGGATCCGATGCGCTCCTCAATATTCTGTACAATCCTGCATAAAATAGACTCCTGGGATTCGATGCGCTCCTCAATATTCTGTACAATCCTGCATAAAATAGACTCCTGGGATTCGATGCTCTGACGCATGACGCAATCGCATTCCGCATTCCACTAGTGCGCGGTTGAGGTGTACCCGTTCGTTACGGACGGTTCCCTGGTCCGTGTGTGTATATGTGCGGAGAGTCTTCGGGTATACTTTTGAGATCGTTCTTGGTACTCCAGCGACTGCTCTTGTTCGGAACGACGGCTCTGGCCGCCTGTTGAAACTGAACGCAGCCGACCAGAGCGAGCGCTCCTTCTGCACCACTGGCAGCAAGCACCGTTCGAGCGCACGGGCTGGCTGCCTCGAAAAGGGCGCTTTCGTGTCGTGTCTCCTTTCGACGAACCAGTGATCCGCATTTTTGGACCAGCTGGTGTCTACCTACGCTGCTTGTAAACCCATGGAGCCGCTTTACGCGCTACAGAAGCTAGGAGAGTTTGGCTCCGCCATGACGGGGTCCCGTATGGACGAGGATAAGCAGCTGCTGTTTGTGGGGACGACTGCCTACCCGCTTGACCAGCTGACGCCTGCGCGTCGCACTGCAGGTGCGCGCAAAGGGGAACCCTACACGCTTCGTGATATTTATGTCGCGCTCCTTTATACGGACGCTTCGCTTCGTGAATATGTGGCATACTGTCAACAAAACGGCGTCAGTCGGTTGATGGAGGCAGAGCGCAAAGAGCTTGTGAAGTTTATGCTGGGAGAGATCAGCGTCGAGGAGTCCTCGCTCCTTGGTGCGAGTGTCGACTCGGCAGGGAGCACGTTGCGACACGCGGCCTCCGCGCTGCCGCCAACCACCGCGCCAGCTACAGGCGAAGACGCTGATCAGCTACCCCAGGGAAGTGCCCCCGCTCGGGAAAGCCCAGTACCCAGAGAGTCTTCTGCGCCTCCGGCAATCGATGGAGATAAGGTGAAACACGAACGAAGCGATTTCAATGGCGAGGCCCCGTTGGCCTCCGCTGCGGATACCACATTCTTAGCGCAATGCCGCGAAATGGAGCGCATCCAACGCACGTGCGATGCGTTCTTCGAACTTGACAAGCGGAAACAGATTAATTTTTTGTCTTTCCCGGTGATTGAAGCACTTCGCAAATCTTTGATCGCACCAGCACCAACAGATGTGCAACCACGAGAGTCCGCTGCGACCGCACAGAGCCTCCAAGCCAACGGGTCGAGCGGCGTGGATATCGCACGTGGTGATCGATACCGCACTGATCCGCTGCGAGCGTATCGAGAAGCCGGTCTCACTGAAATTGAGCGTTTAGAAATCGATCCCGCTGTCAGTTTGGCTTCCGTGGCAGCCAGTCTTGGCGATGTTGGCACGAGTACCGCAGCTCGGTCCAAAGCGACCGTGGCGCCGCAGCAGGCAGCATCGGCTGCGACGACGCTAACGTCTGCAAGCGAAGTGCACATGCCCGGTATCCCAGCGGGTCAAGGGCAAAACTATGCTCGAAAAGACGCTAGAGCGGCAGGTTCGGAAAAGCCTCAGACCGGAACTGGGGGCCTCCGAGCGCCAGCAACACCCGGACGCGGTCCAGATCGAGGATCAGCGCCGATCATCATTCTGCCTTCAGGTCAGCAACCATTGGTTACGATGTTGAACATCAGGGATTTCGTGGAAAAGGGCACATTTAGATCCCAGGAGGAATTGCGGAAACAGGGGATCGTTCAGAAGCCAGCCAGCCCTGTGGAGATCTATCACCGGGGTCAGTGTTATCTGTTCACCGATCAGCCTGGGCAGCTGCAGCCCAATGAATGGAAGCGCGTGGTCATGGTTGTCTGTCAGGGAGCACTGTGGCAGTTCAAGGGATGGCCCCTGCCAGGTGATCCGGCGCAGTTGTTTGCCAGAGTCCAGGGCGTCTACTTTTACTACGAGGATGAAGAGATTCCGCCAACGGTGCGGCAGTGGGCCGTGAAATGCATCCCGATTCGGCGCCACCGGCGTTATACGGACGAGGGCGTCGTCCGCGAGTTTTGGTCTCTTGTCGAGTTCGCTTGTAGACGGGCCCAGTATGTGTCGTGAACGCGCAAGCCGTTCAAGGAACATTACAGCGCATCACGGTGCTGCGGAGATACGCCTGTTGTACGTATTCCCTTTGCGGGTAGCGCATTTTCGTATGCCGCAGTTTGAATACAATGGTTACCAGCAGCCACGACCTAGTCTCTCGCTATAAGCGCATTGTTCCAGTGAGGCTCCAGCGCTCTGCACGTACCCTCCTTGTATCGTTTCGTTTCCGCGCGCAGTTTCGCGCTACACCTGAGCCACATCCCTGGGCGTGCAACGTTTGCGTTTGAGTCCCTTCTTGAAGAGACACCGAAACCAACGTCCAGTTACAAATCGTGCTTCGGTCTTCGCTCTGCCTGCTTCGTTGGTTTCCATGGAGCATGGGGTGCTCCCGTGCACTGACAGTCGAGGCGAGCAGGCCTGCACTGGGAGCGTACCCCGAGTCGAGTTTCGGCAGGTTCTGGCGGCAGGGGTGCTGGTCGCTCGCGGGGGCGCAGCGGACCTCAGTACCAAGGCGCTTGCCGGCCTGTATGAATATCAGCTTGCTTCTTCTCTGCAAACGCAAGGCGCTCTATCGTGTACAGGGAGTATGGAACGATGTGAACGTTTCCAGAACGTGCATGTCGTACTCCAGCATGCGTACCGGATCGTTGCGTGCTCGCTAAGAGCGTCGCCAGCATGTCAGTGAAGGGTAACGCGCCTCTGATGCAATGGTTCCTGCCACAAACCCCTAAACTAGGCCCCTGGTAGAATCAAAGGGAAAGGGTCAACTTGTATTCCTGGGGTGCACATACCAGAGTTTTCGCCTCGCCCTACTGGTATCAATACGAGCCTAGACGGGCATTTCCTCCAACCGCTTCATTTTCGTCTCTCTCATCTCCGGCGGTAGACATGCCGATCTCTCCGGTCACCCCAGACCGGTTGACAACAGTCACAGGGTGTTGATGGCAGCATTCAGGTCCCAGTTTCGCAGCTTCTGGCGCTTTGCAACGCATTCCATGTACAGCCAGAGGTCGCTATTCATGCTGCGCTTGCCACTTCCATATTCCTTGTATACAGCCTCGGGACGCGCTTCGCAGCGGGGCCAGTTGGTCGTAGTAACTTATCCCCAAACGTATACAGCAACAGCGTCTCTACGAGCACTCATGTGGAGCGTGAGCACTTGCTTCATCGCTCGTTGCATGCTCCTGACGGAGACAAAAACAGAAAACGTCGCGTCTCGATGCCCTGTCCCGTTTCCACACCCAGTGTTGTACCGAGCGGGCACCGACGTCTTCTGGGCGATCCCTGTGGCGAGTACTGTGTTTCCTAGACTCGCCAGTACGCGCTGTCCGATTCGATAGAGGATTTTTGGAAAAAGATGTTGTCTTCTGTCACCCGTGCACTGAGCGTAACGCATACGCGCGAGAGCACGTCAAGATCTTTCGATCCGTTTACGCCCCCGTCATGCAAAGCGATGACATACACTGCACTGGAGGCGATCGTAGCGATGACTGAATTTCGAATCGAAGACGCATCCCAGAAAAACACAAGAGACTTGAGCCCCCAGCGGACGTATCGCTTGAGAGGTATCACGCCGCTGTCGAAAGCGGTTTCGTGGCTCACATCTATTTGAGGACGCTTTGCAATCCGTACCGAACCGATTATTTCACGCGACACGCTCGGTGAACTCACGGCATGAGCTTGTACAGCAGTCGGCACCGGGCGTCCCCAAGTATGTTTCCTTGTCAATGCAGCGACGCGTATTGCGGTGTCCACGAGTCTCCTTGGAAACGAGCGATCCGCAGCCTGAAGAATACGTCATGTGCGCTCGCGATACGTAATGAAAGGCGAAGCGTGGACGCTCGTACGTATGAAACGGATCATGAGACCAGTTACTCTAAGAACCCTATTTCGAGGTCCCCGAGAATGATCCCTTGATTCCGGTGACCTTACGCGTTCCAGTTTCAAGGAGTCGAATGTATCACTTTGAGAAGGTCATCGAGAGTCCCAAGATTCCGTGTAAATCCCCAAGTCCCTGTTCCTGTCGTTTGGATTTCGAGACTGTTCATCGAAAGAATTCGTAAAAGAAACATGGCGAGGCAAGAACAGAGCAACCAGTTCAGGATTCGATTTTCATCTGGCAGAGGCGAGCGCTAAGGCAACGATGGAGCTGGCTCTGTCGTCTGACTGACTCGACACAAGTCGCTGAAAGCGTTTCATTGGGTGCACATTCCGAGCGCTGGGAGAGCGCTTGGCCTCCGAAACCTCTTTGCGTGCTCTTCCGCTTGCAGTTTTCTGGGCGCTCAACGTCAAACGCGAAGCAAGTGACCAAGCACTAGCGTACCGACGTCGCCGGGGGTGGGGTTCTTCCTTCGGCTTGGCGAATAGAAGTTATGAAGTGAGCCAGGGTGTGTTCGGCTTTCCATGCAACCACTTCATACTCCTGTGGAAGCGCCTGTGTTTCCTGGACTTGGAGACCCGATTCGACGCACGCGCTGGGTTTCCGTGCCGCTCACTGACCCGGATACCGACGCGCTGAACGGCGGATCGCGACCAGCTCCAACACCTGGGACGCACGGCACTCGCTTGGTTCTCGTCGGAACCCAACACGGACAAGTACGCACGAGCGTGTATCCTTCGGGTTGCCTCTTTACCAGCTGGGTCGGATCTGTGGCTGGGGCGCTCTCCGATGGCGTTCGAGACGTTGCCGCGATCCAAGGCGCTTCAACGGAGAGCCTCCTTGTCTCCGTATCCGCAAATGGAACCCTGATACGAACCACGCTGGGTCTACCACTGCACACGTTGACGAGCTCGGACTGGACGCAGTCGCGACTCTGTCGACCAATGCCTCTACAGGGCCATGCGTTGCTCCTGGTAACCACTGACCTCGGACGCATGCACCTGTTGCAGGCCGAGAGAGGCACTGCGCTGCGCTCGTTCGTGGATCCACCGCATATTCGTCGAGCGCTCGCTGCAGACTGGCTCTACAACCAAGCGATTGTTCTGGGATATGATGACGGATCTATTGCGCTGAAGGATCCATCCTCATTGCGCGTGCTCCACGAGGAGCCGCGGCACCCGGCAGGCAACGCTGCGCGCTTTCCTGTCGTCGACCTGGTCGCGTTAAGCGAGCATGGTTTAGTGGCGGCAGTCTATGGGGTTGTCCCGCTCATTCGACTCTACGACATTCGAAAGGGTCTAGGGAACGGCGGTCGCGTCGGCAAAATATCACCCGCTATCGTCCAGGAGCTGGCTGTGCCGAGTTCGGACTCGGTCATTGCCCTGAAATGGTTACCAGGGAAGCAGCGCCTGTGGACGCTGGGTGTTGGTGGTCATTGTGAACGTTTCAGCGTCGACGGGGCGGCAAGTGTCCTCTGTTATGAGGCTGGGTTGTGTTTGCCGGTCGGCAACGGTCTCTACTCCTGCTTCGATATCACCGCTGAAGGCGGTACGTTGGTGACTGGCGACCTCGGCGGTTGTGTCCAGTATCTGCATCTCGAGGAAAGTGAGAAGCTGGAAGCATTGGCGAATGCCCAGTGTCCAGATCCAGCGCTCTCCGAGCCTGCTCTCATAGAGGCTCTCTGTTCGAGGGCGGCACGCAACGCGAGGCCGCGTCGAGACCTCACCGACTCGACACATACAGAACAGCGCTGCTGGCTTGCGGATACGCCCTGGCCTTTAGTCCAGCAGCAACGGGGCAATGCGACAAAACGGTTGAAATTCCGTTTCCCGCTGCTGGCCAGTCCGATAGCAATACGGAGCGCCCGCTTTGTGGGTCCAGTTGGCTACCTGCCCGTAACTGGTTCAGCATCCGACCAGCTCTACCTGCAACCAGATGAAGGCTGGCAACAGACGAGTATCTCCACTCCGAGCATGCAACCAAAACAGGACACACTCGAGGAACGTGTGCGTTTCAGACGCATCGATCTGGTGAAGGCGGAGAGTCTCGAAGGCTTCGATTATGCCCTGTACAATCGAACGCGTTTTTGTGGGCTTGAAAACAGCCTCCCGACGATGTACATGAATCCAATCTTGCAGATGTTCTTCTTCATTCGTCCGTTTCGTGAGGCGATGTTCGGACTGTGTCATCGCTTTGCGTGCACTGGCGAGGAGTTGCCCACGAGTATAGCCGCGGAGCTCGGGTACCTCTATGACATGATGGAGCGCGGCGGCAGCCTTGCATGTGATACGGTGCGTCTTATGTACGCATTTCAACAGAGTCATCAGGCGGTAGCTCTGGGTCTCGTCGATCGTTTGAGTGGTGGTCCAACGCTGATGCAGTCTGGGATCCCGCTGGAGCGCCTTGTTGATAAGTTTTGCCGCTTTCTGCTGGAGAACTTGTCGCGCGAGGAAATGCACGATGCGTATGGCGCTCCGCCAGATCAGCGGGTCATCGAGAGACTCTTCGCCTTTCGAACGAGGACCTGTATTCGTTCAGTTGCGAGCGGATTAGAAACGACGCGAGAAGATGTGCAGTACGTGCTGTCGCTCTCGAGCGACGATGCAGAACCTGTGGAGGCGGCACACTTTCCATCGTTGGTGAACGCTGCGCTGCGGCAGACGCAGCCACCGATACGGGCGCTGCACCCGGCGAGCCAGAAAGTGGAACTTGTTGAGCAGCGTCGCGAGGTCCTCTCCCTGGCCCCCTATCTGCTGTGCAGCAGTGCGGGCATCACAGTTCGGTCGCTTCAACCTGAACTGGAGCTCGAGCTGCCGCTGGACGCTGCTTGCTACCGGTACCGTCTCATCGGCGAAGTCGTAGGCGTACGTCCAGCAAACGTTCCAGCATCCACAAATCAACAAAAAGCGCCGGCTGCGACCTCAACAGTGGCATTTCTCAGAATCCAGGGACTGGAACCGCACCAGGCATCACTGAGTGCCCAGGAAGGGTCGTGGTACTGTTTTAATGATTTTACAATCACTGCGGTGCGCGATGCTGCACAAGTCGAGCGCTTCGATTCGTGTTTCATGCAGCCGCTCTTGCTGCTGTATCGTAGAGAGACCGGTGTTGCCGCAGTTGCGCTCGACGACAAGCCGCCCGTGTCGTTCGAAACACGACTCTGGCCCGACTCGGAAACAGAGTGGGCGCGCGTATTTGCGCTGCGCCCTATGAGTACGACCCATAAGCGGCTGCTTCAAGCGGGCGACAGGAATGCGCTGCGAGCTCGGTTGTCTTTCGTGCCGCTGCAGCCGGGCGAGCGTCTGACACGCGGTACGCTCGTCGCGATCGACACTGAGTTTGTGCTCGTATCCCGGGAGAAGGCAGAAATATGCTGCAGCCGTCGCTCGACGGGACATACGCCGCGCTGGTGCCGCTGGAGCAGCCCGTCATTGGGCCAGGCACCAGAAGAGGAGGAGCCGCTCTTGCGACGGATGATTCTGGAACCCTCTCGCAAACATGTGGCCCGAGTCACCGTGATTCGGGAAAATGGACAGGTGCTGCTGGATGACTACGTCATGCCCCCGCCCGGATGCACGATTGTGGACTACCTGACCCGCTACAGTGGGATAACTGCACCGGATTTGCAGCCAAACCGCACCCGACATTATTTGACGCTGAGCAAGTATGTGTACGCCAAGTTGCATGCATTGCAGCGCACCGGATGTGTGTTCGTGGGTCATGGTCTAAGAAGTGATTTTCGCCAGTTGAATTTCCTGCTTCGGTCCGAGCAATACCGTGACACGGCGCTGTTGTTTCGCTTGCCCGCAAACGAACGTACGCGTGGGCGGTCTCGACTGCTTTCATTGCGCTTTCTCGCTGGTTGTCTGTTGAAACGACGGGTCCAGAACGGCTCCCAAGGTCACGATTCCGTTGAGGACGCGCGTGCGGCGCTCGACCTCTATCGTTTATATCTGGAACTCGAACAGCGACAGCTCCTCAAAACGACCGTTGAGCGGCTCTACGAGTACGGCAGCAGAAAGCACTGGCAACCAGACTTTGCGGATCCCTTTGAACTCGCACTATAGCGCGTATGTACCAAGTCTGCGAGACTGGATCGCGACCCCAGGCTCGTATTGCTGGTCAATGACGGGTCACTCGTTGGAGTGCGGTGACGGATGTTGAGTCTGATGTGGAACGACAGCAGCTTGCAGCGAGTGATCGACCGAGTCGCCTGTTGGCGTAACGGCCTGATTCGCAAGCATTCTCGGGGCGAGCACTGCCCGACTCGGGGGCTGTTCCCGTCACCGCCACGCAAAGCATCCGAGAAGGAGCAACGGTGGCACCATTCGATGCGCTGCTGGTCGACATCGCTTGTCTCGGACACGCGGGCAGCCTCGGCAACGCCATAAAATCTTAAAGTCAAGGATCTTACGACTCTACGGAAAATACACGGGCGGTATTCTTGTTGCGAAGCGCGGCCGCTGTGCGCAAATCATGGCGCCTCTCCGGGGGCGGGTCGAGTCCCACACACTGGGCGCCACAAGTCTTGCTCCGGGATCATCCTGCCCGTTTCATGACGCTGGTGAACGCATCAAATCCATTGCGGGTCCGTAGCATCAGTGTGACCTTGACACGTACTCGGATCGGGTTCCATCATGCTGCGTGCCTCTACAGTGGGGCACGTGCCTAGACCCCGACACAGGCGCATCCATGGACCCGCGGGATTGAACCTGCTCTAGCGACTGTGTAAACCGGAGTTCTCCTGCGCTGTAACCCTATTCAGAGACCAGAGCAGCAGCTGCTCAGCAGAGGCAAGGGTGTAGTCCAGGCCCGTGCTTTGTGCCTGCTTGCCTCGCACGCGTGTACACGTGTGTGTATGTGTAGGTGTTCGTGATGCGTCTCGGATATCGTGGCGAGTCGCGCTGTATCCGTTCTCGTAGCGGTGTGAGCGCCACGGCGTCCTGTCGTCGACCACCAGACACGTCTAGCTGCTGCCAAAGTCAATGCAGTGGTCGCCAGATACCCTTTGCTCCAGTCGGTACCGTGCACGCATCCCGAGCGCCCGTATCCTAGGATCTTCTTCTGCGGCGTTGCACAGTTTTACTGGATCGTCGTCGACGCAACTTAGATGCCTCAGCAATACGTTGCGCTCGCTGCTGCACAGCTCGAAAGCGCCGTTTGACGTACCCCCGTGCTCGCGGGTCCGCCAAGACCTCTTCAATGATGCGCGACTTGCGCGCCCGCCGTGGTAAACGCTCGCCTGTGTAGTACTCGTGTGGAGCTTCGATCACCGTTCCAAGCTGGAACCTACGGGGATCAAGTTTCTCCTCGTGCCCCATTGACTTGTAAAAGCGTTTGGGATCCCAGTGCTTGCGCAGTTGCAGAAGTGCAACCTCTTTCGCGAGCAGCGCCTGGGTTTCAGGCGTCGGAACAGACTCCTCGTCCGGCTCGCCAGTAGCTTCGCTCCTGCCACCAGAGTACTTCTCGATGAGATCTTCTACCTCTCGGTCCGTCCCGCACGACAAATCGTCCTCATCAAGAAACGACCTCGTTGTCGGAAGCAAGCAGTCCGAAAGATTCGTAGTCATTTGCGAGCTTCAGTCAGCACAGCAGCACAAGAAACGCAGCGTAGCGCGACGGGATCAACGGCTCGTGAGCGGCAGCGACGCGTCCTCGTGTGTCCATTGCCCGCGACAGCTGGTGTGAGCGGGTGTTGGCGTCGACGCGCCCAAGGAGCGGGTACACGACACCTATGTGGAAAGTTGTTGAAAGCAGTCCTTTTGAGGTAATTGCGGACGCACCTGCTACAGTTGGGGTCTCGTGCCAGTGTCAGGAACACACCAGCGTTTGGGAGATTCTTGTTTCTCCTTCCTATCTGGCTTTACAAAAACCGGTTTCTGGTACCTGTCGAGCCACGTAGTTCGCACTGGGAAGATGCTGCAGATGGGAACCTACAAGTCCCGCTTCCGCCGCTTCTAGGTGTTGTCAACGCTTACCACGCACAAATGCAAGCTACGGTCCACGCAGTGCTCGCCATCTCATCTTCTTTATCTACAGCTCTGGTGCGCCATTCGCAACGGTGACACTGACCTATAAGCAGGTGCTCCCATTCGTCCACCGAACCTCCTGCTCCTCCTCATCCGGATATCGTCTAGTCGTGTTTGAAGGCTTCCATGATGTTTCCGAATATGCCTCTAACGGGTGCAGAGGGCTTCCCGCGAGGCGCTCCTTCGATGGCGCCTATCGAGGATCCGCTCGGCGCCTATACCCTGTCCGATGCACACGCAAGCGCTCGCTCTACCATTCGAAGGGGATTTGTGGAATGCGATATGGTCCTTGATGAACGAATTATCGGAAGGAAAATCCAAACTGGAGAACACGAGTCGAGACGTTTGAACACGTCTAGGATTCCATCGCTCAAAGCGCAGACGCACGTTCTACGGAAAGCGATCACTGTGCTGATGAGCGCTCGATTCCAAGACGCTTTCGATGCAAACAAAAAAGGCGAGGGCCTCTTACAGCTTGTTACGTGCTAGGCATCATGCCGCTGTCGGATGCAGATTCATCGACTGTCACAGAGGTGGATTTGTCTGTCGGACGGAAGTGATGACTCGACGTGACGAATTCGGTGAACGCTCAGCATGAGCGTACGACCAGGTCGTCAAGAAGCGTCACCGAGTTCTCTGATGGTCGATCCAGCCGCGCGAATTCCTGTGCCCTCGAATTACCTCGGAACAGAAAGATCGACACCTCGATGAATGCATGATGTTAGCGTGTCACTCGCAACGACAGGACAAACGTGGAGGCTTGGACGTATGACTGGATGATCCTATCGCATCATTTACGCGCGCGTGTTCGAGGTCGTCGTGAATCTTCGTAATTCCCATGACGTAAAGAATGCCAGGTGCAGCGCGTCGAAGCAGCGACTCCGAGAACACGTCTGAAAATCCTGTAACTGCCTTCGATTCCATAATCTTTCTCGCTGTACTTTGACTGTCGAGGCTGTAGATCGAGCAAAGTCCAGAAAAGGGATCAATAAGAACGAACACAGCACGTAACTCCATGTACTATGCTCAGCTAACGCGGATCTAGTGGGTAACACAAGTTCGATGCATCGATCCCGGATCTAGACTTGTTTGCAACTGCATGTACCGTCGACGCCATGAGCGTCGCGCATTGACACTGAGCAGCGCGTGGCGAACGCGAGGTCGCATCCCGAGATGCACCGCGATCACTCATGGGAATAAGCAAGGCGAATCGATAATATCGCTGCTGCTGCTGCCGCTGCTGCTGTTGCTGCCGCTGCTGGTGCGACGTCGTGCTCCTCTTCCTCTGCTGCCGCTGGAGCTGGTAACCCCGAAGCCGACATACGACTCGGACGCATACGATAGGTCACTATGGATACAACCAGCACCGGTACGTGCGGTGCTCTGCCTGACGTGGAGGGCGCTGGTGCTCCAAGCCGTAGGCAGGAGCAGCAGCAGCAGCAGCAGCGGCGGCGGCGGCGGCGGTTGGCTGTGCTTTTTCGTCGTCTCTGGCGCTACGCGGGACCCGGCTGGCTCGTATGCGTGGCATACCTGGACCCGGGCAACTTGTTTTCTGATATATTATCTGGTTCTCAGTACGCTTACTCACAGCTGTGGGTAGTCTGGTGGTCGCAGTGGTTTGCACTCTTCGTGGGTTGGCTCTGCGCGCGCCTCGTGCTACGCAGCAGCCCGCTGGAGGACTTTGCGTCGGCCGAGCGCAAGCGCTACCGGAAACCCCCAGCAGCACGCTATTTTCTCTGGCTCTTTGCCGAGCTTGTGGTTATTATTGCCGATATTCCGGAAGTGATTGGTTTCGCGTTTGGAATCCATATTTTGACGGGACTACCTGTCTGGGCGGGCGTGTTGCTGTCGTTCCTTGCGACCTCGTTGGTTCTTCTGCTGGAGCTTGGTGACTTTCGTTTGGTGGAGATGGTGGTAGCGTTGTGCGTATTCGCATTGGGTCTCGTGCTCCTCGTGTCCCTAGCGAAATCTGGACTAGATGGCAAAGCTTTCATGGTTGGCTGGTTGTTACCTCGATTCCAAGGAGGTCAGTCGGTCTACGATGCGTTAAGTATCATCGGAAGCGTTGTGATGCCGCACAATCTCTACCTGCAAACCGGGTCGCTGATCGCGCATCACACTGCGGCGTTCGTGGCGCTCGATATCATAGACAAGGTACATGTGAACGAAACGGGTGGGGAATTAGATGCCCAGCTCGTCGACCCCTCGTTCACGAAAGATACCGACGACAACGGCGACGGCGACGCGGACTCCTCCGAACAGGATGTCGAGGCTGCGGCTGCGACGTCGGCAACGTTGTGGGAATCGGATATGGCGGACAAGTCCCGAGGCGCTGGTTCGGTACAAGACATCGCTGAGGATTCCGTATCTGTTGTTGTGCATGCGGCGCACAATGCTCATGCGCACTGGTCTGTGGACGATGCGCAAACCCAGTACGCAGAGCCCGGACCTGATGCGGGAATCACATGCAGCCGCTCTGACCTCGAGGACACGAACGCGTCTTCGGGAATAAATGCTTGCACTGGTGAGCGTGCAAGCGAAAGAGGCCTGAATGAACCGCTTTGTGACGCATCTAATACCGAGCTGGACGAGATCCACAGCGCCGTGGTACCGCAGACTCAGCAACAACAAGTGGAAGAAGCGCGATGCATAGGGCCGCTCGGCGCTGATGGGTCCAGCGACATCACTGTCGAGCGAACGCCCGTGCATGTGCTTGCCAAAGGCGATTTTGAGACAAGTGTGAGGCGCTTAAGCGGCAAAACACTGGAGCAAGAGAATACAACTGAACGACAAGGTTTGGACGTTTCCAGTCAATATCAAGACGGGTTATGCGCACCGGCGCCACTGCCAGCTGTAGGCGCGGTGGTTCTCGAGCTCGTGCTGCCAACATGCTTCGCATTTTTCGTGAATGCGTCGGCGATCGCCATAGCAGCGGAGCACGTGTTTTCGCAAGGATCCAGTACGAGCGACAGCCTAGGCCTGTACAACTTTTGCAAGTTTCTACCCTTTGATGGTGCGTGTATCCTCTGGGGCATCATTCTGATTTTATCTGGAACAGCTTCTACGGTAACAACCACGCTGACTGGTAGCTACGTCATGAGCGGTTTTCTCCATCTCCGTATTCCCATGCTCGTCCGAGCCGCCTTGGCACGAGGTCTTGCACTTACGCCAGCGCTGATTATTGCCGCGACCTCGGGACCTGCAACGGTGAACGCCATCATCGGCGTCGTGAACGCCACTTTGAGCATTGCCCTGCCGATAGTGCTGGTGCCTTTACTACGCTGCTCCCATGAGCGGAGTAAATTGCACTGGTTCCCGCACGCGGCCGGTTGGCTCTTTACAGCGTTCATTTTTGGTCTGAACCTCTATGGGCTCTGTGCGCCTCAGGGTGGCATGTTTGGCCTCTACACTGGTTCGTCAGACAACTTTACATGGTCCGTTCAATCGAACATTCTGCAGGATCTTGTGGTCCTCTCGTATACAGCCATCGTCGTCTGGCTGGCGGTGTCGTAAACCAGACTTTCGAGCTGTGAACACGAGGGCCAATCGAGAACAGGTTGACTGGTGCGATTTTCCAGAGACGGGCACGCCAGACCGCTATGGACAGCTTATGCACTCATCCTGGTCATACGTGGACTCGTTCTGGGCTATGCTGAACCCAGCCGCAGTGTTTGCTGCATGTCGAGATCGCATGTTCGATGCTCGGCGAACCAAGTGCCAACATGGCCATCTGCTGGGAAACCGCCGGAACCCGTTCGAGCAAAGCGCATACCCGGTGCCCGAGTAAGAAGGACTCGAACATCGCTAGCCGATCAGGCGTCGTGCGGCATCGTTCCATGCACTCGTGATAAACCCGAGTATTCCGGCCGATTACTTTTCGGCCACGTTCAGGGTCCCAGTCTGTGCCATTGCATAAGCGTACGCGCGCCCATTGCAGACGCTACGCTGGTCTCCTGTGCGCTTCCGATCGAGCTGCCACGCGACGGGAATCGAGTTGTTTCGTAACGAACCATGTAGAGCAGACGTGGATATCAAACCGTTGCGTTCCTGCGGTATCCTGTGAAGCAACGAGCAACAGCGTGGATAATGTACCGATGCTGTGCGTCCTCGCTCTTTTACAGGATTTGATGCATGCATCCATGTCCGTGCGTGTGCATGTGTATGCGTGCTGCGACACGCTCTCCTGATGCCCAGCCTGCACCTCAGTCGCTGCCATCCGATCTGAGCACGCAGCGGCTGTCGGGGACACGTATGTACCTGCGGTAACGCGAAATTGCTTGCAACGGCCGTCTAGCGCGCAGATTGATTCCGCAGTACGGTGTCGTGATGCGAGGGGCAAGCGCACACTGTCTGTCTGTCTGTCTGCATGCATACGGACGCTGATCACCACGAAACCGCTATCTCTATCCATCAACAAATATTGGGACAACATCCACTCCGAGCTCGCTTACAATGCAGTGCCGCAACGATAAAACCGGGGAAAACGGGTGTGCACGCTCACGCTTTACTGCGGTAGCGTCGCACCTTCTCGAGGAGCTGTCTCGCCTCGGGGTTGCGTTCAAAGTGGTCGCGAACAGGTTGCAGAATAAGATTCAAGGCTCGTGCAAGCGCTGGTTTCAAGTCCGACGGATGCAAAGCACCAGAAGCATAGTCACGGGCCAGGTCGTCAAAAGCAGCGTAATGGACGGAGCCACCGTGTTCGGGGCGTCGGTCTACCGAAAATCCCCCGAGCTTCGGCATAACCATGTACTGCAAATATTCGATGCACGGATTACCCTCTACCACGCCCGGAGGGCAAAATGCCTTTTTGATTTTGGTATTGACTTCGATTTCAGTGTCTTCCATGAATATAGCCGAGTCCGGATCTGACTTGGACATCTTCTCCTGGCCCTGCTTCAGGCCAGGCATCATCCGATGGGAGAGAATAACTGGCTTGTGAGGGAGCTTGCGCATGTCGCAGTACTCTCGAGCAAGCACGTTGACTTTGCGCTGGTCCATACCGAGCTGGCAGATATCAGCGCGGAGAAAGAATATATCCGCGCATTGCATGCAGGGATAGAGAATTTGCGCAGCGGAAAGTTCATCAGACTCACTGCGTCCCATAATCTGGCAGCATCGAATGATTCGCGCCAGTGAATTGCGGCGCGCAATATCCATCACCAGCGTCCAGTACTCCGTCGAGCGTTTGGCGATTTCCTCGGACGCCCAGAGGAACTCGACGCGCTCCATATCCATGCCGCAAGCTCTCCAGACTTCGATAAAATAGCGACCTACAGTGCGAATCTTTTCCAGATCGCCGCCCAGCTTGTTGTTCAGCTGTGCGAAATAGTCGGCAATCCAGAACTTGAATACGCAGCCCGCTGCAGTCAGTTTATTCACATTGAGTGCTTTCTGTACGCCCTGCGCGATATGCATACGACCAGAAGGCTCGAAGCCGTCGTAACAAACCGGCGCTGATTGCTTCTGTGCCAAGAGACGCCACAGTTCCTCTTCTAGAAGGCACTCTTCGGCAACAGATCGACAGAGTGCATGGCGCTCTTCCAGCGTTAGAGATCCGGTCCACCAGGACGGTCGAGGCAGTTCTCGGAGCTTGCTGATCGTCACGAGGTCGATGCAGCCGCTGGTGTCCTGGTCTTGGGCCGGCACGGCTAACGCTCCTTCCGTCACCGGCAGGGCTTCGTTTTCTCCCTTAGTCTGTTGTTCGATTTTGGCGTGATGTTCCTGTTCTTGAACCAAAGACTCTGGTGCACCCTCTCCCATGAGTGTCGTAAAGCGAAGCACGCGGAGCCTTCGCGCTCTGTTGCGGTTTCCGAGGCAGCGTATACTCGTACTGGTGGCGTTTCGTCGACCGAGACCTCAGGCCGCAGCGCGTGCGCCGCGTAACGGAAGCCCGCATGGCGACCCGCACGCCGGACGTCCATGGGGGTTTCTCCTACTCTACGCCGAAGCGCGCGCCGGCAGGCAGGCGCCAGCAGCATCAGCGCCGCGTGGCGGCGTGCGGATCGCGATCCCCCAGCCGAGCACGGGCTGTACCTCTGGGCAGCGCACTCGTCGGTGGCAAGGTACAGACTGGACTCTGACTCTCAAGGAAAGAGGCTTCGAGTAGGATAGCTTTTGCTGGTGTACGTGAAGTTGGTAGTATTCGGGAACTGTTTGGCTCATGGAACGCGCAAGCACAGTGATGAAAACGTCGGTTTGACAGCGAGCATTGATTTCTTGAGGGCAGCTCTACACCCCCGCCAAGACGCAGTGGAACGCGAGCCCGAACGCGGACGTCCATCTTGATGTTTGGGACTCTACCCAGTGCCATCAGCACAGGGCTTTTCGGCAAGTCTGCTGCGACTGCTTTCTTTTCTTCTCTCCTAGTTCTCGCTTTATATTAGCCCGTACTTCCATGTCGCTCCAGCTCCGTAGGCAGGCATCAGGGGATGTCGATGGCCGCGTTCGAATCCGGATTTTGCTGCCTCCAGCTGCAGTTCATGCTTTTCATGCCCAGACGGGAGTGGTGACATATATTTTCGCATGCCAATTCCATCTTCCTTGGACACAGCATTGATGCGTCTTTCGTGGCGGTGACAGTTGAATGCGTGAAGCGGTGTGCATGTACAAGTCCACGACGCCTCCTCTGCATCCTCCTCAGGGCGCTGTCCTGTGGTGCTTGACGGCTCGCTTGGTCGTTCGGCACATGCCCTTGACCGGCACAGAAGGTTTCGTTCGACGTACGCCTCCGTTCCCGTGTCGGGTGCGGTGCCCTGCGATCACGAGATTCGCCCTGGCGAATCGCGCAGCGAGTCCTCTGTCTGCTGGATTTGCGAGCGCACGATGCTCCATTCGATAGGGGAATCGTGGAGCGCGATTGTACCCATCATGGTACAAATACTGGAAGGAAAAACCACGATGGTGATCAAGTCGAGAAATTTCAATTCATCTACGCTCATTTCGTGCAAGGCAGCGACGCAGATAATACAAGAAGCGATCGTTGCGAAGAAGGAGGTCCGAGTCCAATGCGCTTTCGCATGGGGACAAACGAGGCTGGAGCTTACGGAAATAGATTCCTCGAGCGTTATCATGGTGCAGTCAAGTCACGTCTCGTCGATTGTCGCCAGGGCAGGAGGATCTGAATTTCGTATCGAATCGATGAGTTTGGCTTGAGAATTGCATTGAACCTTCGGCATGTGCTCATGAACAAGTCCTCAAACGCTGACATCGAGCGCCTTTTCTCTTCAATCCAGCGGCGCAAATTGATGCACGACGACTTTGCTTCAAAGAGAAAGATCAATACTTGAAGAAAGCTAGCGTCGAAGATGCCGCGTGCAAAGAACGGCGATATATGGAGTCACACACGTGTGGATTCTATGATGATATTCGTTATTTTACGAGCCCTTGTTCGAAGTTGCTGCGAACCACCTTGATTCCCACGAAATGACGAATTTCAGCGGGAAAGCGCGGATGGAGCAAATCGGGAACAACCTGCAGCTGTCCTACAACTGCGTATGAATCCCGAAGCCTCCATTGCTGCTCTTTGAATATCCATACTTTCGGTTTGAAACACAAATTCTGTAAAGGTTCGAAACCTGGGAACAGAACTACGAGTTCAACGTTCCGTTTTGATCTGCTATCGTGTAGGGGTGAACACCAGTGCCCCGGAGCGTCGTCCTGCCAATCATCGGGGGCAGTTGCTGCTGATCAGCGGCCAATCTTTATCCTTCCACTGGCACGATCACGACATACACCATGAGGTTTAGGACCTGGAGGCCGACGGCTTTATTCCAAATGAGCCCATTCGTTGGCACTTGATCTATGATGTCTTGCACATCCAAGGCCCGTGACTGATCTCCGATACGTTGATTTCAATGGCCTCTGCAACCGGCAAGTGCTAGCCAAGGTGGCTCGCTGTACTCGGCGCGATGAAGCCTAGAACGTCTGCACTAGCATGCCATTTTGTCTTCCCTTGTGTTATCTGCAGGGATTCAACAAATGGAATGTCTCCTAGATTGTGGAGAATGGTCACGGGAAGGCTTTATTCCTCCGGAATTTTTCGACCGAAACCTTCGTGCACCAACACAACTGATACTCGGGACATACGACGCAATACGGCCTAATTGCAGGATCAGAGACTCGCAAAACATTTATGCCAGAATACCTGGGCGTATCGGCATGCCACCTCGGTACCCCGAACATCCACAACGCCGGTACCAGAACGGATGAAACCTACATCAGGAACCAACACGGTACGATGGTCCATATCCAGTGCATCATGAAGCAAACTCTACGACCTTTATAACCTCACCCGAATGGTACGGAAAAGTAAATACTGATATAAAGAATTCTTGAGATATGGACGAAGGCAAATGACGAGCTGACGCGGAACCATACGAGATGGTATCGAGATCGAAGGAGAAGTCGTAACGAGCGCGAGAGACGCTTAAGATCGACCAAGCGCATGGTGTTGTGGTCTCGGTCTCGGACACACGTGGCTAACACTCCAAGGAGCGCTGCAACGTGATACCGGCCTGTTTTGGATGACGTGCTTCTGCGTTTCTCTTGACAGAAATCTTGAGAGCACAGCACAATTCCTCCATAGATCCGAGAGCAGTGGTCGCTTTCGACGTCCTTTAAGTATGACCCGCATTCTTCAAGTCTAATTATTTTCCAGTTAACACATGTGTACTGCAGTGTGTCGCATCGTTCGTGAGCTACGTCTGGTCTCTTTGAGCAAGTACGAAGCATCCAAAGTCACTTGCGAAAAGCGTTGACGGGACTCGTTCATCGTTTCTCAGCCACAGGGATGAAATGAGAAGAAGCTGATCGGATGATGGAGACTGACGGCATATCAATCTGCATGCACTATGTGCAACATAAACCCGGGTCGTGGACCGAGACTCCTTTTCAAAGTTTCAAGACAGACGAAGACGAAGACGCCGCGCTGAGCGTGTGGATCCCCCGATGAAGCACACGGTAGCCGTCGCAGTACGTTTCAATCCACAGGACAGATCCAACGATCTGAACGAAAAGCAGATGAAGCTGCATACGTTCTTCAGGGCTCCGTACGAGCGCGAGTCGAGCAGCTTGATCGCCAGCGCGCATGCGAACGACTGAAACAGCGGCATCGCGACCAATCTCGACGCTCTGAATACCGCATCGAGCAGCTAATCACGCTTTG
>Ga0080006_1160467_pt1 | contig 63672 bp, 51 predicted proteins | sample RS3BMetagenome_FD_69209 | JGI IMG/M metagenome (GOLD analysis project Ga0080006, IMG submission 69209) | Ferric oxide microbial mat and aquatic microbial communities from Rainbow Spring, Yellowstone National Park, USA - RS3B (SPADES... ...
TTCTGGCATTACGGGCGGCGTGGAAAAGCCAGGATGCACGCTGGGAAAGACTATGGGCCAATCGCCCGGCTTACGTTTCGGCCAAGATCCCAAAAAAGGCTGCATAAACTGTCACAGGCCCTGTTGTGGTGCGTGAAATGCGGCGGTGGATAACTCAGAATTGCCCATTGAAATACGATGCCTTGTAAGCCAGATACACGGCGTTGCTGATTACGCAGGTGCGGGTAAAATCCCGCAGATGAAATCATCAGACCCAGCCGATGTTCCATCTGCCCTGAAAAATCATATCCATAAGCGCCTTGCCCCATGGTTTCAACGGAATAAAAGGCCCATGCCATGGCGAAATACCACCGATCCGTATGCCATCTGGCTGTCGGAAGTGATGCTCCAACAGACTCAAGTTTCAACCGTGGAGCCTTATTATCACCGCTTTTTACAACGCTTTCCCGATATTGAGTCTCTGGCCGCCGCGCCGCTGGAAGAGGTGCTGAAACTCTGGGCCGGCCTGGGTTATTACCGCAGGGCCAAAAGCCTGCACCGGGCGGCACAATTCGTCGCATCAACATATCATCACGTATTTCCATGCAAATATGATGACATCTTGCAACTTCCCGGCATTGGGCCATATACGGCCGGCGCTATTGCCAGTATTGCCTTCGGTGAAATAGTGCCGGTGCTGGATGGCAACGTCATGCGGGTGCTGACCCGGTTGCTGCTGATTCAGGACGATATTGCCAAACCGCAAACCCGAAAGCATCTGTGGAAAATTGCCGGCTCACTGGTGCCGAACCAAGCCCCCGGCGATTTTAATCAAGCGATGATGGAACTCGGCGCCACTGTCTGCACGCCGATAAATCCGCGCTGCGAAAGCTGCCCGTTGAAAACACTCTGTGCCGCCCGGCGTGAACATCTGCAGCACCAAATCCCTGTAAAACAAATCAAAGCCGCCACGCCGCGCATCCAATTAGCCGCGGTAATTATCAACTCTCCACAAGGCCACCTTCTGGCACGGCGAAAGCCGGGCGGCCTTTGGGAACATCTTTGGGAATTCCCGGCCTTTGAACTCCCGCGCCCGACTCCGGCAACCGTAAGCAGCCACCTGCTTGCGCTCACGGGCATGCACATAAAATTAAAACGTCATGATTCCACCGTCACGCATCAGCTCACCCATCGGCGCATGGAATATACGCTTTTCATGGGTCAAAGCATCACCAAGGCAGCCGCACAAATCAATATGAAAATCGCATCTCATTACGATGCGATCCGCTGGATTACCGATATGAAAACCGTACCGAAATCCCGGTTGACCGAAAAAATATCAGCCCTGTCCAGGTAATTTGCCGTCATTCCACTGTTACGCTCTTGGCCAAATTCCTTGGTTTATCAACATTGCAGCCGCGGGCCATCGCGGCGTGATAGGCCAGGAGTTGCAGAGGCAGCACCGTCAGCAGAGGTTGCAGAGGCTCAATGGTGTCCGGCACGGTAAAGACATGATCGGCGATTTTGGTGATGTGATCATCACCTTCACTGGCCACGGCGATAATTTTTCCGCCACGGGCTTTCACTTCCTGAATATTGCCCAGAAGTTTTTCATATTGACTGCCGCGCGTGGCAATAAACACTGCCGGCATTCCGGGGTTAATTAAGGCAATCGGGCCATGCTTCATTTCCGCGGCGGGCAAACCCTCCGCATGAATATAGCTGATTTCCTTGAGTTTCAAGGCACCTTCCAGCGCCACAGGGTAATTAAACCCGCGCCCCAAAAACAACCAGTTTTCCCGTTGAACGTATTGGGTTGTGACCTGACGGATCAGTTCACTTTGTTCCAATATATGCCGCATCTGTTCGGGGATACGATCCAGTGCGGTTAAAAATTCCTGCAGCACGGTTTGAGACATGTATTTCCGCCGGGCAATGCTTAACGCCAGAAGCACCTCCACCACAATTTGCCCGCAGAATGCTTTGGTGCTCGCCACTCCCACTTCCGGCCCCACATGCAGATAGACGCCCGCATCGGTTTCCCGGGCAATCGTGCTGCCGACAACATTGACCACACCGAGGCTTAACGCGCCGCGATCCTTGGCTTCCCGCAATGCGGCAAGTGTATCGGCGGTTTCACCGGATTGGCTGATGGCAATGACAATGGTGCCATCTTCGACAATCGGATTGCGGTAACGGAATTCACTGGCGTATTCCACTTCCGTGGGAATTTTGGCCAGTTCCTCAAACAAAAATTCGCCCACCAAACCGGCATGCCACGCAGTGCCACAGGCAGTGATAATAATGCGCCGCGCCCGGACAATATCTCTGCTGTATTGGGCGATGCCGCCGAGAACCACCCGCCCCTCGTGCCGATCCACGCGACCACGCAGACAGTTGGCGATGGCTTCAGGCTGCTCAAAAATTTCCTTGAGCATGAAATGCTCATAGCCGCCGAGTTCAATTTGCTCCAATGAAAACTCAACCGCCGTGACATCCTTGGTCACCGGAACATCATCAATGGTCATCGTGCGGAAACCTTTGGGGGTGATAACCGCCATTTCATTATCATTGAGGTAAATGACCTGCGTGGTGTGTTCCACCACGGCGGCGGCGTCGGACGCGACGATATATTCATCCTTGCCCACACCAATAATCAGCGGTGAACCACGCCGGGCCACCACCAGAACATCGGGTTCCGAAGCGGACATCACCGCCAGGCCGTATGTGCCGCGAATTTCGTGCAAGGCCAATTGCACGGCTTTGGCTAAATCACCATCATAAAAATGACCAATCAAGACCGCCAGGGATTCGGTATCGGTATCGCTGACAAAACTGTGCCCTTTGGCCGTAAGGAATTGTCGAATCGCTGAATAATTTTCAATAATGCCGTTATGAACAATGGCAATCTGCTTTTTATCATCGAGGTGCGGATGAGCGTTGCATTCTGTTGGTGCGCCATGGGTGGCCCAACGGGTATGAGCCATGCCAACATGGCTGGCGGGAATTGCTTTTTCATCATCGAGAATAGATTCTAATACGCTGATCCGACCGGCGGCCTTGCGTATGAAAAAGCCGTCTTTTCCACCAATACAGATGCCGGATGAATCGTAACCGCGATATTCCAGGCGTTTAAGGCCTTCAATAAGCACTGGCCGAACATCCTTATTTCCCACATACGCCACAATTCCGCACATACGACAATACCTCGGCCAAACAACAAAATCCGACATTAAGTTATCGGAGCAATCAGCACCTTTACTATAGCAAACCTTTCGCCGATGAAACCAACGGCCTCGGCCAGTGGAGGCGATTAATCCACCATGGCGGTAGCTTCAATTTCAATAAGTGCCGCGTCATCAATGAGTTTGGCGACTTCCACCATGACTGTGGCGGGGCGAATTTCCCCAAATATCTCGCCATGCACAAGAGCCACCTGCTCCCAGTCTTTAATGTTGGTAAGATACATGCGGGTCATAACCACATCGGCAACCGATGCCCCCAACGCTTCCAACGCCGCCTGAATAATCGTCAGAGATCGCCGCGTTTGCTGTGCCACATCCGGTGAAAACGTTTTGTCCGGTTCGATGCCCACGCAGCCGCTGATGAAAATCATGTTTCCCTTCTTTACCGCCCGGCTATAACCGATTTTCGGCTCCCACGCGCTGCCGGAGCTGACAGTCTGCTTGCCGGAGCGTTGCACGACGGTAAAGGGATTGTTTTGATTGGTCTGGGTCATTCATATATCCTTCAAAAATCAAGCTCATAACGGCGATTCTTCGTTCGCACACTCAACCCACAAATTCTACCGGGGTGCAGGGCGGAATGAGTTGTGCTTTAGCACCGGCATCTAAAATGGCATTGACCGCTTTGCGCCCTTCCGGGCCGAAGTCCAATGTCCAGTGATTGACATACATCCCCACAAATTCATCCGCGAGTTTTTCATTCATATCCCGCGCATACTTTAGCGCGTGGCGAACCGCCTCCGCCCTATGCGCGAGCGAAAATTCAATACTGCGTTTCAATATGCCCGTGACTTCCTGCATGGCCGCTTCACCCATATCCCGGCGAATGACATTCACTCCCAGCGGCAGCGGCAATCCGGTTTTTTCTTTCCACCATTTTCCCAAATCCACGCAGCAGACCAAACCATTATTCTGATAGGTCAACTGCCCTTCATGGATAATCAAGCCCGCATCCGCATGGCCTGCCTGCACATATTCTAAAATCTGATCAAAAGGCTTAACCACCGTATGCACGCCCTTGCCCAACAGCAACTGCATGGTCAAAAACGCAGTGGTCAACGTGCCGGGAATAGCGATGCGTTTGGTTTTTAATTCATCCAGGGTAAAAGGCTTTTTGGACACCAGCATGGGACCATAATTTTCCCCCATGGAACAGCCGCTGGCCATTAGCGCGTATTTGTCTTTGACATAAGGATACGCATGAAGACTGATGGCCGTAATTTCCAATTCACCCTTCATGGCACGCACATTAAGTGTTTGAATATCCTGAAGGATATGCTCAAATTCATAGTTGCCGGAATCCATTTGCCCGGTAGCCAAGCCATAAAACATAAAAGCATCATCGGGATCCGGTGAATGCCCAAGCCGCAGTTTTTTCTTTTCCGCCATCGTTAACCTTTCCAGTTTAAGGCGCAACATCAGAATGGAATTCTAGCGTGAAATCCAAAAATTGTCCGCCCTCGACGCGCTAAAATCATTTAATCGCCCCAACGCGGGTCGCACCACGGGGATCCACAGATTAACCCAGATTCCTCTTCTGGTAGTTGGCGACAAAAAAATACCCCGCTCCGTCGTCAATCTGTGTTAATCTGTGGATCGCAACCGTCCCTTCGCAGTTTAAACCCGGCGGTTAACATTATGCCGGATGCCGGATGCTGATTCAGGCCCCGACGGGACGGGAAATATGCTATAATTTCTCTGCTTTTGGAGACGGATTTGTCCGCGAATGGGAAAAAAGTTGTGGTGGCGATGTCCGGCGGAGTGGATAGCTCGGTCGCGGCGGCTCTGTTGAAAGAGCAGGGATATGACTGCGTTGGCGTATTTATGCGCCTGGGCAATGATCCGATGCAGCAGGCGGAAGATGAGCTGGTTGCCTGTTCTCCTCAAAAAGCGGCCAAGCCTCATCATCAGGGCTGCTGCTCCACCAATGACGCCGCGGATGCCCGATATGTCGCGGGATTGCTGGGCATTGAGTTTTATGCCTTGAATTTTCAGCATGATTTCGGGGGCATTATTGATTATTTTGTGCGCGAATATAACAACGGGCGAACCCCCAACCCGTGCGTGCGCTGCAATGAATATCTGAAATTTGGCAAATTATCGCGCTATGCGCGGGCGGTGGGGGCCGATTTTGTAGCCACCGGGCACTATGCCCGCGTGGGCCGGGATGCCGCCGGTGCGGTTCGCATTTTGCGGGCTGCGGATCATGCGAAAGATCAAAGTTATGTGCTTTTTGGTGTGCCGCCGGATGAATTGCCGCGGATGATGCTGCCGATTGGTGAATATCCAAAAAGCGAAGTAAGGGCCATGGCGCAGCGTTTCGGCTTGCCGGTGCATGACAAGCCTGACTCGCAGGAAATCTGCTTTGTGCCGGACAACCAATATATTAATCTGGTAAAAAAGCGTTCTCCGGAATCGGTAAAACCCGGCCCTATTGTGGATCATGACGGCAAAACCGTCGGCACGCACGATGGCCATCAGCACTTCACGCTGGGTCAGCGCCGCCGCGTGGGCGTGGCATTGGGATATCCTGTGTATGTCACAAGCATTGACGCACCGAATAACACCGTGCGGATTGGCCCACAGGAAGATTTGCTGCACCGGACGCTCGTGGCCCGAGAAATTAACTGGCTGACCACGCCACCAACGCAACCGATCCATTGTCTGGCTAAAATCCGGTACAACACTCCCCCCGCCCCCGCAACGGCCCACCTCACCGGCACGGATGAGTTAACCGTCACGTTTGATGAGCCCATCGCCGCCATCACGCCCGGACAGGCCGTGGTCTGTTATGACGGCGATGTACTGCTCGGCGGCGGCTGGATTGATCAGGTTCAGTGATTTACAGTACATTCAGTACGTTCATTACCTTCAGCATTGATCAGTAAATACAGTGAATAAGATGCCGGCGGGTTTAACCCGCCGAGCACAATTGCAGCGCATCGCTTCCAGCGCCTTCTAACTCCTGCCTGCTTCTAAATCCTCAATGCGCCGAATCACTGCTTTTTCGGATGCATCAAACGATATACAAGCCCCGCGAGAACCGCGCCGACAATCGGCGCCAGCCAGAATAACCAGAGCTGACTGATATAGGCTCCGCCGGCGATCAGGGCCGGACCGGTGCTGCGGGCGGGATTAACGGATGTATTATCCACCGGAATGGAAATCAGATGGATGAGCGTCAGTGTCAGGCCGATGGCCACGCCGGCAAATGCCGACTGTCCGCCCGGACCAGTGACACCCAGAATCACCGTCAGGAAAAAGAAAGTGCAGATCATTTCGCATACCATACACGCCAGCAAGCTGTAATGGCCCGGACTTAAATGCCCGTATCCATTGGAGGCAAAGCCGCCAACGACAAACCCCGGCTTTCCGCTGGCAACCACGTACAGCAACCCGGCCGCGGCAATGGCTGCGACAACCTGCGTAATAATGTAAGGCAGAATATCTTTAGCGCTGAACCGACCGCTGGCCCAGAAGCCCAGCGTTACTGCAGGGTTAAAATGGCCGCCGGAAATATAGCCCACGGCGTAAATCATGGTCAGCACGGTCAGGCCGAAGGCCAAAGCCACGCCCGCAAAACCAATTCCCAGATGAGGAAACGCCGCTGAAATAAGCGCACTGCCACAGCCGCCAAAAACCAGCAGAAATGTTCCCAGAAATTCGGCACCCATTTTTCTGAGCATAAATACCTTCTCCAATATTTCATTTAAAGACGTGGCGAACTCTCGGTAGCTCTCCACAAGGGCGAGAATGATACCGCGGAAACATTAAATTTGCGATAGTGTCCGTTCGGCAGTTGCTGCAGTCCGCATTAACGGTTGCTTAAAGAAGCCTTGCATGCCAAGAATCTTGTCAAGAATCTTGTCAAGAATCTTCGTATGATTTTCGCCCCATCGGCGTTAGGATAATGCCTGCGATAGATAACTGAAAAGTCGAACTCCGGTTGGGACGGATTGGCAACGTTATGGAACTACTCAGCGGTTCATCGAGGATATGGTGGGAGTCGCGGCGGTTGCGATATAATTGCGGGCTGGTTGCAGCCGGCGTCTTGGCATTTGCAGCGTACTGCGTGGTATGCTTGATGTGGCTCAGGGATCCCGGTATCACTCTGTTTACCACCCTGATTCAGGGATTTGCCTATCTCGTGATGATGGGGGTTGCCAACATTTGTTATTTCATTGGGCGATTGCTGGAGCGCTTCGTGAAGCCGGGTGCAGTTGCTCGTTATCGACGCGCCGCGTGGCTCCTCGGGTTTTGGTTTTCAGTTCTTCTACCGTTCGCGGTACCTGCCGCTCTGGCCATCCTGGTGATCACAGGTATTCGCAACTAATTGCGTTAAATCTTGGGATTGTGACAACTATCGCTCGGAACTCTCCAAATCGCGGATGCGGTCGGCCAGATACCATTGCATTCGCAGAGAGCCCGCAGTTGCAAATTGGAACAGGCCGTTAACAACGTTCAACAGCCCCAGCATCAGAAAAGCCAGTACGCCCTGTATGTCATGGGTAAAGGCAACCACCCCAAGTCCGAAGAGTAATACGGCAGAGCCAATCAAAATGGCTAGCCAGCCTGCCAACTTAAGCTTCCCAACTCTTTTCCGTCGAGGGTAGTTAATTTCGGACGCTCCGGAAAGAAGCAATTTCACTTGCCGCCGCTCATTTGCGGTGAGGTCTTCGAGTTTCCGCCACATGTCGTTGTGCTCCTTATATATACACGGCCTTTCGATGACCGTGCGGTTCTGCGTCCCATGGCGGGATTATCCATCTACCGATACGACCGCCTGGGGTAGTGGCACATGCAATTCTCTTTTCAGAATTTTTCCGGTTGGCGATCGCGGCATATCGTCGACAAAATACACATCGCGGGGCATTTTATAGGGGGCCAGCCGCTGGCGGACAAACACGCGAATATCCTGGGCGGTGGGCTTTTCCGTCAATCCGGGTTCCAGTTGAATAAAAGCCACAGGCACCTCGCCGCGCTGCGGGTCTTTAACGCCGATGACCGCCGTGAGCAGCACCGCCGGGTGCTGCCGGATCACTTCCTCAATTTCGTATGGTGCAATTTTTTCGCCCGCCATGATGATTAATTCTTTTTTCCGGCCGGTGATAAATAAGAATCCGTCCTGATCTATCCGGGCGATGTCTCCGGTTTTAAACCATCGGTCAGCGGTAAGCACGGCAGCGGTTTCAGAGGGCTTATTCAAATAACCTTTCATGACATTTTTCCCGCGAATCCAAAGTTCCCCGTCCTGATTTGGTCCCAGCGGCTTTTCCGATTCATCAACGATGCGCAGTTCCACATTGGGCAGCGGCTTACCAACACTGCCGGGCTTGTGCGCCCAGGGCACGCAAAAACTGACCATGGGAGAGGTTTCCGTAAGCCCGAAGCCTTCAAGCATATCAATGCCGAAATCCGTCTGGTATTTTTCCAGCAGGGCCAAAGGCAGCGGCTCGCCGCCGCTGATGGCGTACATGACGCTGGCGAGGCTTTCACGCGCAGCGCTTTTACAATTCGCCAGCAGAGCGTACATGGTCGGCACAGCCACCAGCACCTGGACTTTATTTTTTACAATTAGTTCCAACGTAGCCGCGGGGCTGAAGCGGGCCTGATAAATTACCCGGCAGCCAAGGCTCAGCGGCACTAAAAAGCCCGCCATGAGTCCCAACGCATGAAACATCGGCAAGACGCCAAGAAACGTCATCTGCTGACTGAACTGGGCATGGGCGATAGCGTCAGCGGCGTTGGAATCCAAGTTGCCGCTGGTCAACATGACACCTTTTGGGGAACTGCTGGTACCGCTGGTATACAAAATGACCGCCAGGTCGTCCGGCTTGCGATCCGGAAGGCGGCGCGGCCAGGGAATTTTCTTAAAGGAGAGTTCCTCCATGAACACCACTTGAAATCCCGCGGCTTTCAACGCCTCCGCAAGTTCATCAAAATAATGTATGGTAAGAACGGTTTTCAGTCCGGCATCGCGGCAAATATCAATGAGTTCCGGTGGACGCAACAGATAATTCAACGGCACGGCCACGCGCGAAGACCAGCGCACAGCTCCAAAGGCCACGGCGAAGGCACTGCTTTGCGGCAAAAGCAGGCCAATGCGTTCTTCATGTCGAGCCAGCTTATCGAGATAGCCCGCCATGATATTACTGCCATGCCGCAACTGGCCAAAGGTCAGCGTGCGCCGATCATCAATCATGGCAATTTCACCGGGCCGGGATTTACCTTGTTCGATGACTTTTTCCAGCAACATCCTGCGCCCTCAAAAGCGACATCCCCGATTCTCAATGACGGCTTTTGAGTTTAGTCTTAAATGGCATCAGATACAACGGCGGGCAATGAGTTGTGACTCCGGGCGTTCTATGCGGTAAAATACCCTGGTTCACCTGGCTTGCATGGGTAACTGCACACCGGGGCGACTTTTGGAGGTTCCTGATAATGAAAATTTTTACGATCATTGGTTCGGTCACGGGTTGTCTGATGCTCTTGGGCATTTTGGCGGGATGCCAGCAGCCCGTGCAGAACGTGGCCATTCCATCGCCGCAAGATCAGGCGGCGTATCAGCCGCAGGCTTATGCCAAACCACTGCCCCCCAATGCCTTTGGCACCCCGGTAACAGGCAATCCATACGGTACACACGTTGCATTGCCTGATGAGGCTGCTTACGTGCAGGCGTATCAGGCCCAGCGCGACCCGCGGATGATGGTGGAGGTGCTCTTGGGCCAGGGCGGAGCCACCGCCGGTACGTTCCATCTGGGCAATGAAGATTTTGACGCCATTCAAATTTCCATGATTGAATACCTCAACGCCAATGGTCAGGTGGATATTCAGGACCCGTCCATGGCGCAAAAGGTATTGGACCGGGAAAGCTTCCTGCGTCTGCAAAATGGTGATCCCAAGGTGCTGCCGCTTTTAAAGCACCAGCTTAAAACGGATGTACTTATTGAAATTCAGGCCGCCCCCACGCAGCAGGCGTCATACGGAAATGCCGTGCGGCTTTTGGCGCAGGCCGTAAGCACCACGGACGCACGGGTTCTGGCGGCCACGTATGTGGACATGCCGCTGCCAGCGAGCAAAACCAATATCAATATGTACACCGGCTATCTGGCCGATAAAATCATGCAGAAACTTGCGGGCATTTGGGGCGGCGGCGCGGCAGCATATAATCCGCTGATTATTCGAATTTACAACGCAGCCAGCATTGATGATGTACTGGCCATTAAACATTTTGTGCAGAAAGTTCCCGGCGTGCGGCTGGTTATTGATCGCGGCATGACCGGTTCGACATCCACCGCATACGGCAGGCTTGCCATTGAATACAACGGTGCACCGGATGATTTTTATTCGGCCCTGAAGCAGGAAATTGGTGTATCAACAGGATTGAAGGCTGTGGACTTGCAGAATAACACGGTGGATCTGCAAATTACCGGACCGATGGTTTTACGCACCACCAGCATTAAAACCACCACCCGCGTGCAGACACAAACCACGCAAACCCAGGTAAAAACCGTTAATGAAACCCCCATTGAACCGGCGCAGCAATAATCGCCGTCGATAACAAGGAGCTTGTGCAATGTTACCCAAGGGTAGTATAAAACGTTCATCGATTGGTGTTGTGGCGGCCTTCTGCCTTAGCGGATTATTGGCCCTTACCGGCTGTCAAGGACCGGTTGTCCCCTATCAGAACACCCTGAATCCATTTCCGCAGGTGCATTTGACCAGCTATAGCCTGCAGGGAAAAATTCTGGTTAATGAACCAATTGTCAGCCGCGTGGGCGATGGTCAATTGGATGTCGTCATTCCCGTGCGTAACGTAACCGCTGATGAATTGTATCTGGAATTTCAGTACAGCTTTCTAAATGCTCAAGGTGCGCAGGTGGAAGAAACATCCGGATGGAATACCTTGCGCGTACCGGCATATTCAATGGCCCAGATTCATTTCACAAGCCTGACTGCTGCCGCCAATTTTAATTGCACGATCCGCCGGTTGCCCTGATGCGCTCGTTCATTGCCGCCACAGTGGATCATCGGCGGCAACTTGCAGAATGGATCGACCAGCCAGATCACTGATAATCGGCCAGGTTAAACCGTGGGTGCTGAGGGTTTCCATAATTCCCACACCCAGATAACGTTTGGTGCCGCGTGAGCGTAGCTGCACGGAACAACTGTTGCGCACCAGATACGGACTGGACTCAATAAGATTCTGGTGCTGAATAAGCAGTTCCACGTTATGGCCGCGTGAATCGCTGCCGTGCAGCACCATCCGCGCGGGATATTGATTTCGCAATTTGCCACAACGACCATAAGCGATTTCACTTTGCGGGTGCTGAATGATCACCGGTGCCGCGGACTTATCGAGGATAATTAAAGAATCGGTATCGCACGGACGACTGGTGCTGGTATGATTCCATGCAATCGCCCAATCCTGATTCACCGCATGGCCGCGCGAAATCGCGTGAACATCCCGGCCTATGCCCGAACCACCGAAATATTGATCGTGATAACCCAACCCATCCAGGGGCATATTTAGGAGCATGGTGTCATCAGCAAGATTAATCTGTCCGATACGTCCCGTTACAGCGGCCATCGGAACAGCCAGAACCCAACTGTGCTGTGCCCCGTCCGCCGAATCAGGCCGCAGAGGAAGAATTTGCTGATTGCCGGACGCCAGTGGCCTGAAGGTTAAATCAACATGAATCGCCTGAGTGGTGCGGTAGTGTGGGCCGGTGAGGGTATTTTCCATCGGATAACCGCGCGCCGTTAAGCCCAGGGTCCCGTCCTGTCGCAATGTGACACGATTCGGTCCAACCAGACATTCCGGCGATCCGCGGCCGCCACGAAACGCTCCGGCTGGAAAAACATTCACCGATCGCAAAATACACTTGCCGCCCTGAAATACCGATATTGTCGCCGCAGGATAAAAACCCGGAAGCACCTGTTCACGTACTGAACTTATTTTGACGCGCGTCGATCGGCGGCTATACCGATGAAACTCACGCACATAACGCGGATGAAAACAAAATCCGTCATAAAGACTTACCGCCACACCATTACCGGCGGAATCCATGGCACTGAAATTCCGGCACTCATAAGCGCCAGGTGTTTTGAGTTGCCGCCAGCCGGCCTGTTCCCATTCACCCGTGCATTGCCCCGGACTGAAACCGGCAATGCCTGCCCGTGAACCGCTTGCAGTATCCATCGCATCCGCGGCTACGCCGGTTAAACTGCTGTCAGTGAGTGCTAAAGATTGTCTGATCATTACAAATACGCCAATGCGCAGGACTACAAAAAGCACGCCGAACAACCCAATGCCGTCCGATCCGCTGCCATGTTGTAACTTCGAGAGCCAACAAGCTCTTCATAATTGCTTATCGGCACAAAGGCGGGTGACAGTTCAAGGAACCTCTAAAAATCGTCAGGCATCCTTGCAGCCGGGAATTGGCGCAATAATGTTTCTACGCAAAGGGACGTAAGAATCCTCCACGACCATCACAATGCGCCGGCAATCAGTTGGGCGTGAACGCATCACCCCAATGCACATTTTGCCAATATTTAGCCGACACAGGCGTAACTGGTTGCGACTGGGTCTGTCCAGCGGTCGTCAGCGGCGATGCAATCGGCCCGCTTTGGCTACATCCGCCAGTCAGGGTTGCGGCGACGGCCAGCAATCCGATGAGGGGCAATATGCTGATAATCTTTTTGGCGAACATGTGAGACTCCTTTTAAAACAAGATTTCGGAAGCATTCCAAAAGGATGAATATGGGGCGCCGGCTACCACCAGCGAACGGCAGGGTCGATAACTTCCGCCCACAATTCAATGCCTCCGGCCATAGACTTTACCGATGTAAAGCCCGCGTTACGCAACGACTCTGCAGCCCGAAGAGACCGCACGCCAGTGCGACAATAGACCACCACCGACTTAAACCGCCATGATTCCAATTCCGTCAGGCGTTGCGGAAGTGCGCCCAACGGAATCAGCGTGGCACCTGGAATATTCGCTATTTCCCATTCCACTTCATGCCGGACATCCAGGAGCAACACCGATTCACCCGATTGTCGCGCGCTATGCACGTCGCGCGGATGTATTTCCCATTCGGGATCAATATCAACAGGCAACTTGCAACGCTCGAGATCGATAAGGTTCATAACACATCCTTTCCGCAGACTCCATACGGTTACTTTACGTTATATTAAACCATTAGTAAAATAAATATTCTTGATATTATTTATAATAAACTCTTATACTATCCGACGGCTCGCGGATTATCATGGCACGGTGATGCTATTGGCTGCGGAAGTCCCCGATACCGCAACTCGATGCCGACGTATAATATCGCCGATAATACCAAATTGTGACCGGTGGTTTACACGTTATTGCGTGACGTAATTGGGGAGATGTCCATCCGCTATGCCGCGCCTGGCAGCCAATTGGACATGTTGGAACTCTGGCTGCTGAAACGGGCCGCCGAAAGATAGCTGCTGGCCTGGGGAACCGGCAATGGTTTACTTATCAAATATCCCTGAAGGTAGTCGCAGCCCAAATTTTTCAGCACGTTAACCTGATCCTGGGTTTCCACGCCCTCCGCAACCACACGCACATCCAGCAGATGAGCCAGTTTAATAATGGTCTGCACAATGCAATACCCAACCTTATCGGATTTCATCGCCCAGACAAAGCTCTTATCAATTTTCAGGCTGTTTAGCGGCATGCGATGCAGATAACTTAGTGAGGAACAGCCGGTACCAAAATCATCAAGATCAATCGATACACCCGTGGAACGTAAACGCGTTAGCGTGGAAATGGCCGTCGCCGGCTCCGTCATGGCCGTGGATTCTGTGATTTCCAGACGCAAACGGTGCGGCGATAATCCGGCGTCATGCAGCACTTTGGTAACTTCCGTGGCGAAATTGGGCTGGGAAAACTGATTGCTTGACACATTCACACTGATCGCCAAGCTTTCTGTAACCGGAATTTCCGCCTGCCATTGTTTCATCTGCCGGCATGCTTCCGTCAGCACCCATCGCCCCACATGGATGATCAGATCAGTATCCTCCGCGATGGGAATAAATTCGCCCGGCGGCAGCAGGCCGCGCGTCGGGTGCTGCCAGCGTACCAATGCCTCCATCGCTATGGCCTGACCGAAGGTATCAATTATCGGCTGATAATGCAGTACCAACTGATTCTCGGTAATGGCTTTGCGCAACTCGGTTTCGGTTTGCCAACGTGTCACGGCGCGCTCGTGCATTTTTGGATCAAAAATCCGGGTGCAGGATTTACCATCTGATTTGGCCTGATATAACGCGGTATCCGCATCACGCAAAATTTCCGCTGCGGTATGATACGTCTCGTTGCCAAACGCCACGCCCAGACTCAATAAGGCGCAAATCTCATGGCCTTCAATATGAAACGTCCCGGAGATTTCTTTATGCAGTCGCTCGGCAATATGCAATATATCACTTTCATGCCGGATATTTTCCAGCACCAGCACAAATTCATCGCCGCCGATCCGTGCCACATGATCCGGCTGATGCCGCGCAATAGTATCCCCGTCGCGCACAAACACTTTAAGCCGACGGGCTATTTCCACCAGCAGCTTATCACCAATCTGATGGCCCAGGCTGTCGTTGATAACCTTGAATCGATCCAGATCAATAAACATCACCGCAAAATGAAAATCCGATTCGCGTTTTCGGCGGGCAATGCAGCAACTCAGGCGGTCCGCGAGTTTCACACGATTCGCCAAGCCAGTCAACGCATCGTGCATGGCTTCAAAACGCAGTTGCTCTTCCGCCAGTTTCCGATCTGTAATATCTGTAAATGAACCGACCGCCCGGATTTTCACCCCATTCTCACCCGCAACGACTGTGCCCCGGTACAGAACCCACCGGTATTGACCATCTTTATGCAACATGCGACACTCACCGCACAGTTGCTCACTGCGGCCTTGAAAATGTTCGTTTTGACGCTCTGCAACTAAAGTGCGATCATCGGCATGCACGCGACCAAACCAATCTTCCGGTGAATCGCCAATTTCCGAATCGGTAAATCCCAGCATGGATTTCCAGCGGGGCGAATAATAGACCTTGCCGGCGGGAATATCCCAGTCCCACAATCCGTCGTTAACCGCAGCCTCGACCAGGCGGTATCGTTCCTGCGATTGCCGGCGCTGGGCGACCTCATCAAGGAGCCGGGCATTGGTATCCTCAAGTTGCCGCGTTTGTTCCTTGACCATGCTGGCAAGTTGATTGAGTTTCAGATGCGCGTGTTTGGCCAACCGCCATTTCTGCGTCAGCGCGCAGGCCAACTGGCATACTTCCGCGGTGTCATAGGGCTTTTTCAGGATCAGCAGGCGATCGGCGGCTCCAAATTTTCCGTTAATTTCCTCCCACGAATAGTCGCTATATGCTGTACAGATAACGATCTGAATTTCCGGGTCCACTTCCCAGATTTTTTCAATGGTCTGTACGCCATCCCATCCCGGTGGCATACGCATATCCACAAACGCCAGCGCGTAGCGGTCCCCAGTTTCCAGAGAACGCTTGACCATTTCCAGGCCTTCCTGCCCCTGATACGCGGAATGCAACTCATATATTTCCCGCTTGTGCGCCACAGGAGCGGCTCCAAACAGGTCTTTCTCCAGATCATCAAGTCCATTGGCGATGTCCGCCGGACAGAGTATCTTACGGAAATCATCATGAATGGCGCGGTTGTCATCAATGACAAGAATACGGCGATTGTTCTGTTCGTCTTTCATGCGGCCTTTCCGGCTTCAACAGCCTGATCTTCAGCAAGGATTGGAATTTCAAGACTGAATGTCGCACCTTTTTCCAGTCCGGCACTCTGGGCCGTTAGTGCCCCGCCCATGCTCTGTGCCGCCAGAGCCGATGTGTGCAGGCCAAATCCGTGGCCATCGGCCCGGGTGGTGAAACCCATGGAAAAAATTCGCTCTAAATCTTCGCTTCTAATACCGATACCCGTATCGGATACACGCAACACCAGGCGCGATGAATCATCCGCCCGCAACGCCGCGGAAATTGTCAGATTTCTTTCACCGGCACTTCCGCGCATGGCATGTTTTGCATTGCTGATCAGGTTCACTAATATCTGCAACACCTGATGCTTATCCAATGTCAGCGGCGGCAGGCTCGACAACTCCCGCACCACCGTCACGCGGTGCCGCTCCAGAGATTCCTGATTAATCCGGATCGCATCGTCCACGATTTCCGAAACCGGCACCTTTTCATGCACAATCGCGGTTCTGGCATACGTCTGCTGACTTTTGACAATCTGCTTGACGTGCTCAATATTCTGAACCAGAGATCCCAACTCCGTGAGCATTTCACGTTGTTCATTGAGCAAATGATCGTTGAGTCGCCCCAGATAATCCACCAGTTGCCGGCCTTTTTCATCCTGCGTTAAAAACGCCGCTAAATCCGCCCGATGTTCTTCAAACAACCCAATGGCTTTTGCCAGCCCCGGCACCTTGGACCCCTTCGCGCGATCCGCGCACAATGAAGCCGAAACATTGACACTGTTTAATACATTGCCCACATTATGCAGAACCCCCGTTGCAATCTCCGCCATGCCCGCCTGTCGCGCCACCGCGGAAAGCCGTTGCTGCATTTGTTCACGCTCCGCCTCGGCAACCTTTCGAGCGTGGATGTCCCGCATCACACCTTCATAATATTTTATCTCACCATTGGGGCCATATACCGCCCGCGTGCTTTCCATGATCCAGATAATTGACCCATCCTGGCGGCGTATTTCAGATTCCCAGTTCTTAACCGAGCCATGCCGCACAAATTCGTTGAGTATTTGCGCGTGGCGTGCCGGATCCACATACACCTGCTTACCAATATCACTTATCGCCGTCTTCAATTGATCCGCATGAAGATAACCGCAAAGCGCGGCCATCGCCGGGTTGACCGATATAAATCGACCCTCAGCGCCATACTGAAATATCCCCTCGGACACGTTGTCAAATATATCGCGGTATTTGCGTTCGGTGGCGGCAATATGTTCGTTGCGCAATGTTAATTCACGCGAGTTGATTTCCATGGATCGTTCGATGCGCCGCCGATCTTCATCGGATTGATGGTAAACCGCGTCCACCAGCGATAAAAGGCGTTGAAACGCTTCGGATTGTTCCGTGGCATTAACACCGGTTTTCTTAAGCTGTCGTTCCAGCAAAGAGTGCATTTTCAAGCCTCTGCAAACGTGGTAATGGTCATCGTCTGATTATGTAAAGCGCATTGTGCGCTTGGCGTATACGGGGAAATTTCCCCGTAGGAGTAAAAGCCCGTTGTCACCGCGCGATTGCCCAGCACGCCCACGACTGCCTCCACTTCCTCATCAATGCGCTGCTGCAACACCAGTTTTCTGCCGACGCAACTGATCAGCACCGCCAGTTCGGTATGCGCATCGCCGATCCGCCGACAACATTCCTTCGCGGCACCGTCCGCACCGTCCACGAGCCGGTCAAAATTTGCCGACATCAGCTGCGCCATACCCCCCTGTGGGATATCGCCGGCAAATGTCATACTTTGTGCCGCTTCATCCACCGCCAAAATCGTCCGCACGACCGTTTCAGTCGATCCGTTAGCGCGTACGGTCAATGGGAACAATAAGCCGCTGGCGGGTAATTGTGCGGCGTGCGGCCCCAGATATTCTTTGTATAGTTCCAGCGCCGAACGTCCATCGAGTTCGAACAATACATTGCCTTCGGATCGGGTTATGCGGCGCTCCAACCCAAACGAATCCCAGCCGCCCATTGAGCCATAGCCGACTTTCAGTTTCTTGCCATAAAATCCGATGGCCACAATTTGCTTGGTTAACGCCACGCCGTCGGCACACACGTATGTTTCAGTAAAGCGCGCCCCGTCGGCTGACAATCCGCCCGTGATCGCAACACCTTTAGGCGCATTACTGGTCAGTCCGCGCACCAATTCACTGCCGTTCACCGCTAGACCGTCCGAAAGCACAAATATATGCACCAGATCTTCCGCCGGCAGGGCCGAGGCCAACTTTGCGCCGATATCAAAACTCTTCCCCGGATCATCAATAATCGCCTTGGCCGTGTGAATTCGGGATCCCTCAAATGTTACAGATGTCGCGGTCAGCGTATCATCAGTCACCTGATCGCCCGCGATCTCTCCCGCCGTTGAACAGCCACATATATTTGCCAGCGGATAGAGCTTTTTTAATTCCGCCATTCGTGCTGATTGTTTCATCAGCGTCGGTGATCCAAAAACCAGCACAAGATTGGCGCGTGCCGCGGATCCATTGCATGTCACTTGATTTTTCCAGCCGGTTTTTTCCGTCCATATCGCCCGTGATACTTTCATGGCTTCACCGCATCCTTTTATGCCCTCCCCAATAGCGCCACCGCCGCCTGCAACCGTTGGCACACACCAACATATCGAGGACTCGCGCCAACACAGCACGATCCCAACTCTTGTGTTATCGGCAAAGCAATACCGCAACCCTAAGAGAAACCAGCCTGCGCAGGTTTTTAACCGCCGTTGCCCCCAACTCATTTGTTGAGCCATAGCGATATGTTATGTCGTTACTTCGCCCCGCCGCTTCCGCCTATTCGGGGTGAATTGCCGGCTGCGAACTCAGAATAATGTCCGATAAAATTCACGCAAAATGCGAGCTATCCATAAAAGCGTCTCGCTATCCGTCAAAGTTGCCCGAAATGCACTCTTTGGATTTTATTGTCAGCCGCGTACTGGTTGATCTCTGTAATCACCGCCGAATTACACAATCCATCCAATTCCAATTGCCGTTGCGTTGTTAATCGCGTGCTGCCGACATCGAGATCCGCACAATACCCTGGATGAACCATTACTTCTCCGGTGCCGTCCGGCAGTTGTCCCAGCAGGCACCGCCAAACGGCTGCGGAGAATTTTCCCGTGGCGGCCAGACCAAAAAACCAGTCTGTGGTGCGTAAATCCGGTCCCGCACACTGTCGTTTTAATTTTCGGGCCAAAAATCGCAGCGCCCGATATCCCGCTGATAACCTCGGTGTTCCACCAATGGAAATTTCATCAGCGCAGCGGATACGGGAAATATGATATTGCCGGGCCAGGTCGGTCGCGATTTGCGATAATGCCGGCCAATGATGAATATGTTTATGAGAATCCAGATGTGTCGGACGCACATCGCGCTTTAACGCATAATCAATTTGTGCGGCCCATTCCGCTTTGGCTTCATCCAATGCGTTACGATTACGTTCTATGCGAGGCAGCAACTGCCAGATTTTTCGCGGAAACTGGTTATCACCGCTGACCAGATATCGCAGTTTCCCGGATCGGGGCGTTCCCTGCGTAAGACACAAATGAATTCCAACACCCAGGCCGGGATTATTTTGCGATATTTCCAACGCTCGGTCACAATCCGGCATGGTCGCCATCAGCGTGGTACTCGTGAGAATACCCACCCGGTGGGCATGGAGAATTCCGTCCGTTACCGATCGGGAAAATCCGAAATCATCCGCATTAATAATCAGTCGTTTGATCACGACGCCAATATGCCGGGAAACTCACCATCTGGCAACTGGGCGATAAATTTTTACCCGCAAAAGTTTGACACCCCAGTGCTGTGCACTCCAGAACGTAGGTGCCAGAACGTCCAGACGATAGCCGTGAATCGCCTCACCCCGATCCAATACGGGAACCGCGTGGTCGTAGTCATAACCCGGTACGCGCACCATGCAATGAAAAGGTATCAAACGCGTATCGGCTGCCACCAGATGACCATGATTGGTCCATACACTGGCTCCGGATGCTGTAGTGGTGCCGGGGTATGGCCAGCAGCACTTTCTATCCGGTGCGTAACTGGTAACGCGCAAAATCAAGGTCTTCCAATACACATAACGATGGCCATGGAACCAGTATGAATCAACGTGCCGAATCACTGGTCGGGCAATGGTTCGCTGACGAATCAACGCTTTGCGTTCGATCGGTGGCCGCGCCGGATGCGCCGTGACGAACGGTGTAACAGTTCGGCTTACCGCTGCGCGAGCGGCATGAATGTTCAGGTTGGTTTTGGCAACTGCGGGGTTGGGTGTATTACTGATGGCCATTGCTACCCGTGGAGGCATCAGCGCCCAAAGATGCGGCACCCGGCTAAGTCGCCATGCCAGGGTAATAGCTAACAGAACTCCTACTATAATTACTAATAGAATGGCGAGTTCCCAATTCTCGCCTTTGGTCAATGGTCTTGAATGACGCATGCAATATCTCCAGAATAAGCGGTCTTTACTGCATCCTTGCGGAATAACGCCTCAAGAAGTTATCCCTTGTTCAACCACCCGTGGGGTCAAACTCTCAGGTGCGCACGCCATCCTGACGAAACGCGACGATCTCCAAAACAATGCCGAAGATTAAATGCCATTCCCTTGAAACAATCGGGGCGACATTCTTCAGCAACACTAAATCCAAGCCTGCATATTGCCATCCCGTCTGATCGAGCACGGCTTAACAGGCGTATAGGCTTGATAGCCTTATAAACGCTCCAGCCTTGTCAGCTCCCACACGCGGCTCGGTAAGGATTAAGACAGAATCCAGAAGCCTGTCCGCCGGGTGTGGTCTCTCTGGCCAACATGAGTATTTTATTCCATTAAGCACTGAAAGCAAAGAAAAATGGGGAAGATATCGGGTTATAAGACTACAATTTGCCTATATACGAATTTACATGATGCAATGATAAATTATTAGAGCAAAAAAAATGAAAATAGCGAATAATCAGGATTTTTATTGACTTATTAATTTCGATGCGTAAACTATTCCTAAGAAGAGAAATAAAGCGGTTATCGCAACCAATTGCGATGATCTGCGTTATATCTTCCAAGTTGTCCTTGGTACTTACCGTAAGGAGTACAAAATGCTGTTTTCCGATAGGCTCCAAAAAACTTCGCCCCGTATCATCAAAACCGCCAAAGTTTTGGCCATCGTCGCTGCTGCCGCATTAACGCTGGGTTTGGCGCGCCCCGCTCAGGCGCGGGTTGGAATAAGCTTCGGTATCGGAATTGGTTTGCCGGTGTTCTGTCCGCGGCCAATTTTCTGCCCGCCTCCGGTATATTGTCCCCCACCGGCTGTTTATGTGCCGCCGCCAATAGTATACGCGCCACCGGCAACTATCTATTCCGGCCCACCGGCGCTATACGCTCAAGCTCCCAATATGGCCAATGTGCAGGCTCCCAACATGGCCGGTGCCCAAGCTCCGAATATGGCTGGGGCGCAAGCCCCTGTTCTGAATGCCGCACCGCCGGTGTATTACACGCCGCCCTCTTATTATGTTCCACCGCCGGTGGTTTACAGCCCGCCACCGGTTTATTACGCCCCACCAACATATTACCCGCCCGCATATTGTGCGCCGCAATACAACTATGGGCCGTCGCTTTATTTTTCCGCCGGATGCTTCCGGCCCTGGGCATTCTATCACCCCTACTTCCACCCGTTCTTCCGCCCCTACGGTGGGTTTCGTGGCGGGAATTTCGATCATGACGGATGGGGACACTGTGGACGGCGGTAACGCTGCTGACATTTACCAAGCAACGCAGGCCTGGCTCGGGGTTTAGGATCACCCCGGGCCTTTTTTTTCTAATCCGACTTCACAATTCGTCGCCGCATCCAGCACTACTGCGCCAACAATTTTCCCATCTTCTTGTCGGCTGAGGTATCATACGTTCGATTTTTCAGGAGTGGCTTATGGCTGGTTCAGGTTCTTCCAGTGTTCCGGGACAACTATCGTTAAGTTTTGCCGCCGGTTCTGTGGGAGCCATTGTTAATATGCTCGCGGCCTGGATGCTGGCGCGCATGGGATTGTTTCATCTTCTGGGCTGTGATATTTCCGTCAGCGCCACTAAGCAATGGATTTATTCACGCCTGGTCTGGGGTGGAATTTTTGGACTGTTTCTGGTTCTACCAATCATGACCAACTCGGTTTTGAAACGTGGATTAATCCTTGGTTTGATTCCGGCGGCCTTCCAACTGTTTGTTGTGTTTCCGATTTTTCTCAATCAGCGGATCATGGGATTAAACCATGGTTTAACCACACCACTATTTGTTGTTTTTTTGAATCTGCTATGGGGCGTCTCCGCCGTCGGCTGGCTGAAGATGACGGAATAATCCCGCTTTGCCGCAGCGCTGCGGAAACGTCCATTACTTTTTCTGCCGAAAACGGTTAAAATGCGGCCATGGAACTTTGCGTTAACGGCGAAAAACTTCTATTGCCCGATGGGGCTACGATTCAGGCCGTGCTGGATCACTTTAAACTCCAACCCGTGCGGGTGGCGGTGGAACTGAATCGCGATATTGTTCCCAAAAAAGCCTACAGCAATACCAGCCTGAAATCAGGCGATACTCTGGAAATTGTTACATTTGTCGGTGGGGGTTAAACAGGAAGAACGATGACATCCACGCATTTGAAAATAGGGCCTTACGAATTGCAATCCCGGCTTATTGTCGGCACGGGAAAATATTCCTCACTTGAACTCATGCAGCAATGCCACCAGGAAAGCGGTGCGGAGGTCGTCACGGTGGCGGTGCGCCGCGAGCGACTCGTGGATAAGAACTCTGGCCGGAATATTCTGGATTTTATAGATCCCAAAAAATATATCCTCCTGCCCAACACCGCCGGCTGCTTTAATGCGCAGGAAGTTGTGCGCGTGGCAAAATTAGGCCGGGAAATGCTAACCGGTTCAGGCTACCGTGGTGCGGATTGGGTAAAACTGGAATGTCTGGGAGACACAAAAACACTTCTCCCCGAACCCGTCGGCACACTTGAAGCATTGAAAATACTCGTCCAGGACGGCTTTCAGGTTCTGGTATATTGCTCGGATGACGTCATGCTGTGCAAACGCATTAAAGAATCCGGCGCGGCGGCGGTTATGCCGGCAGGCTCTCCGATCGGCTCGGGGCAGGGCGTGCTGAATCCCAACGCAATTCGCATCATCCTTGAGCAGCTTAAAGAAAATGATCCAGCCTATCCGGTTATTGTGGACGCCGGCGTCGGCACGGCCAGCGATGTGGCGGCGGCTATGGAATTGGGCGTTGATGGCGTGCTGCTGAATACCGCCATTGCCGGCGCTACGGATCCCGTTAAGATGGCCCGCGCGATGATGCTGGCCACTGAATCCGGTCGTTTGGCCTATCAGGCCGGGCGAATTCCGCGCAAACTCTACGCCACCGCCAGCAGCCCCTGGGAAGGCCGCATCAACGCCTGAATGGCAGGATTCCGCAGTCGCATATTTTGCTTTACGCCACATCCGCCGATGAATCCCGGCATGTATCTCTACTAAGGGGCCGCCAAGAAATAACGTTTACAAATATGACGCCGGGATTTTGGCGTCTGGCAAGACGCCCGCGAGGAGCATATCCGCATGGATACGTAACGAGCGGGCAACGCGGCCAGAGGTCAAAAGACCAAGTCAGATTGGAAAGGTTATTTCTTGGCGGCCCCTAAATTCGCCCCGTCAATGTTGCAATGACTTTTTTACCAATGCCATGGCATCTGCCCGGTCCAGCCGTTGCGGCATTTCCGCTTCAAGGCCACCGACGATTTTTACTGGCCGCGATTCAATATGTACCACCGCCGGTTCCAAGCCCGCACTCGACGCCGTTAACGTAATGACTCCAGCCCGCAAAGTCGAACGAATCGCCACACGATTAACGCCACACTCGGCGTCCAGATGAAGTTTATCGACTGAGTTAACAATCCCGCTGTCATAACCACCGCGCCAGATTGCGGGGCCGGTGATTTTGAAATTCACCCGTTTTTCAGCCGTCGGACAACGTTCACCTTTCGCATCCACAATTTCAAAATCAATGAACGCAACATCCGAGCCGTCCGCCTGCAATCCGTTGGGACCGGCGAAAACCGTCAGCGCCAGTCGCTGCGGCGAGCCAGCGGTTGCAATGGAATCTTTCGCGACGATGTTGCCATCGCTGAACCCTTCCGCTTTAATCACGCCCGGACTGAATTTCACATCCGGGAAGGCGTAAATATAGCCGGTATTTCCCATGTTTTTGTCATGGTGATCAAACGTGTCCACAAAATCACAGGGATGATTGGCCGTTCCCATGAGCTTACCATTCACAAACAACTTCACACTCTTGCAATGATTGGCCGCCACGTAAATAGTCTTTACCGTGCCCAACGGATAGGTCCAGTGACCGATTATATGAATCGCCGGATGCGGATCCTGCATCACGCGGTAAACATAATATGCCTGCTTGGGCAGGCGCACCGCGTCTACCTTGCCGCTCACGCGGCACACTTCGCTGCTGTCCTGTCGGCCATCGGCGTTGCAGTCTGACCAGTATATCGACGCGTAACCGGACCATTTCGAATGCCTCGGATCGGTATTGGAAATGCGGTTGATGTAATAATCATGATAGCGCACCGCCGCTTCCAGGCAGAATGTTTCTGAATTCCAGTGATAAACATCGTGCGGCCCGGGTTTGAAACCAAAGAATGGCGGCGAAGAGTTGTCCCAGAAACGGCGTGCCGCCTCATCACGAAAATCTTCGCATTCAATCAGCGGTGCACGATTTCGGCGCGCCACGCTATAAGCGCGGAACATTTGTCCCGGTTTAACAACACGGTCCGTGCGCGGATCCTGCCCGATCATCACGCCATAGTATTCTGCTATCGGCGTAAGGGCCTGATTGGCGGCGTTGTCACTGTTGCCCCGATATCCCATGGCGCGATAGCCGTGCGGGTCCCATCGTTTGCGCAACGCCACCATCTGGCGCATGTGCGCGGGCGTAAGCACCGAATTTCCGCCTTCCCAGAAAAAAACACTCGGATCATTGCGATACAAAATAATGGCATCGCGCATCACATCCACGCGCTGTTGCCATTGCACGACCGCAACTTTCCCTGGCAAGCCCCGCCGCAGAGCCGGATCGTATTCTTTATCTCCGGCGGGACAGATTTCAATAATGCCGTAACGGTCGCACGCCCGCACATCCGCAGGCTGCGGCGCGATGTGCATCCAGCGGATGTAATTGGCGTGCGTGCTGCGGATCAGGGCGGCGTTGTAATCATGCATCCAGTCCGGATAGGCCTCGCCAAGGCCCGCCCAGTCATCCTCCGAACGCTGCGCATAACCGGTCAGATAGATAAATTTTCCGTTCAGGTAAACGCCGCCGGTGCCCGCACCGCCCTTGAACTGTACTTCACGGAATCCGGTTCTGATCTTTTGCACATCCACAACTTTCCCGGCCACCGAGACAATGCAGTAAACATCATAAACATAAGGATTCTTCACATCCCAGAAATGTGCGCGCGTCAGTTGCCCCTGCGCGGTCAGTTTGGTGATTCGGCCGGCGGCAAGAAACGCGCTGCCGCCCTGGAACCTCGCGCGGATATTTCCATGGGCACCGACAACCACCGCTGAAAGCGTGATCCGCTGCCCGATGTCGGAGTCATTGCGCACCTGCGATTCAACGTGTACATCGCAGGTTCTGTCGGTGAAGGAAAAATTCGAAGGATAAATGTAAATGCCTGTGGTCTTCAGTGTGTCATACAGCGGCAGCGTTTGATAGATCCTGCCGGTGAGAATCAACCGCGCATCCGAATGTAATCCGCCGTAATCGGGATTAAACGCGCGGCCTTCCCACTCAAATGGCACGCCTGTGGCGGCCTGACGGTAGTTTGGGCTGTTGTCCAACTTTACAGCGATGACATTATCCGCGCCGCCAAATTGAATAAACCGTGTCAGGTCCAGGCCGCACGGAGTAACACCATTTTCGTATATTCCCGCATCATGGCCGTTGACCCAAAAGTGCGCCGCTTGGCGGATGCCCTGGAATTCCAGAAAAACCTTGTCAGCGGCGTCTCGGTCCGGAAGTTGGAAGTGCTTCCGGTACCAGACGACCCCCGCCCACGCATGACGGTCGCCACCGCTATGGCTTATAATATGGTCATAAGAGTCGACGTCATTGAATGTATGCGGTGTTGACACAGGTGTCCATGTCGCATCATCAAAGCCAACCCTTTGCGCACCGGGCACATTTTGACGGATAAACTTCCAACCGGGATTAAAATTGAACACAACATGCGGTGATGCCGGCGGCGCATAACGCGCCGCCATCACGGCCATCGGGAAAATCAACACCGCGCAGATCGTAGCACAAATCGCGTATTTGGAGCACTTATTCACCGATGATCCTCATTTCCGAGACGTTATTGTATAATATTAAAATAAAAACGCAAGAAAATAGCGCGGTAAATCAATGATGTATTGTCAGCAAATAAATTACTACTTCCACAACCTGCCGACAACAATGCCACGACATCTGCCCGGTTCAGCCGCGATTCAATATGTACCACCGCCGGTACCAAGCACGCACTCGACGCCGTTAACGTAATGACTCCGGCCCGCAAAGTCGAACGAATCGCCACACGATTAACGCCACACTCGGCGGCCAGATGAAGTTTATCGACCGAGTTAACAATCCCGCTGTCATAACCACCGCGCCAGATTGCGGGGCCGGTGATTTTGAAATTCACCCGTTTTTCAGCCGTCGGACAACGTTCACCTTTCGCATCCACAATTTCAAAATCAATGAACGCAACATCCGAAATCGGTATCCAGATGCCGTTTCCTCCGCCCAGCAACCCCGATTGGTATGCGATCAGTAAAACTCGGACCAGGGGAGCGGCACGGGTCGTATTTGAAGCAGCAACGGGGAGCGTTTCAGATTAATTCGTCGCGTGAACCTTCCAGTCCCCTCCTCTAACCTGCACCTTGCGTGGCGGCGTTGAGGTGTTCCCCCCGCCGAAGTTCAGCGCGGGCCGCGTGACCTTTATACGTGGCTGATTGCAGGAAAGCAAAAAGCCACGCCCGGAATTAACAAGAATGTACCGTATCGGCTTGCCGGTAAAAGCATTGTCCGGAATCGTCTTAAAATAATGCGGAGTAAGCCGTGATATGGTAGCCGGATATTGATGGTGTTGTCGCTTGTACAGGGCCAATGCGATGGACAATTTCGTGAGCCGACACCGCGTTGCGGCACGCGCGTAAAACACGCCGATTTCAGCACCGTTTGGCCCGAACTCGGAAACCAGAACATCCAGCGGTCTAAAAAGCGAACGGAGTACGAAGTTGGCGGTTGTACCGCCGAAAACAACCGGCCGCACAGCTTCAATGGTTCCGGTAATTCCCAAACGCTCGTAACCGGAAAAGGCGCGAAAGCGTTGGTCAGCAATGTCAAGTTGGGCAAGCCTTTTCCGGAAATCTGATGCTTTGCTGGCAACCACCTCGGCGTCGAAAAGCCGGTTTGTTTCCCGCAGGAGATTGGCATAGTTAATCGGGAGGAGATACTGCTGGAGTGTTCGGAACGTGGAAGGACCGAATTCCAAGGCCAACCCGTCGCGCTCCGCCCCAGTCAAGCTGTCCAACGCGTCATAACGTGCGTAGTTGAGAGCCGTGGAAAGTGGAGGCAGTTGAGTACAATTATTCACTCGCGCCAGCAGCTTCCGCAATTGTGGTTCCGAAAGCCGGCCCGAATTGGCCAATGCCCTATCCAGCGCCAGCGACGAAGCATTAATGGAAATTGCCTGAAGACAGGACGTCGTGCCGGGCGATTGAGAAAATAGCCGAGCGAGGCAACGCACATCATGGGCCTCATGTATGGCTGGCATAGGCTCATCACTGCCCAGCAGGAACATGGCATCCGCACAAGCAAGGCTTCGTAATGAGGCGATCATCGATTGATCCGGACGTTGAACGCCGACAACCGAACCATCGTAGCTGCGAAGCGGAATATAATACCGTTGTTTTTTCATTGCTTCTGAAAACAGGCGCAGTGCCCGGGCGTTGGTCTTTATCCATTCCGCAACTGACGGAAATTGCCGGGCTGTCCACGGATGTTCCTCAAACCGGTTTTCAAGTCGGCTTTCCAGCGTCCACTTCGGCTGGTTTTTTCGCGTTTTCGGCAACGGCAATGGATGCTTTTTCAACCACCTCGTGAATGTAATGAAGCTTTCCGAGTTTTTGCTAAAAGGTGGCATTCCCAATTTCCGCATTACCCACTTGCCATCACCATATCTTGTGTTGAAACATTCCGGACCGGCGGCCTGAATTAACAACGGAAGCGCATTATTTTTCGGCCTAACGCCCCGGGCCTCCATCTGATCCAGTGCCGCGAGATAATCAATTCCGCCGGCTTTCCCAATCGGACCAGTGAGGCGTGTGGTGGCATGGCCTACAGGGATCACCCGCCAGGCATGCACCCAGTATTGGTCTGCCGCAAGCAACACCACCATGGCCGCTAGAATGCCAAAGCTCATTTTTTTACGCAGCGGCTCCTGAACATTCAGGTTTTTCTCCGCCACCTCGCGCATAGCGACTGGGGATTCAGGCCGCCGCTGGACCTGAAGAACCGCACGCCGCAAAAACCACATCCTTATTGCTAGAAATAGCAGCAGCGCCCATCCGCAGGCTCTTCCTATTACGGTCACGGAGAAAATGTCCATAACAAACGTGTGAAAAATCGGTGAAGTGGCTGGCGGAATCAAACCCAATGGCTGACTTAAAAACAGCAGTTCCAGAAGGCTCAGCAGCCAATATGCCATGGCCAAGCCGAAACCGCAGTCGCCAGCACCTTTTATTTGATTTTCTCGGAAGAACCGCCGATAGCTGCGCGTCAGCGGCACCAACGTAACCAGTGGAAGTACCTGATCAAGAACCCGTAGCTGAATCGGCAGGAGCAACAGCCAGATCAGCCACGGCCAACGCATGCGATAAGGTTTTGGAATCGCACGCGCTGCCGACCAGAAGATCCAGATACAAAAAATAACTGCGCTAAGTCCCGCGCAAAGTGCGATGAGCACGACAATAAAGAGTAACGTGGCAGCCATTTTCCCAGCTCCGGACAATGTGGACTATTCCGTGCTCCACGGGGACGAGCGTATGGCGCACAATATTACACCCATGCGACGAGAGCGTCGAGCATTGTTCTGCCGCTTTTTGTGTTGATCGATTTATTCTTTTCAGGAAATCGTGATTCAAGTGGTATATAATGGAAATTGTTGTTGGATTTCTTTAAAGGATCGGTGTTTTATGATTCAAACCCATGGCTATGCCGTGCAAAACGCCTCTTCACCCTTGGTGCCTTTTGCCTTTTCCCGCCGGGCTCCCGGCCCCAAGGATGTGCACATCGAAATTCTCTATTGTGGCATCTGTCATACAGATTTACATCAGTGCCGCAATGATTGGGGCGGTTCCACGTACCCCATGGTTCCCGGCCATGAAATTGTTGGACGTGTAAAAGCCGTTGGTGCGCAGGTTACAAAACTGAAAGTCGGCGACTTCGCCGGAGTCGGCTGCATGGTTGATTCCTGCCGGCAATGTGCGGCATGCCAGGCCGATCTTGAGCAATATTGTGAAAATGGCACCGTCTGGACTTACAATTCGAAACAACGCGACACCAATGAAACCACCTATGGCGGATATTCGGATCAGATTGTTGTTGAAGAGCGTTTTGTGGTCAAAGTGCCTGCCTCACTTGATTTGAAAGCTGCCGCTCCGCTGCTGTGCGCCGGCATTACCACCTATTCGCCGCTGCGGCATTGGAAAGTCGGCAAGGGACAAAAAGTGGGAGTTATCGGTTTGGGCGGACTGGGACACATGGGCCTTAAGTTTGCCAAAGCACTCGGATCGCATGTCGTCATGATCACCACCTCCCCCGATAAAGCCAAAGACGCCTTGCGTCTCGGCGCCGATGAAGTGCTGATCTCGCGTGATCCCGCCGCCATGGCCCGTCATGCCAAAAGTTTCCATTTCCTGCTTAATACTATTCCCAATGGCCATGATCTTAATCCGTATGCCGCACTGCTTAAGCTGGATGGCACCATGGTACTCGTTGGAGCCTTAACCGCCCTTGAACCGCCGCTGGCCGGAGTCAGCGTGATTCACGGTCGCCGCAGTATTGCCGGCTCAGCCATCGGTGGCATGGCCGAAACGCAGGAGATGTTCGATTTCTGCGCCAAACATAATATCGTCAGCGATGTGGAAGTCATCCCGATCCAGGATGTCAATAACGCCTTTGAACGCCTGATAAAAAATCTGGTCCGTTATCGCTTTGTTATTGATATGGCAACACTCCGGCCAGCACAATAGAAGTCTGTCCGAATAGCCGCAGGCGTGGCAGTGCTGTTAAAGATGTACCCAAATTACGGCGTGCCGATTTGCCTTCGCGGGAAAATCATGTAATATCCCAGTCGTGTCAGGAAACGGTCGTTGTAATGTCGCAGGGCGAAGTGCGGCTATTGCACAGACGCCCGGAAGTATTCGTTAACAACCTTATAGAATTGTATTCATGCGAACCATGCTATTACCTGATGCCCAACGTTACGCCGCACTGAATGCCGAAGCTCTGCGATCTCATTTTCTCATTGAAACGCTTTTCACCCCGGGCCAGGTTGATCTGCACTGGTGTGAAGCGGACCGTGCCATCATCGGCTCAGCAGTGCCGATGGCAAAATCATTGCCGCTTGAGGCACCCCCTGAAATGCGTTCGGCCTTTTTCTGTCAACGCCGTGAACTCGGTATTCTCAACATTGGTCAAAGCGGCAGCGTTACCGTGGATGGCAAAACGTACCAACTTGATAATCTGGATTGCCTGTATGTCGGCATGGGTTGTAAACATATTCATTTCAGCAGTAAAAGCCCCGAAAGCCCGTCCCGGTTTTATCTGCTAAGTTACCCGGCGCACTGCAGCCATCCGATTACATTGGCCCGCAAGGCCGATGCACAGGCGGTACAGCTTGGCTCGGCCAGTACCTGCAACAGCCGCACCATTTACAAATACATCCATCCCGATGGCATTAAAAGCTGCCAACTGGTCATGGGCTTTACGCAGTTAGATTCCGGCAGCGTGTGGAACACCATGCCGCCGCACACGCATTTACGCCGCTCGGAAGTGTATCTCTATTTCAATTTAGCCGCCGACACCCGAGTTTTTCACCTCATGGGCCGCCCCGATGAAACGCGACATTTAGTTATTGCCGACCAGCAGGCCGTTATTTCTCCCGCTTGGTCCATTCACGCCGGCGCCGGAACCGCCGCGTATGCGTTCTGCTGGGGTATGGGCGGTGAAAATCAGGCATTTAATGATATGGACGCTTTAACCGTCGGCGATTTAATCTAGCGGAGAATTCTCAACATGTTCAAGCAAACCAAAATCCTCCCCACGATGACCGTTCTGATATTCATCGCAACACTTTGCCAATTCAACAAATCAGGTTGTGCCGCGCCCATTAACCAGGCTCAAATTCTTTCCCAAATTAAACGCTGTGCGAAGGTTGAAATCTCCATGCTTCCCCATCATCCCCGGACCGGCTGGGTACATGGTGTGTTGTATATCGGCTTAATTGATTTATACCGTGCCACCGGAAATAAAACCTTCCTTCAGCCTGTGTTGAAAATCGGTAATCAAGTCCATTGGCACATCCGCCACTTCCGCCGCAAGCTTAACAGCGAAATATCGGGCAACTCCTATTGCTTCGGGCAGGCCATTACCAGCATCTCCGCCCTGCATGTGGACAACGTACCACTGGCACCGCTGCAGGCGCGATGCAATCAGATGCTTCAATATTTCCAGGCCGCCGGGAATAATCCCAAAAAACTCGCGTGGTGGTGGTGCGATTCACTTTTCATGGCCCCCACAACCTTCGCGCATCTTTCCGTGCTCACGCATAACCCTCAATATGTCAATGCCATGAATAAGCAATGGTGGTTGGTCACGCAACTGCTCTATGACAAAAAGCAGCACCTGTTTTTCCGGGACCACCGCTTTTTCAAAATGACCGCGGCCAATGGACAAGGCGTTTTCTGGTCCCGTGGCGAAGGTTGGGTACTTGCCGGTACGGCGCGAGTGCTCAAATATTTACCGGAAAACTTCCCCGACCGTCCCCGATATATCAAGCTCTTTCAGCAAATGGCCGAAAAAATCGCTTCGTTGCAGGGATCCGATGGAATCTGGCGGCCCAGCCTGCTGGATTTCCAACAATTTCCAACCCCGGAAAGCAGCGGCACCGCCTTGGATTGCTACGCCATTGCCTGGGGGATCAACCACCACCTGCTAAACAAAAAACAGTACCTGCCTGTGGTCGCCAAAGCGTGGGCCGGTCTGCTGGCCATGCGCAATAAAGCAGGCGATCTGGCCCATGTCCAAAAGCCCGGTGATCGACCCGCCATGGTCACCCCCGATGTCACCAAACCTTATGCCTCCGGAGCCTTCATCATGGCCGGTGTACAACTCATGAAACTCGCCCCGTTACAACTTCCGCCAATACCCAAACTCCCAAATAAATCCTAATGATCGTAACCACGCTAAGGGGCCGCCAAGAAATAACGTTTACAAATATGACGCCGGGATTTTGGCGTCTGGCAAGACGCCCGCGAGGAGCATATCCGCATGGATACGTAACGAGCGGGCAACGCGGCCAGAGGTCAAAAGACCAAGTCAGATTGGAAAGGTTATTTCTTGGCGGCCCCTTGCGCTGTTGCGAGCTCGCGGCGAACGCGACAGGGCGATCGCATTGGGCCGGTATCTGTTGGACTTGGCGGGCGTTAATATCCACTTCATCAGCGAAGTGCAGTTTCGTCAGGCGTGGCCGCTATTCCGCGACAATCCTGGCCGCGATTGGAGCTTTACTGATTGCGCCGGCAAGGTGGTTATTGGCAATCTACACATCAAACAAGCGCTGACCTTTGACCGCCATTTTTCCGAATCGGGAAATCTGGAACTGCTACCGTAAAACAAATTCCAATGCGTTGCCCCTCGCACTCGCCCTAATTAAAGCGCCCCGCCGGAGACACGTTGTGCGGCCAAACCGACTTTCACAACAAGCTTGATTTAGACATTCCGCATGGAGGTCAAATTATCTTCGCGGCCATCGCGGCAGGATACATGCGGAATCGCGTCTTTTCGCGCAAACTATCCTCAATTGAAAATTGCGCCGGGACTGGTGATTGTCCCCGTGGAACGCGTCGAGCAATTATCCGAGAACGATTACTGCTTGCCATGGGATAGCGTTTAGGTAGAGTGATAATATCAGTGCCCCGGCCCCGGGCAGGTGCGGTAAAAACCGTCGCCTCCAAAAACCAAATGCGTCGTAATTTCTCGTTCCCGGTGGAAACGGTTGCGCGATGCAAATCGTTGGTTTCGCAGTCGCGCCGGCGAGGCACCGATAGTTGTACATTCCGCGGCACACGCCCTGCGTGCCGCAGGTGCAATACCCTCCCGCCGCCGGTGTCCGCGGTCGTGACGGCGTTGTTGGTTCAGTGCCAAAGCGCCTCAATTGGAAACGCCCAGCAATCCGGGCCGAAGGGCAGTGTTTCATGGCCAGTGTATAAAATAATACGGCGTAAAAAGCTCGATCCTGCGGCCTGACGAAGGGCCTCCATGCCGCGTAAATCGGTTTTCGATAAGCATCGCTGTTTAGCGGATGAAATTCCGCCGCGCAATGGTGGAATTTCATCCGTTGTCCGATTTATTTTAACAAAAAATTCGATAACGCCGATTTATCGGACGTGGCCGGGCGTTGCGATTTTTTTATACCACACTATTTACTTGAATTCTAGTGATGTGATCATTAGAATTCAAGGATGATCTATAAACCCCGGATACTTGCCTCCAAGCTTCAACGCATGATTCAGCGTTTTAGCGTGGTTATCGTCAGCGGCAGCCGACAGGTGGGAAAGAGCACGCTTCTGCGCAACGAGTTATCCGGATGGGACACCGTGGTATTCGATCCGGCGGTGGATATCGGCAATGCGCGGCGAGACCCGGATTTATTTCTAAATAATCACCCTGCGCCTTTGATTTTGGACGAAATTCAATACGCTCCGGAACTTGTGGGAGCCATCAAGCGTCGCGTTGATCTGGCACGGACAGCCAATTATTCCAATAGCACCTCGGCCAATGGAAATGCGGGTTTGTACGTTCTGACCGGATCACAACAGTGGTCTGTCCTGAAATCAGCCAGCGAGTCTCTGGCCGGGCGTGCGGCATTTCTGGACATGGAAGGTTTTTGCCTTGCCGAAACTGCCGAGGCCGGAGTCGAAGACCACTGGCTGCATCGCTATCTGGCCGCTCCGGAGCAATTTGTCGCCGAACCCCCGAAGCGGCTTGGGATGGTCAGAACAGTCAATGAGCAGTTGTGGCGCGGATTTTTACCCGAGGCCGATACTCTGGAGCGCACTTGGATACCCGAGTTTTACAACGCCTATCTGCGAACCTACGTTGAAAGGGATGTACGCTTATTAACGAATCTGGCTGATTGGCAGCAATTCGGACGATTTGTCCAACTTGCCGCCGCGTTAACCGCCCATGAGATTAATCACTCGCAGTTGGGACGTGACCTTGGTATGACGCCGCAGACGGCACAGCGCTGGCTGGCAACGCTGCGCGGGACATTCCAGTGGTTTGAGACGCCGGCTTTTCACGGTAATACAATCAAAAAAATCAGCGGCAAACCCAAAGGATACCTCTCCGATACCGGATTGGCCTGCAGTCTCCAGAAAATTTCAGCCGCATCGACATTATCTGGGCATCCACTGACGGGGGCGCTTTTTGAAACTGCCGTCGCCGGTGAAATCCGAAAGCTTTCCGCCACGCTCTCGACCCCGCCGAACATCTACCATTGGCGAAGCCACAGTGGTGCTGAAGTTGATTTGTTGCTGGAGCGTGACGGCAGGTTTTATCCGATAGAGGTCAAATTATCTTCGCGGCCATCGCGGCAGGATACACGCGGAATCGCGTCCTTTCGCGCAAACTATCCTAAATTGAAAATTGCGCCGGGGCTGGTGCTCGCCCCCGTGGAACGCGTCGAGCAATTATCCGAGAACGATTACTGCTTGCCGTGGGATAGCGTTTAGGTAGAGTGATAATATCAACACCCCGGTCCCGCAGGCCGGTGCGATAACAACCCTTCACCTCCAAAAACAAATGCGTCGTGGTTTCGCTTTCCTGTTGGAAACATTTGCGAGATGTAAATCGTTGGTTTCCTGGTCGCGCTGGCGAGACCCCCGTGCTTGCACTCCGCGGCAGACGCCTCGCCGGCCAAGGCTGCCGCCGCTTTGATTTCTGAACAAATCGACGCATTGCGCGCGGCGACTGATCTGATCCAACAATCGTTTCTTCTGACCGGAAAGAAGCAACAGTATTCTCAAAGCATTATCGCGCGGACAAAAATCCTAAAAAACATACCGCTGCAAACTGATCCGCCATGAAGTGCGGCCGTTACACGGGTGCTCCCCGAAGGAGCCTCGCTCGGTACAGCCTGTACGCGGCGACCATGGCCCATTCGTTGGCCCCGGACACCGCAGCCATGGTAGCCATGGCGATAATATCCCCAACGCGGAACCGCACCTTGGCGGCACGGGGATTTGGAATATCGTGAAAAAAAATGATAAAACACCACCAGAGATCCGAGCATCAATACCAAGCCCCTTAAATATCAAGCCAAATATTACCCAATCGTCCGGTCTCGCCTACCAGATAGATCTTGTCCCCGAAGCTCGCATCTGTCACAATATACCCACACGCAAAGGTTATGAAGGGTGTAAACCATGCGCATGTTGCTACATGATTCGGCCCGCGACCCCAAGCCTCTCTCGACGCTCCGAAGCCAGCGCGGTAAATTGCCCGGTGAGAAACTTCCGTGGACGCACCGGGGCCAGCGCAGGGCGCACCCCCGTAATTGTGCACTGACCAATCGGCCCCCCGGGTTCCATTGGCCAGCGCACGTCGCGGCTGGGCGAACCGGAGCTTCCGGCCTTCAAGGAGTTTTTTTATGGCAACAATTCCTCCCCATATCTCGCCGATCGCGAGGGCGATCGGACTTTATTTTGCGGCCTTTGCATTTCTGCTTATTTTCGCCCCGATCTCTCGCGCTGACGAGATCGTGCCTCTCAGCTACTCAATAAGCCCGCTCTCGGAATCAGTTGGGAATGCTTACTTTTTATTATCCCAAGAGGGTGCCGGCCCCAGCGAAGCCAACCTCGCGTTCGTCAATTTCGGTAATATTGCGAGCGGAACCGCTCTTTCCGGGACGATTAATTTAGATTTCACAACACTGGGGTTAACTGCTGGCGTTCCGACGACATATACCCTCCTCGCAACAACTACCGGACCCGGAGGCCACACCAACTTAGTTACAACGTTCAACAGTTGGCTGAACCAGGCGGCAACGGAATCATCATGGTCAACGATGCTCGGATATTACCCTTTGAACTTTAAATTATTTATTAACGCCATGTTCAGTGGAACATCTGTCGATCAGGTTGCCGCGGCACCGGCCTACTGGGAATCTCAGGGATATCCCCAGCTTGTCCTGCCCTCCGCGGACATCTTCGACACCCCGTCCAGCCTTTTCCCAAGCGTTGCGTGGGGTACGTCAGCCCCGACCTACGATATTGTCCGTTACAGCGACACGGGCGCAATTGGGCAGGTTATAGGAACGATGGACCCGTCTTTCTTACCGACGACGGCGGGCGCGGTGCCCGAACCAGCCACCATTGCCATCCTTGGCATCGGATTTCTTCTCGGCACAAGCCGAAGGCCCCGACGAATCAATAGGTAGGTTAAGCGGCACAACATCTGTGCGGGAATAGAGGCAGCCCCTTCGGGACCGAGAACTCGCATTCCCCGCACTTAACTGGCGCGAATTTTTTGCGACTCCAGTGGTTAAATTAACGGAAATCCGGATATGCGGCTGTGTTCTGGCGCGTCCGAGGGTTTAGGGTCTGTGTTCCCGCCCGCAGGCCTTACGCGCCCGGGAGCGGCACCACTCCGCGCCAAGGACTAGCCGGCTTTCATCAACCAAGGTCAGCCAAGGGTGGCGAGACTCCGCTTGGGCGATGGCCTTATTCTTATTTGCCGCAATGTCGGTCTGGGTGCGTAACATCGAGGAACCGTGGACGCGATACTCCGCGAGAGGTGCTGCGCCAATTTGTTGGCCGCTGAGGCCGGCCTCAGCCATTCGACACCAAAGGTCGAAATCCTCCCATCCGGAGCGTGTGCCATCATAGCCACCGGCCTCCGCCCACGCGTCCTTCGCTATCAGAGCCATTGCGTCAATATAGTTACCGCCGAAAAGCTGAACCGGCGCGTAAGGGCGCTCCCCCATGATATGGCTGGCGTCCCCAAATTGGCGGATTAGCGGGTGGACAAAAGCCAGTCCGGTCCTTCCGATCGCCGACAAAAGCTCCTCGCAGCACATCGGTAGAAGGCGGTTGTCGGCATCCAGTGGGAGGACAAATGGAGTTTCCGCCACGTCAAAGCCAACGTTACGGGTCAACCCCAAGCCCTGATTAACTTTATTGCGCATTATGACGATACGGTTGAATCGTTCGGCGTGTTGCTTCGCCCATTCCAACACGATCTCCAGCGATCCGTCAGTTGAACAGTCGTCGACCACGACTAGGTCGATAATCGACAGCGTCTGGGCTCGCACGGACTCAAGCGCCTCCACGACATATTGCGAATAATTATATAACGGAACTACAACCGATATTTCGGCAACACCAAGGCGGTCCGCGACCAGCACCTCTTCCGCCTCTGGCACCATTGGTAGAGGCTGGCATGGCGTCTGAGCGCGACGTAAATCCAGTTCGAAAGAGCGAACACCCTCGCACCCGCCACGCACCTGCGCGACCACGGATCGCAACGCCTCTGCGCGATGCCGAGGCCCGTAGGTTCGCAATGCCTCGTAGAAAGCGGTCCGTGCGGTGCGGCGCCGAAGGTCCACATCTTTAACCAATTTATTAAGCACGGAGTACCATTCGTCGGAGCTTTGCGCGAGGAAGCCATTCTCCCCTTCGCGAATCGCGCGAACGAATGGCTCCGTCGGCGACGCGATGGTGCACACATCCACCAAGGCCGCCTCAAAGTATTTCAGTTCGCTTTTGCATTCGCAGTAGGGGTTGCCGACCTCCAAGGGTGCCAGATTGATGGCGAATCGGGCCAATTCCTCCGGCAGGCGATCCAAAGGTACCGCATTCCGCCATTCAATGCGGTCTTGTATCTCCGCGAACTCCGGAAATTCGCCCAGATCAAGTAAATTGATGCCGTCACGGCTGCGGAATAATACCAGTCGGCAGCGGGGATTCTCAACGAGCATCCTTGCCACGGAAGGCGCGGCCTGCTTGAAATCGCGCTGGTGGGTACGAGTTCCTCCAGCGTAGCCAATTCGTATTAGCCCATCGTCCGAAGCTGCCTTCAACTTACGTACCGCCAGTCGGGACTGATTAAGTGTGCCATGATCGAAGCCGTTGAGGAGCACAAATGCAGGCTTGTATGCCCGGCGGATCTGGTACGCAAGACTTTCCGTCGGTGCCGTACAAAAGTCCGCGGCAGCCATCGCGGCACCAACAGCGGCATAATGCTGTTGGACGATTTCCTGTGGGAAGTTCTGACTCCTGATGCCATCAATTATTTCGGGAGTGGCCATAGCGGGATTGAACATCAGGTCATCCACATCGAAAATTACCTTGCCGCCGCCACGGTGAACCGCGTCAACCGCCGCTGCCACCGATGCGCTCCAACTTGCTCGCCAGACCACAAGGATGTCCGCGCCGACAATCTCATTAAGCCTCGCCGGTAGGTCGTCCAAGCGGAGTTGGATAGATTCCATCCCCACCCGAAGCGCCGCATCAAGATAACGGCCAACTCGGTAGGAGTTCCCCGGCGTATCCGGCTCGCCCGAAAGATAGATGATTCGCAGCTTTTCTCCCCGGCGTGGTAGCGGATCTGGAATCGGCGGCAATTCCACGGCTACCGGACGACGCAACCGACGGCGCCACGAACGCGGCATTCCTCCGGTAAAGGCCCTCCAGAAGGCCTTCCGCGCTTTGTAACCGAATTCCGCCAAACGCGGAAATCGGGATGATAGAGATCGCAGCGGTGCAGTGAAACGCCAAGCAAAGCTGGTTTCAATCAGAGTTACCCGCCCTACAAGCCACGCCAGTTGTGCTCGAGATTGACGGAGTTCCTCCTGGCACCCACTCATTTCTTGCTCATGGGTTTGTTTCAATTGCGTTGCGGTATCTGTTGCGGACGCGAGCCGTGCCCGAAGGTCGTCAGTTTCATGAGTTCTTTGCCGAGCCTCAACGGCGTAGGCTGAGCGGAGCTCCTCGATCTCTGATGTAGCCTGTAACAACATGCCACTTAATCGTTCAGAATTCGCTGAAAGGTCGTCGCATTGTGCGCGCAGGTGGTCAGTTTCATCGACTCGCCGCTGTATCTCGACGGCGTGTGCCGAACGAAGCTCTTCGATCTTCGATGTGGCTTCTGACAGTTGGTCACGGAGTTGGCTAGCTTGCGCAATATGACCTGCGAGATCCTCGGCATTCAGTTGGGCCAATCGAGCCAGTGACTCAACGGACTGCGCCCGCAGCATATTAAGCTCGGCCGTGTGGTGGGCCAGTTCGGTGGCAATATCGTGCCGAAGATGATCGATCGTTACCTCGGGGTCGCTGATCTCCGTGCGAGTCCAAGGAAAAACATCGCGCCCATCAGCGGTGGATGCCCGCGCGAGCGCCTGCAACGGAGGGGGAATCCGGGCACCCTCCTCGTAGGCGTATGAAACTGCATGAAAATCAATTCGCTCTTCATCCACGGCTTTCTTGCGATGGACACGGAACAGGGAGAGTAGGTTTACCAGAAACGTCTCCGGATGTACCAGCGACAGGCTACCGCCCGCAACCAACGATTCGCTCGGCAGGACTGCCGCCGCGGGGGTGTCCTCTCGCACAAACATGAGCACATTTTGGGCATACCACCAATCGACATCGGGGTGCGTCCAAAAGCGACGCCGTAACCAGTCGAAACAAAGGAACCCCCGGGCCCTGAACAACAAAGCCCAAAACTCAGGCCATTGCTCGTTGATGTGATTGGTGCCATATTGGAAGGGGATCGCAGCAGAGAATAAGATTACATCGCCAAGCCCGGCAAGGTCCTCCACAAAAGATTCGGCGCGATTATAAGACAGGTGCTCGGCAACCTCCAGACACATTACCAAGTCGAATGGCGGGCGGGATGCCGTGGCAAGGATCGACGCAACGCGGAGGGTTTCAAGATCACCGCTTAGAAAATCCTCCGGCGCAATAAGCAGCTTGGATCGGTCGATGTAGCCACCGTCAATTCCCAGAACTTTCGATGAACCAAGCTCTGTAGCAGCACGCAGCCAGGTTCCCTCACCGCAGCCGACGTCCACAACTGTTTTTGGATGCAGTTTCTCAAAAATCGGCGGCAGGATTGCTCGCGCAGAAAGCAGGCTTCGGCGGGTGTGATTGTCGAAGAACCTAGTGTCGTAGAAATCTTTTTCTGCCATGTGGGGTACCCTTCTCACCAGCCGATCCATTTACAACCAAGGAACAACGCAACACGTTAAGACACCTGTAGTTTATCCCCCCGGGCGGGAAACTGCCATAAAGCAGATGCCCTGAGCACGCAGCGTGTCAACTTGCTCGGAGAACGTCACGAGGACTCCCCAACCGCGCTAGTCACGAAGCCTACATCCGCCGATTGTGCCTCGGCACCAGCGGTCGGGTTGATCAACTGCGTTTCATACAGCCGCCGATAGGGTGGGCAGCTTGTGAACAGTTCCCCGTGCGTGCCGCAACCGACGATTCGGCCGGCATCCAGACATATCACCATGTCTGCGGACATTACGGTGCTGAAGCGGTGAGCGATAACAAACGTGGTGCGGTCACGCATGAAATTTTCTAACGCCAACGCGATTTTCGCTTCGCTTTCGGAATCCACCTGACTCATCGCCTCATCAAGTATTAAAATCGCTGGATCTCGTAAAATGGCCCTGGCCAGGGCGATGCGCTGGCGCTGCCCGCCGGAAAGCCGGGCACCGCCCTGCCCCACCTGCGTCTGATAGCCCTGCGGCAAGTCGCGGGCGAATTCATCTACATAGCTGCGCTGTGCAGCCTGCATGATTTTTTCGTTGCCGGATTGACGCATTCCGTACGCGATGTTGTTGTACAGCGTGTCGGAGAACAAAACCGTTTCCTGCGTCACCAGGCCGATCTGCCGCCGCAGGGAATTTACCGAAACGGTGGCCGTATCCACCCCATCAATAACAATGCGCCCTTCGGTAGGAATGTACAGCCGGGGCAAAAGTGAAAGCAGCGTGGTTTTACCCGAACCATTACTCCCCACCACCGCTACCATCTGTCCGCGGGGAATCGTTATATTAATATCCTGCAAGACCCATTCTTCGTGGCCGGGATATTTGAAGGAAATATTTTCAAACGCCACGGTCTGATTATGACGGCGCAGTGTCGGCAAATTTGGCGATAAATTCGGCTCCTTTGGCAAATCAATAATTTCAAAGCACCGCGCGGCCGCCGAATTGGCGATTTGCACCTGACTGTTAATATCATTGAGCTTCCGCAGCGGTTCAAATATGGCGATCAGACAGGCCAGCATCAGGAAAAATTCATCCCGGCCAATCACATGGTGGAAAGTTAGCTCGGCCGCCCACATCAACGGAATGCTTACCAGTATAATCGACATGGTTTCAAACATGGGCCGCGACAGAGCCATGTAGTGCTGCAAATGGCGGATAGCTTTAAACAAATCACGATTGGCTTTTGCGAAGCGCCGCCGCTCATAGCCCGCGCCGGAATAAGCTTTGATTACCCGGATGGACTCCAGAGCCTCGCTACTGATCCCCACCACCGCTGACCATCCCTGCAACTGCATGCCCCCCATATTCAGCATTTTTTTGCCATATTTGCGGATCACCACGCCCATCGCCGGCAATATCAGCAGCATGGCCACAAACATCTGCCAATCCACCATGACCGCAAGAATCGCCACGCCCAGCGATTTGGTCGGCTCAAGAATCGCCTTCCCCAGCACACTGCCCAAGCCACCGGCGACAAAGGTCGTGTCGACGTTGACTCTACTAACCAAGTCATGCGTGCCTTGGTTGGCGGTATAAGACAGCGGCAAATCCAAAATATGATTAAAAAGTTTGCGCCGCAGATCAACAATAACTTTATTGGCAACCACACCGCTGATAAAGGTCTGTAAATACCGGAAGGTGCTGCCCACAATGCACAAACCAATAAAGACCAAGATCACCCAGAACAGGCTCCAGATTCGGCGCTGCGGCATAAGCTCAACCGCAGACGCCCATAATCGTGTACTCCATTTCAACGGAGGCAGGGTGGCCACCAGCGTTCGCGGCGCGGAGCCATCATTGGCGGTTACAGTTAATTGCGCAGTGCTACCCGGCTCGGCGTTCGCTAATAGAGACATCATCTTGAGCCAGGAATCGGCAGTTCCCAGGGACTGGCCAGTCGGCGAAATAATCCGCACGCTACGAATTTGATCACCAATTTGAATGCTATGCAGAGGCGTCTGAGCTTTTGCGCCAACACCAAGAATACTGATGGCCAGTTTTCCCTTGCGGGCACTGGCGGTTAGCCCCAAGGTTTGAATATGCAGGCGCTGTTGGGCCACGGTCTGATCCCGCCAGCCATGGACCCCTTCCGCCCCCATGAATATCTTCATGACGGGATAAAGCGTTGCGACGCCGGATGCGTAGGACAAGCTCACGCCGATGGCACACAAAAACGAAAATACAATCTGCCACCGGTAGGGCCACGCGCCCCGCATCAATCGCCAAAATGGTTTCATTAAATTTTTCCCGGATACCATCTAACAAACGTCCGATTATAGCAAACTTTCGCCCCTTAAGTAAGAACTCATGCACAGGCAGGTAAGTCCGGCCCGAAGCACCACCATCGCCCGCAAGCGGCGGTAATTAATTTCGCGGGGGTGATTTTCCTTTTAATAAATAGCGGATCCGCCGGGTTTTTCGGCGAATATCCTTGATTGTTTCCACGATCTCCCGCCGCAGGCCGAAACGGACCGGCCCGTGGCCTTGCCAATGGGGCAGCGCCAAATCGGCCTTGCGTTTGATGGCTTGCGCAAACAGCGGCATGGAACAAAGTTTGGGATCAATATGCTTGCGATAAATATCCGCCAATTCGTAATCAAGCGGAGCCTCTTCCAGAGTAACGGCATTGGCTTCTAAGAACGATTGGATCAATGGTATCGGCACACACTGCATGGTGTAAGCGGATAGCGCCGCACGCGCATAAAACAACCACCACGCATCACGATTCCCAATGACAGGCGCATCAAGTGTTGCTGGAATAAATCCGCCAAGTGCCTCATAAGCTTCCGTTGTCATCAGGGCCGCATGACCGCCGAACACGTTATTGAACAGCCCGGCCATTGGTGCCCCGGCAAATAATCGGATTCGATCCGGGGTTGCCTGGAAATCCGGCTGGGCGGCGGGGTTAAACACACTTACCGAACAAGTCAGAATATCCGCCTCACTTGCCATCATAGCCCGCCCTAACAAGCTCATGGCATTGGGAAACAGACAAGCGCTGTCATCCATCAGTAATAGCAAAGAGCCCTGGGCGCACTGCTTGGCCAAATTATAAGGCGATTGTTTGTCCGTTGGGTCGGAATAAACAATTTTCCAACTGCAGTTTGTAAAATCATTCTGCACCTCTGGTTCAAGAGTGTCCGCTTTAATTTCGCCCCTGGGCTTAAGCACCAGAATAACTTGCATACGCGGATAATCCTGTGCCGTAAGGCTGCGGATGGCACGCCTCGTGTTTTCGTTAGAGGACTGTTGCACCAGACAAATGCTGATCAGCGGAAATTGTTCTGTGCTGCCGCCGTTACAGTTCTCCGTCATTCGGGCGACGCTGCCGCGATTGGATCCATGTGTTGTCGGGTTATCTACCGCCCCACCACCGGCAGAGCCGGCGGCTATGTGAGCACCAATTGAGAACGTTTTGTCACCGGACGCACCACTGGCCGCAAAACCCGCGTGCCATTGGTTCCAGATTTTTTCATTGGCCGCAAAATCCATCGCAGCCCGCGCCGGAGCCGGTGGATGAGCCACTGCCTGCGCCAGCCGCTTCGCGAGTGCCGCGGAATTTGCTTCACAACAAACATGCGGCAGATCGTCGACAGCGACAACTTCCGGAATGCCGCCGGTGCGCAATGCCACAAAGGCAATACCATTGGACAGACATTCATAAACAGTATTCGGAGAATTGTCCGCCAATGAGGCGATAACCGCCAACCGCCCCGGTTGAAGCAGATAATCCACCGCCGCATCACGCCCGAAATCAGTTATCAGTTTCACCGGGCATTGCCAGTTTTTACTTCTCCGGCGAATGACCTCGGCAGAATTTAAGCCATTAATCTCTACAGACCGGCCCAAAAATACCACGGTGACGTCTCTTCGATCGCGTATTGCCGATTGATCTAAAGCGTCGCAAAACAATTGCAGGCCCTTGCGCTTATCCAGGCGGCCAAAGAATACAATTTCGGTGATTTCGTTTTGTGCGTTTCGGCTATGACTTGCCGGAACATTGGACTCCGGCAGGACATACGGTTGCACATACGTATTGGCGGGAAACTCCCAATCCTGCTGCCGGCACCAGTCGATCATATAGGCACTTGGGCTGACCACCACATCCGCCATCGCCGCGCAGCGGCGTTCCATAAAATCCAGCGTTAAAATATCCACATCCATTACCGGTTCATTGTTGTACCGCATATTCCACAGATGCGGACTGTGCAACCCCACAACAATTTCACTATTATGCAGTATCAGCCCCTGACGCTTTGCGCAAATCGTGTAATACCCCAGAGCCAGCCATTCCGGAAAATGAATCACGTCATAGGCCGGGGTACCGGTGCGAAAATAATCAAAGACGGCATAGCTGAGTTTCATGGCTTTGCCGCCTTCCAAAGTCGTGTGCGCCGGCAAAGTCAGCGGCACAAACTTGATGCCATGCGTGGCATAAAATTCGATCCAGTGGGAAATCGGGCCATATTCCGAATGCGTACCGTGCGGATAAAGAATGGTCACTTCATGTCCACCACGCACCAGTGCCATCGCCAAGGCTTTGTATGCCGTGCCGATTCCTCCATTCTTAATGGGGCCGGAAATGTCCGGGGACGCTATACACACCCGCACCTTGCCGGCCAACACGGTATCGGCAACGGGCAACGATAAATAGCTGGTACTGGTTTTTATGCTCATGAAGTGATTCCGGGAGTTCCTGACAACAGCGCTATCGCCGGCGCACGGGACCAGACTCCATTTTCAGTTTTCAGCGCGGGACCAACCACGCCGTCCAGTTGGCACTAACCGTGTCCCGCCATCGTAAAACTTCCAAGTTTCCGAGTATCCGGTTTATGGTCCGTAGAAATCAGTATAACGGACTGCTAAATTTCGTGCCGCAGCGCGTCACCCTTGCGGGCGTGGCATGAAGTCGTCTGATGGCACCGCCAAATTACCCGATACGATGTTAGCAGGTCTTTCCGTCAGGCCGGCGCGAACCAGTGGCACGGTAGTGCGTCGCCGAAGCACACCGCGCCATATACATAATAAAATTCCCCGAATATTTCCGCGCGTTTTTGCCACACTGACCCGCAGATGGGCGGCAGTGCGGCGGTGAAATGGAAATACCACCAGCCAGCGCAGGGATCTTTCAATCAAACGCGGAATTTTCTTCACCAGATTCGCCGCCAATTCACCTGGCTTCAATTGAGGTGACATCAAATACTCGGCCATTCCGACATCAAACGCCACACCACGAAGATAACGGACAGTCACTCTTGCCGGTGCCACATAATGAGAGACGGTCACGGCTGGAGCATAAAGCACCCGTCCATTGAGCCGCATCGCCCGAGCGATCAAATCGGTATCCTCTCCCGCGGTACGTTTGCCGCATCGCTCCAACGGGCAACGAAATTCCCCCGTGCGTTGCAACATCTCCCGGGTTATCGCCAAATTAGCTGCAGCCCCCAATGGATTCTGCAAAAGCATGGGAATATCACCGAGGTCCACCTGCGCCAGATATTGCCCCATTCTGGCATCAAACCACATTGGTTTGGATAACCCATGCCAGTCAAGATAGATCCGACCCACCATAACATCAGGCCGTTCAGCATCAAACGTGTTAAGCAGTTCACGAAGCCACTGGGGGCTTACCTGCACATCATCATCCAAAAATGCGATAATCTCCCCACTCGCCTGGCGCACCGCCGCGTTTCGCGCCGCAACCACACCTTTTTCCATTTCTTCCAGGAGCACCAGCGGCACTGGCATATGTGGGGCAATATTTTGTACGACGCGCAAAGTATCATCTTCGCAGCAATTGGCAACCACAATAATTTCCCATGCCACTGCCGAACACCGTTGCATTGCGGCAAGGCTCCGTAGCGTCCGCCGCAGCAAGTCTGCGCGATTATGCGTTGGTATACATACTGATAAGCGTGGTCCCACAGATTGCTCTCGCAAACACACCGAACAACCATATTTTTAAATTTGCCCCACCAACAACCGCTTTTTACTGCCCAAAGTAATCCAAGCGGCGATGACAAAGCCTCTCAACAGCCATCCAAACCTTAATGATTATACCACACCCCATGGCCAGTCAAAAACAACCCCCGGACGACCCCCTGAATTTGGGCGTGGCCCCTAAGCCCCTAAGTTGATATTCCCCCCCCTTCTGCCCTACACTATACACGGATTTTGGAACGCACACGGCAAATTGGGCTAAACCCCGGTTTGTTGAAGAGTTAGATACTAGTATTTTCCGGGAAGTCTCAAAGGCAGAATAATGTCCGGAGGGACTTGAAAGCCATGATTGCTTTTTAGAGGAATTTTGATAGTGAAAACGGCTATTGTACCGGAACCACAAGCCATGCAGGTGTGGTTGGATTTTGACGGGACGATCTCCCGCCAAGACGTGCTGGATGAATTGGTGAACCGTTTTTCACGTAATGAATCATGGAAGCTAGTCGAAGAGCGGTGGAAAGCGGGCTTAATCGGCTCGGAAACATGTTTACGCGAAGAATTTTCACTTTTAGATGTTTCGGATGATGATCTATATGCATTTGTTGATCAAGTGGATATTGACGCGGGATTTATTCCATTAATTGAATTGCTTAGGCAGAATCATGTCCCATTTGCGATTCTCAGTGACGGCATTGAAAAATTCATCCGCCGCATTCTCGGCCGCTTCAACGCCGGAAACATTGAAATTCGAGCTAATCGCATTGCCCGACGAAATCAGCAACTCCATCTGGTCTGTCCGCACCGCCAGGAATTTTGTTTATCCGCAGCGGCACATTGCAAATGCAGCAGCGCCAAGAATCTCCGTTTAGGGCAACGGAAAACCGTTTATATTGGGGATGGCCGCAGTGATGTGTGCCCGGCGCGGCAAGCTGATGTTGTGTTTGCCAAGGGCGTATTGGCAAATGAATTGGCAACCCAACAACATGCCTATATCCCGTATACCAGTCTGCACGAAATTGTCGCGATCATGAACCGGACGTGGACATCTCAGGTTGCAGCGGTTTGATCGGCGTTTGACCGGCCTGAAAGAATGCGAGCCTTATGCCAGGAATCACCGAGATAAACCCCACATCGTCCACTTCCGCATCGCCGGGTACGCAAGGCGCGGTGCGAACGATTCTCAACGAGCATCATCAGCACACCGAACAGTTGCTGGCCGAGTTGTTACAAATTCCGTCCACCAGCGGCAAGGAACGCGAGTTGGTGATGTTTCTGGCGCAGTGGGCGGTGCAAAATGGCTTTGAAACAGATCTTTTTGAAGTATCCGAAAGCCAGCTTCAGGCATACCCGCAAGCAGCGTTGCCGCACATTCCGCTGACTGGCCGGCCGACATTGGTCATTGAATTACCAGGACGCGGGACGGGGCCGAGCCTGATGTTGAATGCCCACAGCGATGTCATTGCGCCGGGTGAACCAGCCCGGTGGACGCACGGCCCGTGGTCCGGAGAAATTTCCGACGGGCGGATTTATGGACGCGGTGCGTGCGATGTGAAAGGCCCGCTGGCCAGCGCGCTGGCAGCACTGGTAGCGATGAAAAAGGCGTATCCCCACGGTTTGCCGGGCGATGTGATGGTGGAAATAGTTCCCGGCGAAGAGGATTGCGTTGGATTAGGCACGCTGACGAGTTATGCGCGCGGTTATCATCCGAACGGATTAATTGTACTGGAACCCACCGAAGGCCAACCCCGGTTGGCGTCACGCGGCGGAGTGCGTTTTGTCATTCGGGTGCATGGCCATGCGGTACATGGCACGGTCAAATGGCTGGGAAAAGATGCCATCATCGCCATGCGGACAGTTCTGGAAAATCTGGAACGTATGGAAAAGGAATTTGCGGCACCCAGCCCTCATGTGCTATTTGCCGACTATCCGATTATGCGGCCCATTACTGTCGATCGCATGGAAGCAGCCAATTGGCAGGGTGCCACCTGCGATTTGGCGATCTGTCAGGGGTATCTGGAACTGCTCCCGGCGGACGATCTGATGGATTGGAAAAAGCGATTTCAGGATCGGCTGATGGCCTTGCATAAAAAGGGCAATGGGGATGGGTGTAAACTGGAAATTGAATTTTCTGAAGAATATGGTGGCCACGAAATTTCCGCACAGCATCCCCTGGCGCAAAGCGCTGTGAATGCCATGCGTTCCGCCGGTTTGGCATCGCCCCCCGCCCGCTGGGCAGGATTTAACGCAGGTTGTGAAGCGGGTTTGCGATGGGGTATGGATCAAACGCCAACGCTGGTATGGGGTCCCGGCAGCCTGGTGCAGGCGCATGGCGTTGATGAATATGTGGAAATTAAAGCTGTGCATGAAACCGCGCTGGCTTTGGCGCTGTGTGCAATACAGTGGACAAGTTTACCGGTAAAATAGAGTTATGACACAAACAATGGTACATCATCTGGGTCTGACGGATCTTCACGCCACAAGCCAATCGCAGCAATGGTTTGCCCGCGCCAAGCAGGTGTTGGCGGGAGGCATCAGCAGCTCGGCCAGAGCGTCCACGACCGGTCCGTTGCCATATCCGCTGTATATTGCGCGGGGAGAAAAATCGCGCGTCTGGGATGTTGATGGCCATGAATTCATTGATTATCTGCTTAGCTATGGCAGCGCGATTCTCGGTCATGCCGACGGGGGCCTTGTAGCGACGGTGCGGCAACAACTCGACCGGGGCACGATGTTTGGCACGTGCAATACGGTGGAGGTCGAGTTGGCAGAGCAAATTTGTTCAATGGTTCCGGGCGCGGAACTGGTGCGCTATGCCAATTCGGGGTCAGAAGCCATCAGCGGAGCCATTCGTGCGGCACGCGGGTTTACCGGTCGCAATCGAATTTTGAAATTTGAAGGGCATTATCACGGCTGGGTGGATGTACTGGCGATCAGCAATCGGCCAACATCTGTTGACGCCGGCCCGCTCGACCATCCGCACAGCAGCCCCCATTCGCGCGGCATTCCCGGAGGCGTCAGCGAAGATGTGATTATTGCCCCATGGAATCATAAGCAACTCATTGAGCATCTGCTCAATGAACATGGCATGGAATTAGCCGCCATCATTTTAGAACCGATTGTCGCCAACAATGCCTGCATTATGCCGGAAGATGGGATGCTCTCATGGCTGCGGGAACAATGTGATAAACGCGGAATTCTCCTGATCTACGATGAAATCGTCACGGGCTTTCGATTGGCGCGCGGCGGAGCCGCGGAATATTTCGGAGTAACGCCCGATTTAAACATCTTCAGCAAAGCCATTGGCGGCGGGTTTCCCATCAGCGCCTTTGCGGGCCGCCGGGAGATCATGGAACAGGTGGGAGCGAATATTGTCAAACATGGCGGAACATATAACGGCAATCCTTTGTGTTCGGCGGCGGCACTGTATACACTGCGCAAATTAAATGAACCGGGCACGCTGGAGAATATCCACAGCCACGGACGGACATGTATGGAAGCAATTCGCCGCGCCGCCATTGATACGGGCGTGCCATGCGTGGTACAGGGTGTTGGCAGCATGTTCCAGGTGATATTTAATGACAATGGGCAGGCGTTGAAACATTATCGGGATCTGTTGAACGTCAACACCCAGCGCTATGCGGCTTTTCGCCATTCGCTGCTGATGCAGGGCGTGCATATTAACAGTTCGGGATCGGCCTGCTGGTTTGTCAGCGCGGCGCACAGTGCTGAGGACCTGGAATTTGCAACGCAGGCCATCGACCAGGCGATGAAATCGGTGCGTTAAGCAGCATGCACCACAGCCCCTTGACTGTGGCGAACGGCAACTTGAAAGGATAGGACGTTAAATTGAATCCGGTAGATTATTTTGCGGATCAGCTCAGACCGGCAGCTGTGGCGAAGATATATCAGTTATCGCCGCAGTGGGCCATTGCGAAACTTCGCGCGCACCGCTTTCGTCAGGTTGTTCGATACGTTGGGCGACACAGCGAATTTTATCGCAAAGCATTTCGGGAACGAGGCATTGATCCGCGTACGGTTCATACGCCAGCTGATCTTGGCGACTTTTACACCATGCCCGAAGATATTGTGGCGGATCCGAAGGCATTTATATGCCAGACACCAAATATTGTTTTTGAATCGTCCGGCACCAGCGGAAAAAATAAACAGATTTATTACAATCACAAAGAACTTTCGCAAATCGGGCAGATTGACGCGGCGGGCTTGCAGCTTATGGGCCTGACCCCAACGGACCGCGTGGCCAACGCGTTTGATTTTTCCATGTGGATTCCGGGCATGTTGGTGCACAACGCCCTGATGGCAGCGAATACTTTTTGCATGGCGTTTGGCAAAGTTGACCCACTGGAGGTCTACCGGCGACTAAAGCAATATCAGTTTAACGTGATTATGGGTGAACCCACATGGTTAATTCGCCTGACGGAATTGGCTGAAGAACATGGCAGCGTGCCATTAAAACTCCTGATTGGCGGAGCCGAAGAAATGCCGCGCGAAGCCATCGGATGGATGAACCGTGTTTGGCATGGAGCCAAAGTACGCATGTGCTATGGCAGTGTGGAACTTGGCGGCGGATTGGGGTACCAACCATGTGATCAGGCGGACATCTATCATGTCGATGATACTGATTTTTATCCGGAAATTATTGAACCGGATGCCAATGGACTTGGCGAGCTGGTCTTCACTACCCTGCGCCGCACGGTCATGCCGCTGCTGCGCTACCGCACGCGCGATGTAACGCGGCTGCTTCCGGAACAATGCCCCTGCGGCCTGCGCGGCATGCGCATGGCCCGACTGCGTGGTCGTAGAGATGAATTGATTGTCGCCAGCGGGGGCAATTTATACCCGCTGATGTTTGAAAATATCTTACGGCCACTACAGGGCTTAACGCATGACTGGCAGGTGCAGTTTAAACTCGAAGCCTTGCGCGAGATCATGGAAATCCATGTGGAATGCGCTGGGATTGATGAAACTGTGCTAAGACGGGACATTCAACAACAAATGCGATTGCAATATCCCGATCTGATTAAAAACCTGGATATTGGCATATTTGATTTGCGGATCGTAACACACCCGCCCGGCTTTCTCCGCAGTGATCGCAAGCTCAAACGGATGGTGGATCACCGTTACGACCATGCGGATGTTGCTGCGGCCCCGGATGTTGCCACGGCGGTCGGCAAGGAGGCGGCCCATGTCGGATAAAACACACCGCACGTTATTGGTAGTCGGCGACAGCATCAGCCTGGGAATCGCGGAGATACGCGGCACGGATGTGACCGGCAGGGTGCAGCGCAGTTACCTGGATATTCTGCGCACGAAACTGCCGGAGATAAACTTTATTGTGGACGCGGACATTCACCGTACCACAGCCGATGCGGTGGAGCTGATTGATGCGTTGCTGCAAAAGCATCAGACCGGCGCCGTGCTGGTGATGCTGGGCGGCAACGATGTGGATTTGCTCTGGAAACGGTTTGTTATCAGCAACGGAAAAATTGTGCAAAATCGTATTCGCGTGGATCGATATGCCGCCAACTTGACAAAAATTGCGCATAAAATCATCGCCGCCGGTTCGCTGCCGATTCTTACCGACATGCCCAATCACTCGCTGGAAATTCGCGGCCGATATTTATCGCAATTAAGCGGCAAAGATGTTACCGCGATGATCCAAGCGCATGGCGGGCAGCCGGTATCCGACCGGGAACTGGAAGTTTATCGCGTAGCAGCTGCGGAAGTGGCGGCGAAACTGGACTGCCCATTTGTGCGGTATGGCACGTCGCTAAGCCGCCTGCCGCTGGAAAGCGTATCCGGCCCCGATGGCGTGCATCCCAACGACTATGCGCATGAAATTATCGCCAAAGAATTATTACCGGTTATTGAATCGGTCATGGAAAAGTGCCGCTCTGCGGAGATCGGATCAAAGCTGTGAGCATCCCGACTCAAAGGCACCCTCGGTTGCTGCTGTGGCTGGGGCTGTTTCTTGCTATTTCGCTGGATACCAGCGTGCAACTTTGCTGGCGAGCTTCGGTGCCGCAACATGGCGGCATGGCACACGCATTGGGTGCCACGCTGATAAAACCGCTGTTTCTGCTGAGCCTGCTGTTACATGTCTGGCAGTTGTTCAATTGGATGATGGTTCTGGCTTTGGCGGATTTGAGTTTTGTTCAACCCATCACCGCATTAAGCTACATAGCCGTGGCTGTAAGTTCGCATTGGCTTTTTGCGGAAAATTTAGACCCGTTGCAGTTTTGCGGAATCGGCCTGGTGCTGGTCGGTGTATTTCTGGTAAGCCGCACCCCGTCGATATCGCCAACTTCCGCGGATGTCGCCATTTCGCCTTGCTCATCGGAGGCTGCCGGATGAACGTGTACTGGATGGGGCTGTTAAGCTTTTCCGGAGCGGTGGTGCTGGAAACACTGGGACAGGTGACCATGAAAATCGGCACGCGCAATATGTCGCCTGGAGCCGGTGGAATCCTGCGGCAAATTCTCACCAATTTATGGGTTCAGGCGGCGATTGTGTCATTTATAACCGAATCCATTTTTTGGACTTGGACATTGCATCTTATGCCGTTGATTATCGCTTTTCCGATGGGGGCCATCTGCTTTGCCACCGTGGCTTTATGTTCAGCGCATATTCTTAAAGAACGCATTACCCCGCAGCGCTGGATGGGGATACTTTTAATCCTTATCGGTGTTGTCATGATTGGCATGAAAACGTGAGATGACTTGTCCCGGCATACTGGCCTAAAATGCTGCGGCTGATTTTCCGGCCAACAGATGACGCGGCAGATGTTTTGCCGGTACCGGGAGAAATAAATCGTGAATTTTGTAGCCTTGCGAATGCTGGTTGGTGATCGTGTTAAGTATATTGGTATTATTATCGGCATTGCCCTGGCCACATTTCTTATTTCCCAGCAGCTTAATATTTTTGTCGGCCTGATGCGCAGCACGTATGGCATTGTCACCAACATCAGCACACCGGATATCTGGGTGACTAATCGGCCTATGGAAGACGTGGATGACCTGCGCCCCATGAGCGATGACGAGCTTTATCGGGTTAAAGCCATTCCCGGTGTGTTATGGGCCACGCGGCTGTTTCGGCAGGATGTTCAAGTGCGGCTGGCCGATGGAAAGTTTCAGACCTGTTTGCTGCTTGGTCTGGGCGATCAGGCTCTGGCGGGTGGACCGCCCAAGCTACTCGGTGGCATTACCATCAATGCGCTGCGAATTTCGCACGGCGTACTGGTGGATGCGGCGTATGCGCAGGACAAACTCGGTAACATCAAGCCGGGACAAACGATGCAGATCAACGGCAACCGTGCGCTGGTAACCGGATTATGCCGAACCGCATTGAGTTTCCAGGGCCTTCCCATTATTTACACCACTTACAGCCGGGCGGCCAATTGGGCACCGGCCCAACGGCATCAACTGGCGGTAATTCTAGTCAAGGCGCGGCCAAAACAGAATTTGACCGATCTGTGCCAGCGCATTGAACACCGCACCGGGCTGGAGGCATATACCAAGACCGGTATCGCCAGTAAAACCTTCTGGTACTATATGAAATCCACGGGAATTCCCATTAATTTCTGCATTACCATCAGCTTGGGAGCATTGGTCGGAATCGCAATCGCCGGCCAGACGCTATACCAGTTTACCCATGACAATCTGCGTTATCTTGGAGCATTAAAAGCTATGGGCGCAACTGATTTCACGCTTGTACGCATGGTACTGCTGCAGGCGATTGTTACCGGCGTGCTGGGCTTTGGCATCGGGATTGGCATAAGCGGAGCGGCCAATATGCTGATCCTGCATTTTACACCGCCCAGTGAGCGGCTGGCGGTATTTTTATGGCAGATTATGGCTGTTACGGGCGTGGGGATGATTTTTATTGTGATTTTTGCCAGTCTGTTTTCACTGGTATCAGTGGTGAAACTTGAACCCGCGGTGGTGTTCAAATGAAGTACCGATTTGAGAACAGCTTACCAAGATTCGATGTGGCATGGACTGTGAGGTGCCGGTGAAACAGAATCTAAATACAATTGCCGTGCAATGCCGGGACGTACAAAAATCTTTCGGGCAGGGCAATGCGGTGAATTATGCGTTGGCAAGTGTGACACTGGATATTTTCGCCGGTGAAATGCTCATGCTGGTGGGACCATCGGGATGCGGTAAAACGACATTGCTATCCGTGATTGCCGGCATTCTGAACCATGACAGCGGCGATATTCATCTGTTTGGACAGAATCTTCTGGCGCTTGGCAACAATGCTAAAGCCCGCTTCCGCGGCCACAATGTCGGCTTTGCTTTTCAGCAGTTTAATCTTTTGCCACAGCTTACGGCTGTTGAAAATGCGGCAATTCCACTGCTGGTGCTGGGCTGGTCCCGGCGTAAGGCCTTGGATAGAGCCGGTGATTTTCTCGACAAAATGGGATTAGGTACGCGGTTAAAGAGTTATCCGCGTGAATTATCCGGCGGACAACAACAGCGTATCGCATTTGCCCGGGCACTTGTTCACGAACCCAAACTCGTTGTATGTGATGAACCAACCAGTGCGCTGGATGGCAAAACCGGCGAACAGGTAATCAGCTTACTGAAAACGATTGCCGTGCGGCCCGATCGGGCAGTGATTGTGGTGACACATGACAGCCGCATTTTCCATTTCTCTGACCGTATCGCGCACATGGAAGATGGCAGGATTGTTGATACGGTAATAACCGCCACGGCGTGAGTTCTTGGAGAAAACCTATGATTCGCAGATATTTAATTCCCCTGCTGGCAATTGCCGGATTGGCTGTAGGGATGCTGGCAGTTAAGCGCAGCACCCACCATTACCGATCTGTGCCGCCGGCAGTGCAGCCGGCGGGAAATCCGTACACCGACGCGATCGCCGCGTCAGGTATTATTGAACCAGAAAGCCGATCCATTGCGGTGTCCCCGTTCACCAGTGGCGTGGTGTCACATGTGTATGTTGTGTGGAATCAGCATGTGCTTAAGGGGGAAAAGCTCTTTCAAATTGACACGCGCCTCGCTGATGCGCAAGTGGCGCTGGCCAAGGCAGGAGTACTCACAGCCAAGGCACAACTGGATCAGGCAAAGGCCAATCTCGCGAAGCTGCAATCGCCTCCGCGCGCAGTGGATCGCCTGGCATTTGTGGCAGCGGTGCAAGCCGCCGAGGCCACCTACACCAATGACAAGGAACGCTGGAACCGCATCCAACCGGCGATCGGCACAAGTGCTGTATCGGCGGATGATGTCGCGGACAGGCGCTTTGCCTGGCTGACCGCGAAAGCACAATTGGCACAGGCAAGAGCCAATTTGGCACAATTCAATGCCGGCACATGGAGCCGGGATATTGCCATCGCCAAAACCCAGGTACTTGCGGCACAGGCCACGGTGGACCTTGATGCGGCCCAACTTAAGCAGGCGATGGTGAATCTTGATTTACTGACAGTCCGCGCCCCGATTAACGGCACAATTCTGCGCATTAACATCCGCCCCGGGCAATTTGCCGCTACCGCATCGGTGGACAACATCACGGATAATCCACAGACAGCGGCGTTAATTCTTGGCAATATCCGGCATCTCAATGTCCGGCTGCAAATTGATCAGGAAGATGCCTCGGACTTTAATCCGGCATCACCGGCGATGTGCTTTGTGCGCGGCATGACGCGCACAGCTATTGCGTTAAAGTTTGTACGCATTGAACCGTTTGTAATTCCAAAACAGAATCTTACCGGCGCCCCCACCGAGCAGGTGGAAACCCGCGTGCTGCAAGTGGTTTACCGCATGAGTCCACCACCATTTCCCGTGTACGTTGGGCAACAGGTGGACGCATTTATCAAGGCTGACAAACCGACTTCAAAACCCAAGCCATAATCGTGCAGCGGGCAAATGCTTGACGGCGGCTACTGCCGAAAACGCCGGACAAAACTACTGAATCACCAGCAATTTTTCGGTCATGGCCGGTGAAGACATCTTATTTTACCGCCAGTTTAGCTGCGATCTGCGCGACATGTTTGCCTTGGAAGCGGGCGATGGCCAACTCATTTTCGCTGGGATTCCGATCGCCCTTTGCGCCGGCGAGCGTCGTGGCGCCATAAGGTGTGCCGCCGGTGATTTGATCCATGGCCACAAGCCTCTGTTCCGAGTATGGAACACCGACAATCACCATGCCATGATGCAGCAGCGTGGTGTGGAAGCTGGTGATGGTGGTTTCCTGCCCGCCATGTTGTGATGCACTGCTGGCAAAAACGCTGCCAACTTTACCAATTAATCCACCGGTGGCCCATATCTGGCCAGTTTGATCCAGAAAATTTCGCATTTGTCCGGCCATATTTCCAAAGCGCGTCGGCGTGCCAAAAATGATGGCATCCGCTTCTGTAAGTTGGGTGGGATTGATTACCGGAATATGGGCGAATGCTTTTTGTGCTCCTGCGGCACCATACTTTTCAAGAACATCCGCGGGAATGGTTTCCGGCACGCGGAATATTTTTACATCCGCACCGGCCACTTCGCGTGCCCCGGCGGCAATAGCTTCGGCCATGTGCCAAATGTGGCCATACATGCTGTAAAACACGACGTGAACTTTAACCGACATAACAGGCTCCTTAAAAAGGAAACAGGGATAACCAATCACTTCCAATTAGTTTAATAGTATACCTTGTGTCATGGACAGTCAAATCCAATGCCCCAGTGATCCCTCCAGGCGATCTAAAAGTCCATGCAGTGTCCGCTGCTCGGAAGGCGACAGACTGTCCATCATCAGTCGCACTTGTTTAGCCGCCAGAGGTGCCGCCTTTTGAACCATCTCCCAACCATTTTCGGTCAAATGCAGGCAATGCGCCCGGCCATCTGTGGGGTCTTGCCGCCTGATGACCCATTGGCTTTTCTCCATCCGCCCCAGAACCGTGCACACATTTCCCTTGGTTACCAGCAGACTCTGGGCCAGATCCTGCTGTGACAAGCCTTCTTTATTGCTTAAGATCATCAGTACTTCAAACTGGGAAATAGTCAGTTGAATCTCACGTAAACTGCGATCCAGTTGCTTGGTCATAAGCGAATAGACGCGGGCAATGGCCAGCCAATTTTCCCGCGGCAATTGAGCTTCGGGCACCAGCACATTGAGCCGAGGCGACACACCGGAATTTTTTGACATTGCACCCATTGGTTTAATGATATACCAATATCAGCCGCAAGTCAAGATGTTCGGCATCAATGCTCGGCACCAAGATGTTCCGCACCGCGTAAACTGCCGAAAGCCGGAAGTAAAGCGGCTTTCGGCGGGTTTGTACGCCACAATCGTCGTGCGAAGTTCCAAGTGTGTGACAAGTGATATAAAATGTATCCAGGGCGTTGTGGCCCTTGATGTCCAGCAGGCGACTGAAGGTCATGCAGGTTGCCTGGGGCGAATTATTTGTTGGTTCACAGCACAGGGTAGCAATAATGAAATATGTACAGTGGGCTTGGAAGCCGGCGTTGGCGGTACTTGGACTTATTATGGCCGGCGGTGTTGGTTACGGGGCAGTAGTTCCGGCGGTGCCAAGTGTGGAGACCACCGCATTCGCTCTGGCATCACAGGTGAGGGGCGTATGGACTCGTCCACCGGGCTGGGTACCTTCACGAACCATGCCCGGCGGGCCGCTGCTGGGAAATGGCAGCTTGGGTTCTGTGCTGGCCGGGCCACCGGACAACTTTGAGTTTTATCTCGGGCGCGATGATTTCTGGAGTGTTTTGCGCGGGCGCATCATGCCGGTGGGGCGGCTGAGCATTTCAATTCCGGCACTGCATAACGCGACCTATCTGGCGCGCGAAAACGTTGGCCCGGCAGATGTCGTCGGGAAATTTAACACGCCTGATGGCCATGGGCTGATATTCCGGTCATGGGTAGCCAATCCGGATAATCTTCTGGTGCTGCAACTACATAACAGTGGCCGATTGCCCCTGACCATCAGAGCGAAGTTATTAGATGGATGGGGCACAGTCGGCGCAACGGGAATGTCCGGCCAAACCGGCAATATCCAGTGGCTGCGCGTATCCCCGGATACGGTAGACGCCCGCATTGGAGAACCCAGCGGCCGTGATCCGGCGGGAAAATTCCATGGCTTGATCGCCAATGTGCAGATACTGCCAAAGGCTGTTGCCACGAGTCTGCTTGGTGCGATGCCGGCGGCCGCTCGTGCGGTGCGATTGGTGCCGCGGTTTGCTTTTTTAACCGACGTAATTCATGCAGTGAATCCACACGGCACATCAACGCGGATTGATTGCGGCAACTTGGCGATGCCGGAGCGGGCATTTACGGTATCGGCGTGGGTTTATCCACGATCGGCAAGAGGTCAGCAGGCGATTTTCAGTGCCATGACCAGCGATAAATGGCAGCATTGGCCTGTGGCTGGACCGGCGCAAATATCGTACGGATTTACGCTTTCGACCATCCATGGGAAATTATCGGCCATGCTCAACCGCGTACGCATTACCGCTTCTCAACCGCTGCCGGCCAACCGTTGGTCCCATGTTGCGGCAATTTATAACGGCAAAACACTCTCTCTGGTGGTCAACGGAATATCCGTTGCGGGTACCAATCAATTCCCCACCGCCGCCCAAGTTCTTGGCCCTCAATGGGACTGGAATGCCATTCACCCGGGAGATCAACACATTGTATTCGATGGTTGCTCCCCCCGGGGCCTGCTGGCGGTGCGCGTTTTGGGCGTGGTCGGGCATATCGCCCATGGAAGCATAACACTGACGTTGCAAGCCGAACGCAACGCCACAGTGCTGTTATCCGCCATGGACGATCGCGATGCGACCAATGATCGCGCCGCATCATTGAAATTGCTCCATTCATTACGCGCGTCAGGTGTGGAATATCAATGGAATCAGCATCTGGTATGGTGGAAGAAATTCTGGCAACACTCTTACATCTCGATAACTGATAAAAAGATTCAAGACGCCTGGTACGGCTCCTTGTACGTTTTGGCGTGTTGCAGCGAACCGGGGAATATTGCCCCGGGATTGTGGGGTAATTTTATTACCACGCCGAACATGGGCTGGAACGGCGATTACACGCTGGATTACAATTATGAAGCGCCTTATTGGGCGGCGTATCCGACCAATCATGTTGCGCTGGCGAAAAATTATGATCAGGCGCTGCTGGATTGGATGCAGCGTGGCGCCGCGCTGGCGCGGCACCGGCATTATCACGGATTATTTTATTACGCCCATTTAAGCCCCATGCCCGGTTGGAGTGCGGACGGCGCAAAAGCCATTCGGCAGAAATCGGATGCCCTATTTGCCTGCGTGGATTGCCTGCAACGCTGGCGTTACACGCGCAATGCTGCCTATGCCCGGAAGGTTTATCCCCTTCTGCGCGGAGTGGCGCAGTTCTGGGATCATTATCTGGTGCTGAAGAATGGCGTATACATGGACTATAACGATGCCGCCGATGAATTGCGCTATCCGCATGATGTCAATCCCGCCACAAGTATCGCATTTTTGCAGATGTTGTATGCCGGCCTGCTGGATATCAATCATACATTGCAATTGAATGATCCAGATGCGACAAAATGGCGGCATATTCTTACTCATTTAAGCCCGCTACCCATTGTTCCGGCTTCTTCCATTAAGCCGATTGTCAATGCCGTTGGTCGGGCCGCCACGCAAGGCAAATTTGTCATTCGCAATGCGTTGATTGGATCAGAATGGATTAACTTTGGACGTTTGCTTTCGCCAAATCCGCCCATTCGCGTTACCGGCTCTTCCGCAGGAATGAATTCGCATCAGGCGATTTTTCCCGCTTGGGCCGTCGGTCTGGAAAGCCCGCGGCTGCTGCGCCAGGCGGCCTTAAATACCATACGCTTTCAAAAGACATGGTATGACGCCAACAACACATCAAGCTTTTACCCTGCCGCCGCCGATGCCGGATACAATCCGCAATCCATACTCCGACACCTGCATCTGCTGGTCACACACATTGGCTTTCCAAATTTTGCCTATAACATCGGCGATGGCGGTGTAGAAAATCAAGCCACCGTACCAACGACAATCTGCGCCATGTTTCTACAAAGTTATCAGAAACATATTCATCTGTTTCCAAATTGGCCGAAAAATCAGAATGCAACGTTCGGTAATCTCCTGGCATGCGGGGATTTTCTGGTTTCCAGCTCTATTGAGCAAGGCAAGATTGCCTACGTAAGAATTATCAGCAAACGCGGTGGCGTTTGTTCGCTGGCCAATCCCTGGCCACGCCATAAGGCGGATTTGACAATTACCGGCAAACCGTCAGCGATAATATCAGGCGCAGTGCTTACACTTCGCACCACGCCCGGCGAGGCCCTTATGCTCACAGTTGTGAAATAGGTGCCGATAGCTTCATTACTTCCACCGCCGCTGGGATAGCTTCCCGGTCGGAGCGACCGTCGTCCCGCCAGCCATGCGGGAGGCTCTTGCACTCGTTTGGAACACTCAGCCCTTGCACGGCACACCTGGGCCGCTTCACACGCCCGATGTTCTGTAGGTTCTCCAGCGAGCCCTCCGGCAATCCGCACGCGGCATCAAAACTCTTAAACGGCCCGCCGTCCGGGCTATGACCGCCGGAGTTTAAATTGCGGTTGCCAAGCATTTCAAAACCAGCCAAAGTGTTCTCCTGTATTCCAGCCCCAATGTCCATCTGGCGGGGTTTCCGCGAATATATTACCAAGCGACAGGGCCTGTGCGGACATGCTGCGGAAGCCGCGCAAGCGGCCCGCGGCGGGCCGCACAGGCCTTCACTTGATATATAGCGCAAATCCGCCAAACTTCGCCAGCACCGGTTTAGTTTCGGATTCGGGGGCTTACAACTCGTACGGTACCTGCGAAGCGCCAGGGGGGGGCGTCTCAGTACATCGCCCCCTGATTCTACAACCCCAAGGTTTTCGCATGTTTCGCCTGCGCCCTTGGCTACTTATCTTTAATTGTCTCAAGCCAATGAAATCCACGCGTTTTGGATTCTCATCGCCAACTGATTCTTCACATATGCGTCGCAATACCGGCATGATATTAGGGGATCCGGTTTCCGTCATGTTGAAGATGTTTGGCTCGGCTGGCCCAGTATTGTGCCTTTTTTTGGTTAGCCCTTACGCCAAGCCCATGTGAGTAGATGTATGAAAGTCGCTTGCACGAATTTATATTTCCGCCCGCCGCCCCCTTTTGGAACCAAAAGAAAGCCCGCACGTAATCCCTTTTCACGCCCTCGGCTTTATCGTAAAGGACCCCCAGATTGTTGTCCGCATCCGCGTTGCCGCATGCGGCGGCACGCTTAAACCATCTTAACGCCTCAGTGGCGTCGCGATTGGTTCCCATGCCGTACAAGTAAAGATTGCCCAAATCGTTTTCCGCAGCAGGATTTCCTTGCACCGCAGATTTCCTAAACCAACGGAACGCCCGCCCATAATCCTGTTTTGTTCCCCAGCCCTTCAAGTATAGGAAGGCCAAACTGGCTTCCCCATCCGCATTACCCTGCAGGGCGGATTTTCGGGACCAAATAAATGCCTGCACATAGTCGCGCCGCGTTCCAAGACCTTTAGCGTAGAGATGGGCCAGGGCTTGTTCGCCGTCGGCACTCCCCTGCGCTGCGGCTTTCTTAAACCAATCAAATGCCTTGGCAGAACTTTTATTAGTTCCCTGGCCCATTAAATACTGATAACCCAGAGCAGTCTCTGCGACGGCATCGCCCTGTCGTGCGAGCTTATGGAACCAGATGAAAGCCTGACCGTAATCCCGCTTGGTTCCCACTCCACTAAAGTAGAGCGAAGCAGCATTATATTCTGCCCCCGGATAACCCTGCTTCGCAGATTTCAGATACCATTCGAGGCCAGCGGCGTACTCCTTTTTCTTACAGAAGTAATTACCGAGATCATTTTCAGCCCTGGCAGTACCGGAAGAGGCCGCTGCTCGAAGTTCGGTCAGCGCTTTTTTATCACCCTTAAGTGCCGCTTGCTCCAACGGGTAGTAATGTGGTGCTGCAACCGTCGCCGAATCTGCTGAAATATAGCGGTGATCACCGATCTGAGTGAGAAATATCGGTGGCGATACTGCGAGGAGGAACAAGCTACAAAGAAAACACTTTAAATACATAGCAAATCACCGGGACTTCCAAATTGCTGATCCGTGGTACCCGTCGGCCCTCCGCTTACCTCCACTACCTCCTTGTGAGTCAACGTGTTACAGATTTTCGATTCCGAACTCATTGAACCGCTTTCTTTTATCACCGAGGCAACCGATGAAATAGAGGAGCCACGGCGGCGGTGGGCAGGCAGGATGCCTGCGGTACGGCCGGGCCGATGGCGATTGTGATCCAAAATTGTTTCAGCACTTGCGACCATCAATTACCTGCGAAACGACATTTCTTTCAACACACAAAGTCTAATCCGCCCCCGGCGGAACGCAAGGCAACCCTTTACCATTTTATTTCCGCGTCCCTTTTCCCTGCCTGCCCATCGAATCGGGGGATGTCACCCTTTCGTTTCACTACCTGCCACCAAATTCAACCGGCTTCCGCCATTACAGAGTAATTATACCAACGCCCCGGCCCCGTAAAAAACCGTAAAAAAACCGTAAAAAAAACCGCCGCCATCCCCAAAAACTAGCTGCGTCCCTGTTTCGCTTCTCTAAAACAAGATGCGTCCCCGTTTCGCTTCTCTGCCACCAAATTCAACCGGCTTCCGCCATTACAGAGTAATCATACCAACGCCCCGGCCCCGCAAACAACCGCCAAAAAATCCGCCGCCATCCCCTAAAACTAGCTGCGTCCCCGTTTCGCTTCTTGCGTTGATGCATCGTAGCCAACCAAGGCCGTGACATTGTAGTTCGCATCGTACTGCGCGTAGATGCGATCGACGGGCAGCATCACTCCATTATTGTAGGTATCGCGCAGGACCATCGCGTTGACATAGGAGCCTGCGACACTGGTGGCAATTAGTGGGACGGAGTCATTATCCCAAAGCCCGGTCCCTGCTCCTGTGCGCCGATGGCGGCGGAAGCAACTCCAGTCGCACCCGCGCCTGGAAATACCAC
>Ga0080006_1146069_pt1 | contig 63668 bp, 65 predicted proteins | sample RS3BMetagenome_FD_69209 | JGI IMG/M metagenome (GOLD analysis project Ga0080006, IMG submission 69209) | Ferric oxide microbial mat and aquatic microbial communities from Rainbow Spring, Yellowstone National Park, USA - RS3B (SPADES... ...
TTTCCCCAGCGTGTCGTGCAGCAAAGGCAAGCCTGCATCGGCAGGCTGTCCGACAAAAAACTGACGACGAGACCCGATTCTACGTCGAGTGAAGCACGCCTCGAGCCGACGCCCTCTGTGCTATGGAAAAGCCGTTCTAACTCCATGAACCGTACGTACCAAAGGTGAACACGCAATTGCGGATGATTTGGACAGTCAATTGGCACAAGATAGGACGTGTGAAACCACCAGAATATCCTAGAAGAAGTATAGCTAAAGTGACTTGAAGGAAGGTGTCGATGGGTGGATACTTCACCGCGCACTGAAAGAAAAGAGAAAGAAAAGAAAAAGCGCACAATCGAGGAACGCTACCCGATGGGAACGTTTTGTCTATGAAAAAATCCGCCACCGCTTGGCGGATGCGCACGCCAGGGAAACGGCGCTCCAGCAACAGCGATTCGAAAGCGGCAGCGGATCCGCGCTGTGGCAAGGCGATCGCGCACGCGCGCGCGCGCGCTCACTTCAAACCCCGCGCCTGATTGCTCCTCCGAGCGCTGGGCATCCCGTAACGAGCTACGCAACTTGCTAACTTGGGGTTTTCACGAGCGAGCTTCCCAGGGCTGAGCTGAACTGGTGTGCTGCGCTTGCACCGGCTCGCGTACTGTTCTCTGCGTGGTGTCCCTGTCTGGCGCTCGCAGTGAAATGAGCTCGCGGGGTTTACAGACGGGCGAAGTTCGATGTGACACACTTGCATCGGACGCACCTGACGAGCCAGCCTCAACGTCATCATCATCTCCATCGTCGTTTACTAGACCCCGTCGAAACGTCGCGCACGCTCATAAGAATGCAGCGAAAGGGAAAGTGCTGGCGCCAGGCAGGTTTCACGAATTGTTTCGAAAGTATTTGCACAAGTTTCGAGGCAAGGCGTGTTATATCGACCCTGAGATGCCTGCGTCATGGGCTCGTGCAGCGCGGCGGGCAGTCTACGCTTATGGTGCGCGTCTGCAGCCGTATTTTGACGCTGCTCTGTATTGCGTGATCACCCATAGAGCGCCTGGTGATTGTTCGCCGACGCTCGAACGTGCGCGACGGTGGCGGATCCATCTTTTACATTGCACGGACGGTCGGGTGCAGCGCTGGATCCGCGTCGGCGAATACGCAGCGGAATGGGCGCTGGCTGGTCTGCGAGCTTCGGCTGACGTTCATTGTATTGGCACGGCTGACGGAAAAGAGAACACCCCTGCACCAGTTGCATCAAGATGGAGAAGAAGAGGCGTTTCGAGCGTGCCCGCCGTGAAGCCCGACATACTCAAGCTACCGCGAGCATCCGGACCCGAAGCATGTCTGGCCCCGTCGAATGATCCATACAGGAGCCGATGTACTGGAACTCCGTTGCAGTGGCCATCGCAGCATGCACTTGTTTGTACCGAGGTCTTGACGTTGACGCCGACGGCGTCGAACGCGCTATCGATTTCCGGTGTGGAACGTATTGCCGAGGCTGGAGCGTCTGCAATCACACCTATAGCGACTGCCGCATCAGTGTTGCGTTCTGCACGCGAGACCAGCACCTGTCTAGAGCAAGGTGGTGCGGCGATGTCGGCGGAGGAACCGATGCATTCGGGTTATTGTGAGCTTTGCAGCACGAGATTCCAGCATTATGCCGTACACCTCAAATCCTCCGAACATAGCCGACGTAGCAGGCGCATTGATTGGCGTCCACTCGATGCGCTGGCTATGGCGATCTACACAGAGAGATTGCGTGAGCGCTCGAGCCTCGCGAGGGCGATTGCCGCATCCGTACCGGTTTCGCCGATCTCGAGCAGGGATAGCTCTGTGATTTCAGATATGTCTTCGAGTTTGGGTGACGCTTCCTTTATCGCGAAGCAGCAAGCCGGCGGAAAAGGCTCCGAAAGCCCGACAGGACCATTGCTGTACGCCGCAGCTGCTTCCGAGGACAGCGTGCGGAATCGGCTACTAGTCGGCTAGCCGCAGAGGCAAAAACACATACGTACGTACATGCACACGCAGACGCACACACAAATACGTTGTAAATCAAGCGGCATGTCGTCGATAGTTGGCTAAATATCGATGCCCGCTGCGCTGGCCGTAGAAAGTCGTAGACTTTCCCGAACACCGGGAAGAGGCAGCCGTATAGCGGTCGTTCGTGTGAATCCAGGCGCCGTGGTTGCGTTGCGCGCCCCAGCACCAACATGCTACCTGTCGTGCCCAGTTTCCAACGCAGTGCACCTCGCATGAGATGGAACCGTACTGCTAGTCGCGCAGACGCACATGCATGCTATTGGGACTGTCCCCAGGGGCATGAACTGCGCATCACAACGAGCGGTGGTGTTCGAACGGAGCAAGCTACAGTGCCGTCTTCTTTCCGACGAATGGTGTGCCTGCTCAGGGCCCGTGTTCCGCCCTGGACCAATACACGTGTGAACACCTTCAGAGCATCTCGCGATGTAAACGCACCCGTCACAGTGTACGCCTGCTCGCACACGCGCGGTGCTTAAGAAAACTGATGCGCCTTCTTTCAATGATTATGTTCATTGCGCATCTGTCAAAATCCCGCATACGCAACTTGCCGGGAAGCAATTCAGCGTCCAATAAACGGTATCAGCGGGGCTTGTGCTCTGAAACGCGATAAAGACCGTGCGTTTCTAGATGCTCTCTGTTGCGCGCTTGTCTGCGAGTGATGCAATGAGTGGACGCGGATAGCTCAAAGAAAAATCCACGCAGGGTGCAAGCAGTTCGTTGAGGGATTCAGCGGCAACCGGCTTCGATCCGTGCATCCCAGAGAGAGAGAGACAAAAGGAACCTTAAACACCTCTCGTCAACAAGGAGTCGAGTCTGCGTCCGCTCCTGCCGATGCCTGCGGCGAGCAGAGGCGACACAACCAGAGCGTTGCGTCGTGAAGCGGGAAACCCAGACAAACTCGCATCCGATTTGCCAGACCCCATACTTCGAGGGATTGGATTCGATTTGATCGGGCCTAACCTACCTAGTTCATGATAAATCGTTCGCTCAACCTGCTAGATGCTCTGGTTGTGTGCCGCAGCAAGACCAACGAAAAAAATACGATAAAGCGTTGCTTGCACCTCGAGCTGACATCCGTGCTTGTACCACAGGGCGTTCCAGCCGCCTTGCGGTGTATTCCACGTTGCAGCGATTGTCCATAATAGACGCCCAGTACACGATGAATCACTGCATCTAGCGTACCTCCCGACATGGTGATTGGCCTAGAACGAACGGAGCGAGGGCGCGCTCGCACAGGATTCGAGTTGTCTCCCGCTATTGCTGACGAAAATCTCAGGTCCGGATTGTTCCAGTGATTTTCCTCCTTTGCATCCGAACAATAGCTTCGCCAGGACTCATAGATACACGCAGCGTTGCACATACATCCACAGCGCCGCTAGACCCCATAGCGTCGCTCGGTGCACTGCGGGCTGCGTATCGCACCTGGGATACTTTGTCGCATATCTAACGCACGCACGCATCAAGGGACGTCTGCGGCTGAAACGCAGGGTGCCGCTGCCAGGCGCTCCTCGGTACCGCTGGAAGGCACTCTGGAAGCGCAGGCCAGTACGCGCACAGAGGCGAAAAGAGGAACACGGGACTAGTGCTGCACCCGATCCGAGTGTTGTCGTCTTGTGTGGCCAACATGTCTCGCCGCTACGACCAACGCGTGACGACCTTCAGCCCTGAGGGGCGACTCTATCAGGTGGAGTACGCCTTGGAGGCGATTTCGCACGCCGGCGCCTGCCTGGGGATACTCTGCTCCGACGGAGTTGTGCTGGCAGCCGAGAGACGCAACCTGTCCAAACTCCTGGATAAAAGAGGTCGCATTACTCGAGCATCGGAGAAGATGTACGAAATCGATAACCACATAGGCTGTGCGGTAGCGGGTATCACAGCGGACGCAAACGCACTGATCCAGAAAGCGCGTCTTTTCGCGCAGCGCTACCTATATACCTATAACGAGCCGGTACCAGTTGAATACCTGGTTCAACAAATCGCCGACGCGAAACAAAGCTACACACAGTTTGGCGGATTGCGACCCTACGGCGTTAGTTTTCTGTTCGCGGGCTGGGACAGACACCTCGGTTACCAGCTCTATAACAGTGATCCCAGCGGGAACTACGGTGGGTGGAAAGCAATTGCGATTGGCCAGCACCATGCTGCTGCGAATAGCATGCTTCGACAAGAATATCCCGAGAACCCCGAGGCCATGCCGACCATGAAGGACGGTATGCGGCTGGCAGCCAAGGTGTTCGCTAAGACCATCGATTTGTCTATTCTCGATGTGGAGAAACTTGAGTTCACCAGGGTGTGTCCTCTGGATGCGTGCACGAACGCGAACATTTTGTTTCACAATGTAAGTGATGAGGAGCTGAAAAGCGCGTTCGAGGAGGTGAAGCGAGAACTGGCGCAGGCGTCGGGCACGGAGAACACCTGAAGCTGCTCGTGACAACGTGGCCTACGCGGAACGCCCAAGTCTTCACTACCAGAGCCTGGTACCACGAAAACACAACGAGATCAGACGAAGAATCCGTCGATATGGATTGCTGGTGCGAGAACGAACCATATCGCGTGCTCTACCACGCGCGGCATGCCACAGCGCACCTGGCCAGACACCTGTTTGCGGCACCTGGGTACAGTTTGGCACCAGCGACGGTCGCCTGCTACACATATTCTTCGACGCACGGCTATGGAACATGTCGCGATTCAGATAGAGCTGCGCTATGAAGGACGGTATCTGTTAGGGTTCCGCATCCCCTGCCGCTTCCATGCATGCCACTGCGACTTTGAGGTGCTTTCAACGCCCCCGCCAGGCGCTTTTACGCACGGACTTGCGTCCATGAATGTAAGTGCGTACAGCGTTTTCCGATCGACCGAATGTTTACCTGAACAAGGTGATCCTCGATTGCACGATGATGATGATGATGACGATCGGCATCAAGTGAAGCATCTGCCAAGCCACGCCAAAGCCTCAGCTTCCATGTGCTAGCCATCACCACCACCACCACCACCACCACCAGCCGCACTTCCCGTTGGCGTAATACGTTCGTGCCCACAATCCTTGGGCAGATGCGTGTTCTCGGGGAGCGCTCGAAGTCATATCCAGCACCAGTGCTGATGCCGCACTCAATCAGAAGCGCTTTGGTGTTTACCGCTGATCAGCGAAACGAAAAACGTTTCACGACCATATAGGGTAAATACACATACCCACGCATAGACGCCTACCGGCCTTTTTCGACTGGCCGCCTTCCAGCGGTTTCAGTCCATCCAGGCACACTTTGACGTGAGACGCTTCCCTCAGAAAGTTAGAACGCGTCAGCGCCTCCGGGCTCGTGTTCAGCGCCACACATCTTCTGGTATTGGTGGTGGCGTCAGGTCTCGGTTCACGAACTCACCAGTGCAAGCATTCCTCGAACTCGTACCCTGAATGCCACTACAGTCTCGTGATCATCCCGTCGGTCAAAGACCTTTTCTCGCCTATCTGCCCGCTTCTTCGCTCGATTGTCAACGAGAAGGGAATTTTTTCGCTCTTTTCTCGGGGAGCCAGCGATGACGACGCTCCCGGCTCCCTGACTTGCATGCTCGCCCCATTTCCCTCAGATTTTCTATTTCTTCAAATGAACGCACTTCGAGTACGTTCGCTATAAACCGAGAAAAAGCATCTGATGACAAGCACCTGGAGAAGGAACACCACTGCGTCGAAGGACTGTAGCGTACGTCGGTGCCTGCGGGCCTCGCGACGGAGCTGGAGCGCCCGTCCCGGCAGGCGGCAGCTGCGACGCGGCATCGTGTACGCCCGCCCCAGGGCATGCGTTCCGGAAAGCGTAGCCAGACGCTGACTTTCTCCAATACTAGTCGTAGTCGTAGCCGACGAGGTGCAGTGTCGACCCGTATACGCGTCCAGGTGTGGTCATTGTTGGTGTCGCTCGTTTCTGGAAACGTTTCATTCAGTTCTACGTTGACCATAACTCGTAACGGTACCGCGGCTGCATGTTCGTCAGCAGTGGGAACGCCTTCGTACCGAGTGGGAAACCCCTAACCAGAGCAGCTTCCCAAAGACGGGGCGCTCGTCACAAAAACCAGGTCTGTTGCAAGCTGCCGCTCGGTAAGAGCCGTCTATGGAACCGCTTGCTTGAATGCTTCTCACTACCGCCAGAGACGAGCTTCCGCAAAGCGGTACGCTGTCTGGGCCTCACCAGCAGCCTGGCAATCACGTGCTGGTGCTGTCTGCACGCTACCGTGGTCGCACCAGCGCTCGCTGTCAACGGTTTGGTGGACCACCCGTTAACGCAACCGCTGCGGAACAAATACTATCTGGTTCGTGCTGGGGAGTCTATCGCAGACGCACGCGGGATGGTCGAGTCGAACCCCGTTGATAAGACCTCTATAGCAAAGTCGGGTTTGACGGCTCGTGGTGCCCAACAAGCTCGCGCTGCTGCCGAGCAACTGGTCAAGAAACTGGGCTTTTGCCAGCAGACGAGCCAGTGCTGGATCTGGCCGTCGATGACGCTGAACGCCTATGAAACCGGTGAGATCATCGGCGACAAAGCCGCTTTGGGTCACGAACGAATTGTGCCCGAGTTTAGCTATCTCGACAAGAGGGGTCTCGGCGTGTACAATGGCAGCATTTCCAGCGACGTTATTCCGAGGCTGCATGCACAGGATCGTGCGGACGCCCAGTATCGACCACCGGCTGGCGATGACGGTACCCCGCCGGAGAGCATTTTTGACGTCTTCATTCGAGTACGGCAGCTGTTGTCGAAACTGGAAACGCAGTACGGCACCCAGGGCGCAGATGTGGTTATTGTCGCGCCCGATACCTACACCTTGAGCGTCTTAGAGTGTGTGATGAACGGTGAACCGCTCGAGCGATTCGAACAACACCTGTTCGCGCCGGGCGAAGTCCATTTCGTTGCGAATCCAAAAGTGTTCCCGATACGCGACGAAACCTTACCCCACGAACGCGTGAACTGGGCCAATATCGAGAGCATTCGGCACGGGAGCGCTTCGGGCGGCTGATGGAGACACACCGCGCACCCGGCACTCGCGGCTCACGAAGCGAGCTCCCAGCGAGAGCGCGACGCTACAAGAACGCGCACTGAGCGCACCTGGGCAGCTGCGCACTCGTCACACCCGAACCGTGCTCGCTGAGCCGCTCGAGGAGTTGACACGCGAAGCAGGGCGTGCACTCGGCAATGTCTAGGGCACGCGGCTACTTTTGTTTTCCTCTTTCGCAGATGGCCCCGGGTGCGGAGCATCACCGCTGCGCGATGGCAAGCGCCCGGATGAAACGCATCCGCAACGCATGCTTCAGCGGTACTCGTCATGGAGACGCCACATGCGTATCGCTCCATCATGACATCCAGTGAGCAGACGAGTCGCCGAGCGGTCGAACGCAATACAAAGCACGACAGCCGGTACGCGTGCCCCGACTGAACAAGTCACGCCTGAGGTGGCCTGGGGCGCAGCACTCTGGCTCTGCCAACACCGCTGGGCAGCGTTCCACCAGTGCAGTTGCCCGTCGAGGTCGCCGCATACCAACTGGCCATCTTCACTCACGGCAGCCGTGCTGAGGGTCGGCGCTGGTCCAGGAATCTCGTCCACGAGTTGCACAGCGGGCAGCTTCCACATTCGCGCACCGTCGGCGCTCACGGACACGAGCCGCTCAAGCTCGCTTTCTGTGAGATCAGTCTCGAGCCAGCAGCTCGACAGGCCAATGACTGGCTTCGCATGGCGTGTGCAGACACCAGCGGCGACACCCTTCACAATATCCCAGCTTCGAATCGTACAGTCGTCGCTGGCGCTTAACAGCTGCGGTTCGAGTGCTCGACCAACAAGCGAACGCACTCCGCCCCGATGACCGCCTAACTCGTGGACACTGCATTGGCCCCCGACGCGGGTATCCCACACGCGAATCATCTCGTCTGCGCTCCCCGAGAAGAGTACATGTGTCAACCGCGGATGGACTGCGAGGGCGTCCACACTCGCCCGGTGACCTACCAGACGTAGTGCAATGCGACCGGTACGCGTATCCCATGCGAGGACGCGTTTATCAGCGGCACCACTGTACAGAAGATGTGGTGCTGACTCCGCGAAACGCAGCACTCGAACGGGTCCCAGCAGCTGCGACTCGGAGCGAAACGTATGAACAACAAGCCCACTGGCCAGATCAAAGAGTCGGATGCTTCGATCCCAGACACCGGCTGCGAAGGTGACGTTATCGCTGGCGACATCAAGCGCAACGGGCCAGCTATTTTCCACCCAGACTTGTCTGTATAAAGTCCAGGGATACCAGGTGCTTCTGGTGGCCGGTGAGAGCGCCCATGTCGCGGCTGCCTGCACCACCACACCCGGACCGGTTCGAGGGGGTTCGTGCACCCCCGCCGCCGTTGCCGGTTGTGTCGAGAGCGTCCCGCGTAGCTTCGTCAGCCAGTCGGGTACATCTGCACCTGCTTTCGGTCGCTGAGGGCGCAGGGCGCTCCTCCCGGGCTCTCCGAAGAGGCGCTGTGTGAACACGCTGTTCCATTGGACAAGTTCTCGCAGTCGACGTTCGTTTGACGCTGCATCGCTCATCCTGAGCGCAAGGCACGTGTCCCTGCGGAGGCGCAAACGCGAGCGGCAGCGTCACTTACTGCTTCCGTGAACGACGCCAAGAACAGTACCCGGTACCATGGACGAGCGGTAACTGAGCGTCTCCAAGCTCAGAGACCCAGTGAAGAAGCGGAAGCAGTCCCGTTGGCGAAGCGGAGACGAACCGAACGCCAGTCCATCCGTAAACGAATGCATCGATACATCGATCGGTGGCAAGTCGCCCGGTATGCTCCTCGCCCTGGAATGCACACTGCGTACACGTGCGTCTTTCTGGGCGAGACGCTCAACAGCAGCAGCGGTACAAGGCAACGAGTTCGCGATGGGTAACGTGCGCTTTCCCGGAGTCGTTAGTTACGGAAACCTTGTAACGTTCAAGTAGGTCGAGTTCGCTCCAATGTATTCGAAACTGGACACGTGCACCGTTATTCATGGATAACAAACGATGTGCCGTTCGCTTGTGCGGTTGGACAAGTTTTATGGACTGGTGCAGGACACCCCTGCTCTAACCGGGTGCGTATTCAGGTCGAGTGCATCACAGACACACCGCCTAGACACGACCTGGTGCGGTCCATGGTGTTGTTGTTGCTGTTGTTGTTGGCCTTATTCGCTGCTGCAGATGCTGAAGCGATGTCACTGCTTCGCCTCTAGTCATTTTAGGTATCGTACTGTTTCTTTCACAGCGTCGTGGGAGGTGCATGGACACCACCAGCATCATCATCATCATCATCATCAACGTCGTCGTCGCCGTCGTCGTTATCTTCACGAATGATGTTTTCAGCGAAGAATGGATGCTGCTGCTGCTGCTGCTGCGGTGCTTCACGCAGCGTCGACTGGGTGCGCGCATCTACCAAACTTGCCCCAGCGTTCAGCAGGTTGTTTCCGCTGAGCCCCAGATGATTATCAAACTGCGCGCCCATGAGCGATTGAGCGCGTCCTGTGCGCTGGGTACGCAGGTTGACCGCACTCACGTCGGTCGAGTAGAAACGCCGACGAGAGCGCTCTCGTATGGTCAAGTCCACGTCCGACAGGCGCGAAACGTGACCACTCGAAGGCGCGTGGCTCCGAGCACCAGCGCCCAAGGAGCGCGGGCTCCGGTTCCACGGCATCCCGCCGCCAGGCAAACTCTCGTGAGTGAACGTATCACCGGAATACGTCATCGGGACTGCCTCGTATTCGCGTTGGTTCGCGGCGCGGCGCGTGAGTTGCACAAACTTGGGCTCAACATCATACGCTTGTGTCGGATGCGGTGTGCGTTTGCGATGCAAGACGCCGAACCACTCCAGTTCCTGTACAATAACTTTGGGTGACGGGAAATACATTCGATTCCAGTGATGGATCAAAAGCGGTGGTGTCTCGCAGATGATCACACACAAGATGATGATCAGCCAAAGCAGCGGCTCGCTGAATATCCGCATCGCGTTCCAGTATAGCATTGCTGCTAGGTCCAAGTCCACGGTAAAGGTTCGTGCACAGAATGCAGGTCCTAGCCAGAACCACAAGGTTGCGCTGAAAAAGTATAAGCAGAACGAAAACAACGTCCAGCGTGCTTGATACAGCGCAAGCTGCAGATGCACGACCACAACCAGCTCAGTGAAGCAAGTCATTTCGAAAATGCTCTTGCCCAGCATTTGCCCGCCGTTTCCTGGACCGTCCGCGCGGGCATAAAAAGTCAAGTAGAACATGACCACCGACTGACAGAGCGCTGTGAAAAACCAATAGGCAAACACTCGCCAACGTCCGCTGGTATTGCGTTGCCCGCTGCGATAAATCTCCGGATAAAATAGCGTGTACGCGGCAGACACTTCCTGATCCAGGGTCGCCAACACGATCACCGGTATGGATGTCAGGAAAACGTTGTACATGGCGCCAAGCCAGGGATTGAAGAACTGTGCTCCGCTGAACGCCGATTTCGTTGCAAACCAGATCTCGAACGATGCCAGAGCCGCATTCTTATAGATCATATACACCACAAGCTTGCTGTTGCGTTTGTAGAACCAGCGGCCGTGCACCAGCACAAGACGCTTCAGGAAGCGAAACTCCCCAATCGAAAAATCGCTAGCGAGTGCAGCCTCCATGCCTTCGCGTCCAGCAATACCGACCCCGACGTGCGCGACCTGGATCATGCCGACATCGTTCGCTCCGTCCCCGATTGCTAGCGTCGTGGCATGCGGGTTGTTCTCTCGCATGCAACGCACAAGTTCCGCTTTCTGCTTCGGCGTCATGCGGCAGGCAATGACGCATCGCGCATACTCGCTGACGCGCACAAGTTTTCGCCGCAAGCTCCCCTGCAGTGCAACATCCAGTACATCACCGCCCACCACGAGCGCCTTGGCGATCGCACTAACGCCGTCGACTTCGAGCGCCCGCCAACGCGCTTCCGCACAGTCCAGTTGTGCGTCGATATCGGCAGCATCGCCCGGACTCAACACCACGATGTCCATGTTGCGGCCGAGCAAGCCCGATGAAAGACCCACGTTGATTGCCGTCTCCTGTTTATCGCCGGTCAGCATCCAGACTTTAATACCGGCGAAATAAAGTGATCGCAGAGTGTCTGGAACATCACGCTGCAGGTAATCGATAATGGCACTCACGCCGAGCAACGTCAAGTCGCGTTCAATCTCGTCCGCCAGCGCCTCAACTTGGCTCGCACGATTTTCCATCGAAGATGACGCCTCCGTATAGCGTTTCGCCCATTCGGCGTACAGGTCTTCGTCGAGATCGCGATAACCAACGACCAAGGTCCGCAGACCAGCGAGCGCAAAACGATGCACTGCCTGCTGAATACCGGCCAGAGCCTGTTCGGCTTTCGTGTCCGTTGAACGAGCTCGCGCACACATCACCGAGTCTGCGCCTTTGGTGTACAATCGAATGCGACCGTCGGGCTTCCGAACAACAATCGACATGCGCTTGCGCTCGGATGTGAATTCGAGCACGTGCAACACTGCGTAGGTCACCGGCTGTTCGTCCTCGAGCAGAATCATACTCAGCGCGTTGCGGTCGTAGAGCGTGACGCCACTGTAGTGGGCAGCAATGACCAGCGCCCGCTCATCCGGACTCGGCGCATGGTACTCGATTTGTCCAGTGGTATCGTCGCGGGACGGGGCTACCGTGTTGCAAAGCGCAAGCAATCGGAAAAACTCCAAATCGTTCTCATGATCCCGCCGACGCTGCGTAATCTCTTCGCCGTCAACGTACGCTTTGGCGAATTCCATAATGTTTTGGGTCATCGTTCCGGTCTTGTCGGTAAAAACGTGCGTGATCTGGCCAAGCTCATCGTTGAGCGTCGAGTTCCGGCACCGGGCTCGTGTACGCGTCTCCCAGCAGTACATATGGTCGTCAACGACAATGAAAATCGACTGCAGACCTCGAACGATTTCCATGGTAACGTAGAGCGAAATCGGAACAAAGTTCGAAATCGTCAAAAAGAACGTGAAAAAGCGGAGTACGACGTTACCCACGCTGTAGCGCTCATCCAAGTACCAGGTTTGCGACGGATGCAAGTGCCGGTGTGCCCAGACGCCGTTCAAGATGGTCAGAATTAACGCAATGAAAAACTGGATGCAAATGAGAGCGAGAATGAATCTCGTGATCGTTTTCTCGATGCGACCAACTTTGTGCGCTTCCCTTTTCAGATTCATCATGAGTTTCGTCTCTTTTCCGGTATAAACGGCAATGCCGATCACCCAGTCCGTGTTGCGCAGCACAATACCCCGCTGCAGCAAATGGTCCCGGGAGACCGCGCACTCCACCACCTCGCCAGTCGGGAGACCTGTTTCGTCGGGCACTTCGATGCGAGCGCGGCCTTCAAACTCGTACAAGCGCGGGTTCGGCGCCTCGCAGTGGAACTCACCGATCAGTGTCCGCAACTGCTTTGGTGTGAAGAGGTCGCGATTCAGCGGAATACATGACTTGACTTTGAGATTCGTTTCGCCATCGATTGCTCGTGTCTCCACGAAGCATGTCCCATCAGGCGTGCTGGACGACAGCGCTATGAGGTCAGCAGGCACGCCCTCGTCACGGCGAACGACGACGAGATCCCCGACTTGAACGTCGCGCCAAGCTTTGACGTGACTTTCCGCGTCAGATGCAGCATTTCCACTGTTCAGAACTTCAACAAGCGTCGCGTTAACACGACGATCCTCTCGATATCGCTTCAGGTCCTCGGCGAGCTCCTTTACGGCAGTGATAAAAATCAGAAAAGCCAGAGCCGCCAGTGTAGCGTACCGGCCAGCAGTAAACACCGGTGTTATCGAGGAAATGAGGTACAGGATACCGACTATAAGGAAATAAAAGTTGGCCGGCCGCAATAGCTGGCGCACCAGAAAGACTGGAACAAACGTCCACAGCTCGTACTGCGTTGTTGATATGTAGTTGCTCATGAAGCGCTGCTTCGCGTTGAACGTCGGGTTATTGAGACGTACCACACGCGGTTCCGTCGACCGTTGCCGCTCAAACAGGGGACGCAAATCAGGGTCTTTCAGAAACTGCACCAGACCGGCGGCGGCTCGCCGCCACCACGGCTGTGTCGCACTCGACGCAGTACTTGCTGCTGCTGCTGCTGCTGCTGCTGCTGCTGCTGCAGGCGTGAACGCGCCAGCTCCGCCACCAACCCCCACGGTGGTACCGTTTAGCGAGTCATTGCCTGAGGCAGAGGAAGCGCTGTCACGATCTCGTGACGCCGATGCCTCGAACCTCATCTTTCCAGGGTACCTCACGCAAACAGGAAACAAGACCGCTGAAACGCGCACTCGAGGCAAACGACACGCATGCCAGACACGCAGCAGGCACGCATGCGTGTACGGCAGCAGCACCGCAATCGTGTCCGTTTTGTACTGGAAATACCCGCGCGCATCACCGATGCAGGCGTGCGTATACACGGTGTCTGTCCGAATGGGCGCGCGCAAGTCCGGAAGCGCTTGCGAATCCGCCTGCCGGTGCCCAGCGGGGGGCCTCGCGCACTATCGTGCAACTTTGGGAAAGGTCAGGATGGTTGAATCCGTACAGGAATCTCTTTATGCGTGCAGTGGCCATCGACACTTTCGGGACAACGTGCGATGACGCCCATTGAAACGCGCAGGCGTAGTTGTGCTGATCCGGTTCGGTGTCGATCACTGCAGCAGACGCACCAGTATCGTGGGCGCCGACCCGTGCCGCACGAGGTCGGCGTTTCGGACTCGGAGACAGGTAAGCTGGCGGCTGCTGTAACCTCGCACTGACTGGCATTCGGCTGAGGATTTTGGCTCGAGTCCGGACAAACGATGCCCCAGCGCATGCAGCTCATGTTCCAGAGCTTTTTCCGGCACCCGATCACTGCATCGAACCAGACCCCTGCATCCACAATTGCAGTCGAAAACCAGGCAAGTGGCCGACACACCGCTCCAAAGAGTATCCCAACGTTTCACAAGCTCCAAACTAGGTTACCAAAAGTAGCATCAAGGAGTCCAGGCCGCAGCTTCGCTGGCGTATCGAGCATGCGAAAAATACCGACGCTGCGATGCTGTGCGCGTCATGGCAGCGTTTCGGCGCCATGGCGCATCGCAGCGTGCACGCACGACGCCGACTCTGTCAAAAGCACCCACAAGTCTGTCTCCAGTGTCCGCCAACGCCACCAGATGATCGACATTGTGGCAGCGTGCGCGTGTGAGGCGCGTACGCCACAAACGTAGAAAACGAACGCTTGTGAACGCTCGTGACGCGGCGATCTCAGCGATCATCATCACACCCGCCCGGGTGCGGACACTGACTCGCTGAATACGACGCTAACGGTCGTTGCGGTGGGCGTTATTGAAGCCTGCCAGGTAGCCCTCTCTGGGGAACGTCCGAGCGCTGGCGGACGCTGGAGGCTTCTGCCCATGGGGCTACCTGAGCACACATCCTGTAACCCGGAACGGGGGCCACAGGCCTTCGAGCAGTGTCGCAAGCTCTGGCTGCACAGCTCGGACGCGGCCGTTCCCGTGCGAAAGGTACCGAAACGCACCAGTGCACCGCAACGACTCTGGCGACTGTTTTGCTTGAGGGCGCCTGCTGAAAGCGATGAACTTGTGGAGCTAGAAATGCATAACCACAAGTGTGTTGGCGCAAACGGGGCTGGTACCCTTGTTTCTGCGAGCGAGGTTTCTGGTACAGAGGGCAGCGCCGAGGTTGAAGTGTCGCAGCGTACGGCTCCGACCTCAAAGCCGCGCACCATGCTACCGCACCGGAAACGGCGTCGACTTCGGCAAGAGATCGCCTCTATGCTAGAAACGTCGACGGAAACCTTTACGTTCTCCGAACCGATTCCGCTTTCATTGCTTGTAGAAGTCTTGGTCGAGAGCAGGGAAGTTTCCACGGCGTCAGACACGCGCTTCCAGCCACTCGAACTTCTTCACTAAGACACCCGAGCGTAAAAGGACGTGACAGGCACAGTCACCTCTCGGTAGAAGCGAACTTGAATTGGTGTACAGTGCTGGCACAGCCGCCCAGCTGACTTGGTTTGAGCACGTCCGCAGTCTTCCCTGCAGCATGCATGAAGATGGCGGCGGCTGTGAATGTACAGAGAGATGGTAACGATGTGATAAAGGGTGCCATGGTAGCGCCTCTGTAATGGTCGGTGCATACTGGATGGACCATCGCGAACAGTACGTCTGTCTAGGCAGGCGCTCCCACTCGTAAAGGACTTGTGGATTGACTCGAGTCTTGCGTCACAGGACCTGTCGAGCTCCATGGCTTCAGAGCTTCCAGCAATCCAGTGTGGTGGCTCGTGGAGCAGCAACTCGTTGCTGGGTACCTTCCCTTCTCTGTAGCCGAGAGTGCCCCGCGTGCAGTGTAGTGCGCACTGTACGTAGAGCGAAGCGTGTCCAAACCATGAGGGCATGCAGCGATAGCACCGATCGACAGGGATATTGCCAGGTGATACGCCCCCTGCGCACCAGTCTCCCAGATCGTATCGAACAGCGGATCAACACACGATGACGCAAGCAGTATACGCATAGACGGATACAATATGCAGCTGGAAGAGCATCGTCGTTGTCGCACAGCTTTAGGGAAATCGATTCGGCGAGCCGCTACCGCTCCTATGCTCATCTAGCAACAGAGAATAACGACCTTGGCGAGGTCCGTTCAGGTCGCTGATGATGGTGCGGTCGCCTCCATCCAAGGCTCCCAAACACGCTCATAGACGTGCGGCCCCAGGAATCGCAGTTCGCGACGATCCAGTCCCGCTGCTGCCGGTTCATCCATGGATATGATGCGGCACCCGACTTTGACGCGGGCGAGATCGAGCATGCCGATACGCGGGCAAAGTAGTACGTCTGCGTCCCAGAGCATTTTCCCGTTCGTTTCAATCATGACCGATGTGAATTTGATGGATTCATCTGGTTTGGCGGCGATTTTGCGTGCCTCACGAATCTCATCATTCATTGGGTCATAGGGTTCGTCCACCATATTGTAGGCGGCTCGCCAGGCAGCCTCGTCCGCTGCGGCTTTGGCGCGTGCCGCAGCAAACGTAGCATCCTCGACCTGTTGCATGATTCTCTGGATTGCATCGAGTCGCTCCTGGGCCTCGCTGGATTCCTCGAGACCGTCGGGCATCACCACGATACCCCGTCCGCAGCCGAAATCGAACGCAGTAATCGCCGCAAGCACCCAGCGCCCGTCGCCGCAATCCCAGTGCACGAAAACATCCCCGGGTCGGGGTCGAGCAATACGCAACGCCTCGAAGAACCAGGCCACGGAAGCGTTCAGAAGTGATGCCTGCTTCGACACCGAGACCCCGAAATCCTCGTAGAATCGACGAACAAATGCGCAAGTCGCTCGCTCTCGCTCCGCATCGAGTACGCGGTTCCCACTGAGCTTCTGCTGGGTTTCCCAGGTCATGTCGGGAAACTCTTGCACGTGATCGAACTCGGGGCCGGTTCCCTGCCATGGTACGTAGTCATCTGTGAAAATCGGATCAGTGAAATAAATGGTTTGGAAGAAGCGCAGGCCGCTCGTATCGTTGTAGGCCCACTTGCGCGTGGGTCCAATGCGCCGTCCCAGTTCCTCCAGGATCGCCTCCGACAGCTCCCGAGGCAGCGCTTGGAAGAACGCGTCACGCTCAAGAATGTAGTCGGGGTCAAACTCTATGGGCGGGAACGGCTGCCGCGGCTGGTTCACCGCGAACTCGTAGCCCGGTCGATCCCCCGCTGGCCAGTACATGTCGTGTTTCAGTTCGGGGTGCTGTTCCAGGAACTTGTCCGGCGGGATCGAGTAGTCGACGTCTTCTCGAATGAATTTGACGCCTTTCGAAGCGGTTTCCATGATGCGCTCCAGCTTCGCGGCTGCGGCCTTGTGATATGCGTCCCATTCGGAGAGAATACGGTCTACCTCGGCATCATCCATCGGTTCGATACGCCTCTTTGGGTCACCACTTGCATTCTCTTTGGCAACGTACTCAACAAGTTTGTCCAGAAAGACGTTATCCTCGAAGAGCTGAGAAAAGCAGGGGTCTGGCCGTCGGTAGGCCCGTTCAAGCAGTGCGACATAGAAAGAAATCGGAGGATGGGGTGGTCGCTTCAATATCATATTACTTTCATCGTGGTTCGGCGGTGAGGGTGGCTTTGTTTCCGCACGCAGTGTCCTGCGGAGCCGCACCGTCTGGACGTGTCGCCAGCAAGGGCGGCATCCCGCGTGCTGCCTGTGCAACGTGTTCGGTCTTCGGTGCTTGCTGAATTCAGTGCAAAGGTGTGGTAAACGCAAGTCCACTATGAAGGCTGGTAGCAGTGCTCCGCTCATGAGGCGCACACGCACGTCGGCTGTGGAGTCGCTCCGAGCAGCTTTGCGTCCGGTTTCCCAGTTCTTCGTACGCAGCAGCCAGGTTAACAGTTTCCTCACAAGAGTGACCGAGGTAGAACGGTTTCCCACACTCGTTACGTTCTCTTCTCGAACAAAACCGACGCGATATTCTTCAATGAAGGGCGCTTGAGTCGCCAGCGGACGTCGGTGCCGTTGACACGGCCTGCTATGTGCTTGCTGAACGGCGATCGACGGTGATAGTCGTGTACCGCGGGCGAAACAAACGCTGACGAAATCATCGTTCTAGCGGTAGTGGCATTGCATCCATGGAATGGCTAGGAGAAACATGGCATTCATGGATCGCTCTCAAAGAGATTTACTTTCAGTGCGTTGCATGGAATGAGCAGTTCACCAGCTGAGCGCACGCCCAGGAGGCACTGCTCGGGTGCGTCCTGTCGCAGTGCGGCTAGTCAGGATGCGGCCTCTGGAGGTGCACCACCAGTCCGCACCGCGTCGCTACGCAGCACGTCGTCGATCATTGCAGAGCGATATAGGCGTGAACGCGGAACCTGCCGCAGCCTGTACCCGTGTGCTTGCTCGGACGTCGACGTACGCAGGAACGCTTCGCCCGTATACGTACATATCCATATACAGGCATGCGACAAGACACATATATATACTGCATCCTGGTGTGTTTCGAGCTTTCTAGTCCACGAAAGCATCCAAGGTGCTATCCAGGCCAAAGGCACGCTTCACCAACTCAAACGTAGTCCAAGCGATCGCGCCGGCCGGGGCATGAAAAAGCATGCGAGGTACGAGACCGGCCCAGAGGCCGCGAGCACCCTCCTCCAGAGCCACTGCCCGGAACGCTACCCACATGTTCCGATAACGTCGTGCCCCTGCTTCGCCTTGCGTTTGGAGACGCGTTCGCACCACATCCAACGGGTTGGTCATGCCTGCGGCAGCCGCACCAGCGATAGCGCCACTCACAAAGTGCACACCATGCCGCGCGAAACCGTTTGATGGAGACTGCTGGCGGGTAGTCATGTCCTCGGACGAAATCAAAAGTGATAGCGCTTCACGGCATGCCTCGTAAACGCTAAAGTACGTTGCACTGAAAGGCACATTCATTACCAGCGCCGTGCTGTATCCGGCGTACAACGCGCGAAACCCTCCCTGCTCCCGGTAAACTCGAAGCAAAGTATCCCATACTGAGCGGTAGTGTCGCTCGATTTGCATACGCTGCTTAACCACATCGAAAGGCGCCATGAGTCCATCGCTGAATACCGTCGCAAGTGCGCCTGCTGCAGCCACGGCAACCGGCTCCGACAAACCTCCTCGTCGTTCTGTCGTCCATGCGACTTCCGGTACGGAGCCACTACCACGAATAGCGGCTAAGGATACAAAGCGAGCTCGCAAAGCCTCATAGGTTGCAAAATAGACGGCATGTGCAGGACCCGCCGACAACGCCACTGCACCAACTCCACGCCAGAGCGCACGGAGACCGCCTTCGTCCCGCCAAATAGCTCGAACAGCGCTGATAATGGTGTAGCTGGCAAAGCCTGCCTGCCCATGATATGACTGCATCCGCGTCTTGACCAAGTCTACCGGATAAAGACAGATGTGCTCGGCAAGACCTGCGGCCCCGCCTGCGAGCATATGCTGGAGCGCTAGAGGCAAGTTGTCCTGCAAACGTGCTCTGGTGCTGGTGGTACGACCAAGTGCGTCACCGGCGCAAGCGTGCACCACTGGAGCGCGTCGTTCTATCTGTTCATGTGGTACACTGGTCTCGCTACCGACCGCGTTCTTTGGAGATGGTGCTGGCGGCTCTGCGAACGTCTGAGGTTTCCGTGGACACGTCGACTGGGCCACCGCCGCAGACGACACGGGCTCCACCGAAAACGCGCTTTCTCGTAGTGAGATCGTTGGCGATCGTTCCGCATGTACGGTTTGATGTCTATCCAACTTTGACGCGGCAGCGGGCGTACCAGTTTCAACCTCCGTTGAAAGACTCGGGCTCGAGCCGCTGGCGTTCCGTGGCCACGACACCGGCAACGTTGTACCCGCGCCGGACCGCCAACTTGCCGTGACTCTCTCGGAAGTCTCGAGAGTTCGCACCAAAGTCCTAGTTCTACAGCGTACCCCGTTACGTCCGAGGGTGCGGTCCGTACCCGAGCAGACGGACCCCGCCAGAACTGCCCCGCAGCGCCCGTTCGAGGGTTACGTTCGGCGACCGCCACGAGAGGCTGCAACTCCGGACCTCCCAATGCGGGCACAGGGGGAACGCTCTGTAAAGAGGTATTTGCGAGAAAGAAGCTGCCGTGTTCGCCCCGTGAAGTGTTAGGTCTGAGCTGGGGTTTCGGAGTTCTGAATGGAGGGTATCCCCATTCAGAGACACTGGGGGTGGTACACCGCAGGTTTCTACTGCGGCTGTGTTGCTGCCGGTGTCTACCTGGGCTACAGACGGGAGCGACACTGGCGGGAGCAGGGCGTCGGTCTCCGCAGTCCCCGCCAGCCGCCGCTCTTTTTTCTCGGGAAGGACCGTACGACGAAAGAGTACTTGGAGCAAAAAGGTGAGACCGGCAGTGGAGCGCTCACGCAAGGCGCTCCGCGCTCACGTCCGCAGCGCTAATCCACGTCGTTTGTTGTGTGCGTGGTGACGGTGCCCGGTGCCGCGACTGATGCCGTATAAGGTTGGGAGGAAGAGCGCTGTAGAGGTAGGGAAAGATGGGACTGGAATGGAGAGTGCATTTTGGAAAACTGGGTTGCTAAGCCCAATTTCTAGAAGCACGCACTGCGCTTTTGGGAGTTGCGACGCTCTCCGGGCAGGTAGCAGGCAAACGAGAGACGGAACCTTGACCTGTATCGTTGAACCCGGACGCGTGCTTGAATATCGAAGGGATACAAGCCGCGCGGCCTGACACAATGCTTCAGGTGCAGGCTACGTCTTGACGTGGGCAAATCATGTGCATAGGCGTTGGGGGTGTTCGTAGGCGCTGTGCTCTATACAGGGACGCACATGCGTCTGGTGCGCGTTGCCTGGGGGCATGCATCTCAGCACTCGATGCGACGGATATTACGAGTCAGACCTGCAGTGATGGAAAGCCCATGTCGGATAAATTTTTCTGTTAGAGTTTCACACATGGGATGGATTATCGAGAATCACGCTCCACCGCATCGCATGCCGTATACTGGAGGATGCAGCGCGCAACATTCACTGACGAAATCATGGTGCGACATGGGCACTGCGGCACGCGCCTAGGAATGGTATGCATAACATGCAAGCACCATAGGTACTGTGCATTTCTCTGGGCTCCGTATCTTGGCTTGATATGGCCATCGTCATACCGATAACACGCAAGCACCATAGGTACTGTGCATTTCTCTGGGCTCCGTATCTTGGCTTGATATGGCCATCGATGGAGGCTCAACCGTATATAGGGTCTCGTCCGCCGCCACGCGATCATCGTCAGCTATGTCGCAGCATCTGCACGTCCATGCATTTCATCCTTGACAAGCGTTCGACTGCTCGCCCCGAAAGGAATTTAACTTCACGGAGAACGGGGCAATGCACCTCGCCATACAGAGGAAACGCTCCCGCATATTGGACACGGCCATAGGCCAGAGCGCTAGCTGAAGATCATCCAGAGGTTCTGGGGGGAGTGCTCGCCACACCCGGTGTCAGATGAAAATGGAACACTGAATGGCTCGATCTCGAACTGTTTTTCGATTCCTCTCAAAATTTTCGTTTAGCTGTGAATACTCGACATACAGAGTGCAGCGTTTGAAGCATAAGGAGTCGTACGTATTGTTCGGATTCTCATGCGTCGAGTCTGAGTGGAACCGTGGATACGCTGCTGCCGGAATTCGTTGCGTCACCGGATTCAAGATGATTCGCGATGCCCTCGAACAAGGCTTTGTGAAGCTATCGATATCATCATCCAATGCAGACGTGCAAGCATGCACTCTTTTCCATTCCCTGTGTAAAGGTCGCTGAAATCATGCGATCTTTAGGATGTCGATCTATCCGCTTCCGAGCAACTGTTGGTCGCAGCAATTCACGCCCCCCGATTGACGAGGAAAGAAGATCGGCGTCGTCCGTTGACGTTTTCTTCACAAGCTCGTGCCGCAAGTTCACTTACTTTGCCACGTCAGCTATTCGATTCCGTTCGAGAGACAAATCACTCTCTTGTTGTGGCCGTCGACGACACCGCATACGACAGCATCACCATACCGCTTATGGGGTTTGCTTCCAAGGGCTCCCTTCTCTTCTGTCTACATGGAAACGTGTCTTGGACTGGGAATCGAGTCATTGCAGTGATCGCTTCCAGAGGAACGTACGTCATCGCTCTGCTCCAAAGGAGCGTAGACGGATCGACACATCCCTACCTGATCCCTGGCCTGAATGATTTTTCCGTGACTCGTTTCATGATGGACAACATCTCTTTCCATACACCATCTGTTGAATGGAACAGCATGTGCTTGCGTATGCAGCGAGCAGCCTACCTGCCAACTGGGTCGCTTCGAAAAAGCAGCCCGTGATCATAGGGCACGGCACCGGGCGCTGAGACAAAGGACGGCATCGAGGATTGCACGCTTTACCAGTCGAAGGCGTGTACAGCATGAATAAGCAAACGTTCACGCGCCACAGAGCGGCCCCCGGGAAAGGAAGCCTCGTAGACATCTGGGATTACCGGACCACAATCCAGCGTCACCAGAGCGGTGGACGCACCCAGGATGCATACGAAGAAGATAAAAATCGCATGCGAAGCGTACATCCCAACCATCGACTATGCATCGAATGCGTTGTCCGCAGCTGGCAGCCGCGAAATCGGGGCATGCACGCTGCCATCATCACCCATGGACTGCTGACGATAAAGCAGGAGGCAAAAAGAGAGACCGGCGTTTCAGAGACGGATCCAGGAAAGAGGAATCGGAAGCAGTCACAAAAAAATCCCGAAAATGGCAGATGCTGAATTTGATGAAAGTAGAAGGACATCAAATCTTTAGCATGTGCGCCCGTTTTCGTAGACCTGTTCCATTTCTTTCTGACATGCGCACAGCATCCCAGCGCGCTGCTACGTACTTGATACCCACCAAAGTGCATCTCGATCGCTGCAATACGTCGACCAAGACATTGAGGGCGTACCAAGGGCGCTGTGTTCATCACGCAACAAACCTGGGTCTGCGCCAAGAACGCCTCCAGCGGCAAGCAACTGCCGCAGCTTCATTGTCTGAACCAGACCAAAACCGTCACGTATAGGTTGCTATGGCACTCGAACACGCCTTGCTCATGTCTACCTCGCTCAGGCTGTGATAGAGTCCAGGGCGGCTGTCTCCGCGATCCGACGTCCGCGGCTACCCGAACGGTATCCCGCAAGGAAGCGCTCCCACGGCATAATCGACTGGTGGCCGTCGCTCCAGTTCACGGCGAGGGCGTAATTCCCGACATTCATCATTTGCATCGGGTATATGTTGTCGTCAACTGAATTCGGATCCAGCAGTTGTTTGCCGGTATACTCATCCACGCACGCGGCACAACGGCACGCCCTCCGGAGTGCTGCAGGTTGAATGCGCTCCTCCATGTGATCCTGGAGCTGCACCACAATTTCACGATGATCTGCATCCCACCTCGCTTGTGGGATGGGTACAGCTCCGAAGCGAACCCGTGCACATTCCTGAACGATGTTTTCGGCGATTCGGCGGTAGCATTGGAAAATTTCACTCGTCTCGGGGAGCGTGAGCGTTACAGGCGTTCCCGTATCGCCAGCCGCGTTGATTTCGGGCCATAACGGCACTTGGAACGTGCTGCGAATGCCGAACTCTCGCGATATCCGGGCGCTGTGCCCTTTTCCGAAGAGATCATAGCGTTTTCCTGTGTCCGGAGCAACGAAATAGGCCATTGACTCCACGACTGCAATCGGCGGAACAGCCATTTTGTCTAGAAGCTGGATACCCTTCACAACGTCGGCGAACGCGAGGCGTTGCGGTGTGGTTACGACAACCGCTGCAGTGGCCTTCAGCACCTGGCCCAGGGTGATCTGAATATCACCAGTGCCAGGCGGTAAGTCCACCAAAAGGTAATCGAGTGAGCCCCAGTCGGTCTGCTGGATGAGTTGCGTGAGGAGCGAGGAAACCATGGGTCCTCGTAGCATCGCCGGATCTGAGTTGATGTAACCAAAGCTCATGAGTTTCACACCCGCACGCGTCAGCGGCACCATGAGCCCGTCTGGGGTCAGTCGAATCCGTTTCTCGTTGTGTTCGGGATTCACCATGATCGGCAGCGATGGTCCGTAGATATCCGCATCGAGAATACCCACTCGAGCGCCGAGCCTTGCCAGCACGAATGCCAGATTCACAGCTGTGGTGGATTTCGCTACGCCGCCTTTGGCGGACGTCACCAGAACGATGTTAGAAACCTGTGAAAGCGGATCGCGCGATCCTCCCGCTTCAGGTGCCGCTGCACTTGGCGTCTGGGCTGTTAGCCGTACGTTCGCACGCGTGACGAACGGCAGGCTCTCCGCAAGCCTCGTGCATTCCTCACGAAAACGCTCCTTAATGGGGCATGCTGGCGTCGTCAGCTCAACATCGAACGATACGGTTCCATAGTGTTCATCACCTCCGAACTGTATATTCTTCACAAACCCCAGCGTCACAATGTCCTGCCCCAAGTCGGGGTCCACGACTGCTTTCAGCGCAGAGAGCAGTTGCTCTGTTTTATCTGCGACGCTAAGTGGACGCTCAGACTCGTTGGCACAACAGACCAATCGACGTCTTTGGGTTGAAAGCCTTACATTCCGAGCGCTTTTGACTGGCTGCCTGCAGCCGCTGCCCCAGTACCCCCTGGCGCACGCAGCACAGCCTGGTGCCCGCCGCTGCAAACGACCTGCCGCCGCGACACCTAACGAACAGAATGCTAGACTTGTGACAGTGCCTTGCTCCATAGCGCTCCTCTTCTCAGAAATAGTGACCAGAAAACTTTTGGTATGGTAGCCGCTCAACGCGAAGAACTCGCGCTCAAAACCTCACAGCACCGAGTGCTTGGTGCAACGAACAGACGCTTCCGCGGACACAGTGCCCACACGAGAACGTCGAGTGCAGCTCGTTCGAGACGCACACACTGAGCCCTACCGCTACACACAAGGAGAAACTGTGGACACTGCTCAAGGCTGGTTGGCACCAAGCACACACCAAAAGGTAACAGCTTTCGAGCGACTTCGAAGAAAAAGCACGCGTTGCGCTGCTCCCCTACGGAGGCTGCTCCAGCGGCTCGGGCGACGGCAGCGCAAACCGATGGCGTGGACCTGCGGTGCACAAACGCACACGCGGTGGCAGTCCCAGAGTCGCAAAACGCCTACTCTTTCTTTTCCTGGGATCTGTCTGAGGACACAGACTCAATGGGACATTCTTCTGCTCGTTCTACTGCTGATTTTCGATGTTGTACGAGCGTTTTATGTTCATGTCCAGCCTCGATGTGCCAAGTTCAACAACAAGGGTTCAAGGGATGCATCGGTAGTTTCGGGATTGAAGGACGCGCTTGCTGGTGTCGGGGTCGGAGCGCCCGCTATGCTGCGCATTTTCTGGTGTAGGCGCAATGAACTTTACCAGAATTTCCCGAATGTGCGACTGCGCTCGACACTGAACGCGGAGATCACGGTTGCTTCACAGTGACCTGTGCATCGCGTGTGCTCCATCCTGGTGTTCCCGCTCAGCACAGCGGATGGACCCGTCTTGTGCGCCGCCGGATCCCGAGTCTTCCACGGGTGCTTGGCGAAACCCTTGAGGCATCCGTGCCGTCGTCACCACACGGCAACAGACCGAGGTTGAGATCCCTCTACGGGCGACTGCTCGAGATGTAGCGATGGATGCATCACTGCCGCTAGCGCTTTGCAGAGGCAGCGCAATGTTGCGACAAGTGACGGGCGTTGGCTCCGGACAGCGCATACCGCATATGTGCGCGCTATTCCCATACAATACCCAGACTTTGTGCAACCGCCACTCATAAACACAAGCTTGATGATTTACATAGCATTGGAGGTTTCGTTATCGAACACCTGTCCCCTGTGACGGACCGGGCAGCTTCGGCGTTCCGCGCACATCTACGGACACAATGCACTGCCGCCAAACAACTTGTTGTTGCTTGCATCCAGGTCCATGAAAAAGCAATGATCGAGCCTGTAGGCTTATCGGGGTGGCATCTCAGCTTCGACGAGCTTCCCGCTCGCATACATCCATTTCCCGCGCTCTTTCACGAAGCGACTCCGTTCTATGAAGAAACCGAGGGCGCCTTCGTAGATGAGATTCGCACGAAACTGAATAAAGGATACATCGGGGCTCGCGGTCTTCTCATCAAGGACCTCCATACCCGGAAAGCGATACAAGTCGCAGAACTCCAGAATGTCTGCCTCCCAGCGGTTCCAGTCGTCCGTATAGTCCGGGTTTGTTTTCGAAGTGGTTCGCATGATAAACCCGGGTAAGCGATAGGCGAAAGCCGAGTATCGAGCACGCAAAAGCTCTTCTGCTTCTGCGGGTGCCTTTGAGTTCGTATGAAAGGGCATGCAGCAGTTCCGATACGTCCTGCCGCTCCCGCAAGCGCAGGGTATCTCCGGGTTTTGCGGGACGCGGTCTGAACGTGTTCGTTTCTTCCCAACACCATAGGAGAGGAAACCACCAAAAAGCGCACCACGGGGCAGAATGCTCCCCGAAAGATCGTTATCTTGGTCGCGAGGCTCGTCAACGTTCCCGCCCCGGCAGGTAAGCTTCGGCACGCTTGAGCGACCTCGGTGGCGACTATGGCGCCCTGCAGCCGCTAGGAGACTCTGCCGCACAGCAAGGGCGCTTGTTCGAAGACCACGACATGGACTGCGCCCATACTTTCCCGAAAACCCCGCCAAACCGCAAAACATGGGCCTGACTTTGCCAAAAGTTCCACAGCACACTCGTTTACGCTGCAATGGAAGAGAGACGACATTTCCGATTGCGCTGGATCGCATGAACGACGCGCGAGCTGGACACCTGCTCCGTCGGCCAGTACGTATATCGAGTGCAGGAATCGATTGTATACGATGCCCTTTGATGCGTTCAGGACGATATACAAGCATCAAGAGCGCGGGTGCAGGCCAAAACAGGTAGAGAGGAAGCTCGTAGAACAGAGACGGTTGCACGAGACGCTGCAGGGTAAGCTGACCGGACCTCACATGGCAAGGCAATCGTTGGTGAGAGGCTTTCCATGGCGGGATCCCTCCAGCAACCATACGCATATGCACATTCTGAACCGAGACTTGATGCCTCGATCAAAATCCGGAATCGTCTCGTGGCTCCTTGGCGTCCTGCGGCTTTGCATCAAGCGAACTTTCGACGGAATCGTTTAGTGGTCCGTATGTGCATTGAGATGAAACGCTGCAGATTTAGGACGAAAAAACTCAGTAGCGCGGAGAGGCGGCATTGTACGTTCCAATGGATCAAGGCATTAGGATGTTAGGGTGCAGCCTCCCAGAATAACTCGAGCGCCGTATCTATTCACCAAGAACAGTTTCCCTGGGCAACTCGGGAACGATTACAGTCTTCCATCATTCGACAGTGTTGTGTTTACCAGGGACGATTCCGCTCACCAGATCGGTCCTGGAGGCAGTGCAATTTTTTCACCCGAGGCAACGCAAGCGACAGCTCAGTTTTCCATGAAATGCTCTTCGGCTGTGTGCTGAAGCCGTAGCCGCTGGGGTCATGCCGCGTGCATCTGCACTTGCCTGCGGCCTGTGTTCACATATCGCGAGGCTGCATGAGGTGTCCGAAGCGGAACCTAGCACCTGAACATGCACCTGTGCACTTGTTCCTCGCGCAGCCGATTTGGCTCTCAGCTGAGCTCTGTAAACTGCAATGCTCCCTTGGAGGACGCGGGTCGGATACGCGCTTCTCGCAAAGAAACCGCGGGCGATAATGGACACATGTGGCGACCGAGACGCACGTTTGCGGTCGAAGCGTTCACACAGCAGATTGGGGAGCAGCAGGACCATACCCGGCGCTTCCATATCCTCAAATCTTGATGAAGGGAACGCGTCTTGAATAGGCGGGTGTGTCGGCGGTTTGGGGACGCTGTGCGAGCCGCACAGCCCGCTCGGAGTCCCCGTTGTACCGAGCCGTCAAAGCGAGCCACCGTAGACGCCCAGCGGTTTCGATGCAAGGCTCCATATGCCGTGCCTACCGCATTTCTTGACTGAATCGACACAGATGGTCTACTTTCCTGGACGTAGGAGCTTGTTGGATAATCCTGAGGCACCCGCTCTGGCGTGCTTTCAGGAGAACGCATCGACGAGCGCCTGGAGCGCACCGCTGGCACCGGCTAGATGCATCAGCGGCATTAGAGTTCCCACACATACGATCGGCTTTATGGACCAAGTCGTGCCGATCAGCGCGTGAGCTGATCCAATTCATCGACCAGAGCACCAAAGCGCCGCAGCGCCGCTTGAACCGGCTCCGGACTTGTCATGTCGACACCGGCAATGCGCAAGGCATCAATGGGATCCACGCTCGATCCCGCTCGCAGGAAGGCGAAGTAGGCATCTCGTTCTGCCGTGCCGCCGCTGAGCACCCGCTCCGCAAGAGCGAGTGCTGCGCTGATCCCCGTCGCGTACTGGTACACGTAGAAATTGTAGTAGAAATGGGGAATGCGGAAGAGCTCCCATTCAATCGCCTCGTCGATACAAACGCCATCCGTTCCAAACCACTCTTCATTGAGTGTGCGATATGTCTGCCGGAGCGTTGCAGGCGTCAAGGGATGACCTTCCTCCGCCATTCTATGGATACGTAATTCGAAATCCGCAAACATTGCTTGACGGAAGAGTGTACCACGTAAATCCTCTAGCGACCGGTTCACGAGATACGCCTTTTCCGCCCTGCTGTTGGCTTTCGTGCGAAAGAGATAACGGGAGTAAAGCTCCTCATTGAACGTTGAGGCAACCTCTGCGACAAAGATCGAATAGTCTGCATAGTGATAGGGTTGATGTTGGCGACTGAAATGACTATGCATCGAGTGCCCGAGCTCATGCGCCAGCGTGAACGCGTCATTAATGTTCGCCGGGTCGTAATTATGAAGAATGTACGGCTCGCTGTCATAACAGCCGGATGAATATGCGCCACTGCGCTTGCCTTTGTTCTCGTAACGATCCACCCAACGGCGTTCTCCGAGCCCGGCAGACGCGACCCGCAGGTATTCGTCTCCGAGGGGTGCCAGCGATGCCAGTACGGACTTGACAGCGTCCTCGTACGGCGTGGCGAGGTCCACGTCAGGAATAAGTGGTGCATACATGTCATACATGTGAATACGGCCGTCGTCCTCACGATCCACACCCAAGAGGCGCCGCCGTAGCGCAACGTATCGATGATGATGGTGCAGACCATGCTTGCGAATGGTATCCAAGAGGTTTTCGTAGACTTTCGTGGGGATCGCGTTCGGTGTCAGCGCCGCCTCGAGAGCCGAGCGATATCGTCGCGCTTTGGCATGGAACACATGCGTCTCGACCGCGCCCGAAAGCAGCTCTGCGAGCGTGTTCTCAAACGAACGATACTTCCCGTGAAGCGTCGTGAATGCGTTCCGACGCAGGGTGCGGTCTTTGCTGCGCATCAATGTGCCGTAACTCCCATGAGATAGAGCAATCGAGTTCCCCTGGCCATCCTGAACGAATCCAAAGTCAAAGTCGGCGTCATTCATCGCAGAAAACGCCCGAGCTGATGCGGACGTCGCTTTCGTCGAGGCCGCGAGGAGTGCCTCCTCGCTTGCGCTCAGTGTATGCGCCTTTTGTCGACGAATTCGCTCTAGGTAGTGCTTGTACGGCTCAAGGCCTTTCCCAGGTTCCAGATAGTCATTCGGCACCTCCACCAACTCCGGCTCGAGGAAAGATGTCTGCTCTGCATAGCGGGTGTGCAAGTCCACGGCTCGCGCGTACATGCTCTTGGCTGCTTCGTTCCGCAAGTCCTCATCGTGCAAGAGATGAGCATACGTATACACACGCTCAATCACGCGGGCTATCCTCAGGTACTCTTCGAGAGCCTGGCGAACGGTTTCGGGTGACTGTGTCACGCGCCCACGGAAGGAAAGCAGCTTCTCCCACGGCCCTGAACATGCAGTAAAGTCCCGCTCCCATTCCGACTTGTCCGCGTATAGACGAGACAGGTCCCATTTATCGCTCTCGGGCACTTGATCACGTTCCGGAACACCGCTGGTAGCAGTTTCGCGGGTAGCCACCGGTGCTGGTGAAAGCAAGACCCGCACCGCACCCGCCGTTCGACAAAGTGACTGGTGAACAGGCGAGATCGACATTGACGTGGTCCCTGGCATCCAACGAGGAGACCTAGTTCGGCGGCAACACTTTCCCCAGCGCTGTTGCGACCGGAGCAAGCTCGTTGACTGGACGATGAAAGACGGGCGATAACGCATATGCACGCAAGTCCTTGCGCACGAGCGCTACTGCTCCAAATGTCTGGCAAGCTTGTGAGAGGCGGCAGGCCCTGATGCCTGCATAAGGGTGCAGCGTCTCTCACTGCATAAATTGTTCGAGTTTGTCATAGATTGTGTTCAATGGAACAGGAAACGTTTCGTTGCCACGTATGGTCACTAAATACCCACGCACAGACGCCTCCAAGTCATTTTATGGCCGGGCACCTACGATCGGCTTCAGTTTCTACCTGCACACTTCGAGCCTGAGGGGTTGTCCCCATGAAGTAAGATCGCGTCAACTCCACGGGTCTCAGCTACAGCACCGCACGTCTCCTGATATCGAGGGCGGCATGGAGGTCTTGGTTGAAGAACTCCTTGCGTGCATTGATGCCGGTTGAACTCACCAAGGCATGGAGGAGTCCTCGAACTCGTATCCTCTACTCCACGAAAACCTCTTCACCGTCATGTCCGGCAAACACTGTTGCTCGCTTATCTCCACCCTTCTTATTCTTCGTCACTTGCTCTTCTGCGCTCGATGGACGGCGGGACGAGAATTTTCTTCGTTCTTTCGTGGAACCCCGCGATGACGGCCCTCTACTACCGCCGACTTCCATCCCCGAAACTTTTCTTTAGATTTTTATACGTTGGAAATGAATGCACTTGTTTATGTCCCTAGGTGAGGTCCGTCCCGGAGGGAGAGGGACTTTCGGGACAGAGACGACATGTGCACCGGTGTGCCGCCGTGTGTTGAACGCTTCAGCGATTCACCCAAAGGATCCGTCGGTACTTTTAGCGATACAAAGCACTCCTTCAATACCGTTGAACCATGGAGCGTACCGAGGAATGAAAAGCAGCTCTATGCCGATCGAATCGCCAATAGCTCGAATGCAGCGGCAATGGTGAAATACCACGTTGTCCAATGGAAGGATGTCGCCAGACGCTAGTGGAAAAGTCGTCGATGATGCGACGAAGCGGTTGGCGGTCCTGCATGCGCCTTCTCTACGGGCAAAACTGAGGCAGCCAAATAATTCCACTCCAGCTAGACCAGGGGATGATATCGTCGTTCTCTTCGAATTCAATCGTACATTCAACTGGCTCCTTGCTCCGCGAATATCCGAAAACACTCCAACTGTTTGGTCCGAAAGACGTCTCATCGACTGGAAAAACAAACTGACGTCCCTCTGCTTCATTCCGATCGCGACGTTCCAGGAACACTGTAGCTGCGATTTCGGCGGAAGAAGGCTGTGTATGAAATTGGACTCTGTTTTTGCAACCGTATCCCCGTGGTTTCGGTACGACACGAACAATCCGCTCAGAAGCAGAGACGCTGGTGTCAGCCTCTATCGTCGCTTTGCCTTTCGTAAGGAGATCAACTGGCCGTTTTCTACCATCGACAGCGAGCAGACTTGGAGAATATCCGGTTTTGACGAAGAGCGCATATAATTGTTTCTGTCAGTGTTCCTCAAGCATCTGAGTACTGTGGTATGACTGACCTGATGGAGGAGTGCAGTCCTCCTCGCTCTGTGCAGTAAAGAGTATATATCTTATAGGCGATTCGTCTACGGTCGATGGGGTACATTGTACGGGGATTTCGATCCCCTGCTATGCACCGCAGCGGAAGTGAAACAGAAACGATTCGAAAGACTGGAAGGCGTACGGATTCATAGCCAGATTCAGGATTTTCGGTCATGCCTTCCGAGTCGCATCTTGGAATCTTTGCTGCTGGAATTCATGACGACACTGGCATTACAATGATTCACGACGCCTACGAACAAGGTTTCGTACAATGGGCGATACGATCATCCAATTCAAGCGTACAAGCGTCCATTCTTCTCGATTCCTTACGGAAAGCATGCTCGAATGACGTATTATTCAGGTTTTGGATCTTTCTGTTTTAAGGCAACTCGTTGGTGCAGCCATTCGCGTCGCTGGATGGACCAGGAAACAAAACTCGTTGTCGCACAGTGACAGCTTCTTCACGGATTCATGCCTACAGTTCCCAGAATATTGCACGTCAGAGAAGCGGTTCCGTTCGAATCACAAATCCTCCACTCTTCATGGCCATCGATGAAATGGCATTCCACAGTAGCGCGGCACCTCTCACGGGATATGCTCCAAGCGGTTCCAGTTTCATCTTCTTGAATCGAAAAGGGTCTTGGACTCCGAATCCAGTCATCATGTCGTTCGCTGCCCATGGAGCGTGCGTCACCGCTTCGCCCGAATGGAGCCTAGAGATATCGACAGTTCTCGATTTGTTCTCCCACACTGATTTTGCTTCCGCTGCATGCTCCATGATGGACAAGATCGCGTTCCACAAATCCTCTCTCGAATGCAACAGCGTGCACTTGTGCATGCAGCGCACAGCGTACTCGACGATATGAGCAGCCTGAACAAGCGCTTGATCGAAGCATACGGAAACGGGCCCGGAAACGAAGGAGTGCAACGAGGGGCGACTTTTGCATCTGTCAAGGGCACGTAACGAGTGATGACGCCAGCATTCACGCTGGATAGTCCAGCGTTTGGCGGAACAGGTGTCGCGGACGTATGGGAGCAACTCAGCACATCTAAGAGCCACGATTGCGCTGGACGCACCAAGTCTGTGTACAGAGACGGTGCGAATGGCAAGCACAGCATAGATCACTACTGCCATATGTGCATGAGGTGCTTTGACAACGGGTGAAAGCTACGAAATCGGGACTTGAGCGCTGCCATCAGCATCCTCGGACGGCTAATAATTCAGCTGGAGCGGAAGCAGAGACCAGCGAATCTAAACCCGGAGAGAAGAGACATGGATAGAAAGCACCCGCAGAACAACCCGAAAAAGACTTGTGTTGATGATAGGTGGACGAGTCCAACATTTTACGGGGTACGCGCGATTGAACTACCCGAACCTGTTCTATTTTATGCTTACTTGGGTGTCGTGCGCTTTCGAGCATGAACGTGATGCGAGGCGCTTTCGGAACGCGTCTCTACAGAGGCGTCGCGGGTCGGAACCCAGAAACCAACGCTTGAACACTTCAGTCGACGAGATCGTCGCTCTGCATGACTGCAGCTAGTCCCGGGGTGTCTGTACCACCGTGGTACGGTAATGATACGGAAACCAGAGAGCGCATTCTGTCAAAACTGCGTATGGCGAGGCGACGACCCGCCAGTCGAGACCACTGGCAGTTCGTTGTAAAGCGTTTACGGTTGTGGCTGGGGAGCGCAGACGGGAAACAGGTACGCCCTCCGTGCATGCTCATTCTTGATCTCTATCCGAACGGAGCTCTACGCGCTCATAAGTTTCCACCAAACGCAGTTAAAGACGGCAGGCTGGCAACGGCCTGGGAGATGCTCGAGTTCCTGCTGGATGAGGTTCTCACGCCGCAGCGCGAGAATGCGGCCAGTTTACGCCCCGCGAGCATTAGTTTTACCAATCGGAACATTGCAAGAGCGCTCGCGGACCCCGTTCGGTTTCTCGTTTGCGAGCAAGTGACGCAGGACCTGCACGCACTGGTTTCCAGAGCAGGGTCTGCAGCGGCGGAGGCGGACTGCTGGAGCCCGCCTGTCCTCGCTGAGGCGGATGGCGTTCGCGAGTTTATGCAACGTTTCGCTCAGAACCTGATCGCTAAGGGAAAGGGTGCATCGAGCACGGCAAGCGAGGCACCTGGTCTGATACAGGGCTTGCTCGCAGGCGGAGAACGGCGCGACGGCCGCCAGGATAACCGGTACATTTTGCAGGCTCTACCCCTGTCAAAGTGCGAGCTCCTTGTCGGCCAGTACTACTGTTTAGCATACGCGCTCTTTCATCGAAAGCCCTGGGATGAGTTACCTGAGTCGTGGCTTTTCCGTGTGGAGAGCATCTGCGTTGAACAGGTGATGCAGCGGCCTGTGGCAGAGCGGTGGCGAAGGCACGTACGGTTTCTTGCGGTGCTCGGCGGCGAGACCCCGGGATTCGTTGGTCTACCGTCTGTCAGGGCAGCCCGTAAGCGATACGCCGCGAGTATGCGGCGCCTCAAGAAAGAGACCGAGGAAGGTTCGTCGACCGTATCAGAAGCGGAATCGCTAGACGCCCCCCTGTATCTGCCGTCGGAAGCCGTGTCGAGTGTGTCTGCGGATAGTATCCCTGACGTTGTTCTTTGCGCGTTTACTGGCCAGATCATTTCCGGTCCAAACGCAAATCGATGCAGCCGATGCAAGAGTGCTTACTATATTGACGAGGAAGCTCAGCGGGCAGACTGGAGCCGCCACGCCACTGAATGCGATGCGATCGCACAACTGAGTGCCTCCGCCGCTGCGGTGTCGTTGCGCCCAGGGGCACCAGAATGCCCTCAGATCTCGCGTCCATTCTGGCGCTATGCAGAGCTTGTCCATATCTATATGGAGGAGTCGTCGCTAACCTTTGACGACCTTGATGCGATCGAGGAGTATGCCTGGCCGGTTGCGCGTGACGCCCGAAACGGATGGCCTGTTCCCTTTGTAACCGTAGGCGGCCACGCGCTGCCACGGCCCAGCGTTGAACGGCCCAACCTGGAGGAGCTTTCCTGGATGATAGCTGTAATGGAGTGGATGCTGGAGCATCAGGGAATAGCGCGGCTCCGATCTGGGATGCAGATGGGACGCTGGCAAAACGATTCGATTTCATCCAGCGCTGCCGCTGGGGAACAATCTGCACAGCACGTGGTTTTGCTTTCCGTTGAACCGGTAGAGGATATGAAGCAGACAGCTATCACTAGGTACTGCGCGGAGCCGTCGGCGAGCACCGCTGCCATTGGATAATTGGGTAACTTGGTGGATCTTTCGAAGCCTGGATACAAAACGGCAGCGGTGCACTAGATGACGCCTGAATGGTTGCTTGCTCGTAAGCAGATGCTGCCCGCTCTACACACCATGGCGAGACGTTCCGCATATCATAAATCGGCACTCGCGTTCGCAGCTCGCCAGTAAGCTACCAACGGTGCTTTGTCACCGTTGGTACGCACGGTTGCGAACTTGACCGCTAGTCCTCTTTCCTGCCTTGCTCTACCCGAAGTATTGGCCATAGTGCGATGTGCAAACGTCGACAACGGTTGGGAAAGCAGCCTCACCGTTCGTTTTTCTGCCCACATGAGTGGATCTACTATGCCACGCTTCAGGTCCTTGGTTGCCTCCAGGAAGACCCCGAGCTTGGGCAGCCAAGGGCTGTCTCTGGCACTAGAAAAGAAAGCATCTGCGGCATTGGCGGTACTCGTGTTCACGTGCATGCAATGAGGTCCGTCACCAGGGTTCTTGGCATCGCAGTAGCCTCGGCGCTCGGTGCGTGAGACTCTATCGACCGCATGCCTCGTACACCAGGGAACATTGCTCTCGCGGGGTGGCGGCGCGTGACCACCTCTCCCGAAGAGATGTCGTTGGAAACTCGGCAACTGGCGAGACCCGTGCGCCCGGGTGCGTCTGGTTCAACTCATCGATCCGAAACCAAAAAATCTGCCACATCTGCGCACCAGAGTCTGGAAACCCCGGAATGCAACACCTGGTCGTACAGAATTCCAAAGCAGAATATCGGTGAGGTTGCGTGCCTCTTTCCATCAAGTTGCTTCTTGTGTAGGACTCGCCTCGATGGACCGCAGCCGATGATGCATCGTTCGGCGGCACCCTTTCCAAAGGCCTTCGAGATGACGCACGCAGGAGCATGTCAAAACTTTTCTGATTCCGTACGGTATCCGCGCCAGGGTCCATCCGGTGCAGCAGTAGATGCCCCCGGTAGGATCAGTACCCGGGAAATCGCTCCCACGAGCCAAAGTCCCCGCAGAAGATGTCCGTTCTGAGGTTCGTGCAACTCGGAACCATCTGGAACGTCCCGGACCGGGTGTCGCTTCCTTGACTGCTAGGGCACAGAGTGCATCCCCAAGATTCCTGGTTCGTCTCATCGATGCTACACCATCGGAAAAAAAGCCCCTCAAGGCAGCATCCGCCGCTGTGCGACACCGCATGCATGCACGGATGTGCGGCACACTTGTGACACATAGAGACACGCACGCACCGCGGCCTCGTGTCGTGACACGCGCCGCACGCACCCCACCCTGCGTGGATCGATGCGTGTCGGGCACGCAGGCACCGCGGCCGCGATGGCGCCCTGCGATGATTGCCGAATGCGACATGCGTGGACATGGCGCGGGCTGTGGCCCCTCTGGCGCGGGCCTTCGCGTGCGGATCATTCGTGGCCGATGACGGGGCAGAGGGCGCCCAGACACCTAATTTGGATCCAGGCCTGGGTGCGGAAAGGCCACGCTGGTGACGGCGCTCGCGACGACCTAGCACCTTTTTTGTCTTCGATGAGGGCTCTGGATCCAAAATTCCTGTAGAGTAGGTGTTTTGACTGTTTCGTTGGTTTTTAAAACGAGTACTTCATACAGAAGAGAATATGCATAGAAACAGCTTGTTTGTGTTAACGTTCCTTGCCTTGATTGTGCTTTGCAGGGCGAGCGCTGTGCCGACAGAACCCTTAGAGCAGCAGGAGCAGCAGCTGTTGCTGGTGCCGGACTCGCTTCTCGAGCGTCAGAGTTTCATCGGAGGCGTGGGTGAGAGTGTTGGATCGGGGTCGCCACCCTTCCCGTATCCATCGCCGGCTCCGAACCCGCCTACATACAACTTCAGCAGGACAGCAACTGTTCTGATCACTGGCGCGAACATCCAAACCGATAACCACAGTCAGACGAACGACTTTCGCGCGGATACGGAAATCATTTTTGGAGGTGCGTTGGAGCACGCAACCGTTTTCCCAGACGATGCCCTCGGAACATACAAGATCATCAACGGCACAGAACTGTTATCCAGCGAGCAGTTCATCAACTTTACGTACTACGCAAAGCCGCTGGCGTACTTTACCGCGACAGACTACCCAGTCGCCCGCTACTCTCTGGCCGCGAGACTCAACTCTCCTAGGGTCATCAAATTTGCGTCGAACGCATTAGCGCTGAAGCAGCTCGTCGCTGTTGCTCGCGGCAGTGACTTTTACGTGGCGTGGCGCGCTGTCGATCCTCTGAACGAGTCAAGTAGACCGGACCTTCAGGATGCCTTCTTTGATTTTGGTGTCATGTCCATCCAGAAAGTTCCTTGTACGGGTGCAGGTATAAGCTGTTGATAGCTGGAAAGACGACCGACTCGCCCAAGACTTTGCGGAACTGTTTTGACGGCTTGGATCGTGAGGGATGAAACCAAATACGTAAAGCGTGTTGTGTGATTGGGGCTCGTTTTTTCCAGAGCAGCGAACGCATCATGATCCCGAGCAGAGGTGATCTCGCGTCCCTGTCTCATGAGCGGCAACTTTCGGTATGGAAGACCCCATTTCTTGGGGCCGACCAGCGAGTCCGTTTGACGTCTCGCCAAGCGCATTCGCTGTGGTGGAATCCCAGTAGGTGCACAGCGTACCCGACGCTGTGCGACTGAAGCGATCGCGAGCACCGCTTCTGAGCTACGCGACACCTCGGCTCACTAGGGCACGCTTCGGGTATTGCCTGTGACGTAAACGGCCTTGAGGACGATCAAGCGCCCGCCTATCGCTTTCGCGCAGAACATGTGATAATCCGACCGACTCCTCGAGCCGACCGCCATCAAGGCACCGGGAACCCGTCGTGTTGCCGTGTGGCGACAAGCGCGGCGTATCCAGCATCGCAGCGAACGTCAAGGGCAGCGTCTCGACACTGGGGTGTCTATGTGCCTGTCTCTATCCGAACGCTATTCCAGACAGGAAGACTCGTCTGACGCTTATGGGACGTCCAGCGTCTATGGGCCCGTGGCCGACAATTCCCTGGTTACTGACAGTGATCGCGTGTCCGCCGGGGCTGGTTAGAATCATCGTTCTTACACCACTAAAAAACCCGACCGAGGCATTTGGTTTACGCGTCTGAGCACATACTTCATACCCGCGGAGCGCAGTGGCTCTTCGGAAGGAAACACCAGGAATTCATTCCAAAGCGGAGGCCCTCTTGCTCGCCTGTATTCTGCACAGGTGCAGGCGGCTACGAAGCATTCTTCTACGCAACGAATCCGGAAAACTGAAAGCTTTCCGCCGTCTCTTGAAACAACGACATGAGCTCGCCTGTGCTGGTGGCCGAGTCCCGGTTCTATGACTCGCTTTCTCAAAAGCCAGGAAGCAACGCAGGCCAGTGCTCGCGCGCACCTGTATGTCATCGTAAACAGAGAGCCATGGGCCCGCTGGCCCCAAAGTCGGCAGATAACACGGGCAGTGCTCGTGCGCCCCTGCACGTTCTAGGAAACAAAAACCCCGGGTCTGAGCAAGCGCCACAGCACTCCACTGCAGTTCACTCAGAAGGCAAACCAACCGCGAGAAGACCACACAAACATACACACACGAAATAACTTTCCGCTACAAGGGACCCCCGCCGCGACCTTCCCTAGTCTTCGTAGACACGGCATTCGTCCGCCTCTGGGACTTCATTACAATACTTTTCCAACGGATCTTCCGACTGTTTGTTTGCAGCCTGGTGGGACCGCTCAGCCTCGAGTTCCTCGACGAAATCCCAGGCTACTTTGGCCTCCTTGCTTGCTTTCCCATATTTCTTCGCCGCATCTTCTGCGTTCTTGATAGCTTCCTGAATCTGAGTGTTGAGCTGTTCGTTCGCCATACGCAGCGCAGCGACTCTCGTCGTTTTCCTCGTCCGCAAAAACGTCCGTCGCACGGCAAACGTTGCTCTCGTCTTGCTCACTGATACGGAAGAAAAGTGTGTGGCGTTCGAAGGTACAATCAGAAATGCAGCCTTCATCCCTTGAAACGTTACGGGTACAGCAGTCGCGCTGAAGCAAGATATTTCGTGCTGAACGCGAGCGACGGCGATGCGCATTCGTCGCGATATACGGATGCTGCACGCACGCGCAGCGCCCAGACGCGATGATGAAGTTGCGATCGACGGCGATTTTAAAAACTGTATGAACCTGGATATTGTGGACTACGCCGTGTTTCGTCCGCGATGCACGACGTGTCCGCCGTCGTGCGCGCGCCTTCACGCGATGACTGGCGGCTGCCGCGCGCGAACGTCAACGGATCGCGCTTGGGCGAGCGATATAAGAGGCCAAGTCCGCACGCATAAGCATCCCATGCAGGCTACCTGCTTCCAGTGCCTAGTGGCTCTAGAGACGAGCGTTGTCTGGTAAGAATCATTCTATTGCCTTTTTGGAAGCGTCTATTGCATTCCGAACGATCGCTGAGCTGCTAATCGATTCGCGACGCCCCGGAAATCCCTCTATACCTTAAGCGATCACTCAGTACGAGTCTTGACAGGAGCGAGTCGAGCACCTGCTAGCCTGAAAATACGCCCCGCTCGTGACAGATTACTGCCTGTCACGTGAAATACGCCTAGCTCGGCATGTGATATGCTCGTTTCGAGACCAGGATCCGAGCGGACGCGGTCCACAGAGCCACTGAACGCCCATGCCCAGAAACTGTCTATCACAGCGGCAGCTGGAGCAACGATCCAGTCCAGATGCTCGGCACTCGGGAGAGCCTGCTGGAGGGCGGGCGTGACTTGTTTGAAATCGCCAGACCGACTGCCGCATCGAAATTCTCATGTTACGAAGCTCACTCCGTCGCCTCTCTGCACACGGCAGCTGCAGCGCGGGCCAACCGATGACTGTACCAGTAACGAGTCGATCAACGGAACCGCACCGAGCAACTGTTGCGCGGGGACGCGCGAGATTCTTGACGGCGCATGCAATGCATCGCAGCGCATGCTGACGCGTGCGGGTCCGTGCGTCGAGCCGCTGATGATCCCCCCGTGCGGTAAGATGTGAACGAGTGCATTAGACTAGAGCTGGCGTTTTGCGCTCGAGCCATGTGCCAAGACTCGTGACGCCCGCGAGACAAGTATATTCTTCAAGTGAATAACATTTTTCGACAACCACACTGTTCTGTACACCGTCGCTGCTCGCTACGACTTGGAAGCAGTGCCGACTCTCTGTGACAGACCAAAATTTTTGCCGAAACATTTGGGCCCAGTTCTGCGAAAGAATCAAGCGGTTACAGGGTCTAGAGACTTGGTTAAAATATGTCCAGAACGGCGAATGTGCCCGTGGGGTCAGGTAGCAACAACCAGCACTGTGAGAACGCGCTCTCGCGTGTTCAGTGGCGGACTCGGAACGGCAGCAGGGCAACCCGTGTGCCCGCGTTTATACTGGGACTTGCTCGGGTACTGAGCACGGACCCTGCGCCACGCACGGTGGACTGGGCGGCGGACGGGCAGCGTATTCTCGTTCTTGATCGCGACCGCTTCACGGAGCGGTACGTCCGGCCTGGCGGCGCGCTTCGTGTGAGCTCCTGGGCAAGTTTCCTGCGCGTCATGACATACTTCGAGTTCGCTCGCCTGCTCGATACAGAGGAACACGACATCATATGCTTCAAACATGCAACAATCACTCGCACTTTTATGGAACAGCTCGCAGCATCGAGCAACGATCGGCCTAGCTGTGATAATATGCCGAAAAGCCGATGTTCCAGAGAGGAACGGAGCTCGTCCATTCGAGCTGCCCCTTCTACGTTGATCGTGCAGGAGCCAATTGAGGCGCTGAATGCTAACGTCATCCCCGCTGCTGCGGACTCGAATGTGCTACACGCTTCTCGGTTGTCAGGAGCCTTGTCGATCGAACGAAAGCGTGTCCGGAGGTCTACTTCACCGCGGCCGCTGGAAACATACGACACAGTGAATGAGCACGTGAACGCCCCGGTCATACATGTAGATCCTAATGATTATCCCAGAGCACTGAATCCTTTGACTGAGCCAAATCATTGGGAGTTGCGGAACGACGGCGGCGAGGACGATTGCTGGTCGCTGAGAACCACGGACGCTGACATTCCACCCGTGTTAGCGACCATGAGCGACAGAAACGGGAGGTTGCTCGACTGCGGAACGCAGACTACGAGCAGATGCTATTCGAACGTTGGTAGCTTTGGGGAAGCGTTGAGGCTTCGGGCATGGACGACATCGAGCCCTCCTCATGAGCATCCATCGTCGGACGACATGAGTATCTACAAAGCGCACCTGATACAAGTGGAGAGCTGCCTCGCAAGCATCCGCTCTGAATTGCATACCATTGTCCATGCAGTCGAGTGGCTGAGAGAGCATCACGCGAATATATGTTCCTTTATGCATGCGCCTGGACAATCGTCTTACAAATCGGCTTGAGCATGTGAGCCTTCGCTTGGTATTGGTGTTGTTGGCGGTGGATATACCGGATGCGGGTCTCTAAGAAAAGGTTGTTACGGGAAAAACGCACCAGAACACTCTAACAAACAAATGAGATGTTTTTTCGATTGCGGGTACCAAGCCAGCGCAAAAAAAAGCGGCAATATCTTTGGTAAGCTCGATATTGACCTCTTTACCGCATTCCTGACAATCCATTGATCTTCATTCCTTGGTCATTGCCGCTCTTAAATGCTAAAAACACTTGGGCGAAATAAAATCATGTGTTTTCGCATCATGTGACTTCAAAGAAAAGCGCAGGCGAGATCGCGTGCCGAACGGACAAGCGAGACGGCGGCGCATCGCGTCGAACGAAACTCGACGTCAATGCTCGGCAGCGAGCATTGAGGATGTGGTGTTTTTCCAGGTTGTCTTCGCAAGTCCGGACGCAGAGGATAGCACCCCCCGCTGAATACGGATCTCGTCCTGTTGGCTTTGTTTACCAGATCTCGAGTCGGATTTCGGTTGAAAATTTCTCGGGACTTTCGCTTTAGTTAGAGACCTCCTTTACCGAGCGTTTCTGATGTATTACAGATCGTTCTTGAACGCGCTGCTCTCTTGGCGGCCGCGATTAAAAGCCGATAGCCTACTGCGCATTGATCGACCTTGAACACCTCCCGACGATCTGGTGCTCTTTCACAGACGGCGTCGTCCAAAGCACGTCCGCCAGCTGGCGTGCGGCATCCACGCGGGCACGGCAGCATCATCTACAGCGGCGCAATGCCTCTCGTCCTAGAGGGCCTGCGCGGTACTCGCCGACAGCGGTGGGCTATCACGGGTGAAATGCCCGCCCTCGCCCACAGGGCTCATGTTGCTCGTGTGCGCTCCGTTATCGCCAGAGCCGGTTGGCGACTTGGCCCCTGGTGAAGCATAGGTTTCTATTTGGAACGTGCGCGGGGGCCTCTGTTCCATAGAGATGCTAACGAGTAGCTTACCCGCATAGCGCCCACGCTTCGCGCTTTGCAGTTTCGCGGGGTAATGCAAGGTGTACCACATTTCGCACTGACCGTGCATATCGAGTTCGACTTTTGCCAGTGGTATGCGCACTGTCGCAATACGTTCGTCTTTCCCTGTGTTGAAGCAACCGCCACCGACTTTCATTACGTCACAGACTACAACAAAGTCGGGAAGTTCAAAGACATTCACGTCGCCACTCTCTTCAAGAAACGTGTAGGGACCGGGGCTTTTCCGCGACACTTCAATGACGTTGGTTGCAAACGTCGTATCATCGTTGTTTACGAGCGGCACCGAGGTGTCCAACCTAGAGCGCACATACACGCGTGTCTTTGTTCCTTGCTCGCTGAGGTCTCGAACGGCTTTAACCTGCACAACTACGCGGCGGAAACCTGACGACATGATAGTTTAACTACAGTTGCGGGGAAATCTCCCGTAATCGCCCGCCCGGCAGCGCACGCGCACCGCAGGTCGCGAGCAGTGCACGGCGCCCCGTCGGCGGAGGCCGAGCCGCGCTCTCCCCCGTTCAGTGGACGATCCCGGGCCAAGGCAGCTGTCCGGGTGGCACGCCGGTGCCCCCCCCCCCGGACACGTGTCCCGAGTTTGCTGACCTCGGTGCGATCGCGGCGCTGTTTTTGGTGCGCACCGCCCCCGGGAGCTACCAGTAGAGGCACTTGCACCGACGCTGCCAGATGCACCAACGCGAGACGAAAATGGAAGAGGTGCGGTTTGCGCTCACAGACGCAGTCGTTAAAGTTTGGATCTCTTTCTACTGTCATCAGCATCAAATATTACGAGGGATTGCTGCGACTGCTTCCTTCTCCTCTCGCTTATCTCTGGCCTTTGTATGCCGTTCACTCCGGTCCCTAAAACCTCGTTCTCAGCGGTTGAACGAAGGAAATAGCAGCGGTCCAAAGCTGACTTCGTGCCATCCGTTTGTTCCCGACGCACTGCATGCAAGGATGGATATTGCGATGTACGTTTCGTTTGTCATGCTCACCTTCGTTGCGTACAGCCTTGGTGCGCCTTTCGCAGCGGCGTGCCGTGACTGTGGTCAGGTTCTCCACATATCCACGAGACCTCGTCCTCCTCCGAGGTTGGCTTGTGGCGCGCGAAGGCTTGTTTCATCGCTTGCTACAGGCACTTGACGGGTTCAGAAAGCTCGTCTCGATGCCCTTCTCCGCTTCCGCGCCCGGTGCCGTACCCTTCGAGCATGGACTTGTTGTTGTGGGCGATCTCCTCGGCGAGTACGCTGAATGCCGCACTTGCTAGCACATGCTGTCCCAGTCGATAGAGGAATTGTGGAACGTGATGTTATCCAGAATGAAACATGTATCGGAAGGCACATAATCGCCGGAGAACAATTCGAGTAATTGCGATCCGCCTACGCTCCGTTGGTGCCAAGCGGTGACGCGCGCATCACGGAAAGTGATCGCTGCGGTCACTCAAGTCCGAGTCCGTGAAACTTTTCCGTCCGAAAAGAAGACACGGGAGCCTGTAGGAGCATATCCCATGAGACGTGTTGTGGTGCTGGCGTGGAATCCCGATTCGTGAATGGCTACAAAGAGAGTGGGATTTGTCTTCCGAGCGGAATCGGTTTCTTAACGTGACAAGTCCCGTGACCTTTCGGTACGAGCTTGGGAACAAGACGTCAATGAACGACATCGAGTTTTTCAGTCTTCAATCCAGTGGCGCAATTTGCTGTGTCGAACAGTTGCCCCTTACGAGGAAAGATCGAAAACTTGAAGAATGTATAATATGAGCATGTCACACTCGAACGGAAAGAAGAACACCGTATGGTTGCATGCATGCTTTGGACGATCCTCTGAGTTGTTTTATGGATCCTTGTTCGAGTACGTCTCGAATTATCTTGATAGCGGCAAAGTAACGAATTCCAGCGGCAACACGTCGAAGGAGCCAGTCCGAACAGACCACCGAATACCCCAAAACTACGCATGAATCCGTACGCATTTATTGCCGCTCTTCGAAGGCCGAAGCTGTTCATCTAAATAAGATCGGAAATAAAATAGGAAGCAGGAGCAGAACAAGTAGTCTAGGGTGCTACTTTCATACGGCACGCGCTGCCAGCGAGCGCCACCGTTTCGCGCAGCGCACGCACAGCGACACGCACAGCGGCACGCACAGCGACACGCACAGCGACACGCAAAGCTCAGCCAGCGAGCGCGACCGGCCGATCGCCAGCGAGCGTCCGAGGCGATGCGCCACTCGGCTGGCTAGATGCAGTGCGCGCTTCTACGGATGGCACGGAGGCGTGCATGCAGGTGCAGTCAACGCTTCCGAACTGGCATCTGATACTTCGGTAAGGTGCGTAGCGGTAGCTGAAGGCGCAGTCCAGGTGGACGCCTGGACGCTGGGCGACGACTTTATCAGTTCGCGACTACGGAAGGACACTGCTGACACATAGCGCGAGACCGCAGGCAAGGCATAAAACGTGGCGCGCCTCTGACCAGGAGTGCCAGCGATACTATTGAGCGCTTGAGGCTTCTCTGGTAGCGCGCGGAGCCTGCGTCCAAAGGATAGAGCAGGACTCCTAAGCCTTCTTCTCAATCGTCAAGCAGAGCACTACCGCACTGCAGAGCGCGTTCCGCTGAGACTCGTCGTGCGCGCCTCGTTGCAGTTTTGGCCGATAGCGCGCTGTCGATAGCCGGGGCTGCTCGGGAGGTCTAGACGTGTGGCGAATAGCACAGTGCATTCGTGCGCCATGTCCAATAATGACGATCTTGCATCAGCTGCCGTTGGCCAAGACGACCACTCGAATCTTGTGGAGCGGCTCTGGCAGCACCTTGACGGTGCAGCGGCTGAAGACTTGACGCTGGCATCGCAGCGCGCGCTCACCGGGGAGGACGGGAGCCGTATCGGCAGGGTCGCTTCGGAGATTCTGGGAAAAAGTTCGTTGCCACCGGAGTACATGCAACGAACGCTCGCAAATTTTGTTGACACAATCTATCTATCCCAACGACGCAAGCGACCTAGGCGCATCAGAGTCGTACGGCCCAAGATAGCACGCTCTTCTGGCGCAAACGAAACGCCAGTGCCCGCTATGGCCCGAGCGAGCGCCGGCACCAGCTGGCGCATACGTCGACCACAGAACCCCGAGACAGTTGGCGTACCAGCGATGCTCGAGAGCGATGTTGATCTTGACGGAAAGGGCTCCGCGCCTCTGAATGCTGACCGCTCTGTTGCCAACGCGCGACAATCCCGAAACTACCGCTTGCAAGTCCTCCGAAGACGACGTCAGTCCGAGAGCGGAAGTATGAGGAAGAACAGGCAACTTGCACCAACTCGGGCCCAGAATCCGAACAACCACGACAACTGTGCATCCAAGCGCATTGATCCAGAGGAATCTGCAAAGACGCGTTGGACCCCAAAATACGCCGTATCAAACTTAGCTGCTTGTCTGCGCACGCTGCACTCTATCTTGAGTGAGAGCGACTCCAGCCAGAGTCCTCTTCCGGACTTGTCTCCGCCGGACGCTGCACTAAGTTTTGAGAGCTCGACAGATTCCAGCATAGTGTCTGGTACTTTACAGAGTGCTGTGGAAATCGAGTCTGTGACTCTAATGGACACCGATCGCTGGGATGGGTATACGGCCCGTGCCATGATGCCGCATCGCGATCCGATTGGAGAATTCGAATGCAGCCGCGACGCGAAGGATTCATCGAGCTGTCGTCGATCGCAGCACTCATCATCGCCATTGCCGGTTCTATCTGCGCAGGTTTCACCGGTAACCGTAGATTCAACGGACTGGAGCAGTTCACAGTCGAAGAGGCAGCTGTCGCGGCGCAATTTAGCGATCGCGCTCGACGCGGTATGCGAATCCAAGGCGAGAAGCAAATGTTTCACGCATGCAGGCAGACGGAAAGCACCACAATCAGCAAAGAATCGGAGCGGAGCAGAGAACTGCATCGCTTCAGGGCAAGTGTTGACTGCTCGCTCTCGTCTGCAGGCCCGACTGAAGAACAGGCGGACCTCCAAGGCATCGTACTGATGCATCGTATTATGGATCTGCTGAGTGCGCTGCAGTTGCTCGCGGCATCCTGTTGCGTTTTCGGGGTCAGGATCAGGGGCGCTCCTCCCCGCGACGCAAGGACCGTGCATGATGCTGCGCTTGGTCGCGGCTACTCGTGATGATGCTGTGTTTCTCACGGCAGGTGCCGTATTTCGCGGGGACTCTCGCCAATGGTACAAATAGGCGACGGCCACGGCCGTGAATGCTAGCTTTTTACAGTGCTAAATCAACGCATCTAACCAGACTCGCCAGGATGCGCGAAGGCCACCATTGACCAGGGCAGAGACCGCGTCTCGCCCTCATCGGATGCGATCGTTCTCAGGTCGCGAGAGTTTCAATACGAATCGAAACACACGTTCACTTTCCATGGGACTTCTGGTGTATTTCGTTTGCAGTGACGAAGCGACGAGCGCGTGTTCAGTGATGACTGCCGTTCAATTCGCGCATCAAATCTTTTGTTTCCATAACAAAAACACAAAACTATGCCATAACGAGTATCTGTATCGTAGGCGGTGCCATTCCTTGACGGCGGGTTCTGACCGCGCTGGGCGCTTGCATGTGCAGACCCCCGTCGCCAGGAGATCGTCGACGAGTTTGGATATCTTGCCACCACGCACCCGACGGCCTCTGCCAGCAGCGTTCCACGGGTACGCGACTGCGCCGCCGTGCAGAGGTTTACACGGTTCAGCGCGGCGTTCGCATTGCCCCCGCCAGTCCCGCACCGAAACTTGAACTTTTGGCGCTCATTGCTGCAGCCCCCGTGCCAAAACAGGTCGCTTGCGACCTTATACAACAAGTCCTCGGTCGAGTCCAGGGATAACCCAGTCCAAACTGCCCTGCTCGATTCACCGACTGCGTGCGCACAGGCCTTAGTTCCCGGTCGCGGCAGTGGCTGCCTGTGTAGCCGACTGACTAACTTGTTGCGCCTGCTTCTTCTGATAATCAGATACCGCTGCTCTGATAGCGTCTTCGGCCAGCATCGAGCAGTGAAGCTTCACCGGTGGCAGTTTCAGTTCCGACGCGATCTGGCGGTTCGTTACCTTGACGGCATCTTCCAGTCGTTTTCCCTTGATAAGCTCCGTCGCGTAAGACGAACTTGCTATCGCGCTCCCACAGCCGAAAGTCTTGAAAACGGACTCTACAATGGTACCCGTTGTCGGGTCCACACGGATGGCAAGTTTCATGACGTCTCCGCAAGCGGGTGCACCAACGAGGCCGACACCAACGTCCGGTGCGTTGCGGTCCAGACTCCCTACATTCTTCGGTTTCTCAAAGTGTTCTATAACCTTTTGGTCATACGAACGCGTAAGTCGCGGACGAGCAAAACGTACTTGTTGAGCCAAACGCCAGAACATGTCGTTGGTAACGCTTCACGTCCTCGTTATCGATTCCTCCAACACGGAGTCCAACTGGGCACCGTCTGTGATCTGCAGACGAGAGGTGCGCGTGTCACGGAAGCGCGTGGACGTCGCGTGCCTGACGCATGTCTGCAATGGTGTGCGTATTCTGTATATCATTGGATATAACGGACTCGAGTACCCACGGCCTGCTTGCGATCCTCGTACGTGAAGCATTCGCGCGCACGCGCTGGTCCGCTACAGCTGCTCCAGCACATGCTATCCAACGTCCGGATACACTCGAGTTCGCAGACTTTCAGACTGCAGTGAAAACTTCGTAGACACGAAAGCGAATATTCAGGAATTGTATTTCATGTTTGCATATTACACACTAAACGGAAACGTATCCAAGGTGCACGCGAGAAGTCTGTGGTCGCGTGCACGCCGACGCCCTCGTCAGCCGTTTACGCGTTTGCAGGTCGGCGGGCACAGGCTCGAGTGCGCTGCACACGAGCCCCAGCAGGAAAGTATTGCTATCGTCCAGAGTACTTGGTCTCAAGCTGTGCAACAGCGCGAGCGTCTTGGACAAGTATTTTACGACCGCCTGTTCGCACTATATCCGGAACTACAGCCCATGTTCCGTTCGGATCCGGCACTTCAACGGATACGCCTCGTCGATATGGTGGACGCTGGCGTTAAGCTACTGAATTCGCGGCGCGATTTGGAACAAGCGCTTCGTGATCTTGGGAAGCGCCACGTTAAGTACGGCACCCAGGAGGAGCAGTATCCCATCGTGGGCGAGAATTTGCTGCACGCCCTCGAGTCCATCCTCGGCAGCAAGCATTTTAGCGAAGATATGCGCAAAGCGTGGCTAGATGTCTATGCATATTGGAGCTCGGTCATGTTGGAAGGTGCTCGCGAAGCTCAATGAAATAAATGGGCATCAAAGCGCGAAAAGCGAACGAAAAGCTGGTGCCTGGTAGTACAGTGTGCGCCTGGTGACAGAGCTCCCGAGTCGACGCCTTCGACACCGTACGTTGCGCGATGCGCGCGAGAACGCCAGTGGCGTGGAGCTTGCGAGCGGTGCTACGTACACCGCTCCAATGAGGGATTTTGACGGTGAAAGCACGAACCTGTCGCTTCATGCGGCGGGTCGTACGCTGGCGGTATGCGGTCGCTGAAATGAGACTCACAGACAGCATGACGCCTCTCTGCAGGAAGTATCGCTTCCGAAAGCAACACCATGAAGTCTTGGATACGAAAAGAAGCATGTCGGCTTGCGCTCTAGTCGTAGTCCTTCTTCCTAATGAAGATCGCGCAGTGCTCATATACTTTTTCGTTTCAGTGTTTCTCAACTGTCTGAGAACTGTCGTATAACTGATTTGAATGAGGAATACAGTCCCCCGTGCACTATTCTGTAAAGCATATACCCTACAGGCAATTTTTCCATGATCCATACTGTACGTTGAATCATGGTTTCGATCTCCAGCTATGCACCGCTGCGCAGGTGAAACAAAACAGAGTGGAACGACTCCAGGAACTCGAGTTTTCGGACAAATGGATACTTACTTCCCCAGCTGACCATTGATCTAGGTTCCATGTCGCATGGAAGCACCTACGGAAACACCGAGGTCTGTCCTTGACTGGATGCAGCGCTTATGTTTCTGGAACACGCTCCTCGCTTGCCGCGTATCCACACCGTGCAGCGGTCTCCATGCATGCGTCCACATTAGAGGCCGTGCAGAGCGCGCGGATCATGGGCCCTGCGCCGCGCTCTGGGCTCCGCTGTGCGCGCACCCAACGCGCATCGCGCCTCGCGAAGCGCACCAACACCGATGAGCGCGCAGCGGCGCCGTCGCCCGCAGTCGCGTGCGGAAGTCAGCAACCGCTTTGACCAACATTGACTAGCTTCGTGGTGGCCGAGCGTGCGTCGTCGCAGACGGACGCCCCCAGCGTACGCATACAGCAAATGCACCCGACTACGAGCTCGCCTAGGACTGCACCGTTGCTCCTGGAACCGTTTGAGGGCACGACTCATGTTTGTGACAGGTTCAACTTGGTGTTGGCGCAAGCAGTGCACGCAGCTCAGTTGCGCCCGCGTCGCTCCTGAGAAGCCAACGACAGGGTTTGCACGGCGGGGAGCACGCCGCCGGCTCGGTTGCCAAGCGCTCGTCGCAAAGAGCGACCTGACGGGTTGGAAAGACTGGCTGAGTGGCGGTTGGCCCGGCGGCGAGGCAGGTTTTTTCAAGTGGCTTGACAGCGGTGGTGAGGATGATGTCCCCTACCTAGAGCCGGATAAGCAGCCCCGGGCCTCCAAGTCCGGAGCTCGTTCGTCGTCGAACAACGCAGCGGCTCGCAGTGACGCAGCTGCACCTCGTTCGAACTCGACGGCGGCCTCAACGCCACCACAGGGTGGTCGCGTCGTTACCAAGCTCGTGACAAACCCGATTACTGGCAGGATAACTTTGGAGTATGTCGTAGAAGACGACGAGAACAATACCAAGTGATGATAGAGTTGGTCAAGGCTGTACCTACCACGTCCAAGTGCGCTGGCGGAGTTGGGGACACGATTCAACAGGAACACACCATGGAACTGCTTCGTGAATCAGCGAAAGATTGAGTCCGGTTCTGATGGACGTGGCTGGCAATGCCGCCATGCTTCAACAAGTTTCTCGGTGGTGTAAACGCGTCATGGATACGTACTTGAACACGGAGACACCTGTCGGTCTAAAGCTCTAGTTTTATTCCAGTGCCGTTGCCAGGGCTCTCTTCGGGGGCAGCTGCGGCGCCCAGCGCTCCAGGCTATCGAGTCTGGTCATCAGGGGAATGGTAGATGCCTTCCTGCGATGCAAGAGTGCTCTGATGTCAACACCATTCCTCATCGCATTTTTTTAATTTGACGAAACGTTTCCATAGGCCAGCGTTCTTCGAGTGTGCGCTTTTTCTTTTCTTATTTTTTTGTTGTTTCTTTTTCAGTGCGCGGTGAAGTATCCATCAAACCCGCTGCCTCCAAGTTACATGACCTGTACTTCTTCTCGGATATTCTGGTCGTTCCATACGTCCTATTGTGTGCCTAGTGCCTGCCGAAAGCGACAGCAATGGCGCCTATAGCGCCGGTGCAGTCGCTGCACGGAGACAGAACGGCATTGCCGTAGCACAGAGGGCGTCGGCTCGAGGATTTCTCATCGCATGAAATGAGGTTTGCCATGCTTCACATACTGTTCCTATCCGAATGAACCCGCAACGTTTCCGCTGGCGTACACGGTGGTCGCTCTGCGTCAATGGGTAGGCAGCGGATGCATCCAAGTCTGTGCTGTCGCGTCCGAGCCTTGACGTTTTCGCATAGGCCGCGCGATACGCTACTTCCAGGTTTCGTCTGAAAACACCTTGGATCAAACCGGCTACGTCGCGCAAGACTGTATCTGCGCTTGGACACGAGCGTTGGGTTAGACGACACCGTTGGTGCCAGCTACAAGAAGTTTCGCCTTAAGAGGCGGAAACCGAGGGCAACTCGTGCGGACACCGGTGCAACAGCGTCGCGGACGTAGCCCTGAGCAACTCTTCAGTGCAGGTCACTTAACCACCAGGTGACGCATTTTCGCCAACGCATTCGCGATTAGCGACGTGAGCCGGCAGTCGACGGGTGTCGGGACAGCAAGTGCTCGACGTGGTTCGAATGCGTCCACAGACGGGACACACCTGCTACGTACAGCTTTGAACCTCCGGTGCAGCGTACAGCGGAAGCAGAGGCGAACGCGGACGTATATGCCGTCACCGGTTAGGTCTACGGAGGTCAGGCTCCAGTGGGACTCGCGTTCGTCGTCTTCAAGATCTGGTCCAGTCACGGTATATCCAAAACAACGCAAGTGAAACGAGACCTGCGTTCCGGATATGTAAGTCGCTCTACGGTTTAGGAGTGGAAAGATCAGGCTCTGCCGCCAAAGCTGGTTTCTGAGCGAAATCCCATGAACGCATGAACCGAACTACCATCTCGAAACGAAAAGATCATGCTTTACGGACTCCATGGCTTTCCGAGCGAAACCCAATAGCTCCCCATCCACACCCCGAAACGATCAATGTTCGCAAAGCCCCGCTCCCCTGAATGAGCACCATGCGTGCAACCTCGTCCCAAAAGTAGGACGGAAATACCTAACGAATCTGGTCCAGCTCTTCTATCTTTCCTCCTCGTTCGCTGTGCCTAGAAAAATGGTGTACAAACACATCAGTGCTATTCAAGACCCTTTCCCGGTTCGCTCTCTGTCTTGATAACTAGTTGCTCTATTTTCTTGAGCCGAGCTTGCCAACCCCTCGTGCCGGCTTCGTCGCGACACCGCTTACCAGTAAGGTTTCTTTTGCTCAGCATAGACTTGCTTTTGCTGATCCTTGGCACATACCTCCACTTTTTCGTACTTCACACAAACGTTTTCCTCCTTAACGCATTTCTTGCCATAGGATTCGCAGTTCTGCACGAAGGAGATGCATTTGCCCTCTGCGTGCTTTGCACATACTTTCTTGGACTTGGCACACACCTTGACGGTTTCGTATGCGCTACCGTAGCGCTTGCATTTGTTGTAGTCCGTCTCTTCAGCGATGCAGATCTGCACTTTCTTACAGAACTGCTTCGCTTGTTGTTGTTGTTGCTGTGGCGAAGACCAACCCTGGGCCCTATACTTGTCCTGCTGCTGTTGCTCCTCGACATGTTGGCAGTCTTCCTTGTAGCCGTACTTGGAACACTTCTCTCCATACTCAACGCAAACCTGCACAGGCTTCTTTTCATACTGATATTCAACACACTTTTCCTCGTGCTTCACGCAAAGCAGCTCGTATTCTGCGCAGACGTTCACGGGCTTTAGGCAGACGGCCTCGTACTTGGTGCAGTTGTAACCGTACTGGACGCACTGCGTTTCATAATAGCACTTCTGCTTCGCTTCATTGGAGAGTGCCCATTGCGGTGCAACGATGACGAACGCAATCGCCAATAGCAAAATAGAGAAACGCAAGTGTCCTGGTTTCATCATTGCAGCGTACGCTGATGCGGTGGTTTTCAAGCGCTTCCGTCTGAAAGACACCAATTTTACCTCGAAATAAATGGTTACATCGGCCAGAGCTCGCAAAATCCCATGAACCGGACGCGCGTTCGATACGGGTGAGGTGAATCCCTGCATCTGCCGCATCTACCGCGACCTGATGATGCGATTCCGCTAATCGGCGCAGATGAAGGAGCGGCCATACAAAGCCGTACCGGCGTATCAGCTTGCAGAGAAAACAATGCCCTCAATTCGTCAGCGTCGCATCTGCTGCGATGACAACGCGTACAGCGCCAGGAAGCTATTGTGGAATGCTCTACCAAGACCTGGTGCCTAGAACGCCGATGTACGACGATGCCGCAGCCCCAGCGGGCATCCTTGTCCAGGAAACACGAGCGTCTTTCGTGCGTGCGTGCGCGGCTCTTTTGTTCTGGCATCATATTTGTGTACATTCGTGTATGAGCGAAATGGAACGAGTCCCCGTAAATCGGGCGGACGCACTAAAGTTTAGGTCCCTCCCAGCTGTTATGAACACCAGTTTTTCTGGACTTTTTCTGCGACTGCTTCCTCTGCCTTTCTGTTACCCCGGCTTTACATGCGTCGGTCTCTCGTCTCCCTCCACCTGCTTTAACAGGTATCGAAGGTTGTCGATACCGTCGTCTATCAAGGACAGTCGCTTCTTTCGATTGTTGACAACGCGTTTCATGGACAGGTGGAAGCTGCGATGCATGCTTCGCTTGCCGGTTTCATATCCTTTTTACACAGGCCTGGTACGCAATTCGCAGCGGTGACACTCGGCCGTGGTCAGGTGTTTTCATGAGACCGCAGCATCTACGTTTCCGAGGGTCGCCCTGTGGCGCGCGAACACTCGCTTCATCCCAAGATGAAAGCACGTGACCGGCACATATCGCTCTCGCCGATGCTCTTCTCCGTTTCCGCACCTGGTGTCGTGCTCGACGATCATGTGCCTCTTCTGAGCGATCATCTCTACGAGTGCTCTTTCCGCCGTGCATACAAGCGCGTACTTCTCGATTCTATAGAGGAATTGCGGAACGCGATGTTGTCCGCGATGGAACACTTCCCGGAAAGGGAATCCCGGCTGGAGGCGATGTCGAGAATTCTCCAATCCTTTTCTACACACTCCGTAGAAAGCGAAAACGCTCTTTCCACTGGATCTGAACGGTGCGATGCCTAAAGTCCAAGACGATTTCCCATGCAAACAGAGGAGACGGGAGCCTCTGGGAGCATTTATCATGAGACGCGTTATGCTGCCGTCAAACGCCTTTTCCGCCATCGTCACAATGAGAGGAGGATTTTTCTTTTGAACGGGATAGATCATCTCGCGCCACAAGTTCAGTGAACTTTCGGCATGAACGTGTACATAAGCCTTTAAGAGACGACGAGGATAATGTTTATCGTCAATCTGGTGAGACGATGCGCTGCACCCGCCGTTTGTGTTGGAACAGAATGATCGGTAGCCTAAAAAATGCGCGACTGGAGCATGGAAGCCGTAAGGAAATGAGAATGATAGAGCCTCATACGTGTATATCGGGTAATCATATCGTTTATTTTACGAATACTTGTTCGATGGCGTCGCAAATTATCACGATTCCGGTGAGCTTACGAACTCCAGCGGCGGTCGGTCGAAAGGGCGGCTCCAAAAAGATGTCCAAATATCCTCGAAAGACGTGTCAATCCGTGACCCATTAATGCCGCACTTCGAATATCGAGGCTGCGCGCCTAAAACAGTTCGAAAGAATCGAAACAGAGGAAGAGAGCGAGCACCACAGTGCTCTATTCTGGTCTGACACCATCGCCTCGCCGTCTCGTGCGAGACACTGCGTTTCGCGGCATCGCCGGACGACTCGTGAACTGCTTCATTTTGTGCGTTGAAGGCGCCATTCGCGGAGCGATCCACCTCTAAAGTTGGATGCCCAACTCGAAGGCATATGATGAAGAGCGTAACGCAGAAGACTGAGTTACAGCCCCTTCGGACTAGTCACCCAATCACGGGCATGGCGAGTGTCCTTCCTAGACAGGGTGTAGCGGCTTGTTTTCGTTGTACCACATCCATTTTATACTCGAAAGACAGATCCGCCGAGTCTTTCCACCGTTTCCTTTCTCTCTTAACGGCTATCGGCTCTGCTGTGCTGCGAGACCCCAACTTGCTCGCAGACTTTTGGCCCTTACCAAAGCACGTTCAATGCATGTCAGCTTCTACGAGCACACGCGGCATGCCCACACCTTACGCATCCACCATACGAATGAACGCTGACCCATCAGGAACTTCCGTGGCGAATGCCCAGAACTCTACTGCACACGCGGTGTGCAACCTGTCCTTCGATCGTCGTGTTACGCTCCACCCGTCCCGCCATCTGTTCAGTCCGATAATAATGTTCGATAGGACCTTCAGCCCCACCATTGCATGTTGCCACCAGTGTAGTACTGCTGCTGCTGCTGCTGCTGCTGCCCTTTCTTAACTTGGGCGTACTGCTGCTTCTGTTGTTGCCCTTTCTGAAATTTGGCATACTGCTGCTTCTGTTGTTCTTGTTGCTGCTGCTGTTGCACGATCTGCGTAGCCTGTACCTGCTCTTGCTGAGCCTGTTGGCAAACCTGGACATTTTGATACTGCTGGCAAACCTGCTGGTACCCTGTGCACTTCTGGCCGTACTGTGCGCATCCTTGCTCGTATTGCTCGCATTTGCCTTGTTGATACTGTGTGCACTTGTTCTCGTATTGCGCACACACCTGTTCGGTTTGGTACTGCGTGGTATACTTCAGACACTTGTTCTTGTTCTGTTGGTACTTTGCGCACACCTGCTTGCAAACCGGCGTCTGCTGCCATCGGCGCATTGCGCCGTTCCATCCTTTCTTCTCCTGAACAGCCGCGGAAACCTGCTGCTTCTGAGGTGCTGGGGCAGGCGCAGGCTTCTGTGGTGCGACTTGTTGTTTTTGTTGCTGCTGCTGCTGCTGCTGCTGCTGAGCAACCGCCGATATTTGCTGCTGCTGCTGCTGCTGCTCGCAGCTAGAAGTGTATTCAACGCACTCCTGTGCATATTGTGCGCAGACCTGCACCGGCTTTTGCACAGTCTGGTACTGCACGCACTGCTGTTCCTGCTTCACGCACTCCTGCGCATACTGCTTGCACTGCTGAATAGGCTGCAGGCATACCTTCTGATAACCAGTGCACTGGTTGCCATACTGAACACACTGCTGCTGCGTACTGCACTGTTGGTTCCAGGCAAACACACCGGTTGTTACGGCACAGAAGGCCCAGACCAGAAGCACGACACGAGCAAAACTTGAATATCTAGACGACATAATATGCTACCAATCTCTAGGAACGTTCTAAGGAACAAGACCAATAAAGTTTTTACTGTGACCATGCAATCCATCAGCCGGCAAGCCCATCACCCGGCCCCATGGGACACGTGAGCATAAGCCACAAATCTGGCTGAACAGAGCCCAGACACGTTTCGCTTCCCCGCTCGATACGATTCTACAGGCCATCCAGACGCGATGCACCGGGAACCTGTGGCGCAGAGGCACGCACAGAATGTCCGCATTGAGATCTCGGATCCTGTGACGGTGGTGGCGGGACGTGTCCGCGGCGCTTTCGGGTCCGTGTCCGTGTCCCGATTCATATCGAAGGGAAAAACAGCGCATCGCGTCGTGTCCCGGGCGTGCGGCCGACGCGACTCGTGAGTTTAGGGACAAAAATGGACATAAATATTCCGCGACCATAGGGTAAAAAATTTCTACCCACAGCTGGCCTCCAGGCTCTTTCGACTAGACCCCGGTATCGACTCAAGTTTCTCTCTCCACCCTCCAGCTTGCGAGGCTGTATCACGAAATTAGATAGGAGGAGCCGCTCGGGTCTCGTACTGAGCACGGCACGTTGTCTGATAGTGATAGCGGCGTTGAAGTCTAGGTTCGCGAACTCCCTGCGTGGTTTGACGCTGGTCGAACCCACGTATACAAGGATTCCTCGAAGTGGTGCCCTTTGCGCCGCTACAGTCTCTTCATAGTCATGTCGCGCAAACTTTTTCCCGTCTATCTCACCTCTTCTACACCCGAGATCTGGGGGAGAATAGGATTTATTGTTCTTTGTCGAACCCGGCGATGAAGGCCCTCTAGAATCCCCGACTTCCATGTCCATGCAATCCTTTGGATTTTTCCTTCAACATAAACGAACCTCTATGCACTTAGGTGAGGACCTTCCCGGGGCGAGAAGGACTTGCAGTAGAAACACGACATGTGCCTGGGTGTCTCCATGTGCTGAACGCCTGAGCGATTCACCCAGTGGAACGATCGTTACGTTTCACGATTGAAAATACTCGCTCGACGGAATTGAACCACTGGGAGCACGGAGGAAGGAGAAGCAGCCCTGCACCCCAATTGATTGGGACAAAATCTCGAATGCAACGGGAATGGTGAAATACTAAGTTGTCTAACAGACCGACGTGTCCAAACGTCAGGGGAAAGTCTTCAATAGTTCGACAAAGTGATTGGTGCTGTTGTATGAGCCTTCTCTACGAACGAAATTGAGGCCGACAAATGAATCCGCTGCAGCTAGAATAGATGATAATGTAGTCGTTCTCTTCGAGTTCGATCATATATGCGATGAGCTCCCTCACCGCGAATATCCATACATGCGCTGACCGTACCGTTCGAAAGAAGTCTCATCGGATCAAAAAACAAACCGACGTTTCAGTGCTTCTTACCGATCGAGACGTTCGGGGAACTCCGGGGTTGCGATTTCGATGGAGGATAACCGTGCGTGATGTAAGACTCGCTTCTAGCGACTGTATTCAAGTGTTCTCGGGGCCACACGAATAAGTTGTTGAGAGGCAGAGACGCCGGTGGCAGCCACTATCTTCGCTTTCGCCTTCCATAAGGTGATGAACAGGTCGCATTCTGCCATGGACCGCAAGCACGCTTTGAAAACGTCAGTTTTGGGCGCGGAACGTATATACTTGTTTCTTTCTTTCATTATCCCTCAACAATCTGAGTACTATGGTATAACTGACGTGATTGAGGAATGCAGTCCTGTATGGGATGTTCAGTAAAGAATATATCCCACTGCGATTCATATGCAACATATTCGGTTCATTGCCTCGTGATTTCGATCTCCAGCCCTACACCGCAGCTGGAGTGAAACAAAACTGAATTGAACCACTCTAAAAGATCACAAGCACAATTTTTTAACATCTATTATGTGAAACGCGCCTAATCAAAGGGCAATTAGCACAGAACTGCGGAGTGTCCTCGTTGGTATATAGACAGGACCTGAGGCGTACTTGTATCCACAGCTGCTTTCTGGAGTGTGTTCACCCGCGGCACTAGGGGCGACACTGTCTCGCCTCCGTGTGCGACGGCGACGACGGCTTCTGTTCGCGTGACCTTTTAGGATCAAGCGCCTGATACCGACACACGTCAACTAGGTGCTTCCCTCTCCTGGCGTCGCCGTACCTTACAGATGACCCGGATTCAATGACCTATCCGTCCAGCGCGAGATTTCTTTCTTGGCGGCTCTCGAAAACTGGAGACCAGGGCGTGTCAATAGAAAACTTCTTGTTCCGCGGTGATGAGCTCCCACACTCGACGGTTGCATATAACTTAGCCAGCAACAGAGCTGTCATAGCCGCACTGGGCATTCCGCAGAAAACCAGCTCCCGCAGTGAATTTGTTGACATAGACGTTGCGGGGCTTTCTCTGCTTTCCCTTCGTCCACGAATGGAGCCCTGCAGGAATAAAATCGGGGAACGGTCTCCTTTTGTCAAATAGTTTACGAGCTAGGCAAAGCTTCAGTCATAGCACATGCTGGCCAGAGGCTTGGCGTTTTGTCAAATAGTTCTCGACGCAATTTGCATCGATGGCAATTTCAATTACAGGTCCGCAGCGGCAAATTGCTGTTCGGAGGCGCGAAAGCCATGAACGGCACAGCCGCGCCAGATCGGAACCGTGAATGACGGCTTCACAATTCCAGTCGAGAAGGATTCGCTCTTCGCAATGCAACATGGATGGATGCGTCAAGTTCTGCGAGGATGCCGGCGGTGTACACGGATGCAATGTGTCGGCGCGTGTAAGTCGCCAGGAACGGGCGAACAGAGAACGAGCGAGACAATGCTGTGCATGACACGATGCGGGTGCATGAGGCGATACCGTGCGCGCTTGACTGCTTTCATCACGACGTGGATTCCGATCTGTTTCGTTCAAACGAAAGCCATCCACCATCACGGGATGGATAAAGGCTGTAGGCACAAAAGCGCTGCTGCTCCATCCTTGTGAATTCGTGCCGCGTCCCTATTGCTGAGCGACGCATACCAGAATAACAGTCTCGGTACGTTTTACCGAAGGGGCAGCATCACAAGCGCCGGTGCTCTAGTTCGGAATCGAAAGCGCTGCGAAACGTGAACCGCTGCGGTCACGCGCGAGCGGGGCCTCCTCTCGTATTTCAGTTTCGAAACGAACGCGCATCAGAATATCTCATTGAGTCACAAACATGATCACGACAAGCTTTAGAGCGCCGCACAGTCAGAGCTAATCATCTCCGCACTGGAAAGGACTAATCTTTCGAGTCAGAATGCATCCATACACGGTCTTCTGTCCGATATTGAGTGAATCTAGACATGCTTTCACAAAAATTGTCTGCAATCGGAAGGCCATCTCTGGTGAGTCAATGAATATTTTGAAGCGAAACGAGGGAGTGTATGTTGTCCTTCGTTCGCCCGGCGAGTAGGGCTCGAAACCTCCCAGCACCACGCGCCGCTCTGATCGCTGTACAGTTATCGTACCGCCAGCTGGTCGATGCAACTGCGCTGGTGCGCGTATCGTAGCACCTTGCCGTTCAAAGCGTCCGAGGAAAGCCAGTCAAGTATCAAAGGTGGAATGCGGGTCGCTAGACCGAGCACTCAGTTACGCGAACAAGTTACTTTAGGCCAATCCTCTTCTTCACATTTTCAGAGCGTTTTCGGACACTCCGCTTGCCGGTGCCCTTTACCCGGCGCCGTATGGAGATAGGCTTTCGCTGTCGCTGGATAGACTTTGAAGTGCTTTTCGAGCAGGCGCGTAGAACCGGGTGCACAAGTGACCAACGAAGGCGACGTGGCCTACCGGAGTTTCCTTCTCGGGTCAGCGGCGCGAGGAAGATCTTCTGCGCAAGACCGTACTTTGACATACAGTCGTACGGTCCTTGGAACAAAGGCGTCGTGCAAGTACTCATGATCTTGCTTACTAAGCCAATGAAAGTCCGACGAAGCTGACGGAAACTGTGCGTGCAGGGCAACCAACCGAAATAAAAAGTGCTATACCAGCAGCAGCACTCTTGCTCCGGAACGCCGGAATCTATTCTGTCACCCGAGCAGTAAAGCAGCTCCTGCTATGGGTATTTCCGAGAATACCGAAATAGCTTCCCAAGCGGTTGTTCAGCTCCGCCCTAGCCTAGAACTACAAGGAAAGCCCCCCTTTCTGTGAAGAAACGTTCCTGCTCCAGCCAGCCAACATTCGACTCACAAGCGCGCGCATTCAGTGCGCTGCAGCTCCGATGAGACCAATATCTTACCATTTATGACATTTTCCGCCTAGAATTGCAGCAAGCGGAGTGCTCGCCCGGCGCGGCGCAGCGCGCCGTGTGTGGAAGCGTTTGGCGCCAAAGCGCTACACGGCGCGCGACCGCCTTCGCAAGGGTAGCGTGCAACGCTTCTCTAAACGCTCGGGCGTTGCGTCCGCTGTTTGTACTGGATGACGATCACCGAGTGCCAAACCTAGTGGCAGGCGATCAATTTGTACAGTAAGAACTCGCAACTGCTTTGCAAGTATCCATAAAAACCGAGTGGTTCTGATTCTGTGCAGACTCCTTGTGGTATGGAGGTTCAGGCACCAGAAAGTGCGCGCGAACAACCTGCGGAAACTCGCCCTTCGCAGCGATTAGCTGTACTCTTTAATAGCTTTGCAACTCGAGACAAACAGAAAGTTGTCAACGACCGGGTAAACGCTGCTGCTCTGCTCAGCGCTTTGGAATCAGGGAACGAGTCGGCAGCAGCTGTTGTGCCCGCCATAGTTGAGCAGTTAACCGGTGGAGCGATACGAACTACGCCACTGGAACACGGCCATGGTTGGCTCGTTAGACCATCGAAACCCATTCTGCCCCAAAGTGTGTACGTGCCTCTGCGATCTTTTTCTTCCAAATATCGCTCGCGTAGTTCGGTATCACCCAATGGTCAACTGCCTGAAACATTAAAATTCTTTTTCAGCATTGGAGTTGTCGTGTACTGTGAACGCTGTACCGTTCGCGTCACGGAACCTACGACTGGTGCACCCGTCAAACATGAACCCGTGGAATATATAGGCCTGACTGCTTTCGAAGCCGCGACACCTGATCGGCATGATTCGATCCCGGACAATGCGGGGCGCTCAGGCACCGAAGTGTGTCTTCAGATTGCACGGCATTGTGAGCGGCACGCGGCGAACGAGATTCCAGTAGCTCCGAGGGATGTCGTGCTTTTCGCTGGCACGTACGACAGCAGTATCTGGAAGAGAGAAACGCATGGGCCGAAGGAGCATCTGTCCCGGCCTGTACGAAGAGTTCCATGCATAACTAACCCAATTTTATGCTTACTCGGGAGAGATATCGATGCCGTAATCTGCTCTGGACTAGACGGCGAGAACGAGCCCACGCGGTGCGCAGCGAGGCATCTTTGCGAGCGCGTCTTTGATAGACGTCTCTCGTCGCAAAGGTGGAGCGACACTCGTTGCCGCTACTGTACTCGTAGACTTTTTGAGAAAAGTTCCAGAACTCGCCGGCCAGAACTTAACGCTGGGATCGTCCCCCGGGCAGGATCTCAGCTTTGGCGCCTCGAGAGATGCCACATAAGAAAGATCGCTCAGGAGCGCGATAGAACGCTCTCGACATCTCGCCGTTGAGATTAGCGTTCTCTGGTCTCAGGTTAACATTCGGGGCGCAGGCAGACTGTCGACAATTTACAAACGCTTCGAGACACCTCACCAGCGATCGCACAGAGCTCCTCTGTGCTCGATGCGGTGGCAGGTTTGAGCGTCTCGCATGTCTAGCGCGCATGCGAAGAACTGATGGCACGTGAGCGACGGCAGCAGCAGCAGCAGCATCCCTGATGATAAATTCCGAACAAGTCCGCGCGAATATCTGCACGAGTGGCAGAGAGGCTTTTCCTAGTCCGGCGATATCCTTAGCGGCTGCGATCATACGTTTTACTCTACGAGTCCTGTCGCGGTTCCTTTTGCAAAAGTCTCGTACACTTCGAGAAGCACGAGATGCCACTGCCTCGCGTCTGTGGCAGCAAACGCTGTGCAAAACGGCCGAGCCGCATGATATGCTGCCAACCGAATCGCTCCGAGTTGTATATTGCGAGGATACGAGATCCAATGAAGTGGCTCTCGGAGTTTCCCGAGAACGACGCCGCAGCGACCGTGGCGCTGTGCACCTTTTTCTGAGTCACTGAGAAGGAGCGTTATGGCCTGGGCCTTGCAAGAAACACTCGCCCAAGCCAGCATGCTCCGAAGCGCCTGCGAGTCTTTGCGGTACTTTGGTAGGCATTCCGATCTGCAGAGCTGATCTCACGGCTTTCTGCGACTTCGATTGAGGATACCGCTGGCGGAATGCGCCATCCGAACGACCCTGGGCCAAAAGCGAGCGTGCAGTTTTCAGAAGAAACTTCTAGGTCTCTAGTACGAAACTCCTCCCACGGAATGGACGAGCTCTATTAAGAGACGCTGCAGCGAGCAAGCAGCAACGCCAGTGGGAGTCGCAGTTCCTGTAGGTACGAGACATACGCCTCAACACGCTCTCGGCTTGCAAGCGAGTTCTGTAAACGGTACAGGAATGACATTGACATGGCCTCCGCAATCTGTATTCAATCTACTGGGAAGAGGCGCTCATGCTGGATATCTTTTCGCAATATCTCGGGTACGTAGGCGAATAGCATCATCTTTGCCAGTTGCGCGATGGATAATAACGCTTGCTTATGGGGTTTATGATCAATTTGCTGGGAAGACTCGTCGATGCGTTACTCACAAGCCGATGGACGTGCGGACAACATGTTCGAAGCATCGATCGTATACCCTGCAAAAGTAATATGTACCGTCTCCCGTGCTCATGGATGTAGGAAAATTAGATTTGATATTCCGACACCGTCGCATGAAAAGCAGAATGATCCCCAATTGCGCCGCTGCAACTTCTTGTTCGACAGAAGGTTTACCTGGACCAGCTATCCCAGAATGGAGGATGGGTACTGGAAATCTAAAATGCGTTCATCATACTGCACCCTACCTTCGAGCTCTATTACCCATGCTTCCTCTTGGATGTACTGGTCTTTTTGTACTTTCTATCGTGCATCCATTGCCTGCTGTGAGCATCCGCAATAGCACCTATGCAATTGGTACGGATGTGACACAGAGACAGAGTGGCTTTGCTATACCACTGACAGCATCAGCTCGAGGAGTGCTGCGCTCGACACGGTGTCAAAGTACATAATCATTCTGGGAGCCCGCAGGCTGCGCAGACAGACCTGCTGCCTGCGGCAGCGCGAAGCGGTATTCTGGGAGATAACTGCAACAAGGGCGACGCATAGACACATTCTACCCGCTCCGAGTGAAAGAATAAACTGCGTTGCGGACGAGTTGCTCAGATCTCACTATAGTGCCCGCCACTGGGAGGAGCATGAAGCGTATGCGGGGCAGATTCGTCCCGCTCGCGGGACCTTTCGCCAAGAAGGTAAACATTTGACGATATGGAGAGCTTTCCCCTTTTAATGTTTATCGTAGAGGGGGAATGGATTTTTTTATATCGTTGGTAGTTCATGGTTAGTCTCTGTTCTTTTTTCTGTATGGAGCAGTCGATACAATCACCTCTATATCTGGCAGGCACGAGACAGGATGGGCATCTCGCCGTTGAAGCGAAACGCGTTCCTGAAGAGTATCATGTTGATCTAACAAGATGTATTTGCATTGAAGACGGAGCAATCTATAGTTCAGTCTAATTATGTTCCAACTTTCAAGTGAGTACATTCAAGTGATTCTTCGCACTATGTAACGGAGGCGTTCGAAGAGCGTCCTTTTTCAAAAAAGACACTAAAACAGGAAAGTTATGGGAAAGCGAGTCGACGAGCCCTGAGGCCCAGTGTCGCCGGCTGCCTGAAAAAACAAAAAACAGTGCCGAGTCAAGAAGAAAAGGAAAAGAAAAAGAAGCAAAATGGAGAGGCCCTACGTCGAAGGCTGCAATAAAGACGACAGTGCGACGAAATCGTAGTAAAACCCTGTCTTCGTAGACATATCAAGGGTCCGCACAAGGAAAAG